>Ga0302320_10007233_pt1 | contig 24470 bp, 15 predicted proteins | sample Bog_T0_3_FD_202130 | JGI IMG/M metagenome (GOLD analysis project Ga0302320, IMG submission 202130) | Peat permafrost microbial communities from Stordalen Mire near Abisko, Sweden - Bog_T0_3 | ecosystem: Environmental > Terrestrial > Soil > Wetlands > Peat | place: Sweden: Abisko, Stordalen Mire...
CGGGCGAAGGCAGCAATCGCTCGTTCTCGGCCGAAATCGGCATCACTGAAGGCCATCACAACCTGACCCACCACCGCAACCAACAAGAGATGATTGATAAGGTGAAGCAGATTGACCTTTGGTACACGACCCAATTGGGCAAGTTCCTCGATAAGATGGATTCCACCAAGGACGTGGACGGCAAGTCGTTGCTGCACAATTCCATGATTCTCTACGGGTCCGGCAATGCCGACGGCAACCGCCACACCCACACCAATCTGCCCATCCTCGTCGCCGGCTCCGCCGGTGGCCGATTGGAAACCGGCCGTTACCTGAAGTCCGATCCCGCTCCGTTGACCAACCTGTTCCTCAGCATGGCGGACAAAATGGGCGTCGAAGGAATCGAGCGGCATGGGGACTCGACGGGTCGCCTGGTTGGCGTTTGAGTTTCGGCAAATAACCAATAACAAATTCTCAATTTCCAATTCGCAATCGGAACCGTTTGGCGGTTCGGCGGATGGAATTGAGAAATTTTTTTGTTGAATATTGGTTATTTATTATTGACTTTCGCCCGGGAGCGCGAACCTGTTGAAACCGTTTCGGGCCTTCGCTGTTGCCCGTACACCTGGCTGAAGCCAGGTGTTAATGGGATTCCTCCGCGGTTGGCGCTTCGCTCCTGATTTGACCCCGCTTGCGTGTTGGCGTGGCCCGTGCAAGATTTGATGGGTGGGATCGTATTGAAGGTGAGGGACCATGGCGAGGCGTCGGGACGATGGCGCCAGATAAGAAAGATGACTTTATGAAAATATGCAAAATGCAGAAAACTTTGGCAGGCACCCTGGCGATCGGGCTGGCGGCGCTGGCTTTGAATGCGTCGGGACAAAGCGGCCCCGCCGCAACGCCGTTGCCTTTTGCCGCTTCCGAAATTGTAAAATTGGCGCAGGCGAAAATCAATGACGACACCATCATTGCTTACGTGAAATCCACGCGGGCCAATTATAGCTTGAGCGCGGACCAAATCCTCTATCTGCGGCAACAGGGCGCTTCGGAGGCGGTGATCACCGCAATGTTGGGCCAGGCGACGGCGGCGGCGCCCCCGGCTGCTCCGCCTGCGGCCCCTGCGCCTGCTGCGCCCCCCCCGCTTCAGGCGACAACGGCAGCGCCCACCGCCAGCACGGCGGTCGTGGCGGCGCCGAGTGTGACGTATGTTCAAACCGCCCCGCCGTATTATTATTACGGCGCCCCGTATTATTATCCGTATTACGGCTATTACGGCTATTACGGCTGGCCCTTCCCCGGAGTGGCGTTTACGTTTGGCTGGGGTGGGCATTGGGGCGGTGGCTGGCACGGTGGAAGGCGCTGAGGCTGGTTCTAAAGGCGGGCTTAAAGGCCGCAAGCTTCGAGGTTTTCGGACAATGAAAACTACTCCAATGTCATGGAAAATAGTTTGCGGAGAATGGTTGCGTAACGGGTTTCCGGGCCTTCAAAAATGCTCCTTTCGGCAAAGTGGCAAGAATCGCATCTTGCTCTTATTCAAGCTTTTTGAGTTTGTACTCTTGTTTGAAGCAATTGTCATGCCTTTGAGTATCGCAAAAACTGATTAATTTCTGTTGACGTCAACGCCAGAATTGGTATTATCTGCGGAATAGTCCACTTGTCTGACGCTGGCGGTCCGTGTCGTTTTGCGGCTCCATCGGGTGTGGGGTTGCAAGCTGCGGGAGCAAAGTCAAGGGCGGTGGCGAGAAAAACTTAGCTGGCGTGGAAATGAGCCCTTAGTTGCAGGCGAATTCCACTTGAAGCTGCAAAATCGTTGAAGAGTATGAACAGATCAGCAGTTGCCATTCTTGCCATCCTGCCTAGACGCTACCACGACGATAACACATGGCTGGCCGGAACAGCGTTCTTCATCGGGTCTAATACCAGGGGAAATGCGGTTAGATAGTCAGTAAAACCAAAGAAACCTCCATGAAATCAGCATCAGTTATGAATAATCCCCGTTACCAGTTGTCCTGCAAATTCCCGCTGCTCCGATTTGGCTTGCTTCTCTTAGCTGGCGTGGCGCTGCTACTTGGTCGCGCCGAGGCCGGCATTTACCTTCACGATGGTTCGACCGCGGTTGTCTATCAAGGTGCCACTGGCACGATTAGCCAGCCTTTCACGGTCACAGCCGGGGCGTCGGTGATGGTGGTCTGTGTCGAGGAAGTCAACACCACGGCGGCCAACATCGAGCCCGCCACCATTTCCTGGAACGGCATTGTGCTCACCAACATCGTGTATCAAAGTCCCTCCACCACTTCGCTCTATCGCGATAACGCGATTTATTACGTCTATAACCCGCCGGCGGGCTCGGGCAATATCACCGGCGTAATCAATTCCGGGGGCGGCCCCGGCACGTGGGTCACTGCTTACACGCTGGGTGGTGTGAACACCAGCGTCCCGCCGCTGACAGGAAGTGTTGGCACCCAGTCCAACCCCGGGGATACTCTCTCCTTCACCGTCTTAGGCGTTACCGCCAACTCCTGGGCCGCAGTATCCGCCGTTACGCAAGGCACCGGTCAGGCCTGCACTCTCAGTGTCCCTGGTGCCGCGACCACCACTTCGGCTGATACCGGCGATAACAGCAGCACCATGACCGCCGGCTATATTAACGGGCTCGCGCCCTTCGTGGACACGTTTGTGGATCAAGTTAATGAAACCGGCGACAAGCAAACGCTCATCACCGCGATCTTCGCGCCTCTTTCGCAGACCGGCGCCCAGGTTGACCTGTGGACCGCCGCCGGCAGTGCCAACTGGGATACCAGCACGCCCAACTGGACCAATTCCATCCCCGCAAATCTATTTGTCGGCGGTGACGCCGTGTTATTTGACAATACGGCTCAGCAGTACACGGTCAATGTCCCGGGCGCGGTCGCTCCCTTGAGCTTGACGTTCAGCAATTCGGCGACCGATCCCTACACCTTTAACGGCACGGGTCCGATTGGCGGCGGCCTGGTGGCGGTCAGTTCCAACGGCAGCGTGACATTTAACAGTGCCATCGCCTTCACCGGACCCTTGGCCATTGGCACCAACGGTTCGCTGACCTTGAACACCCCGGATTACTCGCTCAGTGGCGGCGTGACCATCGGGCCCGGCGGATCGTTCACCGTCGGCTCCGGCTCGCAGTTGGGCGGCAACGCGGCGAACGGCGGCGCTTACGCCGGCGCCATCGTGGACAATGGGGCCTTCACCTTCAGCAGTGTAGGCAACCAGACCTTGTCGGGTGTCATTTCGGGTGGTGGCGTGGTGACCAACAACCTCAATGGCCAAACCCTCACCATTACTGGTGCCAACACCACCACCAACAGTTGGGTCATCAACGGTCCGGGAACCCTCTCGGATCGTTATGCCAACAACAGTTTCAACACCACCGCCAGCGCCTTTGGCAACCCGCAAATCGCGGGCAAGACGGTTTACATCACCAACGGGGCGCTGGTTTCGCTTGATTTCGGTGGCGGCAATGAATTTGGCAACGGCAGCACGGTGGTGCAGATGGGCTTTGTCATCGGTTCGGGTGCCATCCTGCAAATTACCAGCGGCAATGCCAATATCGGCCCGCTGACCTTCAACGGCGGCACGCTGCAATCCACCGCCACCGCGGGTTACAGCCAGCAATACGGAAGTTATGCCTTTGGCTCCGACCTCATCGTGCTTCCCAATACCGGGACCTCGTATCTCAATGCCTTGGGCGTCTATAATTTTAATCTGACCGTCGCCGCCACCACCAACGGCTCCTATCGCACGTTTAACGTAGGCGCCAATTCCGTCTTTAACGTCACCGCCCAATTGGCCGATTGTTCGAACACGCAACGCCCCACCGAATTGGTCAAGGCCGGGGCTGGAACGCTGATCTTGAACGCTTCCGCCAATGCCGGCCAAACCAACACTTATTCGTATGGCACCGTCATCAGCAACGGTGTAGTGGACGTTGAGAGCGGCGGGACCGGCTCTGGTCCGGTGACAATCTATTCTTCTGGTGTGCTGGCCGGTTTTGGACCTGTTGGCGGCGGCATTATCGTCAACAGCGGCGGCGAGACCCTGCCCTCCGGCAACGGCTTGGTTGGCCCTTTGACCGGCAACGGCAGCCTGACCTATAACTCGGGCGGCGTGGCGGGTTTCTCTGTGGGTGTCACGTTCAATGGAGCCAACGATCAGATCATCTTGAACGGGACCGGCACGGTGTTGTCGGGCGGCAACGCGGTCGTCGCCATCACCCCCCGGAACGGGACGGCGGCCTTGGATACGACGGGAGATTATGTGCTGATTACCAACCAAACCGGCGTCAATGTCCCCGGTGTATTCTCCTCCGTGCCCACTTGGATTGGCGCCACGCCGGCCAACGCCGCCGGATTTAGCATTGTCGAAACCACCAAGGCGGTGCTGCTGCACTTTTCGCCCGTTACCGTCACGGCCAGCCTTTCGCCTAATCCTGCGGTCAATGGCACTTATGTGACCATCACCGCCACGGCTTCGTCCACCGCCGGGGGCATTGCCAGCGTTACCGCCAATGTGAACGCGGCCACGAACGGTGTTTCGCCCTTGGCGCTGGTTCTTTCCAGCGGGTCCACCTATACCAATTCGTTCTACGTTTCTCCCACTGCGTCGTCGGGCAATCTCCCGATTTACGTCACCGCCACTGACAATGCCAACAACTCCAATACCTTCATTGCCGCCCTCACCGTTCCTCCGGGCCCGGGCGCCTTTGAGGTCTGGACTGGCGCCAGCACCATCGCCAACACTTGGGGCACCGGGTCGAACTGGACGAGCCTCAATCCACCGCAAGGAGGCGCCACCGTCACCTTTGCGGGTGCCAGCAACCTGGTCTCGGTCCTGGAAACCAGTTACACCATCAGTTCCCTCACCTTCAGCAACACGGCCGGGGCTTTCGTCATCACCAACCCGAACAGCACGCTCACCCTGGCGGGCAGCGTTACGAACAATTCGGCCTCGACACAGACCTTGGATGTGCCCGTCGTTCTCAACTCCGGCGGGCCGGATAACCTCGCTGCGTCCGCAGGCGGCGTGAACTTCAAATATGCCATTTCCGGCAGCGACCCGGTGAACGTGCTCGGCGGCGCCACCAACAGTTTTTACGGCAACGACAGTGGTTTCACCGGGGCGGTCACCAATGGCGGCAATTTGCTTCTGGCCAACGCCAATGCCTTGAGTGGAATCCCGAGCATCCAGCTCAACAACGGTTCAAAACTGCTCCTGCGGTCGGATACCACGGCCACCTTCCTCATGGCCACCGAGCTTGGAACCAACACGCTGCAGAACGCCTCGGACACCGTGACGTTTGATGTCAACACCAACCTCGGCAGCATCTCGGCCCAAACCTTGTCGCTGACCAACGCCCTGCTCTTCCCCAACGTTTCCGCACAGCAAATCAACGTGACGGGCAATGCCAACTATACGCTGGCACTGGGCCAGGCTCAGTTGGTGACCAGCAGCCACAATCCCTACTTCCCCTTCACCGTCAATGCCACTGCAACCGGGCCGGCGGTGTCCATCGCCGGCATCCTGACGGGAAATTGGGGCAATTATCTGAACTTCAAAGGCGGCGGTCGTGTGACTGTGACCGAGCCGATCAGCAATACGTCCAACGGGAGCGGGAACGTATTCGTCAATGGTGGCACCACCCTTACGCTGGGCGCGGCCTCCGGGTTGGTTAAGGCTAACACCGGGGATGCTTACCGGGTCGATGTGATCGCCGGGACGCTGGTGCTGGACAGCAGCAGTGCGTTAAACGCCTTGACCTATTCCAGTTCCGGCCCCAATACGCTTGGCTACCCCTACTTCATTCTGGGCGCGGAGTCGAGTGTGTTCACCATTTCTGGCACGATCTCGCCTGCGTCCGGAGTTTTGACGACGGCAAATAATAGTTCCAACGCCGCCATCTATTTGGGTGACGCCAACAATCTGACCGGCGGAATCACGATTCCCGCCGGCCTCACCAATTATGTGTCGGACGGCGACTCCACCGTTCCCTTTACCAACACCGGCGTGTTCACCATCGGCGGCCTCAACACCAGTGGAGTCAACACCTACTCGGATACCATTATTTTGGGCATGTCAACCAACTTGGGCAAAAGCGTCACACTGGTGGCGGCAGCCGGCGGCGAAGTGGATTTTAACGGCGGCATCCTCGCCAATGGCACCAACACGACGGCGGGTGTCACGGTGGGCGACGGTGTGCATACGGGCACGGTGGCCTTTACCGGCTCGAATCCGAACACCTATGCGGGAGGCACGACCATTACGAACGCCATCCTGCGAATTGATGCCGGCGGCAGCGGCGTGGGCGCCGGTCCGTTGCGGATCAACAACCTCGGCAAACTGGCCGGCGTTGGACCGATTGTGCCTAACGTAACCGTGGCCAGCGGCGGAACTATCTTCCCCAGCAGCACCAATGGAAATACCACTTATGTGAACACGGCCGTAAACGGCAACCTGACCTTTAGCCCGGGTGGCGGCGTGAGCTTCAACCTGGGATCCACCGCTTCCAGCGGCGACGTGATTACCGTGTCGCCTTCGAGCATCCTGGTCGGCACCAATGCCGCGGTGAACATCTATGCGACCGATCCCGGTCACAACCTGGATACGGGTTCGGATTATGTGCTGATCAACAATCTGGGCGCCAATTACGCGGGAGTTTTCACGAACAAGCCGACCTGGCTGGGCACCGTGCCGAACAATGCGGCGAATTACTCGATTGTGACCGCGGCCAATCAGCTCCGCCTCCATTACAATAACGGCGGCATCTCCGTGACCGCCACTGCCAGCCCCAATCCAACATTCCGCGGGCAGAACGTAACCATCACCGTTACGGCTACGGGAACGCCCGGAATTCAGAGTGTCACTGTGGATACGAGTGCGATTGGCGGGTCGTCGGCATTGGTGTTGACAGGATCCTCCCCGACCTACACCGGCCATGTGACGGTTGGGTCGGCTTCGGGCGCCGGCGTCAATACATTGTTGGTGACCGTAACGGATAGCAGCGTCAATCAAAATCAAGACGTGGTTCCCCTTTTGCTGACGACCACGGCCGGGAGTGAAGTCTGGGCCGGCGCAGGCGGCGACAACCAGTGGTCCACCGGACCGAACTGGGCCGCCGGACTGCCCCCGGTCGCCGGTGACACGGCTACCTTCGCCGGGTCAACCCGGACCACGCCGGTGATGGAAAGCGCCTACAGCCTTGGCGCATTGCTCTTCAACAACACCGCCGCCAGCTTCAATATCTCGAGCACGGGAAACACCCTGACCATGACGGGCGGCATTACCAATAATTCGCCCAGCACCCAGGTCTTGAACATGCAGGTCAGTCTGGCGAGCCCGGTGGGAGTGCAGACCTTTAACGCGGCGGCGGGCACTCTGGTGTTCAGCAACACCATATCCAGTCCTGGCGCCAATGGCCTCAATTTGACGGGGGGGACCAACGTCTTTGCCGCCTTTAACAATTACACCGGCCCCACCACGATCAGCGGCGGTGTGCTGGTTCTGGAGGCCGGCTCCACCAGCCAGTATTACAGCAATAACGCCACCTTGCAATTGGCCGCGCCGACGGCGTTGGGTGGCAACACGCTGGTCATGAACAGCGGTTCGACTCTGCAATTGCGCGGGGATGCCAACGGTGATTATACGCCGGGCGGAGGCATCGTTATTCCGATCGCCTCGGACACATTGAACTTCGATGTCAACAGTGTGACGCCGGGTGTGAATGGAAAGACATTGTCACTCGCCAACATCACCCCGATCTTTGCGTTCCCCACCAACTTCGATCACACGATAAATGTGACGGGGAACAGCACCTACACGCTCGGATTAGGAGACATCTTGCTGGGTTCATCCAGTCATACTCCCTATTTTTCTCTCAATATCAACACGGTGGCGGGTGGGGCAACCGCCTCGATCAACTCCATCACGGCCGGAAGCTGGGGCAGCTATGTGGTCTTCGGCGGCACGGGCAATGCCGTTGTGGTGGAAGACTTGAGCAATATCCCGGATGGAAGCCTTAATCTCGTGGTCAATGGCGGATGCACCGTTACGTTGGAAGGTCCCAGCATCAAGGCACCCAACCCGCCGATCGATGATGGCTACAAGTATGTGGTTGCAAACGGGACTTTGGTGTTGGATAACGACGACGCCATCACCAACTTCTCGAGCGCGGCCACCGGATTGGGCGGCGACTACCTCATCCTGGGTTCCACGACCAATGCCGCGGCCTTTTATTCCGCGGGCAACTTTACCTATCCCACTTCGCCGACCTTCTTTGGCACGAACAACGCCTATAACGCGGCCATCTATCTGGGCGACGCCAACAATCTGACCGGCGGTTTGTACACCTTGCCCGGCATCAACGCCCTCGTTTCGGATGGCGATGTTGGGTTCACCAACGGTGGCGTCTTTACCATCGGGGGTCAGAATACGAGCGGGGTTAACATCTATTCCAACAACTGGATCCTGGGCATGACGGCGGGCGGCGGTAAGAGTGTGACCCTGGTGGCCGCGACCGGCGGCGAGGTGGATTTCGATGGCAACCTCCTGGCCAATTCGGGCAATGCCACTGCGGGTGCCACCGTGGGTGACGCCGTGCATCATGGCGTTGTTCACTTGAATGGCGCGAATACCTATCTCGGCCCGACGTTGGTGACCAACGGAACCCTGGGCGGCAACGGCAGCATCGCGGGCAATGTATCGGTCGTGAACCTTGGCCATACACTCCCCGGTGGCGGCACCACCCTGACCATCGCCGGCACGCTGAGTTATTCCACCGGCGGCGAGGCGGATTTCAACCTGGCCTCCAGTGCAAGCGCCGGCCCCAACGACCAGATCGTTCTTAACGGCGCCTCCAGCAGCGTCAACGGCGGCGGCGTTTCGGTTGGCGTTTACCTGACCGCGTCGGATCTGGACCAGACGACGGATTATGTGCTTATCACCAATCTGACCGGCCTGCCCAACACCGGCGTCTTCAACGCGACTCCGATTTGGAAGGGAGCGCAGCCGAGCGCGCCCAACAGCTACACCGTGATCACCCGGAGCAACGCGGTTGTTCTCCACTATTCGACGGATCAGCTTACTTCCGGCACCGCCCTGCCCAGCCCGGTCGGCCGCGGGCAGACGGTTACGGTCACTGTCACCGCCATATCGTCCGGCACGGTCAGCGCGGTCACTCTGAATGCGAGCGCCATTGGAGCAGGCCCGGCCGTATCGCTCACACTGATGAGCGGCAACACTTACACCAACACAGTTATGGTCGGTGGCGCAATCCCCGGTGGCACCTATCTCTTGCCCGTAACGGTCACAGATAGTTTGGGCGGTATGGATATTCTCACCTTGCAAGTGACCGTCACATCCGTCACGGAAGTATGGGACGGCGGTGGCGCGGACGGCCAGTGGTCCACGGGTGGAAACTGGGCCAGCGGTTTCGGGCCGGTTTCGGGTGACGTTTTGATCTTTGCGGGCACCACGGGGCTGACGGCGAATATTCAAACGAATTACAGCTTTAACTCGCTGACATTCAGCAACAATGCGGGCGCGTTCAACTTCACCAACAACGGGTTGTCCACCCTGACGCTGGGTGGCGGGGTGACGAACCTTTCGCCCAACACCCAGACCTTCAACGTGCCCCTCAGTCTGAACGGAGCGGTGACGCTGAATGGCGCGGCGGGTGCCTTCACCCTGAGCAACAGCATCGCGGGCAGCGGCAGCCTCCTTTCCATTAACGCAACCAACACCTTGGCGGGTTACACCCATTATGCGGGGAGCACCACCGTCGGTAGCGGCGAGCTGGTGGTCACGGGCACCAACCTCTTCTATGGGGCGGTCTCAATCGGCAGCGGCAGCACCATGATCATGTCGGGCGACGAGGGCATCGGTTCATCGTTGACCATCAACAGTACCGGCAGTTTGCAAATTACCGGCGGCGGCCAGTTGAATGGCGGCATCTTTGGCGGCGCTCTGCCGAATGGCGGCAGCTTGATCTACAGCAGCACCAACAGCCAGAGCTTCTATGGAACCATCTCCGGTGGCGGCAGTTTGACGCAGAACACGGGTATTCTGACCTTGGGTAATCCCACTGCGGCCGCCAACCCGCCAGGTGAAACCTATACCGGACCGACCGTGGTCAACGGCGGCACCCTCTATCTGGGCTATAATAATCCCAACACCGGAGGCGGCCTTGTCACCAGCAGCAGCATCACCGTCAACAACGGCGGCGCGATCATCTGCTACTGGGCGTCCAGTCTGGAAGGCTACGGGTCCGCGAGCACGGCCTCTCCGCCTTTGATCATCAATGCCGGCGGATTGCTTGACGTATCGCCTCTGCACACTGTCAATGGTAGTGGTTTCTCGGCTCACATTCAGGGCCTGCTGTATCTCAACGGCGGCACCATCAGCAACAATGCCGCCTACATCCAACAATACGGTGGTTGGGGAATTTACACCAACGTGTATGTAAACGGCGGCACCAACACTTCCGTCATTGCCGACTTCGCGGCGGTCCCGGTGTCGCCCAATGGCACTTACTTCTATGTCACCAACGGTGGACCTGGGCAAACCGTCCCGGGTGTTGATCTCGACGTAACGGGTGGGTTGATCAATTGCTACGGCACCACCGACACCGGCATTATCGTGGCGGGCAACGGCACCATGCGGCTGGATGGCACCAACAGCTATTCCGCCGGCACGACCATCAGCAACAGCGCGACCCTGATCCTCGGGCTCAAAGGTCAGTTGAACACGGTCACCCGCGGCAATTCCCTCGGCAATGCTGCCGCCCAAGCCAACATTCTGAACGGTGCGCTGGGTGGCGCGGTTTATACGGAAATCTATTCCTCACCGCTGACGTTCTGGAACACGGGCACGTTCATCTCCACCACCACCAATCGGACGACCGGCGTGGAAACTCTGTCGGGTGTGATCGCATCGGGCGCCCCCGGGGCCGGCACGATTGAGGTGAGCGGGGCAGGGTCGGAGTTGGTTATTTCGGGCAATGCCAACACCTTCAGTGGCACCACCCTCGTCACCAACGGTGGAATACTGGTGGTCTCCAATACCGCTGGGCTCGGCACTGGGACCAACTCCCTCAACATCTATGCTGGCAGCACCCTGGGTGGCCCCGGCATCATCGCTGGATCCGTCACCAACGGCGGCTATCTGATCCCCGGAATCACCCGCAGCAGCGTTGGCGCCGCGTTGAGCATCGGCAACCTGACGCTCCTGGCCAGCAGCACCAACGTCTTCGCGGTGTCGCACACCGGCCAGACGAATGATTCGGTCATCGTGGGCGGGACGGTCACTTACGGCGGCACGCTGACGATCAACGCCAGCAACACGCTGGCGGCGGGTGATACCTTCACGTTGTTCAGTGCAGGGGCGATTGCCGGCAGCTTCACCACGATCAACTTGCCGACGTTGAATGCCGGACTGGCCTGGGTCAATAACCTGTTGGTGAACGGCTCCATCTCGGTGGTGGCGGGAATACCTCCGACGGCCAGCTTCAGCGGCACGCCGACCAGCGCCTTTGTGACGCAGCCGGTGGTGTTCGCCAATGCTTCGACTGGAACCATTGCCAGCTATGCTTGGAGCTTCGGGGACGGCGGTGTGCTCAACACCACGTCGGGCACGAATGTGGCCCATTCCTACACCAACGCCGGCACCTACACGGTGAGCCTGACGGTGAGCGGATCCGCTGGCGCGAACACCAGCACGCTGACCAGCTACATTACGGTCTATCCGTTGTTGTCCATTGGCGCCCCGGTTCGGGGCAACGGGAGCCTGACCTTGAGCGGGGCCAGCGGCGGCGTGCCGGGAGCACAATACCGCGTCTTGAGCTCCACCAACGCGGCGTTGGCGCTGACAAGCTGGACTCCGGTTTATACGAACACCTTCACGTTGCCAAATGGCGGTTACAGCTTCATTGCTTCGCCGCTGACCAACAGCGAGACCTTCTACATCATCGTGTCGCCGTAAGGCGGATGGTTTTAGGTTGAGTCAATTGCGCGCGGGGATGTCCGAGTTGGACATCCCCGCTTTCTTTTGGTGGGAGGCACTACTTTTTGAAAGAGAGCCGGAACCACGGATTGAACGTTGCACAGAACCGGGTAGTGCTGATCAATTGGTTCGCGTTGCGGCCTCCCAAAGGCGATCACGGCCATGGCTTCATTATCACAGTCCCGGACAATGCTGTTAGAGCCAGCGGCGGACTCTCTTTTTGTACGCGAGATACTTTTCGCCAAACGTGTTTTCCATTTTCTCTTCTTCGTAGGGGATGAACATCCGATCCAGAACCAGGAAAAAGGCCGGCGGACACAGAAGCGAGAGGATGTTCCCGGACAGAAGCGAGCACCCGATCAAAAAGCTGACGAATCCCACCTACATGGGATTCCGGCTGAGGTTATACAGGCCATCTTCAATGATGCAGGTGGAAGTGGCGAATGTGAGGGGCGTGGCATGTCTTGTCAGAGACCGATGGGTGAGCGCTAGGCGCAAGGTTCCCGCACAGAGAAAGACCATTCCTCCAATCGTGAATGGGAACCCAATCCAGTTCATGCCTGGAACCAACCGCCGCAGCAGAGCAGTGGCGATGATGCAAATGAAAAAGTAAACGGGCGGGATCGAGATGATCTTGTGTTTCATAGTTGCGCAGGCGACGTTTGCACGCCACCCGGTGGGCAATTCGACAGCAGTGATCATTGGGCTTCTTGCCGTAGATCGTGACTGCAGCTTTTCACTGACAGATGATCTTCGGAAATCTCACTCTTGGGAGTTCAAATTCGGTTGGAATCTGTACCGGGCAAGCCAGTTTTTCCAATCTCCCTTGTGAAATTGGCTGTCCGACATGGATTCGAACCATGACAAAGGCCTCCAAAGGGCCTTGTGCTACCGTTACACCATCGGACAATCCTGAGGTAAATTAACCCGGACGCGGCAGGCTGCAAACACAAATCTGGGGGTGGGTGCTTCCGGATTGACGAAACGCCGGCAAATTATTGCAGCCAAGGCGGATCGGGAATCTGGAATTGAGAATCGAAAATCTGTTATTGGTAATTGGAAGAGAAGCGGTTTCTGCGCGGTGATCGGGTTCCGATGCCTCAGATTACAAATTCTCAATGACCAATTCTCAATTCCCATCGGCACACGAAAATATTTCAAAGGAATTTCCGACGTTGCCGGTCTGACGGGTTAAAGAAGGCGCCCAACGGCTGGCAGCGAACTTGACGGCCACGGCGGGTTTGGGCATGATCGATTCGAGAGCGGTGGCTGGAGGTGGTGAACGGGCACGCCTTTTCCGGTGACACGATTCCCAGGAGGCCTGTGCCCGGTTTTTCCGAAACAAATTGGCTCTGGAGGTGTCATCTGATTATGCTGCGGGGTGGATTGGCTCGCTTTCAACTGATACAAACCGGGGGAGCAACGGTGTCTATTCAATGAATCACGATGGAGCCGGCGAACATCAGGGCTGATGAGGCCGCTTCCGCAAAAGAACCAAATGGCCAAAGCGAAAAGAAAAAAAAAGGGACTGATCATTTTTTCGATCATTGTCGTCGCCGGTATCGGCGCGGCGGTGGTCGCGTCGTTGCACAAGAAGGACCCGCCTATTCCGGTGGAGACGGAGAAGGTGGTGCGGCGAAATTTGACGGAGAAAGTCGTAGCCAACGGGAAGATTGAACCGGTGTTGCAGGTGAAAATCAGCCCGGAAGTCAGCGGCGAAATCATTGAACTGGCGGTGAAGGAGGGGCAGCCGGTGAAAAAGGGGGATTTCCTGTTGAAAATCAAGCCGGACGATTATCTGGCGGCGAGTAATTCGGCGGCGGCCAGTTTCCACCTGGCGGAGGCCAACAAGGAGACGTCGGCCGCCAATCTGGAGAAGGCGCGGCTGGAATACGAGCGCAGTTCCGGCCTGTTCAAAGCCAAGCTGATTTCCGATTCCGATTATCTCACGGCCAAGACCACTTATGACGTGGCGAAAACGACCCTCGCCGGCGCGGCGGAATCGGTCGCCATGGCCAAGGCGTCATTGGACACCGCTTCCGCCGACCTGAAAAAGACGACCATCTATTCGCCGTTGGACGGGACGGTGACCAAGCTCAATTCGCAACTGGGCGAACGGGTGGTCGGAACGGCCATGATGGCGGGGACGGAAATCATGACCATTGCGGACTTGAACGCGATGGAGGCGCGGGTGGACGTGGGCGAGGTGGATGTGGTGCTGATTAAAACCTGCCAGAAGGCGCACTTGGAGGTGGATTCGTTTAAGGACCGGAAATTCGAGGGCTTCGTGACGGATGTGGCGAATTCGGCCAACAACAACGACACAAGTTCCACCGCGACGTCTTCGTCGAGCAGCACGACGGACGCGACGAAATTCCAGGTGAAAATTCGCGTGGCGGACAAGGAACATTTTTTGCCGGGAATGTCGGTGACGGCGGAGATTGAAACGCGCTCGCGCACCAATGTCATCAGCGTGCCGATTCAGAGTGTCACGACGCGATTGCCGGCCACCAACGGCGTCACGAACCTCGTTGTCTCCGGCGCACCGACGGTGGCCACCAATGTCGTTTCCGGCAACAATACCAATGGCGCGGCCAGCAAACCGGCCGAGGCGCCGAAACCGGTCGAGATCGTCTTTGTCCTGGATGGCGACCATGTCAAGAACGTGCCGGTGAAACGGGGAATCAGCGATGACAACTATACGGAAATCACGGATGGGTTGAAGGAAGGAGACGTGGTGGTGTCGGGCGGTTACAAGGCGATCAATCGGGACCTGGACGACGGCAAGAAAGCGGTCAAGACCGATGCGGCGACGCTGGCCAAGGCCAAGACGCCGTGAATTAGGCTTGACGCGTGACGAAAGGAATCCGTTGTGAGCTTGATCCGACTCGAACATATCACCCGCCTTTACCAGATGGGGGACGAAACCATCCATGCGCTGCGGGACGTCTCGCTGGAGGTAAAGCGCGGGGAGTATGTCGCGATCATGGGGCCGTCAGGTTCAGGGAAATCCACCTTGATGAATTTGCTGGGGTGTTTGGACACGGCGACTTCGGGCGTTTATGAGTTGAACGGCACCAATGTCAACGAGTTGGACGACAATCAACTGGCGGAAATTCGCAGCCGGGAAATAGGATTCATTTTTCAAACTTTCAACCTGCTGCCGCGGGCGGACGCGCTCCGGAATGTCGAATTGCCGCTGATTTATTCCGGGATGGCGGCGGACGAGCGGCGACGGAGGGCGCGGGAATTGCTGGTGAGCGTCGGGCTTGGGGACCGTGTGCATCACAAGCCCAACGAAATGTCGGGCGGACAGCGGCAGCGGGTGGCGATTGCGCGGGCGCTGGTGAACGGGCCTTCCATTGTGCTGGCGGACGAGCCGACGGGAAATCTGGATTCGAAAACGGGCGAGGAAATCATGGCGCTGCTGCGGGTATTGTCCGATCAAGGCAATACCATTTTTTTGGTGACGCATGAAGAGGACGTGGCCCGGCACGCGCGGCGGATCATCCGCATCCGGGACGGGTTGATTGCGAGCGACGACGCTGTCAATAGAGCAGGAGCGGCGGCGTGAATTTTCTGGTCGAGTTGAAGGAAGGGCTGCTGATTGCGTGGGACGCCATTCGCGCGAACAAGATGCGGTCGTGGTTGACGACGCTGGGGATCGTCATTGGGATTGTCAGTGTGACGTTGATGGGGGCGGCGATTGACGGGCTGAACCGGTCGTTTCAAGAGAGCCTTTCGAGCATGGGCTCGGATGTGCTGTTCGCCGACCGGATGAACTGGTTCATCAACAGCGAGGACGAGTGGCTGAAGGAATACAAGCGGCGAACGGTGACGGCGGACCAGGTGCGGGCGGTGGAACGGCAGATGACCCTGGCGACGGCGGTGGCGCCGGCGGTTTATGTGGGGCAGCCGGTGCGTTATCAGAACCGGAGCACGGGCCGGGTGACCGTGATCGGCTCGACCGAGGCGTTTCAGTTGACGGCGGGATTGGGGGTGGCGGCGGGGCGTTTCCTGACGGCGAGCGACGCCGAGGGCGGGCGTCCCGTGTGCGTGATTGGCAACGATGTGGCGACCAACTTGTTCGTGCGGGAATCGCCGGTGGGAAAGAGAATCCGTATCGGCGCCCGCTGGCTGGAAGTGGTGGGGGTGCTGGACAAGCGGGGCAGCTTTCTTGGTATTGACAGCATGGACAACCAGGTGGTCCTGCCCATTCAACAATTCCTGATCGGCTATTGGCGGAACCCGGATTTCGAAATCCAGGTGAAGGTGCGGGACGCCGCACATATGGAGGATGCGAAGGAGGAACTGCGGGGGTTGCTGCGAAAAATCCGCCACGTCGCGCCGGGAGACCCGGATGATTTCTCCATCAACCAGCAGGAAACGATTGTCAACATGTTCCACAAGATTGCCGGAACCATCGGGGCGGTCGGATTGGCGGTGACGAGCCTGTCCCTGTTTGTCGGGGGAATCGGGATCATGAACATCATGTTTGTCTCGGTGGCGGAACGGACCCGGGAAATCGGCGTGCGGAAGGCGATCGGGGCCAAACGGCGGAACATCCTGCTGCAATTCTTGATCGAGGCGGCCAGCATCTGCCTGCTGGGCGGGTTGACCGGGGTGGCCATTGCCTACGGATTGACGGTGGTGGCCTCGCAGGTTTTTCCGGTGCATCTCTCGCTCCCGGTGACCACGCTGGCGCTGCTGGTTTCGTTATTGACAGGAGTCATTTCGGGATTCCTGCCGGCGTGGCGGGCGGCGCGGATGGACCCCGTGGAAGCGTTGCGCAACGAATGACCCGGAACGTCCGATGAGCGATGCAACCAGAGAATCGGGATTCGACCAGGCGCGGCGGCCTTCGCTGTGGGCAATTCCGCGCGTGCTGGCGGCGGAGGCCCGGGAAAGTTTCATGATGGCGATGGGGGCGCTGGTGGCGCACAAATTGCGCTCGGCCCTGACCCTGGTCGGGGTGATGGTCGGGGTTTTTTCCATCATTGTGGTGATGACGACCATGCGGGCAATGGAGAAGGATATCGAGAAAAACATGTCGCAGTTGGGCGGCGAGACGTTTGTGGTGTCGCGCTGGCCGCGGGTGCAGTTTGACGGCCCCACCGGCTGGCAAAAGTACCGGCTGCGCAAGAGAATTTCGCTGGAGCAGGGGATGGAACTCGTCCGGCGGGCGACGCTGCCGCGCAGCATCGGGCTGGAGGAGGATTTCGACTCGGGCACGATGACCTCCCGCTACGCCAAGGCCCCGCCCAACGTTGCCGTCACCGGCGACACCCCGGGCAGTTTCCCGGCGCAACAATGGGACGTCGAGGATGGGCGGGCGTTGATTGACTCGGATGTGGACAGCCAGCGCGACGTATGCGTGCTGGGAAACAGCCTGGCGACGAATCTCTTTCCCCATTCGAGCGCGGTGGGAGAGGATGTCAATTTCGATGGAATCAAATACACGGTGGTTGGGGTGTTGGAATCCAAGGGGGCGATGTCGGGCGGACGGGAGGACAATTTTGCCATCATTCCCATCACCACCGGCCTGACGCGTTATTATCAGAAGCAGTGGATTGACATCAACATTCTGGTCCAAGCGCAAAGCGCCGCGGACTACGACGACACGGTGGACCAGGTGCGCGGCCTTTTGCGGATCATCCGAAAGGTCCCGCCCGGCGAGGAGGACAGTTTTGAGATTTTCTCGAACGATTCGGTGATGGACCAGATCAAGTCCTTTACGTTCAAGGTGCGCCTGGGGGTGAGCTTGATCAGTTCGATTGCGCTGCTGGCGGCGGGCATCGGGATCATGAATATCATGCTGGTATCGGTGACGGAGCGGACGCGCGAAATTGGCATCCGCCGGGCCATCGGTGCGAAGAAGCGGAACATCATGATGCAATTCATCATGGAGGCGATTGTCCTGTGCGAGGTGGGCGGGGTGATCGGGGTGGGTTTGGGCATTGTGGGCGGAGGCGTCGCCGCGAAATTGATGGACCTGGCGCCGGTAATTCCGGTGGATTGGGCGGTTATCGGATTGGCGATCTGTTCGCTGGTCGGCATTATTTTTGGCACTTATCCAGCCCACAAGGCGGCGAACCTGGATCCAATTGAATCCTTGCGTTACGAGTGAGATGATTTACAAACCAAAACCATGAGCTTGACACCATCAGAACGTCCCGGCTTTTGCGGCAAGCATGTCGCCCAAATCGTTGGCAGATTTCCGGGAGCGCGACCATCCCGGTCGCACGCACGGCTACATCTATCGGGAGGGGCGAGCTCCTTCGAGCCCCTAATTTCATCACCATCCCTACACCCACTGGAAGGCGATGGACCCCTGGAAGCTTCAGCAAAGGAGGATCGCCGACGCCACGTTGCGTTGCGGGCAATTGTGCGCATCGCTCATCAATGGACGCGAAGGGCGACGGTGTTCTTGCTGGCAGCAGGGCTGTCCCTGGGCGTCCACGCCCAAACCGCGCCGGCGCCCGCGGACGGCAAAACCCGATTGTTGACGTTGGATGACGCGGTGCAAATGGTCCTGACCAACAACCTGGACCTGGCGATCATCAAGTACACCCCCGTATTGGACCAGTTCGCTTTGCACGGTCTGAATGGCGCCTACGATCCGGTGCTGGGGTTTCAAGGGGGGAGCACTTACAACTCGCAACCCGGGCAATTCTATCTGGGAACAAATTTCCCGCCTTATGTAACCTCGGTGAACAGCTTCGCGCCGGACCTGCATGGCGAACTGCCTTTTGGGATGACCTACGATCTGACCACGCCATTGCAACAACAAACCTATCCGTTCAGTCAATACTCGGCGGAGCCCAGCATGACGCTGACCCAGCCGCTCCTGAAAAACGGCTGGATTGACAACCCGCGTTACCAGATCCAGTTGTCGCGGAAAACGTGGGAAAACGATCTGCAGTCGGTTCGGTTGCAGATGGAAGTGTCGGTGAACGCGATCAAAACGGCGTATTTCAACTTGATCGCGGCGCGGGAAAATGTCGAGGTGCAGCGCGCCGCGGTGGCGCTGGCGCAGCAATTGATGGATGAAAACACGCGGAAGGTGCAGTTGGGCGCGATGGCGCCGCTGGATCAAAGGCAGGCGGAATCGCAGGCGGCGAGCAGCCAATCGGATTTGCTGGCGGCGCAACTGGCGCAGGCGGTGCAGGAGAACACTTTGAAAACACTCCTGGCGCTGAATTTGGACCAGTGGCGCGATGTCACGCCGGTCCCGACGGAGACGTTGCCGGCGGTCGAGGAAAGACCGGAGTTTTCGGAATGCGTCACCCGCGCGGTCGAGTCGCGGCCGGAAATGTTGCAGGCCAAGATTTCGGTGGAAAAGCAGCATCTGACGATCAAGTACAATTACAACCAGCTTTATCCGGAACTGGATTTGAAAGGCACCTGGGGACTCAATTCGGTGGGTCCCGCCTGGGGGCCAACCTTGGAAACGCTCAAAGAGGGAAAAGACCAGGCGTATTCCATCGGCGCGTCCCTCACTTTTCCGCTGGGAAACACCACCGCGCGCAACAACTACAAATCAGCCAAGGCGTCGCTGGAGCAAACGCTCCTGCAAATGAAGAAGACGGAAACCACCATTGTCATCGCGGTGGACAACGACGTGAAGACGATCCGTTCCGACTGGCTGCGGGTGGATTCAACCCGGAAGGCCCGTGAGTATGCCGAGGATGCCTTGAACGCGGGCCAGACCCGGCTGCGGGCGGGTTCCACCACGAGCTTTGAAGTGCTCCAGCTTCAGAGCAATTTGACGACGGCCCGTTCCGCCGAAATTCGCGCCCTGGCGGACTACAACATTGCGCTGGAACAACTGGCGCTGGACGAGGGTGTTACTTTGGAGCGGAGCAAGATTGACATAAGGACTTATTGAGTGGTTGACGACCCAAGTTCAGCGACTGCGGCCACGAGACGGGCCGATTGCAATTGGAGCGGCACGGTCGAACTTGTTGCAGGGCATTGTCAGGCGGCAGCTTTTACTTTCTCTCGCTGACATCGGCGATAAATCGCCCACATCCATAAAAGCCACAATGGCGCAGCTAGCGCAAAACGGACCGACACGCTCGGTGCGAATGGAGATTGCAAATGCAAAAACGGTAAAGTGAGAAAGACTGCCACAAGAACCCCAACCACCAAAAACGTCCACCACGACTCGTTGCGAGGAATCGGCCGCGTCAACTCTTCACGCGGAATCACCAAAAGCCCTGAAATAGAAAACAGACCTAACGAACTTGGCACGGCCGCGAGATAGCCGACAGATGCTAACGTGGCAACTATTGCCGCTGCAACCATACGAATGATGAACGAGGTTTTCATGGCGCTCGATGATTCCTAACGATGAGCATACAACACGTTGTTCGTGGATTGCAATGGTGATGGCGGCATTCTGCCGAAAGCCGCTACAGGTTGGAATAGGGGTTGAAGTTAGGGGCTCGTGGAACTCGCCCCTCCCGAAATAGGGGTTGCAATCACGACCTCCAGGCCGCGGGCACGCAGGGCGGCGATGAAATCGGGCGGGGCGGCGCTGTCGGTGACGATGGTATCGACTGAATCGAGGCCGCACAACGGGGCGACGGAATGGCGGTTGAGCTTGGTGTGATCGAGGCAGAAGATGACTTTTTGGGCGGCCGCAATCATGGCGCGCTGGATCTCGATCAGGAGGAGATGGGAGTTGGTAATGCCGTCGAGCGAGAATCCGCCGGCGCTCATGATGGCGGTGTCGGCGCGGATTTTGGTGAAGGCTTCCACCGCCTGCGGACCGACCAGCACGCCTAGACGCGGATAAATCACCCCACCGGACAGGACCGTTTCCACCCGATTGGCCGACGCGAAAAGATTCGCCACCGGCAGCGAGTTGGTGACGATCTGGGGCGACTTGTTTTCCAGGTGGCGGGCGACGTGATAGACGGTGGTGCCGGCGTCAAGTATAAGCGTTTGGTTGGGCTTGATCAGTTCGGCGCAGGCGCGACCGATGGCTTCTTTTTCGGCCAGTTGATGGGTGTCGCGGGCGGAGAAGGAAAACTCGTCGGTTTTTGGTTCCAGCAGGCGCGCGCCGCCGTGGGTTCTTTGAATGGCACCGCCGGATTCGAGCGCCGTGACGTCCCGGCGAACCGTCGAAACCGAAGCCTGGACGTGGTTGGCCAGCTCCTCAAGTGACGCAAACTCAACCTGTTGCAGATATAGTGCGATTCGGTGCTGGCGCTCTTCGGCCTGCATATTTAGGATGAATATGGAAGAAATTGAAATATTTTGCAAGAAAAGGTTGACAATTCTTTCAGAATCTATCAAATTCATGCCAACAACATGGCTGTAAGCACACCAACTCCGCCTCGCGCGGTCGTCGAACACTTGGTTCGCCAAGCGGTTTATCAACGACTGGGGAAGCCGTTGCCGAAACTGGCGACGGCACCGAATCCCCTGATCGTCAACGTGAGCGCCCGGCATTGCCACGTCACTCAGGAAGCGGTCGAGCAGCTTTTCGGCAAGGGACGCCAGTTGACCGTCCACAAGTGGCTTTATCAGGAAGGGCAATTCGCCGCCAACGAAACGGTGACGCTCATCGGCCCGCGCAGCCGCGTGATTTCCAATCTTCGCATTCTCGGTCCCTGCCGGACGCTGAACCAGGTGGAACTGGCTTACACGGACGCCATTGCACTCGGTTTTGATATTCCCCTTCGGCATTCGGGCAACATCAAAGGGACGCCGGGCTGCATGTTAATGGGACCGGCCGGCTTCTTTGAGATGAGCGAAGGGGTGATCCGGGCGGCGCGCCACGCCCACATGAGCCCGAAGGACGCGGAGCATTACGGTGTCAAGCCGGGAGATTTCATGAAGCTAAAGCTGGGCGGAGAATGCGGGCTGATTTTGGACCGGATGCTGTGCCGGGTGGACCCGGCGTTCAAGCTGGAGGTTCATATTGACACCGACGAGGGGAACGCGTGCAATCTGCAACCGGAGACGCCGTGCGAACTATTCAAATAACCAAGAAAAACAGGAGAAACAATATGAGTGAAGCGTTAGGAATGATCGAAACCAAGGGCTATGTCGGCAGCGTCGAGGCCAGCGACGCCATGGTCAAGGCGGCGACCGTGACCATCGTCCGCACCATCCAGATCGGCGGCGGGCTGATCACGGTAATGTGCCGCGGCGACATTGGCAGCGTGAAAGCGGCTGTGGACGCGGGCTCCAAAGCGGCGGGGAAAGTCGGCGAACTTGTCAGTTCGCACGTCATCGCGCGTCCGCACGACGATTTGCTGAAGGCGTTTCTGGGCGAAGCAAAGCCGGCGGCCAAGTAATCGCGCCAAAATTCAACCAAGGAACTTTTTATGTCACAAGAAGCAGTTGGAATGATCGAATGCAAGGGACTGTGCGCGTTGCTGGAAGCGTGCGACGCGGCGTTGAAGGCCGCGAACGTCACCATGAGCGGCTGGGAAAAAATCGGCAGCGGCTACGTCACCGCGTTTTTCCGCGGCGATGTCGCGGCCGTCAAGGCCGCGACGGATGCCGGCGCGGCGGCGGCGTCACAGGTCGGCCAGGTTATCAGCGTGCAAGTGATCCCGCGTCCGCACGAGGATTTGGCGATATTGGGCAAGTGGCTGCAATGATTGGCAAAGTGGCAGAGCCGTCCCGGCTCTGATCTTGGGATTCAGCGGCGAGACGCCGCTGCCACATTTTTTGATTGGATGAAAATCCTCATCGCCAACATCGGCAGCAGTTTGCAAAGTGGCAGAGCCGTCCCGGCTCTGATCTTGGGGTTCAGCGGCGAGACGCCGCTGCCACATTTTTTGATTGGATGAAAATCCTGGTGGCCAACATCGGCAGCACTTCGTTGAAGTGGCGGCTGTTTGATTTTTCAAACGGCGGCGAACGGCTCTTGCACAAGGGCGGCTTCGAACGGGTGGCCGATTACGCGGGCGCCATTGACCAGTGTCTGGGAGAGCTGAAGGCGGCCGGCCACATCACCGGCGAACAGGACTTGAGCGCGATTGGTTTCAAGACGGTGGTGGCCAAGGGCGTGACCGGGTGCGTGCGGCTGGATGAGAAGGTGCTGGCGGCGATGGAGGCATTTTACGGATTGGCGCCGGCGCACAATCCGCCTTATGTCACCGGCATCCGCCTGTTTGAAAAGCGCCTGCCTAAAGTGCCGTTGATCGCGCTGTTCGAGACGGCGTTTTATCAATTTGCGCCCGAGGCGATGATGCGTTACGCCGTGCCCGGCACCTGGCATGAGATTGGCATACGACGCTGGGGTTTCCACGGCGCCAGCCACAAATTTATTGCCGAGCGCTCGGCGGAATTGCTCGGGCGCAACGATATCGCCGAACGGGTGCGGCGGCTTTATGTTGACGGCAACGGCGGGCCGGTCGCGCCGCCGGATTTGCGCGTCATTTCGTGTCATTTGGGCGGCAGTTCGAGCGTGACGGGAATTCGCAACGGCGTCGCCATCGGCACGAGCATGGGCATGAGCCCGCAATCCGGTTTGCCGCAGAACAATCGCGTGGGCGACCTCGATTCGGAAGCGATTCCCTACGCGGTCAAGACGCTGGGGATCAGTTTGGAGGAGGCGCAACGGCAATTGACGCGCGAGTCGGGCATGAAAGGGCTCAGCGGCATCTCGAATGACATTCGCGATATTACCGCGGCGGCGGAGAAGGGGAACGCGCAGGCCAAGCTGGCGTTGGAAGTAAAGGTCAAGAGCGCGCGCCATTGGATCGGGGCTTACTTTTTTGAATTGAACGGAGCGGACGCCATCGCTTTTACGGCGGGCATCGGCGAAAACGAAGCGCGCATCCGCCTGGCGATTTGTGCGAACCTGGACAAGATCGGGATCGAACTGGACCCGGTGAAGAATGCGGCAACGAAGGCGTGCGAGGCGTGCATCAGCGCGGCGGGCTCGGCGGTGAAGGTGTTTGTCATTCCGACAAACGAAGAACTGGTGGTGGCGCGGGAAGCGAAACGATTTCTGGAAAACGCGCGCAACTGAATTTAGTCAACAAAAAATAAAACTATGTCACAAGCAATTGGAATGATCGAAACCCGCGGGCTGGTCGCCCTCGTCGAAGGCACGGACGCGATGCTCAAGGCCGCCAATGTGCAATTGGTCGGGCCGATGACCCAGGTCGGCAACGCCCTGGTCACCGCCGTCGTCGTCGGCGATGTCGCTGCCGTCAAGGCGGCCACGGACGCCGGCGCGCAGGCCATCAAAGCCATCAAAGGCGATTTGGCCAGCGTCCATGTCATCGCGCGTCCACATCCGGACGTGGAAGCGGTTTTGCCGAAGAAAAAGTGACCCTGTAGCGGCGTCTCGGCAGAGCGCCGCCATTTCATGCGGGTGAGATCTGCGGCCCTCTGCCGAGGCGCCGCTACGAAAGTGATTTATGTTTCTGGCCAAAGTTGAAGGGGCGGTGGTGGCGACGAAGAAGGACCCGTCCATGAACGGGCGCAAAATG
>Ga0302320_10007235_pt1 | contig 24469 bp, 14 predicted proteins | sample Bog_T0_3_FD_202130 | JGI IMG/M metagenome (GOLD analysis project Ga0302320, IMG submission 202130) | Peat permafrost microbial communities from Stordalen Mire near Abisko, Sweden - Bog_T0_3 | ecosystem: Environmental > Terrestrial > Soil > Wetlands > Peat | place: Sweden: Abisko, Stordalen Mire...
CAATGCGCGGCTGGCCCGAATCGACACCCCCATGCCGACGGGCGACATGTTCTGGATGTACCCGATGCTCTCGGCGATGGAGGCGGGCCGGACCACGATGAGCCCGGCGAATCGCGACCGCATCCGCGAGCTGTGGCGGACGTATTTCCCCTACCGCGGGGACACGGAGAACCACTGGCTGCTCTACTACGCCACCCTCTGCCTGGCCGCCGAGGCGAATCCCGGCGCCGGGCGCGACGCCTGGTACAACGGCAAGTCCTCCGCCGAGAACATCGCCGAGGCGCGCAGCTACATCGAGGACTGGATGGGCATAACCACCGCGTTCGGCCAGGGGGAATTCAATTCCCCCAACTACCTCGAGGAATACGCCGCGCCCCTGGCCTATCTCGCCGGCTACGAGCGCGACCCCAAGTTTCGGCGGGAGGCGCGCATGATGCTCGACTACCTGTTTTACGACTATGCGGTCGAGCAACTGAACGGCGCGTACGGCGGGGCGCACAGCCGGGTCTATCCCTGGCAGGTGGTGCAGCCGGGGCAGACCCCGGCGGCCGCCTTCGGCTGGCTGCTATTCGGACTCGGGGCGCGCCAGGCGCGGGACACCACCCTGATCCTCGCCATGAGCGGCTACGAGCCGCCGCCGATCCTCTACCGCATCGCGCATGCCCGGGACCGGCCGTACGTCGATCTCCAGCTCAAGCGCACCCGCTGGCGGATGCGGTCCGCCGGCCCGGACGCCTTCGCGATCGAGGGGAAAAGCACCGTGCCCGTCTACAAATACACCTACATGGACCGGGACTTCGTGCTCGGCTCCTGCCAGGGGGGGCCGCTGCAGTCGATGCAGCAGGAGACCTGGAGCCTGATCTGGGCCGCGACAGACCAGCCGCTCACCACGCAAAACACGTTCTTCGGCCTGCAGCCCTTCTCCTCGCCCCTGGTGGGCACGATGTATTACGTCAAGCACTGGGACACGGCGGTGCGTGAGATGAGCACCGGGCCCGCCGGGAAGCTCGATTACGACAGTCCGGACAAGCTGGAGGGAGGCTCGCCCTGCGAACAGGTGTTCCAGCACGGGCCCGCGCTGATCGCCCTTTACGACATCCCGCCCGGCACCCGCTTCCCGCTGATCGACACCTTCTTCTCGCGGGACCTTGCGCGCCGCGACCCGGACCCGTCCGGCTGGATCTTCTGCCAAGGCGGCCCGGCCTATATCGGCTACCGGCCGTTCGCGCCCGGCGAGTGGCGGCCGATGGGCTGGACCAACCACATGAACGAGGTCAGGCAGGACTGGTTCGCCGCCGGGTATGCCGGCTACGCCAAGGGCGACCGGTGCCTGGTGAGTGAGGCGCTGAAGAACGGCTATATCGTCCAGGTCGCACCCGCGCGCTCCTACCGCTCCTTTGCCGATTTCAAGGCAGCCGTCCGCGCGCTGCCCGTGCGCTTCACGCTCGAACCGGTGCCTGAGGTGACATTCACCGCCCTCGACGGCACGATCCTGCACGCGCGCATGGGCGAAACCCCGCGGGTGGACGGAACGCCGGCCGACTATGCCCACTGGCCCCTGTTTGACTGCCCCTACGGGCACGCGGCGCGCGGGAGCCATAGGCTGGAAATGCGCTACGGCGGGGAGCGTTACGTGCTCGATTTCACCACCGCGACCATCGAGGATGGGCCCGCGCTGTCCGCGCCTTGATGCATTATCGATCGCTCCTCCTCACCCTCGCCACCTTCGCCCTGCCGGCCGGACTGTTCGGCCAGGCCGCTCCCGCCGATACCACCAGCGACTCCGAGATTCTCCGGCAGTTCGAGCAGCGGCGCGAGACCACCTTCGACCGCGCGGTCGGGCACACCGAGATCAAGGCCGTCGACTCCTGGGTCACCGCCGCCGCGGATCTTTACCGCCGCTCCGACCTCGCCTGGGCCAATGCGGAGTTTCTGAAGGTCTATTCGACGAAGCCCCGCGACGACGTGAACATCTTCTGGATGTATCCGCTCGCCGCGGTGACGGAAATGGGTCGCGACGGCCTCACCCCGGCCAACCAGGCGCATATCCGGGACCTCTGGCGGACCTGCTTTCCGCTCCGGCTCGATACGGAAAACCACTGGCTGCTCTACTACGCCAGCCTCTGCCTGGCGGCCGAGGCCAACCCCGACGCCGGCCCGGAGGCCTGGTTCAACGGCAAGTCCTCGGCCGAAAACATCGCCGAGGCGCGCAGCTACATCGAGGACTGGATGGCCATCACGACCTCCTACGGCCAGGGCGAGTTCAACTCCCCCAACTATCTTGAGGAGTACACCGGGCCGCTGGCGTTGCTCGCCGGCTGGGAGCGCGATCCCCGGTTCCGCCAGGAGGCGCACATGATGCTCGACTACCTTTTCTATGACTACGCCGTCGAACAGTTGAACGGCGAATACGGCGGGGCGCACAGCCGGGTCTATCCCTGGCAGGTGGTGCAGCCGGGCCAGACCCCGGCCGCCGCCATCGGCTGGCTGCTCTTTGGCCTCGGCGAATACCAGCGCAACAATAACACCGTGGTCCTGGCGGCGAGCGGCTACACCCCCCCGCCCATCCTCTACCGGATCGCCCACGACCGCCGGCAGGCCTACGTCAACCGGGAGCTCAAGCGGACCCGCTGGCGGGTGCGCCACGCGGGACCCAACGCCTTCGCCATCGAGGGCAAGAGCACCGTGGCGGTCCACAACTACACCTACATGGATCCCGACTTCGTCATCGGCTCCTGCCAGGGCGGCCTGCTCCAGCCGATCCAGCAGCAGAGCTGGAGCCTGATCTGGCGCGAGACCAAGACGCTCGGCCATGAGAACACCTTCTTCGGGATGCAGCCGTATTCCTCCTCCTACGAGGGCGCGATGTACTTCGCGCCGTCGAAGCCCGACACCTCGACCTACTTCATCGCGTATCAGGGAACCGTGGCCAAGGCCGACTACGATTCGCCCGACAAGCTGGAGGGCGGCTCGCCCTATGAGCAGGTCTTTCAGCACGGGCCCGCCCTGATCGCCCTCTACAGCATGCCGCCCGGCAACCGCTTTCCCCTGATCGACACCTTCTTTTCGCGCGACCTCGCCCGCCGCGACCAGGACAAGTCGGGCTGGATCTTCTGCCAGGGCGGGCCGCTCTATTTCGGCTATCGGCCGTTCGCCCCCGGCGAATGGAAGCCGATGGGCTGGACGGGGGTGTTGAAAAGCAAGAACGACAGCTGGTTCAGCAACGGGTTTCTCACCTATGGGGCCAACAATCACTGCCTGGTGAGCACCTCGCTGAAAAACGGCTACATCGTCCAGGCCGCGCCCGCCCGCGCCTACAAGTCCTTCGAGAGCTTCAAGGCGGCCGTCCGGGCGCTGCCCGTGACGATCGCCCTGGAGCCGGCGCCCGAGGCCACGTTCACCGCGCTCGACGGATCGACCCTGCACGCCCGCTATGGTGGCATTCCCCAGGTGAACGGCGTCCCGGTCGACTACCAGAACTGGCCCCTGTTCGACAACCCCTACGGCTACGCCGCCAAGGGAAGCCAGCAGCTCGAGATCCGCTACGGGGCGGAGCGGTATACGCTCAACTTCAAGGACACGACGGTCGCGGATTCCATCGACGCGGCGCCGTAGCGGGTTCGCCAGGCGGGTAGCGGATCAAATCGAAGGCTTGAATAAAGCATGGGCTTAAGCCCATAGGCTTATGAGACACGGGCAAGATGCCCGTGCCACGTCACGGCTTGGAACGTGGCTTGGGCTTCCAGCCCAAGAGCTTACGACACACGGGCGGGACGCCCGTGCCACGCGGAAATGTCTCCGTTGCGATCACCCTACTTGCCGATCAACTCGGCGTGGACCGCGATGATCGCGTCAGCGATGTAGTCCGCGTCGGCGTCGGTGTAGAGCCAGCCGAGCGGGATCGCGACGAAGCGCTTGGTGAGGTCCTCCGTGCGCGCGAAATCCTCCGCCCGATAGCCAGGGGCCGGCCATTCCTTGAAGTCCCGGAAGGGCGATGCCGCCGGCGTGTGGGCGCGGCCGGTCTTCACGTACTCGCGGTTATACTGGGGATAGGTGCCCGTCCGCTGGCCGCAGTTGACGTTACGGGCGTCAAGTTTCTCACGGAACGCGCCCACCGTGGCCGCATCTCGCAGGAAGAAATAGATCTCGAAGCCGAATTCCCCCGCGGGGTCCGGCGCGCGCCGGAGCGTCAGCCCCTTCAGCCCGGCCATGCGTGAGACAATGCGAGCGTTCAGCCGGCGGCAGTGATCCCGGATCGTGTCCACCTTGCGCAGCTGCGCGAGGGCGACCGCGGCGGTCAGCTCGGACATGCGGTACTGCCCGCCCGCAAACGCCGGCTCCTGGGCGGGCACGATCGCCGCGTGAAAGGCCCGGTAGGTGCCGAGATCGTGAAACCGCACGGCCCGTTCATAAATCCGCGGGTCGCGGGTGACGACCAGCCCGCCCTCGCCGGAAGTGGCGACCTTGTTGGCCTGGAGGCTGAAGGTCCCGATATCGCCCCAGGAGCCGATCTGGCGGCCGCGGTAGCGCGTGCCCAGCGACTGGGCGCAGTCCTCGATCACAAACAGGCTGCGCTGGTGCGCCTCGTGCCGGATCCGATCCACCTCCGCCGCGACCCCCTGGTAGTGCACCACGATGACGGCGCGGGTGCGCGGCGTCGCCAGGCGCCCGATCTCGGCCGGGTCGAGATTGAGGGTGTCGTCGACCTCCGCCAGGACCGGCCGGGCGCCCACGCGCACGATCGACGTGAAACAGGAGATCCAGCTCCAGGCGTTGACGATGACCTCGTCGCCCGGGCCGATGCCGGCCGCGGCCATCGCCACCTCCAGCGCCGCAGAGCCGCTGCTCACCGCCAGGGCATAATCGGTACCGACATACTCGCGCAGCTCCTTCTCCAGCTGGGCCGCCATCGGCGGCGGCCGCGCGGGATCGAAGCCGTAGTACCGGAAGGGCTCCTTGCGCCGCAGGACGTCGAGCACCAGCGCCTCCTCCTCGGGGCCGATGGCGCAGGCGCCAAGGCCGGGCACGGGACGCGGGCGGAGAGCGGAGGCAGTCATGCGCCCATAGTAGGGGCCCGTCCCCGGAGGCCAAGAAAATGTCGAAGCGTCACCATCCGAACAAAGTAGCGCAGGCGTCCCGCCTGCCGTCGTCGAGATTGCAGGCGAGACGCCTGCGCCACTCTCGGGTTCAGACTGGCCACGCCAAGAAAATGTCGGCTATCCCAGAAACCGGAAAAAATATTGCATTATGATCATCATATCATATGATGATCGTCATGAGATACGAAAAAGGCCGCAAGGCCATCACCCGGCAGAAGATCCTCGAGACCGCGGCGACCGAGTTCCGCAAACGGGGCTTCGAGGGCGTCGGCGTGGCCGACCTGATGGCCCGGGCTGGTCTGACCCACGGTGGCTTCTACAGCCATTTCGAGTCCAAGGAGGAACTCGTCCAGGAATCGATCCAGTTCTCCTTTGGCCAGAATGATCTCAGTCGGTTCGGTTCCGAGGAGAAGGGATGGGAAAAGATGGTCCGCCACTACCTGCGCCCAGACCATCGCGACCATCCGGAGACCGGATGCCCGATTGCGAGCCTGGTCGGCGAAGCGCCCCGGCGTGCGGCGGGCACCCGCGCCCGATTCTCGGCGAGGATGGACGCGATGATCGCGACATTCGAAGCCGCCCTCCCCCGGGAAATTGCCGGCGAGGCCCGCCGGGCAGCCGCGCTGGCGGTCACGGCGGTGGTGCTGGGCGCCTTGCAGATGGCGCGGGCGGCGGCCAACCCGGAATTATCCAATCAAATCCTCGCGGCGGGGATCAAGGCGGCGCTCGACCTCGCACGGCCATGAAACCGGCCAAGAATCCCGGAGCGGGGAAGATGCTGGTCCTGCTCTGTGTGTCCGTCCCCTCGTTCATGATCAGCCTCGATGCGAACATTGTCGCCGTCTCGCTGCCCTCGATCGCCCATGCGCTGCGAGCCAATTTCAGCACGATCGAATGGGTGGTCAGCGCCTACACCCTGACGTTCGCCTCGCTGGTCCTGCCGGCCGGGACGCTGGCCGATCGGTACGGGCGCAAGAACATCCTGCTGGGCGGTCTCGCGCTCTTCACCCTCGCGTCCTTCATGTGCGGGGCGGCGCGGAGCGCCCTGATCCTGAATTCCGCCCGCGCGCTGCAGGGGGTCGGAGCCGCGCTGCTGCTCAGCGCCGCCCTGGCCACCCTGTCGCACGAGTTCCGGGGACCGGCGCGCGCGCGGGCCTTCGCCTTCTGGGGCTCGGTGATCGGCGTCGCGATCGCCCTCGGGCCGGTCATCGGAGGTTTCATCACGCAGACGTTTGGCTGGGAATGGGCCTTCTACCTCAATCTCCCGGTCGGCGTCGCCATGTTCGCCCTGACCGTCTACGCCGTGCGGGATTCACGCGATCCCGATGCCACCAGCATCGACCTGCCGGGCTTCCTCACCTTTGCCGGCGCGCTGTTCCTGGTGACCCTCGCCCTGATCTCAGGCAATCACCACGGCTGGGGCAGCCGGCGGGTCGTATCTGAATTTATTGCGGCCGGGCTGCTTTTCGGCGCCTTCCTGGCGATTGAGTCGACCCAGCGGCGGCCCATGCTGGATCTCAGTTTCTTCCGGCGGCCCACCTATGTCGGCGCCAACGTCGCCGGGCTCGCCTATGCGGGCGCGTTCGTGACGATGCTGACCTACCTGCCCCTTTATTTCCAGGGCGGCCTCGGCTTCGCCCCGCAGAAGGCGGGCCTGCTGATGCTGCCGATGGCCGTGCCGCTCGTGGTCGTCCCGCGGCTCGTGGCGCGCCACCTCACCCACCGGCTGTCCGGGCGCGCGCTCCTCAGCCTCGGCCTCGGGCTGGTCGCCCTCGGCTTGGTCCTGCTGGGGCTGGTCGCGGGGGATTTCCGCTATCCGTCCCTGCTGGCAGGTATGCTCGTCGCCGGCATCGGGGCCGGCATTCTCAACGGGGAAACCGCCAAGGTGAGCATGACGGCGGTACCGGCCGAGCGAGCGGGCATGGCGGCCGGCGTCGGCGGTACGGTCCGCTTTGCCGGCGTCGTCACCGGCTTCGCCGCGCTCGGGGCCGTACTCTTTGGCCGGACGATTGCCAGCCTGCGGCAGCTCGATCCTTCTGCGTCGGACTCCCTGCTGGCAGCCATGGCGCAACGGCTGGCCACGGGCGATGTGCCGGGTGCGGCCCGGGTCGGCCCTGCGGCGGCAAATGTCGCGCTGGCCAGCTTCGGCGCCGGCTACCGGGCGATCTTCCTCACCGCCGCCACCGTGGCCGCGACGGCGGCCGTGGCGAGCTGGTTTTTGGTCAAGGCTTCGGACACCGAGCCCGAGCGCTCGCCGGCGGGGCTGGGAGAAGCCTTGGTCGCATCCGTGGAATAAGGTTGGCCTTGATCGGGGCGGGACATTTTAGTCGCCTTCACCCCGGCATGAAAAAGACCCATTACCCCGCCGCGTGGGCGCTGGTCGCCCTCGGCCTGTTTGCGACCGCGGCCGCGGCGGACGAGCCGTTCAACGGACTCGGCCTGAATCTCGGCAACCTGGATCGGATCTCGCCCGCGATCACCCGGTCCATCAGCCCCGAAAACACCACCGGCGAGAAGGGGAAGGCGGCGATGGCCACCCAGGGCTGGGGCAGCGGCCCGGGACGCGAGCTGGGGCAAGGCTGGAAGATCGCCCCCTTTGCCACCGTCCCGAAGGGGTCGGTCTTCACGGTGGCGGATATCAAGGGATCGGGCGCGATCCAGCAGATCTTCATCAGCCCGGCGTCGGTGCCCCCGCTGGACCGGCTGCGTTCGTTGATCCTGCGGTTTTACTGGGACGACGAGACCGACCCGTCGATCGAGTGCCCGATGGGCGATTTCTTCGCCTGTGGCTGGGGGCAGTTCTGCCAGATCAATTCTCTGGCGGTCTGTGTGAACCCGGAAAGCGGTCTCAACTGCTACTGGACGATGCCATTCCACCGGCATGCGCGCATCACCGTCGAGAACCTCGCGGACCAGGACGTGCTGCTCGCCTATCAGATCAATTACACGCTCACCGACGTGCCGGCCGACGCGGGTTATTTCCACGCCCAGTTCCGGCGCGAGAATCCGCTCAAAACCAAGGGGATGTACACCATCCTCGACGGCGTGGTCGGCACCGGCCAGTACGTGGGCACCTACCTTGCCTGGGGCCCGCACAGCAACGGCTGGTGGGGCGAGGGCCAGATGAAATTCTATATCGACGGGGACAAGCAGTTCCCGACGATCTGCGGGACCGGCACCGAGGATTACTTCTGCGGGACGTTCGATTTCATGCTCAAGGACGCGGAAGGCCGGCATGTCTATACGGCGTTCAGCTCCCCTTATTCCGGCCTGCCGCAGATCATCCGTCCCGACGGAGCCGCCAGCACTCAGCAGCGGTACGGCATGTATCGGTGGCACATCATGGATCCGGTGCGGTTCCAGCACGATCTCAAGGTGACGATCCAGGACATCGGCTGGCAGTCCGAGCGCCGCTACCGGCTCCTCCAGGACGACATCGCCTCCGTGGCTTATTGGTACCAGACGGGTCCGCACGGGAAGTATCCCCCCCTCCCCTCGGAGGAGGATTTGGAATGGCATTGAACACGGAAGCGGCCCTGCCAAGCGGGTCCGCCGCCCGAGGAGGGACGCGACATGGACGTCGCGTCTACCTTACTGACGCCCGGCGAGACAGATGCCTTGAAGGTAGAAGAGGCATGCTGCCTCTTCCCTCTTAGGAACGCGGCGGAACGCCTGCGCTACTTTACGGGGCCGAGCTCAGCGTGATATCGCGGGCGGTGCGGATCAGGACCGGGCCCAGCAGGCCGGAGGGCAGCAGCGGTGAGGTCGCGGTGAAGGGCGCGACGCTCGCCCACGTGACGCGCTCCTCCGGCGGCGCGGACAGGTCGCCGATCATCCGGTTGGGCCAGAGGTTGGTGACCTTGATCGCCAGGTGATTGGCACCCGGCCGCACGACGCCGGTGATTTCGACGCGGAAGGGCTCCTTCCACAGGACCCCCAGGTCGCGACCGTTCAGGGTGACGCGCGCGAGGTTTTTCACCGCACCCAGGTCGAGAAACTGCCGCAAGCCGGGCCCAAACCCGGCGGCCGAAAGATCGAAATCCTTCAGGTACGTAGCCGTGCCCGAAAAGAATTTCACGCCGGGCGTCTCCAGCGCAGCCCACGAGACGAGGTGCTCCAGCTGGATCCGGGGAGGCGCCTCAAGGTGCGGCGGGAATACAACCGTCCACGGGCCCGCCAGCCCGATCGGAGCCGGGACATCTGTCGCGCTTGCCGCCAGCGACCGGCCGGACGCGGTCAGAAACCGGTAGGTCGCCGGCTTCCACACCGTGAGGATCGCCCGGCCGCTCACCCAAGTGGGTGCATCCGTCATGGGCGAAGCGGCGTCGACGCTTGACGCAGGAAAAGTCGCCGCCGACTCCGCCGACGCCACCAGGGGATCGGCCGAGGCCGCCGACTTCCGAAAGATCACGAAGAGCGAGCCGGAGGGATCGAAATGCAAGTCCAGGGTCGTCCGGCCGTCCAGGCCAGCGTACAAAGCCGGCAACTCGCAGCGACCCGTGTCGGGATGCCAAATCTCCGGGATTCGCCCCCCGACCCGGAAGGTGCAGCCGGCGACGCTCTCCCGCGGCGCCTGGTTGGAGACAAAATAGATGTCGGTGCCATCGGCCTGCCGGTGGATGAAGCGCAGGTTCTCATCGTCGGTCGCAAAGTCGGGGGCGACCCCGAGGACCTCGGCGAGCGGCCGGCCCCACACCACCCTGCCCGCCCCATAGCGGTGCTCCCCGTCCGCCTGGCCGTTTTCACCCCAGAGCTGCCCGGCGATCGTCCCCAATGCGACATCGCAGGCAGGATAACCGGTCAGACTCGGCGTTCGCGCCGGGCGGGGGCCAATCACCGTGGCGCCCGCGGCCACCAGGTCGCGGATCTTCCCGGCCACCGGGACAGTCATGCGATCGGAGTCGGGCAGCACGAGCACGCGGTAGCTCATGCCGCTGGGCAGGACGACCCGCCCGTCCCGGACCGACATCCGCAGGAGGATCTCCGTGTTGCAGACGTCGTAGTCGAAGCCGCGCGGCAGCGCGGGCGTGAGCCGGGCCGGCTTCACGTCCACGGGCGCGCCCTCGCCGTAGTAATAGCAGACGTCCGCGGCAAACCTCCCCTGCTGGAGCAGGTACTGGCAGCGGCTCAGATAGGACATCCACGCGGCGGCCGGCTCCCACCAGGTGTTGGTCCGCTCGAAATTGCTCCCCCACGGACCCATGCTCATCCCCGGCTGGCGGTCGAGCCACGGCTGATGGGCGTAGCGGTGAAAGACGAAGCGATTGATTCCCAGGCAGAACTCCAGGTCGCCCAAGGCCTTGAGCGAATAGGGGTCCTGGGACCAGTCGCTGAATTGCGGCAGGGACGTGAATGCCTCCGCCCCCGCGATGTTCTGGCCGTAGATGTGCGCAGCGCACGCCGCCTCCTTCGTGTCGTCGATCGGCGTAAGGCCGGCCAGGCACTGGCCCACCCAGAATTCGCCCATCGGCACATCCGTGTGCCCCTTGCACTGGAGCTGATCGGCCACGGTCGGCATGCCGATCCCCACGGCCTCGGCGTACAAGCCCAGATGATTTTCGTGAGCCAGGCGCTGGATGACCCCGTAGTGATTCTCGGCGACCAGGTCGGCCAGCGTCCGGCGGAAATCCCAGAGAAAACGCTCCGTCGTCTCCGGGCTGTCGACCACCCGGCCGGTCAGCGCCAGCAGCCAGGGCTGCGGATCATAACCCCGTCGCCGCTTGAACTCCTGGCGCATCAGCGGGGTCCAGTTTTCGCAGCCCGCCTCCCAGCTGTCGCACAGGACGTAACGCAGGGCCCGGCCGACGAGCGGCCCGTTTTCGCCGATGACCGTGCCGAGCATGCCACCCTGGAAGTGCGCGGTGACGGCCGCCGCGCTCAGCTTGTCGCATTCCAGGCCGGTCGTGGCCGGCGCCGCGGGATAATTCGTCATGCCCGTCGAGGTGTGGCCCAGGCGGACCAGCGTCCAGTCGCCCGGCGGCGCGTCCCAGTCGGTGCGGCCGGTCAGATCCACCACGGCGCCGGCGGGAATCACATCGGCCGCCGGAAAGGGCTGCCCGGAAAATGGCCGGAACGCCTTGTCCACGGCGATGCCAGTCTGGGCGTCGGCATGGTCGAGGCGGGCTCCGCCCAGCGCAATCTCGGTGAATTCCAGCGAGTTCGCTTTCGGCGGCATGACCGGCATCCACAGGCGATAATAACGCCCGGTCGCCTCACCGAAGGTGGTGGTGCCGCGCTCCAGCGCGGTGCAGACCCGGCGGAAGTTCCGGCCGTCGTCGCTGACCTGCAGATCCCAATGCTCTGCGCCGGGCAGGTCCCGCAGGCGCTTCGCCGTCGCGAGCCGCAGGGTCCGGAACGGCGTTTCCCGGGCGAATTCCAACTGGATCCATTGCGGCCGGTCCGGCGTGGGGGCCGGCAACGCGATCACCGCGCCGGTCGCCGTCCCCTGGGGCGTCGTGATGCGGACGGGAGCGGCCGGGACGTCTCCCGGGACCGTGGGAAAGGCGAAAAGCGCAATGTCCTCGTAATAGCCCTGCAGAGTCTGCGGTTGAGGAGCCGCCAGCGTGAGGCGCCGGCCGCCCGCGAACCGCGTTTCCGTCCACACCACCTTCTGCATGGATTGGGCGGGCGTGACCCACGGGCCGCCCGATTCGCTCCAGCCCTCGCAATTCTCCATCGCCATCTCCAGCCCGAGGCGATCCCCCTCCGCCAGGGCATGATGGACCAGCCGCCTCCACTCCGGGCTCATGAAGGCGACCGGCCCTTTGACGTCGCTTTGGTCCACGGTAAATATCTGCGCCCCCGCCAGCCCGATCGCCTTCATCGCCTCCAGGTCGGCCGTGATTCCCTCGCGGCTGATGTTGCCGCTCACCCAGTGCCACCAGGTCCGGGGCTGGGCGGAAGACGGCGGATCGGCAAAGCCGGACTCGAGGTCGCCGTTCGCCGCCAGCGGCGTGGCCGATGCCAGCAGCAGCGCCAGCCCCATGACGCCAATCGGGGGCACGATCGCGGACTTCATCCCTCCAGAATTGTGACCGCCGGGCGGCCGCGCAATGCTTTCGTCGCTCCCGTGACTTCAATCGGCACGTCTGGACATTGGCGGTAGCCAATGGCCAGGACGTGGCACGGGCATCCCGCCCGTGTTTTCCAATGAGGTGGGCCGGAGGCCCACACCTCCATCACGGCAACTTAGCCGGACTGCGACCGCCGGCACCGGGGCCAGCTGAATCGCGATCACGGCAGAGTGGGCCTCCGGCCCACATCATTGATGTACACGGGCAGGATGCCCGTGCCACGTTCTAGCCGTTGGCTAGCGGTAATCACCGGATGCACCCGACTTTATTTCTGGCCGCTGGTGCGGCGGGGATCCAACCTGATTCGATGTCACCGCCGCCACAGGTCTCCGCGGAGCCCGAGGGGTCGCGCCTGCGTCGATTCTGGCCACCCGCGGTCATCGCCTTCGCCGGAGTGACGGCCTACGCCAACAGCCTCGCCGGCCCGTTTGTCTTCGATGACCTCGATGCGGTCGTGGGCAACCCGACGATCCGGCACCTGGGGCGGATCGGGATTGTCCTGCGGGCGCCCGCGAGCACCGTGACCGGCGGCCGGCCGGTGATGAACCTGTCGTACGCGCTGAACTACGCCAGCGGCGGCCTGAGCGTCTGGGGCTACCACGCCGTCAACCTAGCCATCCACATCCTGGCCGGCCTGACGCTCTATGGAATCGTGCGCCGAACGCTGAGGAGGTCGAACGGGCTGGCTTTTGCTGTCGCCCTGATTTGGACCGTGCACCCCCTGCAGACCGAGGCGGTCACGTACATTTCGGAGCGGGCGGAGTCGCTGATGGGGCTGTTCTACTTTCTGACGCTTTATGCCTTCATCAGGAAGGCAGACGCGGCGGCTCGCCGCGTTCCTACGAGGGAAGCGGCAGAATGCCGCTTCCACCTTCAAGGCATCGGAGTCTGGGGATGGCTGTCGCTGGCGGCGTGCCTGCTCGGCATGGCGACCAAGGAGGTGATGGTCACGGCGCCGGTGGCGGTGCTGCTCTACGACCGGACGTTCGTGAGCGGCACGTTTCGGGAGGCCTGGCGCCGGCATGGAAGATATTACGCGGGGCTGGCGGCCTCGTGGCTGTTCCTCGGTTGGCTCATGACGGGATTCCACGAACGCATCGCGGGGCTCGATCAGACGGGAAACTGGTGGGATTACGCCCTGACGGAGAGCCGGGTGATCCCGCGGTACCTGGCCCTCAGCGTCTGGCCGCATCCGCTGGTCTTTGACTACGGCAGTGTCGCGGGCCACGCCACCTGGTCGGCGGCACCCTGGGTGGCCGCGGTATTCCTGCTCCTTGGAGCCACGGTCTGGGCGCTCGCCAAAAACTTTCGAATTGAAAAACCTGGCGCGGCGCTCGGTACGAATTCGGAAGTCCGATTTTTGCGGGCGCTCGGCTTCGCCGGGGCCTGGGTGTTCCTCATCCTGGCGCCGACTTCGAGCGTCGTGCCGCTCTTCGCCCAGCCCATGGCCGAACACCGCATGTATCTGCCGCTGGCCGGAGTCGTGGCGGTGGTGGTGTGCGGGGCCTACGCCGCCTGGGATGGCCTTGCAGGTAGAAGCGGCATTCTGCCGCTTCCCCCTGAGGCAACGCGGCGGAACGCCGCGTCCACCTTCATACCGCCGATCACCCTCGCGATCGTCGCTGTCACCTGCGTGGTCCTGACCCGCCAGCGCAATGCGACCTATGCCAGCGCCGAGTCGCTGTGGAGCGACACGGTGGCCAAGCGGCCCGGCAACGGCCGGGCCCACTGCAGCCTGGGCAACGCCCTCTACGCCGAGGGCCGCACCGCCGAGGCCATGGCCGAGTACGGCGAGGCGCTGCGCCTGGCGCCGGACGACCCTGAAGCCTATTGCGATCTCGGGATCGCCCTCAATGCGCAGGGCCGGGCCGCCGAGGCCATTGTCCAGTATGAGGCGGCCCTCAGCCTCAAGCCCGATTTTGTCGAGGCCCGTTGCAATCTCGCCAACGCCCTCGCGGCGGAGGGTCGGATGGCGGAGGCCATCGCCCAAAGCGAGGAGGCCCTGCGCCTGAAGCCGGACTACGCGGAGGCGCACAATAACCTGGGCTGCGAGCTGCAGGTCACGCCCGGCCGGCTGAATGATGCGATCGCCGAGTATGAACAGGCGCTGCGCCTGAAACCGGACTACGCCGAGGCCCAGCTCAACCTGGGCAACGCCCTCAATGCCGCGGGCCGCCCCACCGAGGCGATCGAGGTATTCGAGCAGGCCCTGCGCCTGGCGCCGGACGGGGCGGAGGCGCACTATGGCCTCGGCAACGCCCTGATCGCCGCCGGCCTGGCGTCGGACGCGATTTCCCAGTATCAGGAGGCGGTGCGGCTGAGGCCGGATTACGCCGAGGCCCATAACAACCTGGGCAACGCCCTCAATGCCGCGGGCCGGGTCCCGGAGGCGATCGACCATTACCAGCAGGCCCTGCGGCTGAGGCCGGCCGCGGCCGTTTATCTGAACCTCGCGAGCGCGCTGCTCAAGCTCCCCGGCCGGGCCGGCGAGGCGGCGGCGCAGCTGCAGTCCGCCCTGCAGCTCGATCCCGGCAATGCCGCGGCCCGCCAGCTCCTGGACCGGATTCGCGCGTTCCCACCCTGACGCGGCGGCGGGGTCGGCTGGCCGCCGGGCCGCCTCAGGCGAGGGCGGCCATGAAGTCCTGCGCGTCGAAGACGAAACCCGACTCGAGCGAAAATCGCCACAGGCCCTGCTGCTTCTCCCGCTCCTCGCGGGCCGTCTCGCGATTTTCCACCGCGGTCACGGCATCGCGGATCGCCGAGCAGATCAGGCCGTGGCGGCGCATGTCGACCATGCCGCCGGGGGACATGAGCAGGCACCAGTTGATCGCAAAGCCGATGTAGACGATATGGTTCACGCCCCGTTCCCGGCAGAGCGCGGCCAGCTGCGCCCCGTTCTCGGCGATCCCCTCGTCGCCCACCGGGCGCGCCGGCGGCGCGAAGTCCAGTTTCGCCATCCCGGCCTCCACGTCGGGCCGGTTGCGCTCCCCGCAGTGGACGTGCTCGGCGCGGAATTTCGCCAGCTGCCGGTAGACCGGGTCGGGCGCGACGGGCACAGCCGCGGTGGCCGGCCCCGCCAGCCGGGCGGCGCGCTGGTAGCCCGGCAGGTGGCTGTAATAATCGCGGCCGCCGACCACGTGAAACACGGGCAGCGGCGACGCCCGCACGGCCGCCAGCAGCGGCGGGAAGACCTCCCGCAGGATTTTCCGCGCGCGCGGGCAGTACTCGACCGCCCGCCACCAGCCGGGATATTCCTCCGGGGTGCCGGTGTCCCAGGCGTGCATGACGACGAGCGCGGTGTGTTCGAGCGAGAGCTCGATTTCCGCGGTCTTCCACCCGCCGTACCCCTCGCCGGGCACGTCGCGCGCGTAGTCGGCGTCGAACTGCTGGTAATAGTGGGTGGGCAGGCGGACGGTTTTCATGACGGGTTCGGGGCCGGGCCCTGGTAGCGGGACAGCTTCCACAGGCCGAAGCCTATCCCCAACAGCACCAGGCCGGTCACGGCGTTGATCCGGGCGGAGGTGTGCGCGCCCGGCGGGAGGAAGGCGCAGGCCAGCAGCGCCACCCCGAGCAGGGTGCTGACGTGCCCAACAAATCCGTACACCCGCAGGTTGCCGCCGCCCATCGCGTCCGCCCCCTCGACAATTACGGGAATCTTGAGATTCGCATCGAGCTCCCGCGCCCCGGCGCTGCGCGGATCGTCCGCCCGGTACCAGAAGGCCGACAGGGCAAAGACGGCGGCGCCGACCACGGTCTCGACCCAGACGTTGCGCTCATAAGCCTGCCAGCTCGTGCGCTCCCAGATTTGAAATACTTCCATGAGGATGATCGCGAGGATGGACACCGACCAGGCGGCGATGCACGACCACCACGGCGTCCGCCGGAAAAACATGCCCAATCCGACCGGAATGTAAAATACGATGGTCAGCGAGTAATAGCTCAGGGCGAATTTGAACGCGCCGCCGAACCGCGGGATATAAAACGCCACCGCCACCCCCAGGGCCCCCACCAGCACCATCGAGACATGGGCCACCGTCATCTGCCGCCGGTCCGACGGAGCCCGCCCGGTGCGCCACCGCCACCACGGGATGTAAAGGTCGTGGGTGATGGTCGCGCCCAGCCAGTTGAAGGTGTCGTTGGCCTGCCCGAGGGCGGCCGACAGGATCGCCGAGACCATGAAACCCAGCATGCCGTGCGGCAGCAGCAGCAGCGCGAGGCTGACGAAAGACGCCTCCTCCGGCGCGGCCATTGTCGGCCAGAGCGCGTGCATGTCGGGAAAGATCACCCGCGCCGTCATCACCGGGATCACCCACATCATGGGGCCCACGATGGCCAGCGCGGCGCACAGCAGCGCCATCTTCTGCGCGCCGCGCTCGTCGGCCACGCTGTGGTAGCGCTGCACCATCGCCCAGTTGAGGTTGTAGCCCAGGATGGAGCTGAAAAAGACGGTCGCGAGGTAGATCGGCGTGGCCGTCGGCCCCTGCAGCCGGAAATAGCCCGGCGGGGCCGCCTGGCGGAGCCGATGCACCCCCGCGAGGAAGCCGGCGCCGTGGCCCAGGTAACGGAACGACAGCGCGAACACCGTCACCGCCATCACCGCGAGGATGATGCACTGCACCGCGTCCGACAGCACCGCCGCCCACAGTCCGCCGATCGCGGTGTAAAAAACCATCACCACCCCGACGACGATCACCGAAAGCTGGAAGCCGGTGAGGGTCACGCCCGCCCAGGTCATCCGGTGGTCGGCGAAGCCCAGCACGGAGGCCACGACCAGGCACACGATGTAGAGGCCCTGCCCGATGCCGACGACCTGCGGAATGATCGACGTCACCGAATAGTAATACGTGGTCGAGTGGGAGAAGCGCTTGGTCAGGAACTCCAGCGGGGAGTCGATGCGCGAGCGCCGCCACAGCTTGGCAAAGGTGAAAAAGCCGATGAGGTATGCCCAGCAGGCGCCGGTGTACTGCAGCACGGCGACGATGCCGTAGTTGTAGGTGAAGCCGGCCGCCGCGACGAACATGAACGCCGAGAACCCGGCGACCCAGTTGGAGATCCCCGCCAGGACCCAGGGGATCTTCCCGCCGCCGCGAAAGTAGTCGGCGGTGTTGCGGTTCTTCCGCGCCGCGTAGAGGCCGACCCAGACGACAATGACAAAGTAGAGCGCGATCAACGAATAGTCGACCGCGTTGGCGGTGTTGAGCAGCGGCATGGAGGCGTGGTGGGACGGCGGCCGGTCAGAGGGTTACGATCGGGGGCCCCTCCCCGCCGGTCAGCAGCGTCACATCGACTTTCTGCCCCCGGTGCGATCCCTGCGCGCGCCAGACCCCGCCCGACCGCGACAGCGCGATCTCGCCGTGCTCGCCGCCCGCCGGCGCGGCGGTGCAGGCCGTCAGAATATAATGCGCGGTGCCGGGGGCCGTGCCGATTTCGGCGAACGGAAACACCCCTTCCTTCGCGGAAAGGGGCAGCGTCTTGGCCTCGACCTTGAGGTCGGAACCGGACAGGGCGCGCGCCCGCAGCGTGGCGAACGGCCGGGAGATGCGGAAGACCGGGCCGTCGACCGAGCACGAGCCCTGGCCGTCGTCGTTGTAAACCTGGAACCGCGCCTGCACGGTCGCCGGGTCCGAGATCATTTCCACGCGATCGAGCAGCAGGAGCACGTCGGGCTTGAGGAAGACGAGCGTGCGCTCCACCCGGGAGACGTTCGGGGTCACCCGCTGATAGGCGCCGGTCACGTCGCTCGTCACCGTCATCCAGCCGGGACCGGTGTGGAACGCGATCACGAAGGCGTGCGCCAGCGAGGCGTTCGTGCCCTCCTTGCCGTCGTTGTAGATGTGCCCCTGGCCGTTGATCAGGATCGCCGTGTGCGACTCGGTGAGGCGGAGCTTCCAGCGTTCGATGGTGATCACGTAACCGGCCTGGAAGGGATCGTGCAGGAGCCGGTCCCCATACGCCTTGAAGATCACGCTGTTGCGGTCGGCATGCTCGTGATTCCCCGGAATGCCGCTGCGGAAGGCGACCACGCCGTCATCCGCCTTCCAGCCGCTGCGGGAGATCACCAGATCGTTCGCCATATGATGGTCGAGCAGGGCGGCCGGGGGCTCCTCGACGGCGGCGTCCGGCTCGTACCAGATCATGCCGTACGACCACTTGGCCTCGGCCTGTTCGCGCGCGATCCACCGGGCGACCGGATCGTTGTAGGTGCGTCCCACCCAGGCGATGACCGACGGTTCGATCGAGTTGTTGGCGTCGCCGAAGTTCACGATGTCGTAGCGCGGCGGAATCAGCTCCAGCGGGACGCCGAGGTTCTCCTGCTTCTTGTTCGGGTCGGCCAGTTCGCCGCGCCGCGGCATGCTCATCGTGAGCGCGTAACGGGCCGAACCCGGAAAATTGACGAGGTGGCGGTCGTCGATGCCCTGGGTGCGCCAGAGCACCTCGGCATAAAGCGCCAGGTGCAGCGTGGTGTAGCCCCAGTAGCTGACGCCCTCGCCAAAACTGCCGTCGCTGCAGTACATGGCCACGAAGGAATGCGCGCTGGCACGCGCCATCTCGAGCCAGGCGTCGGCCTGGGGGTTCCGGCCCTTCAGCAGGCAGGCGGCAATCGCCAGTCCGGCGATCGGAATGACCTTCAGGTTGGTGTGGTTGATGATGATCGGCCAGCGCTTGAAGTCGATGTAGGGGAAAGGATAATGCTCCTCGGGATCGAGCCCCCAGCCCTTGACCCGGTCGGGGTATCTCAGGCCGTAAAGGGTCGTGAAGCAGGCCGGCGCCCCCTTGGTCGCAATCCCATCCAGGATCGCCTCCTGGAGCGGTGCCTCCAGGTTTTCGCCCAGCCAGTCCAGCGCAAAGGCGAGCGCGATGGTCGCCTCCGGGGCGCGCTGCAGCCCGAAAGTCGTCGTCCCGCCCTCGAGGAACAGATCCCATTTCGGGTATTCGAGCAGCTTGCGGATCGCGAGTTTGGCGAGCTCCAGCTGCCGCGGATCCCCGTTGACGAGAAAGACAAACACCGTGCGCTCGAGAATCGTCCGCACCCGGATCATGTCGGTGACATGGTTGGTCAGGCTCACCTGATGCTCGATGAAACGGGTGTCGTCCGCCAAATCGGCGGTGATCATCGCCTTCCAGCATTCCGCAAAGCGCGGGTTGGCGGCGTTGGCGCGGATCCGCGGCAGGTCGCTTTCATCGAAAAGCAGACCCCGCCTTTTCCCCGGGATCTCGGCGGCCTCGGCCGTGCCGCTGAGACCCGCCAGAAGCGGGGCGAAGGGAAAGGCGGCCGCGGCGAGCGAGGCCGTTTGCAGGAAGGATCGGCGGGATTGTTGCATAAGCGTGGGCGGCGCCCCTGATAGCCAGGAGCGCCCTTGGGTCAATGCGGGAGAAGGAATAATCAGGACCGGGCGCCCCAAAATTAGCCGGGCTTACCCGCCGTCAGTCCTGAGCAGGACTCGGGCCAGCCCGGCGCGACAGCCGCCAGAGGCCGGCGCCCAGGGCCAGCAGGATGACCCCGGCGATGGCGTTGATCCGCGGCGAGGTGTGGCCGCCGGCCGGCAGGAACGCGCAGACCACGAGGGCCACGCCGAGCAGCGCGCTCACGGCGCCGACCAAACCGTAAACCCGCAAGCTGCCGCCGACCAGCGCCATCTCGTCCGCGACAATCACGGGGAGCTTCAGGTTGGCGTCCAGCTCGCGCGCCCCGGCGTTGCGGGGATCGTCCGCGCGATACCCGATGGCCGACAGGGCGAAGACGGCCGAGGCTACGATGGTCGCGGCCAGGATGTTGCGCTCGTACACCTCGAACACGTTCCCCTCCCAGACGTGGCACACGATCAGGGTCAGCACCGCCGCGATGGCGGCGGCGCACGAGGCGATGCCCGACCACCAGGCGGTGCGGCGGAAGATCATGCCCAGCGCCACGGGGATGGAAAAGCTGATCACGAGCGAATAGTAGATGAGCGCGAATTTGAAGGCGCCGCCGAAGCGGGGAATGTAGAAGGCCACCGCCACGCCGCAGGCGCCCATCAGCACCATCGAGCCGTGGGCGACCCGCAGCTGCTGCCGGTCGGTCGGCGCGCGGCCGGAACGCCACCGGGTCCAGGGCACGTAGATGTCGTGCGTCACCGTGGCGCTCAGCCAGTTGAAGATGTCGTTGGCCTGGCCGAGCGCGGCGGAGAGGATGGCCGAGACCACGAAGCCGAGCATGCCGTGCGGCAGCAGCAGGAGGGCGAGGCTGACGAAGGAGGCCTCCTCCGGGGCCTTGATCATCGGCCAAAGCGCATGCATGTCCGGGAAGATCACCCGCGCGGCCATGACCGGCAGGATCCACAGCAGGGGCCCCACCAGCGACAGCGCCGCGCACAGCAGCGCCATCTTCTGCGCGCCCCGCTCGTCGGCCACGCTGTGGTAGCGCTGCACCATCGCCCAGTTGACGTTGTAGCCGAGAAAGCCGCTGATCATCGTCACCAGCAGGTAGACCGGGCTGCCCGTGACGCCGTGCAGCCGGAAGTACTGCGGCGGCGCGCCGATCCGCAGCTGGTGAAAGCCCGCGAGCAGGCCCGCCCCGTGGCCGAGGTAGCGGAAGGAGAGCAGGAACACGATCATCGACATCACCGCGAGGATGATGCACTGCACCGTGTCCGACAGCACCGCCGCCCACAGCCCGCCGATCGCGGTGTAGAACACCATGACCACGCCCACCACGATCACGGACGCCTGGAAGCCGCTCAGGGTGAGCCCCGCCACGGTGAACTGGTAATGGGCGAAGCCCAGGACCGAGGAGACGAACAGGCACACGATGTAGAGCCCCTGCCCGATGGCCACCACCTGCGGCAGGAGCGAACCGACCGAATAGAAATAGGTGGTCGAGGGCGAAAAGCGGCGGGTGAGGAACTCCAGCGGCGAGTTGATCCGCGCCCGGCGCCACATCTTGGCAAAGGTGAAGTAGCCGATGATATAGGCCCAGGTGGCCGAGGTGTAGACCACGACCGCGACGATGCCGTAATTGTAGGTGAAACCGGCCGCCGCCACGAACATGAAGGCGGAAAATCCCGCGACCCAGTTCGACAGGCCCGCCAGGGCCCAGGGAATCTTCCCGCCGCCGCGGAAATAGTCGGCGGTGCTGCGGTTCTTGCGCGCCGAGTAGAGCCCGACCCAGATGACCACGCCGAAGTAGAGCGCGATCAGCGAGTAGTCGATCGCGTTGGCGGTGTTGAAATACGGCATGAAGGCGCGGGTGAGGGGGAAGGCCGCAGGCGGTCAGAGCGTGACGACCGGCGGACCATCGCCGCCCGGGGCCAGGGTGACGTCGATTTTCTGTCCCCGATGCGAACCCTGCGCTCGCCAGCCGCCGCCCTGCTGCGAAAGGGCGATCTCCCCATGGGCGCCCCCGGCGGGCGCGGCGGTGCAGGCGGTGAGAATGACGTGGGAACGGGCGGGTACCGTCCCGATCTCCGCGAAGGGAAAGACCCCTTCCTGGGTGGAAAGCGGGAGCTGCCGGGCGGCGACCTGGAAAGCGGAGCTGGCCGCGATCTGCGCCTGCAGCGTGGCGAAGGGCCGCGCGATGCGGAAGGCCGCGGCGCCGGTCGAGCACGACCCGCGGCCATCGTCATTAAAGACCTGAAAACGCACCTGCACGGTGGCCGGAGCCGCGGCCAGCTCGACGCGATCGAGCAGCAGGAGCACGTCCGGCTTGAGGAAGACGAGGGTGCGCTCGACCCGCGCCACGTTCGGATTGACCAGCTGATAGGCGTCGGTGGCGTCGCTCGTCACCGTCATCCAGCCCGGACCGGTGCGAAAGGCGGTGACCTGGGCGAACGCGAGCGACGCGTTCGTGCCCTCGTGTCCGTTATGGTATTGGTGCCCCCGGCCGTCGATCAGCACCGCGGTGTGCGATTCGGTCAGGCGCAGCTTCCAGCGCTCGATCGTGTAGGCGTAACCCGCCCGGAAATGATCGTTGAGCAGGCGGTCGCCATAGGCCTTGAAGATCACGCTGTTGCGGTCCGCGTGCTCGTGGTTGCCCGGGCCGCCGCTGCGCAGCGCGACCACGCTGTCGCCCGGCGCCCAGCCGCTGCGGGACACCACCAGGTCGTTCACCATCCGGTCGTCGAGCAGGGCGGCGTCGGGCGGCGCCGTGCGGCCCTCGGGTTCGTACCAGATCATCCCGTAGGAATATTTCGCCTCGGTCATGTCGCGCGCGGCCCAGCGGGCGACGGGGTCGTCGTAGGTCCGCCCGGCCCAGGCGGCGAAGGACGTTTCCTCGGAGCCGTTCGCATCGCCAAAGTTGACGATGTCGTAGCGCGGCGGGATGAGCGACAATGGCACTCCCATGTTCTCCTGCTTCTCGTTCGGGTTGGGGATCTGGCCCAGCCGGGGCAGTGCCATCGCCAGCCCATAGCGGATGCTCCCGGGATAGTTGACCAGGTGCCGGTCGTCGATTCCCTGGGTGCGCCAGAGGACCTCGGCGAAGAGCGCCATATGCAGCGTGGTGTAGCCCCAGTAGCTGACGCCTTCGCCGTAGCTGCCGTCACTGCCATACATGGTGGAAAACGCCAGCGCGCTCGAGCGCGCCATGTCGAGCCACGACTCGGCCTGCGGGTGGCGTCCGCGCAGGAAGCAGCCCGCGATGCCCAGCGCGGCGATGGGGATCACCTTCAGATTGGTCGAGTTGAGGATCAGCGGCCAGCGCCGGAAATCTCCCTGCTTGAAGGCGTAGATTTCGTCCGGATCGATGCTCCATCCCTTGACCCGGTCGGGAAACTTGAGGCCGTAGAGGGTCGTGAAACACGCCGGGGCGCCCTTCGTGGCGACCTGGTGCTCGACTTCCGCCCGGGTGGCGGCGTCGAGGTTGTCGCCCAGCCAGTCGAGCGCGAAGATCAACGCGATCGTCGCCTCCGGCGCGCGCTGGAGGCCGAAGGTTGTCCGGCCGCCCTCCAGAAAAATATCCCACTTCGGATAGTCGAGGATGCGGCGGATCGCGATTTTCGCGACCGCCAACTGCCGCGGATCGCCGTTGACGAGGAAGACGAAGACCGTCCGCTCCAGAATCGTCCGGACCCGCAGCATGTCGGCCACGTGGTCGTTGAAGCGCACGTGATGCTCGAGGAAATCGGTGTCGTCGGCGAGATCGGCCGTGACCATGGCCTTCCAGCAGTCGGCGAAACGCGGGAGGGCGGCGTTGGCGCGGATCCGGGGCAGGTCGCCCGGGTCGAAGAGCAGGCCGCGCTTTCCGGGCGGGGCGTCGGCCGCCCGGGCGGCGGTGCCGGCGCCCGCCAGCAGCGGGCCCATGGGCAGGGCGGCCGCCGCGAGCGAGGCGGTTTGGAGGAAGGATCGACGGGATTGTTTCATTAAATTCAGCCGGCGCTCCAGCCGCCGTCGATCATCAGCGCGCTGCCGGTGACCATGGCGGATTCGTCGGCGGCCAGGTAGAGGGCGGCCGCCGCGATCTCCTCGGGCCGGGCCATGCGGCCCACCGGCTGGGTCGCCGCCATTTCCCGGTAGGCCTTGGCCGGATCGGGATACTCCCTGATCCGCGCCTGGACGAACGGGGTCTCCACCCGGCCGGGACAGATGCAGTTGACCCGCACCCCCTCCGCCGCGTGATCGAGGGCCGCCGCCTTGGTCAGGCCGACGACCGCGAATTTCGACACGCAGTAGGCGAGCCGGTCCCGGACCCCGACCACGCCGCCGAGCGAAGCCAGGTTCACGATGCTCCCCTGCCGGCGCGCCACCATGCCCGGCAGGAAAACCTTGGTGACGTTGAACACCCCCCGGACATTCACGGCGTAGAGCCGGTCGAGGTCCGCGCCGCTCGTGGTGAGCATCGTACCCACGTGGCCGATGCCGGCATTGTTCACCAGGACGTCCAGGCGGCCGTGCGCCTGGAGGACCCGCGCGGCCACCTCCTGACACCGGGTCTCGTCGGCCACGTCCAGCGCCCGGAATTCCGCCCCAATCAGTGAGTCCGCCACCCGGGCTCCCGCCGCCTCATCGCGGTCAGCGACGATCACGCGGGCTCCGGACCTGGCAAAAACCTCGGCAATGGCCGCCCCGATGCCCGAGCCTGCACCCGTGACGAGCGCGATTTTGTCCTGGAGGCTGAACATGGGCAATGTTCCCTGATAGACCCTGCCGCGCACGCGTCAACGCATAGGTTTCAGGTAACGGCCCACTCTGATTCTCCCGACGCCTCCCAATCATTTCTCACGCAAAGGCGCCAAGCCGCAAAGGTCGATCCTTCCGATCAGCAAACCCACCAAGCAACGAAAGTCCGATCCCGCATGCGGGATCGGACTTTCGTTGCTTGGT
>Ga0302320_10007238_pt1 | contig 24468 bp, 21 predicted proteins | sample Bog_T0_3_FD_202130 | JGI IMG/M metagenome (GOLD analysis project Ga0302320, IMG submission 202130) | Peat permafrost microbial communities from Stordalen Mire near Abisko, Sweden - Bog_T0_3 | ecosystem: Environmental > Terrestrial > Soil > Wetlands > Peat | place: Sweden: Abisko, Stordalen Mire...
TCCTGGCAGCGCTCCCGTCATTTTGCCGCCGTCGATTACGGGCACGCCATTCACCAGCACGTACTCCATTCCTTCGGAAAGCTGGTTCGGATTGTCGAACGTGGCCAGGTCCCGCACGGTCGCGGGATCGAAGATGACTACGTCGGCCCACATGCCAGCTTTGAGAACGCCGCGGTCGGTGAAGCGCAGGCGTTGGGCGGGCAGGGCGGACATTTTTCGAATCGCATCTTCCAGCGTGAGGGCTTTGTCTTCGCGAACATATTTTCGCAGGATGCGCGGGAACGTTCCATAGGCGCGGGGATGCGGATGCTCCTGGCCGAGAATTCCTTCGGGAGAGGTTCCGGAAGAATCGTTATCGATGGCGACCCAGGGCTGCTGCAGCGCGAGCGTCACGTCGGGTTGTGACATGCCGAAGACCGCGACGTCGGACGCGGGATCTTCGATGAGGAAATCGAAGAGGGCGTCCATCGGATCTTTGTCCCAGAGGTTTGCGATTTCGGAGAGACGCTTGCCCTGCAGCGGAAGCAGCTTGGGATTTTGGACGACGCCGATCATGACGGCCTCGGGGCCGGGGATTTCCTGCCATTCGTTGTCCCAGTCTTTGGAGGGAGTGAGCATATCTTTTCGGATGCGCGCGCGGGTCGCGGGATCTTTGAGGCGCTCGACCATTTTTGCGTCGCCGCCATCGTGGGCCCACGCCGGGACGAATGCCGAGAAGGAGTTGAACCAGGCGGTGTATGCGTAAGTGTCGGCTGCGACATCGGCACCGGCGGCGCGAGCGGCGTTGATTTTGGCTACGACTTCAGGCATCCGTCCCCAGTTTTCTTTTCCCGCGACTTTGATGTGCCAGATTTCCACCGGGACATGAGCCTCGCGGCCGACGCGCAGGGCTTCGTCGATGGCTTCGAGCACGCTGTCACTTTCGTTGCGCATGTGCGTGGAATAGATGCCGCCGAACTTGCCGCCTTCGGCGGCGAGGGCGATCAGTTCCTCGGTTTTCGCGTACGGTGCGGGAGCGTATTCAAGCGCCGTGGAAACGCCGACTGTGCCGTCTTTCATGGCTTCGCGGACGAGCGCCTTCATTTGTTCGAGTTGCTCGGGCGTGGGCTGTTTGTTGTCATCGCCGAGCACCATGCGGCGCACCTGCGTTGCGCCCACGTAGCTGGCCAGGTTGATGCCCATGCCCTGTTTTTCGAGGCGCGCGAAATATTGGCGGAAGGTGCGCCAGTCAGGATTGATTTTGTAGTGATCGTAACCGGGGCGATCGATCTGAATAATGGCGTCATTGAGCGGCGCGATGGAACCACCTTCGCCGGTAATCTCCGTCGTGATGCCCTGAAAGATTTTCGAAGGCAGGCGCGGATCGACGAGGATGGAAAGTTCGGACTGGCCCAGCATGTCGATGAAACCGGGCGCGACTACTTTGCCGGCGGCGTCAATGGTGCGCTTACGCGGCGCGGCGGCGAGATTGCCGATGGCCGCGACTTTTCCGTCGCGGATGCCGACGTCGCCGGAATACCACGGTGAGCCGGTGCCGTCGATGATGTGGCCGTTGGTGATGACGAGGTCGAAGGCGGGACTGGACTGAGCGGGTAACAGAGGGGCCGCAGCAACAAACAGCGTGACCACGAGCGCGAAAGTCAGTTCGTAAAGCGTGATCGAATCTGCTTTTTGCATCGTCACCTCAGCGGCTAAAAGCCGGCTGTCAACAAACATCCGATTCGCGGCGCCGAAGCGCTGCGCCACCCAAAATCACGCTAAGGCGCTCAAACCATCGCTGCGCGACGATGCGAGATCGCCCCCAAGGCGATCCAGATTCCAAGCGCCAACCATTCGTAGACCGTGAAATGCCCGGGGATCACCGGGACGATTTTCATCAGCATCATCGCAATCGCCACCAGTAATCCTGAGCCCGCCACAAGCAATTCGACTAGCGTCTGGTTCGTTCGTCCAGGCAGTGTTCCCGCGCGGCCCATATACAGATACGCGGCGCAAGTGGCCGCCCATCCTATCGCGCAGGCGACGGACCCAACTTCTGTTATCGGTACCAGAATCGCGTCCCCCAGCAGCATACACGCGGCGGTGGCCAGTCCAATGCTGAGAACCGCAATCGCTGGAGTCTGATGTGCGGGATGAATCTGGCCGGCGCGGGCATCGACCAGGCCCCGACGTCCCAAGGCAAAGAGCATGCGGCTGGCGGCGACGAAATTTCCATTGAAGCATTTGAACAGGGAAAGCAGCGCGGCCGCCAGGATGATGTTGACGATCCAGCCCGAGCCTACGGCGCGCTGAAAGGCAACTGCGGTCATGAACTTTTCGCCTGCCAACTCGTGCCACGGAGCCACGAACGCGACCGCCGCGATGATGAGTGTATAGAAGAGGATGCCGACCAGCACAGCCATCCAGATGGCTTTGAGAAATCCCTGGCTGTGAAATTCTGAAGTAGATTCTTCCGCCGCCTTGCTCACGGATTCGAATCCGGTCATGAAATAGGGGACGATCTGCAGCATCAGGAGAAACGAAACCAGCGGCGCATGAGTGAAGAGCGGGGGAAAGTTGCGCGGCGATCCCTTGCTAACGCCGAGCGCGACGAATACGGCGAACAGGGCGAGCGTGCCGAAGGATGTCCAATTCTGAAAAGTGGCGCTGAGCCGAACTCCGCGATAGTTCAGCGTGGTGAGCAGAGCCGTAAGGCCAAGGCCGATGACGAGGTGCGGGAGAAAAACCGGACGTGCGGCGATGCGATAGATTTCGATCGAATCGAGCGCCGGGATAATGTAGCCCGCGATGCGACCAACGGCCACTGCTTCCCACGGGCAAACGATAAAGTAGGCGAGCATCATCATCCATCCGGTGGAAAAGCTGATGGGGCGCGAAAAAGCTTCCGCAGTGTAGGCGATTTCGCCCGCGGCATCTGGCATGGCCGCGACGAGGCGGCCATACACCCAGCCAATCGGCAGCAGAAGTGCGCCGCCGATGGCAAAGCCCAGAACCGCTCCCAGAGCGCCGCCGCGCAGCAGCCAATCGTCCATCACCACGAGCCAGCCGACGCCAACCATGCTGCCCCACGCCAGGGTGAAGTAGTCGGCGAGGCGGAGCTTGCGGGCTAGATGGGGCATGGGTTGTGGATTCGGTGGAGCGCGAATTATAAAGCATGGGGAGCGGATGGCAAGAATCGGCGCTATGGGTCAGATCGAAGGCAGCGAAGCGACGCCCGCTGGACAGCCGCCGGCCACGGCGGCGCTACTTTCAAATTCACTCCACATGATAGTATCGACGATACTCTCGCATGATTCTGCAGCCTGTGAAAATGGGCGTTGTGTTCCGTTGTGCCTTTTTATCATTGCGGCTCGCTGAAAACAGATGACACCTTCGACCAACTTGCGTAAGCGCGTGCTCAGCGGTATGCGCTCGACCGGAAAACTGCATCTCGGCAACTACGTGGGCGCGCTGGTGAACTGGGTGCGCATGCAGGATGAGTACGAATGTTTTTTCTGCGTAGTCGACTGGCACGCGCTCACCACCGACTATGCCGATGCGTCGCAGGTAAAGCAAAATTCGATTGAGGTGGCGCTGGACTGGCTGGCGGCGGGGCTCGATCCGGAAAAATCTGTGATCTTCATCCAGTCGCACGTGCCCGAGCACGCCGAACTGCACCTGCTGCTTTCGATGATCACACCCTTAGGCTGGCTGGAGCGGGTTCCCACTTACAAAGAGCAGCGCGAGAACATCAAGGACAAAGACCTGGGCACGTACGGGTTCCTGGGCTACCCAGTGCTGCAGGCGGCGGATATTTTGATGTACAAAGCAGACGTGGTGCCGGTGGGCGAGGATCAGGTTGCGCACATCGAGCTTACACGTGAGATTGCACGCCGCTTCAATGGCTTCTACGGCAAGCGGGGAAATGTTTTTCCCGAGCCGCAAGTCTTGCTCACACGCGCGCCCAAGCTGCCCGGCACCGATGGCCGCAAGATGTCGAAGTCCTACGGCAACGCCATTTTGCTCACCGACCCGGAGCCGGTGGTGCGGCAGAAGTTGAAGACGATGGTGACCGACCCGGCGCGCGTCCGCCGCTCCGACCCAGGAAATCCGGATGTGTGCCCGGTGGGCGATCTGCACAAAATCTTCAGCGACGCGGCTACCATGGAGAAAGTGAACGTGGGTTGCCGGTCGGCGGGCATTGGCTGCATCGAGTGCAAAATCTGGGCCGCGGATGCGTTGGTGCAACTGTTGAGTCCGATGCGGGAGCGGCGCAAGAAATTCGAGGAGAATCCGCGGCTGGCTTGGGATATTCTGGAAGCGGGCACGCAGCGGGCGCGCAAGGCCGCCGCCGCAACCATGGAAGATGTGCGGGCGGCGATGGGAATGTCGCTGGCCTATGAGCCGCCGGCGGCGAAGGATGGGAAGTAACATGCCAAGCAACATGCAAAATAGGATCGTTGGTTCCGACGAGAGCGTGCCGCAGACGCTTGCACCGGTGCTCGTTGCGAAACCGCCCGCCAAGCCAGAGGAAAGCGATTCTCCCTTTGCGGTTTCAGTCACCGACGTTTACGAAGGCCCGCTCGACTTGCTGCTCGATCTGATTCGCAAACAGGATATCGATATTTACGACATTCCCATCGCGCGCATCACGGCGCAGTATCTGGCCTACGTGGAAAAGATTCGCGAGCTGGATGTGAATGTGGCCGCCGACTTTATTTATATGGCGGCGGTGCTGATTCACATCAAGTCGAAAATGCTGCTGCCGCGCGATCCCTCGGTCAAAGCCGAAGAGTTGGAGGATCCGCGCACCGAGCTGGTGAACCGGCTGCTGGAGCACGAAAAGTTCAAGTCGGCGGCGCAGATGCTTTTGCAGAAGCAGCAAATCGAAGATGCCGTACTGACCAATCCGGCGCTGAAAGAATTCATGGACGCCGAGGGCGCCGAGCCAGAGATGGCCGCGGACGTGATCGACCTGGTGAAAACCTTCCAGCAAATTCTGGAGCGCGTGCGCACCCGGCCCGTGATCAACGTGGACGAGGAAACCGTCACCGTGGGGCAAATGATCGATTACCTGCGCAAGCGGCTGGCGCTGGAATCCCGCCCCATCCGGCTGAAGCAGCTTCTGATGCGCGTCCCTTCGCGGCAGGCTCTGGTGTGCATGTTTCTGGCCCTGCTCGAAATGGTGCGGCTGCAAGCGATTCAAGTTCGGCAGGACCAGATGTTCGGCGAGATTGCCGTGCGCAAGCATACGCATTTCGATGAGATCATGACCGAGCAGGCTGCGGTGCGCGACGACTGGAGATAAAAACACTTGCCAGTACCCAGTTGCCAGCTAAGCTGGCTTTGTTTTTGGCGATAAACTGGATGAAGAAATATGTTGGAGTGTCGAACTTGGTTTTGACCTCACTGGCTACTGGGTACTGGCCCCTGGCAACTGACTGATGAGTCTGAAAGCTCAACTCGAAGCCATCATCTACGCGGCCGAGACGCCCGTCACACTGGAGCAGATCGTCCAGTTGGTGAAGGAAAGCGTGGTTGCGGCGGGCGCTGCCGACGATACGGAAGTGAAATCGCGCGTGCGCTCTTGCCTCGAAGAGCTCGTTGGTGAATATGGCGGGCCCCACCATGGCATCGAGATTCGGCAGGTGGCAGGCGGGTATCGCATGTCCACCAAGCCCGAGCAGCATGAGATGGTGCGCAGTTTTGCCAAGAGCCTGAAGCCGCCGGTGCGGCTCTCGCTGCCCGCGCTGGAAACGCTGGCCGTGATCGCGTACAAACAGCCTGCCACGGTGCCGGAGATCAGCGAGATTCGCGGCGTGGATTCCGGCGGTGTGATCGCAACCCTGCTCGACCGCAAACTCATCACCACCGCGGGCCGCAAGCAGGTGATCGGGCGGCCCATTCTCTACAAGACCACCAAAGAATTTCTCATGCGCTTTGGCCTAAAGGACGTGAACGAACTGCCCAGCATGGAAGAGTTCGAAAAGCTGGTGACGGAGTCGTTCCAGGGTGAGCTGATTCCAGCCGAAGATGTAGCGCCAGCGCAAGACCCGCCTGCGCACGGGGAAGAAATCGCGGAACCCGCTGCGCAGAAAGAGTAGCCGCCTCATCATGCCTGCTGAACGCCTGCAAAAAATCATTGCCGCCGCCGGCATCGCTTCCCGCCGCAAAGCTGAAGAACTGATCAGCGCCGGGCACGTCAAGGTCAACGGCGCCGTCGTGACCGCACTCGGTACCAAGGCCGATGCCGAGGTCGATCACATCCGCGTCGACGGCAAACTGCTGCAGGGCGCGCAGAACCACGTGTACCTGCTGCTGAACAAACCCAAAGGCTACGTCACCACGGTGAGCGATCCGGAAAAGCGCCCCACCGTGATGCAACTGCTTCGTGGCGTGAAGAAGCGCGTATACCCTGTGGGTCGGCTCGACTACGCCAGTGAGGGACTGCTGTTGTTGACCAACGACGGCGCGTTGGCCAACAAGCTGATGAAGGCCGCGTCGCAGGTTCCAAAAACTTATGTCGTGAAGATTGCGGGCACGCCGAGCAGTGACGCTCTCGAGAAGCTGCGCGCTGGAGTTTCCATTCAGACGGAAGATGGGCGGCGCGTGAAAACTGCGCCCGCGGGAATTCGCCTCGTCAAGGAAGCGAACAATCCCTGGTACGAAATGACGTTGATCGAGGGCCGCAACCGCGAGATCCGGCGCATGTTTGAAAAAGTTGGACATCACGTGGAGAAGATCAAGCGCGTGCGCTACGGGCCACTTACACTCGACGTTCCGCCCGGAGAATTTCGCGCGCTGACGGTGCAAGAGGTCGACCGCCTGCGCACTGCCTGCAACAAACCGATAGCGCAGGCCAAGCCTTCCATGGCATGATGGGCGGCAGGCGACAAACCGCCAGAAAATAATGAGCCGCTTCTTCGATCTGGTTTCCAAGCCCGCCCGCGACCTGGGCACAACCCATGCTCCGGGGCGAACACCCGCGGCGCTGGAGCTTCGTTCGCGCCTCATTAAACTCGACTCCAACGAAAATCCTTTCGGGCCATCGCCGCAGGTCATCGATGCCATGCGCGGCGTGCTGAGCGCGTCGAACTCCTATCCTGACGACGACTGCAGCCAACTGCGCCGCAAGCTGGCGACGCATCACGACGTGCCGCCCGAGCAAGTGTTGGTCACGGCGGGCTCGACGGCCATGCTGAGCTTGCTGTGCCAGACGCTGCTGGCTCCGGGGCTGAATGCCGTGACCAGCAAACGCTCGTTCGTAGTGTACTCGATGGCGGTGCAGGCGGCGGGCGGTCATCTCGTCGAAGCGCCGATGCGCGATGATACGTTCGATCTGGAAGCGATTCTCGCTGCCATCGACCCGCACACACGCATCATCTTTCTGGCGAATCCCAACAATCCGACGGGCACCATGCTGGAAGCGGAAGTTGTGGAGCGCTTTCTGGCGCGCGTTCCCGGCCATGTAGTCGTTGTGCTGGATGAGGCTTATTACGAATTCGCTTTGCATTCCGCGGCCTTGCGAAAGATAAAGTATTCCAACTCGCTGGAGTACGTTCGCCAGGGCGCGAGCGTGGTGGCGCTGCGAACTTTTTCCAAAGCCCACGGCCTCGCCGGCCTGCGCGTGGGCTACGGCATGGGGCCTGCGGAATTGCTGGGCTATTGCGCCCGCATGCGCAACACATTTTCGGTTTCGTCAGTGGCGCAAGCGGCGGCAATCGCGGCTCTCGACGACGCCGACCACATTCGCCGCGTGGTGGAAAACAACGTCCTGCAGTCGAGAGTTCTCAGTCAGGGATTATCGGCGCTGGGCTATCGCGTCGTCCCCACCTCGGCGAATTTTGTCTACTGCGATCTCGGCGAAGACGCCGCAGCCGTCGCCAACCGCTTGCAGGACGAAGGCGTGGCCGTGCGTCCGCTGGGCCACTGGGGCGCTCCGAATTGCATTCGCGTGACCATTGGAACGCCGGAACAGAATCAGGCTTTCTTGCAGGCGGCGCGGCGGGTGGGAGAGCGTGGTACTGCCGCAGGACTCACACCCAAAAGCTAGCTGGCCTCGAAGCATGTTAATCATGGCGACGATATGCCGTTGCCGGGCCCTCACTTCTTCACGTCATGGATCAGGCAAAGTCTACGGTTTCGCTCCTTGCGGCTTTCACTTTGCACCCCAAATGATTACCACGAGAATCTGGGCGGTCACGATGCGGAGCAACATGGCGAGCGGATATACGGTGGCGTAGGCGACCAGCGGCAAGTCCGATGCGGCGATGGTGTGCGCGAAGGCCAGCGCAGGCGGATCGGTCATACTGCCAGCCAATAGTCCACTGATGGTGGCGAAGTTCAGTTTCACTGCGAATCGCGCAATCACGCCCACCAGCAACAGAGGCACAACGGTAATGGCCATCCCGGCCAGCAACCAGTGCAGCCCTTCGTTGCTGAACACGGTCTCGACAAACTTTCCGCCAGCCTTGAGCCCGACGCAGGCCAGGAACAACGCAATGCCCAATTCTCGGAATGCATTATTCGCGCTGGCGGGCATGTACCACACCAGCGGGCCGATACGGCCAATCCGGCCCAGGATAATCGCCAGTATCAACGGCCCGCCCGCCATTCCCAATCGCACGGGCACGGGAAAGTGCGGCAGCGCAATCGGAATTGCGCCGGCCAGAACGCCGAGCGCAATCCCGATGAAAATGGGCATGAAATTTGTTTCCTGAAGGGCCTGCAAACGGTTGCCCAGCAACCTGCCAACCTCCTCCAGCGCATTTTCGTCTCCCACGACCTGAAGCATGTCGCCAAATTGAAGCTGCAAACCACGCACCGCCGTCATCTCAATCTCGGCGCGCGCCACGCGCGTGACCGCAACCCCAAAGCGCTCGGCAAGATTGAGTTGCGCCAGGGTTTTTCCCAAAACGTCCTGGCGGGTAACGATTACTCTTTGCGAAATTACTTTGCCGGAGTTCAGCATATTTACTTCGCTGGCGCGCCCCACCACCAGACGAACATCGTTCAATGCCGTGCGGGTTCCAACGGCAAGAATAACGTCGCCTCCGTGAAGTATGGTGTGTTCGTTCGCGGTCTCCACTTCTGCAGCGTCCCGGTGCTTGATGCGCGAAACCACTACTCCGTCGCGCCCGGGTATTTCGCCGATGGAAAGGTTTTCCAGGTTTGGATTTTCGACAAGAAGAGCGGTCCGCTCCAATCGGCATGGTTCGGCTGCTTCCACGTGCGCGGTCCCGCTTGGGTTACGGCAAACCAATCGCAAGAGCAGAATGACACCGATGATTCCCACCACCGCGCCGGGGTAAGCGGCGGCGTAGGCTAGCGCCGGCAGGCCCGCATTTTCGGCGTCCTTTCCACCCAGGGTCTTGAGCATTTGTTGAATCGCACCCAGCGACGGCGTATTTGTGGTCGCGCCGGAAAAGAGTCCCAGAGAAGCGAAACGGTTGATTTTCAGGAAATAGGCTGTGCCAATCGTCATGCCCGCGCCGAGAACAACAATCGCCGACGCCAGCAGGTTGAGCGTCAAACCTTGTTTTCGGAACGACGCCACAAAACCAGGACCGAGTTGCAAGCCGATGGTAAAGACGAAGAGAATCAAACCGAAGTCGCGGACAAATTCCAGGATGGCATCGTCAATGCGCATTCCGAAATGCCCGGCGACGATTCCGGCGAACAGAACACCCGTGACCCCGATGCCCACGCCTTTCACTTTGATTTGCGCCAGGGCCAGCCCGGCCACGGCCACCAGCATCAGCGTGAGCACCGCCCACGCGATAGGCTGAGACAATTGCAATTCGGTGAGCCAGTTCATGTATTCACAGGCTGCTGACTTTCGTCATTCGTCCCTTGGCGGGTCGATATGTCGCTCGCCCTCTACGGCGACCAGGGGGACAAAAACGCCAACCAGGGCCGCGCGAAATGCGTCTTCGGGCCCTTCGCCGGATCGGCGATTTACCCCGTACGAGGTACGTCTGCCGCTCCGAAGCCAACGTAAAAGTGGACTTGAAGCTTATCGAAGGACAAGCTGCTTCGGACCGGCATTCTTGATCTCCTCCGAAGCGTCGCCGGCATTCTCCGCGAAGTTTTTCTCGAACATCGCAGCCAGTTCATGCGCCTTGTGGTCATAGGCAGCCTTGTCCTTCCACGCGTTGCGCGGGTTCATAATTTCGTCGGGTACGCCCGGGCACGATAGCGGGACTGCAACTCCGAAAATCGGATCGGGCCGGGTGGCCACATCCGCCAGCGCTCCCGAGAGCACGGCCTTGACCATGGCGCGGGTGAATCCGAGTTTGATTCTCTGCCCCTCTCCATACGAACCGCCGCTCCAGCCGGTGTTGATCAACCACACATCCACCTTGTGCCGGGCAATTTTATCGCCGAGCAGTTTGGCGTAAGTCGTCGGCGGCAAGGCCATAAACGGCGCGCCGAAACAGGGGCTGAACGCCGCCTGCGGTTCCTTGATTCCAGCCTCGGTGCCCGCAAGTTTCGCCGTGTAACCGGCAAGAAAGTGGTACATCGCCTGCGCCGGCGTGAGACGCGCCACCGGCGGAAGAACGCCGAACGCATCGCAGGTAAGCATGATAATGTGCTTCGGATGTCCGGCCTTGCCGGTGCGCGTCATGTTCGGGATGTGCGTGATGGGGTAAGCGGCGCGGGTGTTTTCGGTGAGCGAGGCATCGTTTAAATCGACGTGCCGCGTGCTCATGTCCATCGCCACGTTTTCCAGAATCGTGCCGAAACGGCGGGTGGTCTCGTAGATCTCCGGTTCGCCCTCGTGCGAAAGGTTGATGACTTTGGCGTAGCAGCCACCTTCAAAATTGAATACGCCGTTGTCGCTCCAGCCGTGTTCGTCGTCGCCAATCAGGATGCGGTCAGGATCGGCGGATAGCGTGGTCTTGCCGGTGCCCGACAAACCGAAGAAAATGGCCACGTCATTTTCGTCGCTGCCGTAGTTGGCGGAACAGTGCATCGCCATGACGCCTTTTTGCGGAAGCAGATAATTCATCACGGTGAAAATCGATTTCTTGATTTCACCGGCATAGGCCGTGCCCCCCACAAGAATCAATTTCTTTCCGAAATGCAGCAGCACGAAGGCCTCGGAGTGCGTGCCGTCAACTGCCGGGTCGGCGTGAAAATTAGGCGCGTGCAGCACGGTGAACTCCGGGCGGTGCTGCGCCAGCGTTTCCGAATCCAGTTCGCGGATAAACATGGTGCGGGCAAACAGCGCGGCGGTGGCTTGCTCGCTAATGATGCGTACCGGAATACGATAGTGGGCGTCCGCTCCGGCGTAGCAGTTCTCGATGAAAATGTCTTTGCCCTGCAGATACGCGCAGAGCCTGAAATTAAGCGCGTCAAATTTATCGGGATCCAGCGGGCGATTGATTTTGCCCCAGCAGATTTTATTTTCGCTGGAAGGTTCGCGCACAAAAAATTTATCGTTGGGCAAGCGGCCGGTATATTGGCCCGTCCGCACTACCAGCGGCCCCAGGTGACTCAAGGCTGCTTCATAACGGCGAATGGCCTGTTCGTAGAGCGCAGCCGTGGGCAAATCCCAATGGACCTGGCCCAGATTGTACAGACCCAGATGCTTTAGGCTTTCTTCCTGCGACTCGGACCCGGCGATTTTCTCCATAGCTGAGCTCTCCATAGTCTGGCATTCCGCATTTGGCGGTGTCGCGCGAGGTTGCCACGCTCAAGTGTGAGACTGCATCCGCCGTGGACTCAAACTTGCCTAACATTAAAATCGCCAGGGACGAAGCGTCGGGACACGCGCACAATTTGGTTCATCGGCTGGGAGCGACTGGAACTTTAGGAAGGCGGCCATGCCACCTTATTCGGCGGTTACCGGATGAGACGAGTCCCTACCCCGGCAGCGCTGCCACTCGCGCTGCCCCATACAATCCCGCATCGCTTCCCAGCAACGCACGCGTGATGATGGTTTTGCGTTCGCTGCGGCTTTCGGTTTGGGCTGCTGCGCCTTCTTGTTTTCCGGAAGAATCGCTCATCAGAGGATTCGCCGGAGCGGTTGCCGCGTAGACCAGCGAACGCTCGCGCAGTTCTTCGAACATGTTGGGCGCGAAGGCACCCCAGGCGCTCGATACGCCTCCACCGATCACGAACATATCGAGATTCAGAACGTTGACCATACCCGCGAGCATTATGCCGAGATAGCGGCCGAAGCTGCGGAAGATGCGGCGGGCGTGTTCGTCGCCTTGAATCGCGAGATTGTAAATCGACTTCGCGCCGAACTCAGCATCGGACGCGGCAGCGGCTGCGAGCGATGGCGCTTCGCCGCGGGCGAAGGCTTCGCGGGCCATGCGCATAATCGCGCTGGCTGAAGCATAGCGCTCGGCGCATCCGTGGTTGCCGCAGCCACAGGGAACGCCTTCGGGCTCGAGGGTGACGTGGCCGAACTCGCCAGCCATGCCGTTCATGCCGTGCCAGATTTTTCCTCCGAGCACGATGCCGCCGCCGATCCCGGTGCCGAGCGTGACCACGGCCATGTTCGGCACGCCGCGGGCCGCGCCCAGCCACTGCTCGCCCAGCGCGGCCACGTTAGCGTCGTTCTCAAGCACGACACGGGCTCCCAAGCGGCGCTCGATTTCCGCGCGCACCGGATAATCCTCCCAGCCCGGAAGATTTGCCGATTTGCGCAGCATTCCGCTTTGCATGTCGATGATGCCGGGGATGCCGATGCCTGCACCCATAAGCTTTCCAGCCTCTTTATATTTGGCCGAGAGCCGTTGAATCGCGTCGCACATTTCATTGACGACGTGGTCGCGACCGAGAGCGACCTGGGTGCCGAGCGTGACTTTTTCGAGAAGCTGTCCCCCGAAACTGACGGCGGCGATGCGCAGGTTGGTGCCGCCGAGATCGACTCCGATGGAAAAATCGGGCATGGAGGAGAAGATTATCAGAAGTGTCAGGGAGAGTGCTGGTTCGTGGTGGACTGTTCTTCGTGGATTGGCCGGCGTCCTAATTTAACCAGGAGGTTAGATTAATCTCGAGGCTATTGGTCGACCATCCGAATCGAGGAATCGAGCTGCCGCAACTTCTTTGTTTTCATTGTGGAAATTCGTAAGTGCTTGAAAACACTACGCAGGGGTTCGGGCCGCCCGGCTCAATTTGCCGGATCGAACCGCTCCTAGAACGCCCCTGGAACGCACAGAAATGCCCCTAGCACGCATCCGGGCATCCGGGACGACCCAAAGCCCCATCCGAGAGACGAACGTGCCTCAAAACGCTTCTAATGCGAAATTCCTTGTAAGTTGTTGAAAAAGTCTGTAAGTCGTTGATAATATCCGCAAGCTATTGAAAACATTGAGTCGACCACTCCGGCCGCGGATGGTGGATCGAGGATGGTGGATCGAGGATGGAGGATCGAGGATGGAGGATGGGAAGTCCCCTAAGGGTAGTGTTTTCAATGGACAACAGGAAACCCTCCAGCGAAAATCGGCCTATTTCTGGCACTTCGGGCAGTAATGGCTGCTGCGCCCGGCAATCACGATGCGCTTGATGGCCGTTTTGCATACCAGGCAGGGCTCGCCTTCGCGGGCATAGACGCGGTGCTGCAATTGGAAGAAGCCTTCTTCGCCATCGGGATCGACGTAATCGGAAATAGACGAGCCGCCGAGCGCGATCGCCTCGCGTAGAACTTCCTTCACTGAGGCGAGCAGCGTGGCGAGTTGGTCGCGCGTAATTGTAGAAGCGCGGCGGCGGGGACGGATTCCGGCGCGAAACAAAGATTCGTCCGCATAAATGTTCCCCACGCCGCGCAGCAGCTTTTGGTTGAGCAACGCGCTCTTGATGGGCGTCTTGCGGCCGCGAAACATCGCGAGGAAGCGGTCAAGATCGGCTTCCAGCGGCTCAATGCCGCTGGCATCGAAGCCACGGGCGACACTCAATCGTCCAAAGCGGCGGGGATCGACAAAGCGCAGTTCCCTGCCCGAGGCCAGCTTCAAAATCGCATGCGTGTGCTTAAGAATTTCCGCCTGCGGTTCGCAAACTTGCAGGCGTCCGGTCATGCCCAGGTGGACGATCCACTGCGCTTGCGTGACCGCGCCGTGGTGTTCCAGATCATTGTGCTCCAGATCATCGTGTTCCAGATCAAAGACAATGTGCTTGCCCATGCGCCGCACCGCGGCGATGCGGCTGTGCTCGAGCGCCGCGGCGATTTCCCGCGCCGGAGACTTGAGCGGCTCCGGCTTCCGGCCCAGCCAAACCGATTCAATCACGTCACCGGAGACGCGTTTGGCCAGCCCGCGGGCTATGGTTTCAACTTCCGGAAGTTCCGGCATGAATTCAGTTTACAAGGGAGTGTGATGGGCGTGCGCAGCGTAACGTCGTTCTGCGGAATTGAATCGAAGAAGTCGCAGCGGAAGACTGGCTAGTCTTTCAGCGGCACGACGGTCTGGCCGTCGCGGCAGAACGTGGCCACTCGCTGCAGGTCGCCATTGGCCTGCGGCAAAGTCATCACCGGACCGTAGCAGTAAACGGCGTGGCCGCTGGCGGCAAAGTACCAGCGTCCGCCTTTGGAAGCGTGTTCGACTTGTCCGGTGGGCCGGCGCACGGGCGGCGCAGGCTTCGCGGCCGTCACACTCAACAACAAGGCTAGGGTCAGAACCTTCATGGTTTAGAGAACAACCTGCCAAATGCTTCGAACACATGCACAGAAAAGCTTTTGTTTTGCCCGGGCACTAAATTGTGGCCAAAGCCCGGCGACGGTCTACCAAGTCCGAAGCCGGCACGGGCGGGAGCTGAGTCTCAGGCTTGGCAATTTTGCCGGCCTGAGTTTGAGAACGGTGTTGCGGTACCGCCTGGGTTGACGGGGCTTTCGTTGCTGGAGCCTGGGTTGACCGAGCCTGGGTTGACGGGGCCTGAGTTGACTGAGCCTGGGTTGACGGATTCTGGGACGACGGAGTCTGAATTGTTGGAGCCTGCGCTTGGGGCGAGGGCGCATGAGTGCCGGCCTTGGCTTCGGCTTGTGCACGCGCCATCTGCTGGTCGCCGATTGCTTTTCCCTTGGCGGCCCATAGTTCGGTGCTGTCGCGCATCAAGACCTGAATCAGATTTCGTTGCGATTGAATGGCCGAGCCTTGTTCCACAATCAGCACGGTCATCAGTCCGTAGGAAAACAGGAACAGGACTGTGAGCAACGGTAGAAGGCTCCGCTTCTTCTTCGGAACCGCAATAGGCATCACCGCTGTGTAACCGAAAAAAGTATTCAAGTGGCACCCCAAGCCTGGACCCCACATGGGCAGGTACAGGGGAGATTGCAGCTTGCGAGCCAATGCGGAGGCGAGCCGTAAGGCATTGATTTGACGGGATTTAGGATGATTTACGGACGCTGGCCTCGGAACTCCAAGTGCAATTCAATGCACATATTGAGCAGCGAACCGTTGCCGCATGAAAGTGACTTTAGGCCCTAAAAGCCTTGCTGGACAAGGTTTTGCGGGCTAGAGGAAAAGCGCGTCCGGCGACCCGTGGGTTACTTTCCGCCCAGCAACAACTTGGCGATGGTCGCCAATTGCATGTTCGACGTGCCTTCGTAAATCTTGCCGATCTTGGCGTCGCGCCAGTATTTTTCCACGGGATAATCTTTGGTGAAGCCGTAGCCGCCGTAAATTTCGATGGCCAGCGAAGTCACGCGCTCCGCTACCTGCGAGGCGAAGAGCTTGGTCATGGCCGCTTCTTTCACAAAGTTCACGCCTGCATCTTTCATGCGGGCGGCGTTGTAGACCATCAGTCTCGCCGCTTCAATCTCGGTGGCCATTTGCGCAATCTGAAATTGAATTCCTTGAAATTCGGAAATCGACTTGCCGAACTGCTTGCGCTCCACGGCGTATTTGGCGGCAAACTCCCAGGCTCCGCGGGCGACGCCGAGCATCTGCGCGCCAATGCCGATGCGGCCTTCGTTCAGGGTTTCAATCGCGATCTTGTAGCCTTTGCCCGGCTCGCCGATGACATTTTCTTTTGGGACTTTGCAGTCTTCGAGAATGAGTTCGCAGGTGGAAGAGGCGCGAATGCCGAGCTTGTCTTCTTTCTTGCCCACGCTGAATCCGGGAAAATCTTTTTCGACCAGAAACGCGGTGATGCCTTTGTATCCGGCCGCGGGGTCCAGCGTGGCAAATAATACGAAGAGTCCGGCTTCTTTGCCGTTGGTAATCCACAGCTTGCGGCCGTTGAGAACGTAGTCGCTGCCTTTAAGTTCGGCGCGGGTCTGCAGGGCAAACGCATCGGAGCCGGAACTGGCTTCGCTTAAGGCGTATGCGCCGCAGGTATCGGCGGCCATCTTCGGCAGGTAGCGCTTCTTTTGTTCAGCGCTGCCCCAGCGGATGAGCGCATTGTTGACCAGCGTATTCTGCACATCGACCACCACGCCTGCGGACGCGTCGACGCGCGACAATTCCTCCACAGCCAGAATCGCTTCGAAAAACTTGGCGCCGCCTCCGCCGTATTGCTCCGGGATCTCGATTCCCATGATCCCGAGCTGGAAAAATTCGTGGATGAGATCTTTGTTGAAGATGCCTTTCTCGTCCATCTCTTTAACGTGCGGACGGATGCGCTCGTCGGCGAACTGACGGATGTTGTCGCGGAAGAGAATCTCGTCTTCGGTGAGCGTGGTCAGGGGCGTGGGGACGAGAGACTGCAGCGTTACTTCAGACATGGATTACCTTCGGCAGAGAATAACAAACGTTAAATTCTAGCACTGTTGGGAGGGTCGCACAGCCTCATTCAGCCGTTGGTCTCATCTAATTCGGTGTTGCGGATTCGTGTCAGTGCCCGGCCCTCAATTAAAATCGAAATCAGATGGTGATTCGATACTGCAAGCACCAGAAGCGAAAAAGGACGGATGCCGCGAATTTGTCTTGATTCCCTGCTTATCATCGACAACGACAGTGATCCCATCCTCACTGAACGTGCCGGTTACGAGAATGGCTCTTGGGTTTAGGTATCTCAGATGAAGGACCGGCTGATCATCGCTCTCATCGAAAACGTTCAGAGTTGAGGCGTCTGGTGTTTCTTTCCTGAAATAGTCGCCGAGTTTAAAATAATTATCACGCACGAGGGCGATTCGTTTTCCGTCTAGATTACTAACGGAGGCGGAGACTGCTATGCCACCCGCCTGTTGTTTGAACTCAAGCACCGGTTTTCCATGAATGCGTATAGCGGTAGCTGGAAAGCCAGCTGATGTTGCAAAATAACCTCGTCCTAGATAAAGCCTGAACGAATCCTTGGGTGCGTGGGCCTCACACCAATCGTCTACAAATGGACTAGGATCATTCGCTGGAAACAGGAGACCCCGATTCGGATCGGGGGGATTCTGCCTTAAATCACGCACCGCGGTACTCATCTCGTCTAGTTTCTGCATAACGGCCGACGGGTCCAGACCGTTTTCCAGAATCTTGTTCAGGACGGCAAGCATCTGCTGCCCTTGCACCCTGCCAATTCCGCAGCTAATTGTGAAGGTATTGCTATTTCCTGTGACTGCGGGACTGCATAAACCTGTTGTACTGGCTTTCCCTGTGGTGGCGGTTTGACCCCAAGAAGCCAGAGAGATTAGTAGCAATACAAGAAAGAGGTGTCGCACTAGCTACTCCTTCAGTACTTGTCGCCTACCTGCAACAGGATTTCGCCGGGCTTGATTTTGCCAAACATGTATTTGCTGTCTGGGTCGGACGCAGGCTGGAACTCAAATTTTACGGAACCAATCCCCGCGGATTCGAAAGCATGGAGAAGAGCTTGAACCGCAGGTTGTGCCGCATCTTTCTCCCCGACGGTCACGACGATGCCAATCGGTTCAGCGCCAGACATCATCAAACCCTGCTCGTAAACGTCCCAGCCCGCCGCAACAAGAACCGCTCTCAATTCAGCAAGATACTCGCGGTTATCCCGCTTGCCGTTGTTAACGACTGTGCCGAGTCTCTGACCTTTGAACCCTGCGATTGCTCGAATAATTATTCCCTCTTGCTCAGCCGTGATGCGACGCGGCGTTTCTTTTTCGACTATCGAGTTGACCCCGGCAACGCACCCGTCGAGTTTTGCCATCATGGCCGAGGCGTTGGATTGATTCTTCGCGACGAGGTTTAGGAGGTCAACGAGCTGAACACGGAGTTTGTCAGGAATATTTTGACAGGTGATCGTGAATTGGTTGTTGCTGCCTGAGACAGCGGGACTGCAAAACCCGCTTGTCTCAGCCTTCCCTGTTTGAGCCGTTTGGCTCCAGCAAGGCACCGTAACCAGGATCAGCAAGGTCAGGCTGTACCTCACGGTTTCCTCCTTCACTTCGGCGGCGGCTCGGGCTTTTTTTTCGCATTGGAGGATTGATCGTATTGGATGCTATTTCCGTTCCCTGTAACTGCTGGGCTCTTATCGCCTGTTGTGGAGGCAGGGCCACTCACTTGAGATGGAGTAGTTGATACCTCGCGGCCCTTCTCAACCTGTCTCGCGGCGAATAGCCACACCCCAACGAAGCAAATCGCACCTAGAAGCCCCACAGCCACCAGGGATGCTCTCGGGTACGGTGCCCCAAAAGTTTCGTAGATAGCCTTCAACCACTCCATCGGATTCATAAAACGCACCAGCACCGCCGGAACTTCCTCAACCCTAGGCTATTATGCCACTCGCTACCCGCGTCTGGAATGCACCAACTTCAGCGTATCCGCCTGCAGGATGCGTTGAATCTGATTGCGCGCGTGCACCGACCACGGGCCCGTGGTATCGAGCTTGACGTAAGCCTGCCAGTGTTTGAGCGCCTTGCGGGGCTCGCGGGTCTTTTCGAAGGCGAGCGCGAGGTTGTAGTGCGCGTCGGCGTAGGTGGGGGCGAGTTGGATCGCCGTAGTGTAAGTCTGAATCGCTTCTTGCACGCGCCCCGTCTCGTCCAGAACGTTGCCCAGATCGAAATAAGCCAGCGCGTAGCGGGGGTCGGCCTGCAAGGCGGCGCGGTAGTGCTTTTCCGCCAGCGCGAAATCCTGGCGGTTGTAGTAGAGCGTGCCCAGGTTGATGTGGGCGGCGGCGTGGGCGGAATCGAACTCCAGCACTTTGTGGTAGGCCGCGAGCGCGTCGGTGTGCGTGGCCGGGTCTTCTTCCAGCGCGATGCCGCGGGCGAACCAATCCGCCGCTTCGCTCTCGTGCGCGCCAGGTTCTTGCGTGGGAATGGGCGTGCTGGTCACAACTTTTTCGCGCGCGGCGAAATCCATCACAAACTGGCCGGCGATCGGCTCCAGCAGCCGGCCGTCGTGACGAAACGCGACGCGATGCTTGTTGGTGGATGATGCGCCCGCCTCCAGCAAAGGGTTGCCCATGCCCGAAGCCTGCTGCTGCATGGCTTCCAGGGATTGCCGGATGACCGCCGGCCGCACCCGCATGGCGCACAAGTCGCGCACCTTCTTGACTTTCAGCAGGTCGGAAAAGGAGTAGGCGGGAGAGGCCACAATCAGCCCGGCGCGCTCCCAGTTGGCCAACTGGCGCGGCGTGAGGTGAAGAATTCTCAGTAAATCGGCTCGGCTGTACACGACTGCACCACTCCTGCGCGTTAGATCACGCAAGCAAGTCCCCGCAGCCATTATCCGCAACTTGCGGTGGTAAACGCAACTGCAAACGCTGTGGAAATCCAGGGAGAGTACCTGGATGATTTACATGCAGCGGAAATGGTGCAAGAACCAAGATTCCTCGCTGCGCTCGGAATGACAAAACTTCTTGGCCGATTTTGTCATTCCGGGCGCGAGGAATCTTGGTTCTTGCCTACACCGTCACCGCCGCCTGATACTCCTCATACGTCCCCTTGAAGTCGGTAATTCCGTGGTCGCTCTCGAAGTGCCAGATGCGCGTGGCCACTTCGTCGATCAGGTCATGATCGTGGCTCACCAGGAACACCGTGCCCTGATAGCGCTGCAGAGAAATATTGAGTGCGTTGATGGCTTCCAGGTCGAGGTGGTTGGTGGGTTCATCGAACACCAGCACGTTCGGCTTCTGCAGCATCAGCTTGCAGAAGAGCAACCGGGCGGCTTCGCCGCCGGAAAGGACGCTGGTGGATTTTGTGGCTTCGTCGCGCTGAAACAGCATTTGCCCCAGCAGCCCGCGAATTTCTTCACCCACGGCCGCGGGATTCCACTGATGCAGCCACTCCAGCACGGTCATGCCGCGTTCGATCAAGCTGCGATGGTCCTGGGCAAAATATCCGATCGATGCCTCGTGTCCCCAGATGACTCTTCCAGAATCGACGAAGGGGCCGTCGTAGCCGCTGGTCTTGCGCAACTCGGCTTCGGGCGTGGTCGGCGAATTCGCCAGCAGCGCGTTCACCAGCGTGGTCTTCCCTGCCCCGTTGCGCCCCATTAGAGCGATCCGCTCGCCGCGCGTGATGCTGGCCGTAAAGTCGCGAATCACCTGCTTGTCTCCGTAAGCCTTACCCAGGTGCTCGATCTCGAGAATATGTTTGCCCGAAGGCCGCTTCTGCTCGAACTTGATGTATGGCCGCGCGATGTTCGACTTGGCCAGTTCCGTCACCTGCAGGCGTTCCACTTCCTTGCGCCGCGATTGCACCTGGCTGGACCGGGTGCCGGCGGAAAAGCGCGCGATGAATTCGTTCAACTGCGAAATTTTCTTTTCGCGCTGCGCATTCTGCGATTCGATCTGCGACCGCACCTGCGTCTTGGCCAGCACCATCTCGTCGTACGATCCGGTGTAAGTGATGATCGTTTCGTAGTCGATATCGGCGATGTGGGTGCAAATGCTGTTGAGAAAATGCCGGTCGTGCGAGATGGCAATGACTACGCCGTCGTAAGCATTCAAAAATGCCTGCAGCCAGTGGATCGAATCCAAATCCAGGTTGTTCGTAGGCTCGTCGAGCAGCAACGCCTGCGGATGCCCGAACAGCGCCTGCGCCAGCAGCACGCGGACCTTCTGTCCGCCCTGCAACTCGGACATTTTCCTGGAGTGGAGCTGCTCGGGAATGTCGAGGCCATCGAGCAGAATGGCGGCGTCGGCTTCCGCGGTATAACCATCTTCTTCGCCGACAATGCCTTCCAGTTCGCCCAGCTTCATGCCGTCTTCATCGGTCATCTCGGGCTTGGAGTAAATTATGTCGCGCTCCTGCATGGCCGCCCAGAGGCGCTTGTTGCCCATGATGACGGTGTCGACCGCGGTAAACGCGTCGAAGGCAAACTGATCCTGGCTCAACACTCCCAGCTTGCGCGGACGCACGACGGTGCCTTTTTGCGGCTCGAGTTCGCCGCTGAGCAGCTTCATGAACGTGGATTTACCCGCGCCGTTGGGCCCGGTCAGGCCATAGCGCTTGCCCGGCGTGAACGCCACCGAGACTTCGTCGAACAGAATTTTAGCGCCGTAGCGCATGGACACATTGCTGACTGAAAGCATGAGGCTCTGGTTTCTCTTCTTCTGCGCTTCAACTGGGAACGGCTGCAGGAAGCGTGCATCTGAAACTGCGGGGAATTTCCGCCAAAACGGTACGCAGCTGGAGTGAATAGGATATCACGCGGCGTGGAAACTTCAGATGCGACCGGCCCAGGGGTCTACCACCAGGGCGGAAATGTCGTCGAAGTCGCGGACATTGCGGGTGGCCAAGGTCGCGTGCCTGGAAACGACGATTCCGGCAATCATGGTGTCACGCAATTCGCGAGGGCGCCCCCGCCTTTTTCGCAAAGCAGTGAGAGCGCTTGCCTGCTCCGCAGCTTCAGTATCGAAAAAAAGTATCTGCTGTTTCATGTTATTCAGAATCTCTTCGAAGGCGCGCGCCAAAGTGACTTGCCGCCTTCCGTGCACCAGAATTTCTATACCCACGCGAATTTCGAACACATTGATGGATGTCGTCCAAAGAGACGGCCATGCCTGCCGGTCGAGCCAGGAGACTACATTCTGATTCGGGGCTAGAAGCATCAACTCCGACAGCACGTTCGTGTCGAGGACGATCATTCGTCGAACTTGGCAGGCTTAATTTCGTAACCGCGGATTTCCGGAATTGGCGATTCCAGTCCAATCTTGGAGAAGAGCTTGGACATTTCCGTCCCGAATCCTCCTATAGGGTCTTTCTCTTCCTTGTGCACGGCGGTGCGCAGAATGTCGCGGACTTCCTCCTCCATGCTGCGGCCATTGCGCTTGGCGCGGCGCTGCAGGCGCGCCTTTACGGAGTCCTCGAGATTGCGAACCAGAAGCTGTGCCATGTTTCTGTTGACCTCGATATCATGATATCACAGGGAGTGATATCACGCTATCACGGTTTAGTGTAACGCACGCTGCTCTAATGTCCCCCGCTCAACTCCCTGACAATCGCGCCGACAAACTGCTTGGCGTCGCCGAACAGCATCAGGGTGTTGTCGAGGTAATACAGCGGGTTGTCGATGCCGGCGAAGCCGGGGCTCATGCCGCGCTTGATCACCATGACGGTATGGGCTTTATCGACATCGAGGATGGGCATGCCGAAAATGGGGCTGGAGGAGTCGCTGCGCGCGGCGGGGTTGGTGACGTCGTTGGCGCCAATCACCAGCGCGACGTCGGTCTGCGGGAAGTCGCCGTTGATCTCGTCCATTTCGATGAGGCGATCATAAGGGATGTCCGCTTCGGCCAGCAGCACGTTCATGTGGCCGGGCATGCGTCCTGCGACCGGATGAATGGCGAAGCGAACTTCGACGCCCTTCTTGGTGAGGATGTCATATAGCTCACGAACCTTGTGCTGCGCCTGCGCCACCGCCATGCCATAGCCGGGGACGATGACGACTTTATTCGCGGCAGAAAGAATGGCGGCGGCTTCTTCGGGCGTGGCGCTGTGTACGGGCTTGGCCTCCGCGCCGCCAGTGGCGGCTACTTGCACCTGGCCGAACGCGCCGAATAAAACGTTGGTGAACGACCGGTTCATGGCCTTCGACATGATGACGGAAAGAATCAAGCCGGAGGATCCATCGAGCGCGCCGGCAATGATCAGCAGCTTGTTCTGGAGCACGAATCCCATGGCGGCTGCGGATAATCCGGCATAGCCATTAAGCAGAGAAATCACGGTCGGCATGTCGGCGCCGCCGATGGGGATCACCAGCAGCACGCCGAACAGCAGCGAGACTCCCACGATAAGCGGAAACAGTAGCGTCGCGCCCGGATGCAGAACCAGATACACCGCGCTTACCACCGCGACGCCGAACAGCAGGAAGTTAACGAGATTCTGTCCTTTATATGTGATGGGCCGCTGCGGCAGAATTTCCTGCAGTTTTCCCGCCGCCATCAGACTGCCGGTAAACGTCAGGCCTCCGAGAATCACTTCCATGGAGAGCACGGAGAGTCCGAACTTCGAGTGGTTCTGCGTCCCCAGATAAAACTCGGCAGTGCCCACCAGCGTGACGCACAACGCGCCAAAAGCGTGGCTGAGCGCGGTGCGCTGCGGGACGGCGGTCATCTGCACCATGCCGAGGGGAATGCCGATGCCGCTGCCCAGCACGAGGCCGACGGCGATCCATTTGTAATCGACGATGCCGTGGTGCAGCAGAGTGCCGGCGATGGCCAGCACCATGCCGATCTCGCCCGCCAAAATTCCGCGGCGCGAGGTGGTGGGCGAACTCATCCACTTCAGCGACAAAATGAACAGGGCGCTGGCGATCAGGTAGACCGCTTCGATGACGTATTGGCTTCCGGCAAACTGGTTCATGGTTCACTCAGTATGGTTTGCACTTGCCTACCTTACTTGCTCGGACGGCTGCTCTTGAACATCTTGAGCATGCGGTCGGTGATGAAGAATCCGCCGACCACGTTGCTGGTGGCGGCGACAATGGCGATCACGCCCAGCACCGTGGCAAACGTGCTCTTGCGTTCGCCCACCAGCACGATCGCTCCCACCACGGCGATGGCGTCAAGCGCGTTGGTCAGCGACATCAGCGGAGTGTGCAGCAACGGCGAAACATGGCGGATGACTTCGAAGCCTATGAAGCAGGCCAGCATGAAGATGAACAGCGAATCGATCAGATTGTCGCCCATTTAACCCCCAGTTCTCAGTTCCCGGTTCTCAGTTCTCAGTAAAAACCCGCGCGAGGCGGAACAAGTTTAGACCGTGCGTTCGGAAATCTATCCTGCCAGCGGCGCCAGCGCCGGCAGCTTGAAGAATTCCCGCACTCTTGCATTCACGATTTCTCCGCCGCGCGTGACCATGGTCTCGCGGATAATCTCATCCTGCGGGTTGAGTTGCAGCTTGCCGTCTTTCACTATGTACGCCAAAAACGTGGCCACATTGCGGGCGTACATCTGGCTGGCATGGTAGGGGACGCTGCTGGCCAGATTGATGGCGCCAATAATGGTCACGTCGTGCGCTCTCACGGTTTCTCCGGTGCGAGTGAGTTCGCAATTCCCGCCGCGCTCGGAGGCTAGATCCACGATTACCGAACCTGGCGCCATCCCTTTGACCATTGCCTCGGTGATCAGCACCGGCGACTTTTTGCCGGGAATCACGGCCGCCGTAATTACTACGTCGCTCTCAGCCACCACGCGGGT
>Ga0302320_10007239_pt1 | contig 24465 bp, 16 predicted proteins | sample Bog_T0_3_FD_202130 | JGI IMG/M metagenome (GOLD analysis project Ga0302320, IMG submission 202130) | Peat permafrost microbial communities from Stordalen Mire near Abisko, Sweden - Bog_T0_3 | ecosystem: Environmental > Terrestrial > Soil > Wetlands > Peat | place: Sweden: Abisko, Stordalen Mire...
CGGAGAGCGTCAACTCCATGGCGAGCAATCTCACCAACCAGGTGCGCAACATTGCAGGTGTCACTACCGCTGTAGCCAAGGGCGATCTCACAACCAAGATCACCGTCGATGCGCGCGGCGAAATTCTTGAGTTGAAAAACACCATCAATACCATGGTCGATCAGCTCAGTTCGTTCGCATCGGAAGTAACCCGTGTGGCACGCGAAGTCGGCACCGAAGGCGAGCTGGGCGGCCAGGCCGAGGTCCGCGGCGTTGCCGGCACGTGGCGCGATCTTACGGAAAGCGTCAATTCCATGGCGCGAAACCTGACCAATCAGGTGCGCAATATCGCCGAGGTCACCACCGCGGTCGCCAAAGGCGATCTCTCGCGCAAGATTACTGTCGATGTCCGCGGCGAAATCCTCGCCCTGAAGAACACCATCAACACGATGGTCGATCAGCTCAGTTCGTTTGCCTCGGAAGTGACTCGTGTGGCGCGCGAAGTCGGTTCCGAAGGTATCCTCGGCGGCCAGGCCGCGGTTCCCGGTGTCGCGGGTACGTGGAAGGATCTTACGGACTCGGTGAATTCCATGGCGCGAAACCTGACCGGCCAGGTACGCAACATCGCCGAAGTCACCACCGCCGTCGCCAAGGGCGATCTCTCGCGCAAGATCACCGTCGACGTGCGCGGCGAAATTCTGGAGCTGAAGAACACCTTCAACACCATGCTCGATCAGCTCAACGCGTTCGCCTCAGAAGTAACTCGTGTAGCGCGCGAAGTCGGCACTGAAGGTAAGCTCGGCGGCCAGGCGCAGGTGCGCGGCGTGGGCGGAACCTGGAAAGATCTCACCGACAGCGTCAACTCCATGGCGAGTAACCTCACCAATCAGGTGCGCAACATCGCCGAAGTCACCACCGCCGTCGCCAAGGGCGACCTATCCCGCAAGATTACGGTGGACGTGCAGGGAGAAATTCTGGCTCTCAAGAACACCATCAACACGATGGTCGATCAGCTCAATGCGTTCGCCAGCGAAGTGACGCGCGTGGCCCGCGAAGTCGGCTCGGAAGGAAAGCTTGGCGGCCAGGCGGATGTGAAAGGCGTCGGCGGTGTCTGGAAAGATCTGACCGACTCCGTGAATACCATGGGCGGTAACCTGACCAATCAGGTCCGCAACATCGCCGAAGTCACCACTGCCGTCGCGACCGGCGACCTCTCGCGCAAGATCACCGTCGACGTGCGCGGCGAAATTCTCGAACTCAAGAACACCATCAATACGATGGTCGACCAACTTAATGCTTTCGCCTCGGAAGTGACCCGCGTGGCGCGCGAAGTCGGTACCGAAGGTAAGCTCGGCGGCCAGGCGCAGGTGCGCGGCGTGGCCGGTACGTGGAAAGATCTCACCGACAGCGTCAACTCGATGGCGAGCAACCTTACCGATCAGGTGCGTAACATTGCGGCCGTCACCACGGCTGTTGCTAACGGAAACCTCTCGCGCAAAATCACGGTGGATGCCCGCGGCGAAATTCTGGAACTCAAGAACACCATCAACACCATGGTCGATCAGCTCAACTCTTTCGCTTCGGAAGTGACGCGCGTGGCCCGCGAAGTCGGCACCGACGGTAAACTCGGCGGCCAGGCCGATGTGCGCGGTGTCGCGGGAACGTGGAAAGATCTCACCGATAACGTCAACTTCATGGCGTCGAACCTGACCACTCAGGTGCGCGGCATTGCCAAGGTGGTTACCGCCGTGGCTAACGGAGATCTCAAACGCAAACTGGTCCTCGAGACCAAAGGCGAAATCGCCGAGCTCGCCGACACCATCAACGAAATGATCGACACGCTGGCGGTCTTCGCGGATCAGGTTACGACGGTGGCGCGCGAAGTCGGCATCGAAGGCAAGCTCGGCGGCCAGGCGCGCGTGCCCGGTACCGCCGGCATCTGGCGCGATCTTACTAACAACGTGAATCAGCTGGCGGCGAATCTCACGACGCAGGTGCGCGCAATCGCCGACGTGGCCACGGCTGTGACCAAGGGCGACCTGACCCGCAGCATCGCGGTCGAAGCGCAGGGCGAAGTGGCGTCGCTCAAGGACAACATCAATCAGATGATCGGCAACCTCGCCGAGACTACACGCAAGAATACCGATCAGGATTGGCTCAAGACCAATATCGCAAAATTCACCAGCATGGTGCAGGGGCAGCGCGATCTGCTCACGGTGGCGCAATTGCTGCTCTCCGAATTGACGCCGCTGGTCAGCGCGCAGCATGGCACGTTCTATATTTCGGAAGCTTCAGAAGAATCGCCCGTCCTGAAGCTCACCGCCGCCTACGCCTACACGGAACGCAATGGGATTCCGCGCCAATTCCAATTCGGCGAAGGGCTGATCGGCGAATGCGCGCGCCGCAAGGAACGCATTCTGCTGGGCAACGTTCCCGGCGATTACGTCAAGATCAGCTCGAGTCTGGGCGACGGCACGCCGGTAAATTTGATCGTGCTCCCGGTGCTCTTCGAAGGCGAAGTAAAAGCTGTAGTGGAACTGGCGTCGATGTATCAGTTCAGCGACATCCACCTCGCGTTCCTCGATCAGCTTACGAAGAGTATCGGAATCGTGCTCAATACCATCGCGGCTACGATGCGTACCGACGAACTGCTCAAACAATCGCAGGCGCTCGCCGAGCAGTTGCAGCAGACTAACGAAGAGCTCAAGGAAAAGGCGCAGTTGCTGGCCGAGCAGAAGACGGAAGTCGAACAGAAGAACAAGGAAGTGGAGCAGGCCAAAGTAGCTCTGGAAGACAAAGCCGAACAGCTGGCTCTCACGTCGAAGTATAAGTCGGAGTTCCTTGCCAACATGTCGCATGAGCTGCGCACGCCGCTCAACAACCTGCTGATCCTGGCGCGCATGCTCAGCGAAAATGCCGACCAGAACCTGAGTCTCAAGCAGGTCAAGTATGCGGAAACGATTCACTCGTCGGGCACGGATCTGCTGGCGCTCATCAACGACATCCTCGATCTGGCGAAGATCGAATCGGGCAAGATGGACGTGGAACTCGGCACGGTGAGTTTTGCGGTGCTCGAAGAATACGTTTCGCGAACCTTCCGGCACGTGGCCGACGGCAAGGGTCTGGATTTCAGCATCGAAGTGGATCCCGCCATCGGACCCACCATGCACACCGACGCCAAGCGGTTGCAGCAGGTGCTCAAGAATCTGATCTCGAACGCGCTGAAGTTTACTTCGAAGGGCGTGGTGAATCTCAAGGTGGAGAAAGCGGCGTCGGGGTGGAGCGCGCGGCATCCCGTGCTGAATCGCGCCAAGACGGTAGTGGCATTTTCCGTCACGGACAGCGGCATCGGCATTCCGCTCGAAAAGCAGCAGATCATCTTCGAAGCCTTCCAGCAGGCCGATGGAACCACCAGCCGCCGCTATGGCGGAACCGGTCTGGGGCTTTCCATCAGCCGTGAATTGACGCGTTTGCTGGGTGGCGAAATTCGCCTGCAAAGCCAGCCTGGACACGGCAGCACCTTTACTCTTTACCTGCCTCAAACCTACAGTTCGCCGGCGTTCGCGCCGCGCACCGAGGCTCGCGAGGAGGAGTCGATGGCAGCGGTGGCGATGGCCGCGCATTCGCACACGGCCAACCTCGACGTGATTCTGCCGACGCCGCGGACCAGCGTTCCGACGGTGATTGAAACGGTCACCATCGACGACGACCGCAATACCATTCAGGCGGGCGATGCTGTCCTGTTGATCGTCGAAGACGATGTGACGTTCGCGCGCATTCTGGTGGACCTGGCGCATGAAAGAAATCTGAAGGCGCTGGTAGCTCTGCGCGGCGCTACCGCGCTGGCTCTCGCGCGCGAATTCAAGCCGGGCGCCATCACGCTCGACATCATGCTTCCGGACATGGCGGGTTGGACCATCCTCGACCGACTGAAGCACGATCCGGATACGCGCCACATTCCCATTCACGTGATTTCCGGCGATGAAAACCGGCGCCGCGGTCTGGCTCTGGGCGCCATGACGTTCCTCGAAAAAACCACCAGCCGCGATTCGCTGGCCGCAACCTTCACCACCATTCAGCACTCGATTGAGCCACGCACGCGCAAGATGCTCTTGATATCGAGCGACCCGCTTACTATGCAGCATGCGCTCGAACTGTTGGAGGGCCCGGATGTGGAGATCCAGACCGTGTCGAGCGGCCGGGAAGCTTTGGGACTTACTTTCCACGACTACTTCGATTGCGTGATTATCGATTTGCAGGTTCCGGGAGAAGAATCTGCCATGAAGGTCATCGAGGACATACACAAACAGACGGCGCCGCATATGATGCCCTGCATCCTCTACGGCACGCGGCCGCTGACGGAGCAGGAGGATATCGAGCTTCGTTGGGCTGCTCGCTCGGGCGCCGTACGATACGCGCCCACGCCGGAACGCCTGCTGGACGAAACCACGCTGATGTCGCATCGCGACGAAAAAGGCCTCTCGGAAAAGCAGAGGGAAATGCTGACTGCCCTGCGCCAGACGGATGCCACGCTGGCGGGCCGCAAGGTGCTGGTGGTCGACGACGATCTGCGCAATATTTTCGCGCTTACCAGCGTGCTCGAACATCACGATCTGCAGGTTGTGCACGCGGAGAACGGCCGCGCCGGTATCGAACAGCTGGAACGTTCGCCCGACGTCGATGTGGTCCTGATGGACATAATGATGCCGGAGATGGATGGCTACCAGACGATGCGGGCCATCCGCAAAATCCCGCAGTTCCGCACTCTCCCCATCATTGCCCTCACCGCCAAGGCCATGAAGGGCGACCGGGATAAATGCATCGAGGCCGGCGCTTCGGATTACGTGACGAAGCCCGTGGACCTCGAACAGCTGTTCAGCGTGATGCGCGTATGGGTTTCAAGTTCACGGGAACGCAGCGAAGGGGCCGGTGATTAACCATGGCTGCGGCCCCGGCCAGACTGGATCGATCCAGAATCGCGAAGACGGAAAGTGACGCGGTCAAACTACTTCTGGTGGACGATAGCCCGGAAAATCTGGTCGCGCTGGAGGCGACGCTGGATGCCCCGGGCCAGCAGTTAGTGAAGGCTACGTCGGGGATCGAAGCACTTCGTTATTTACTGGAGGACGATTTCGCGGCCATCCTGCTCGACGTTCGGATGCCTGACATGGATGGGTTTGAAACGGCAACTCTGATTCGAAGCCGGAAGCGATCGCGCAACACGCCGATTCTGTTTCTGACCGGTTATAAGAACGAGGAGCACCTTTTTCGCGGTTACGATCTGGGGGCCGTCGATTTTCTTTTTAAACCGATCGTCCCGGAAGTTCTGCAGTCGAAGGTAGCCGTGTTTGTGGAGCTGAGCAGGAATTCGATTCTGCTGAGGCGCCAGGCGGAAGAACTGCGGCGCGCCGAGGCGAGCATGCGTGCGGTTCTCGAAGCGGCTCCGGAGGCGATGATTATTTTCGATGGCGAACATCGTGTGCGATCCGTAAACACGGCAGCCGAGGTCCTGTTCGGGCATGCAAGGAGCGAACTCATCGGCCGATCCATGGCGGAACTTTCGCCCGAATGGTCGAACGCGAAATGGGGCGAGCCGAACGAGCTGATCTGCGCGACGAAAACCGGCAAAGCGTTTCCCGCCGAAGTCAGTCTGAGTCCGGTGGAAACGGGCGAGCCGGGAATTGTGGTTTCCGTGATTCGCGACATCACACGGCGCAAACTCGAAAAGGAGAACTCGCTGCGCATCACGCTCGAGCTGGAACGCCAGGTAGCCGAGCGCACTCGCGAACTAACCATCGATATCGCGGAGCGCAAACGCGCGGAGCAGGCGTTGAGGGAGAGCGAGCAGCGCCTTCGCGTGGCTATCGATGCAGCGCAGCTGGGTCTGTGGAGCATCGATCTGGAAAAGGGCCTGATGCAGCTTTCCTCGCTGACCGCGCAGATGCTGAATCAGCCAACGGGCGTCTCCTCGATTTCGCTGGCTGAATGGAAAGATCAGCTTCATGCGGAGGATCGTGCGCGGGCGGCGGCCGAGATGGAGCGATGCATCGGCGAGCTTTGCGATTACGAAAGCGAGTACCGCGTACAGCATCCCGATGGCTCGCTGCGCTGGATTTTTGCGCGGGGACAGCCTTTTGCGGAAGCCGACCGGCCCGTCCGCATTGTGGGAGTGGCACAGGACATTACGCACCGCAGGTTGGCGGAAGAGGCCGATCGCCATCGCCAGAAACTGGAGAGCCTGGGCATCCTCGCGGGAGGCATCGCGCACGACTTCAACAATCTGCTGACGGGCATACTGGGGAACGCCAGTCTGCTGCTCGAAAGCGCCAGCGAGAATTCCTTTGAGCATCAATCGCTGGAGAATCTGGTGGGCGCGGCCGAGCGCGCGGCGGAGTTGACGCGGCAGATGCTGGCGTACTCGGGGCGCGGCAAATTCGTCAATTGGCCGATTTCAATCGGCGACGAAGCGCGCGAGATCGCCACGCTGGTGCGTGCTTCGATTCCCAAACACGTGCGGGTGCAGTTCGATCTGGAAGACGGCGCTCCGCAGGTGGAAGGCGATAAGAGCCAGATTCAGCAACTGCTGATGAACCTTGTGATCAATGCCGCCGAAGCCATTGGGCCGGAGGGCGGCACGGTTCGCATATCCACCCACTGCGAGCGGCTCGCAAAGACGACCAGTGGTTTCTATCCCGCGGAAGATTTGCCGGCGGGAAATTATCTGGTTCTCGAAGTTCATGACGATGGCCACGGCATGACGGAAGCCACCAGGGCGCGCATTTTCGATCCATTTTTTACGACCAAGTTTACGGGCCGGGGACTGGGGCTGGCAGCAGTGCTTGGGATTGTGCGCGGGCATCGCGGAGGGATCACGGTCGATAGCGCTCCAGGCGCCGGCACCACGTTTCGAATCTATCTGCCCGCTAATGAGAAGGAGGGTGCGGCGGATGTCGACAAGAAAGAACAAACACCCACTGCGATTCACGGTGAGGGCACGGTCCTCGTGGTGGACGATGAGCCGATGGTCCGCGGCCTGGTCAAGAGTTGCCTCGAGCGGTATGGTTATCGTGTTTTGCCGGCGCAGGATGGCCAGGAGGCGATGACGTTGTTCAGTGCCGATCCCGGCGCGATATCGCTGGTGCTGCTGGATCTGGCGATGCCTGGCATGGGCGGCGAAGAAACCCTGCGGCAACTCCTGGCAATGCGGCCCGAGGTTAATGTTATTGCGTCGAGCGGATACAGTGAGCTCGAGGCGATAGAACGATTTGGCGAGGGGCTGGCCGGGTTTCTGCAAAAACCTTACAGCGTGCGGCAACTGACTATGAAGGTGCTGTCGGTGCTGCAGAAGCCGCTTGCTTCGGCGGCGGGTTGAGCGTTAGCAGATGGGCAGGCCGATTGCCAATCGGCCGCAGATTAACAATGCCCACGTGGAAGTCAGCGGCTCAGGTTCAGCGAATAGGGCTTGTCCCAGGAGGGCGCGTTGCCGATGGGATCGCCGTGGATGACGACTTCAACGCGGCGGTTATCACTGGCGTTGGGACCGAACGGCTGTGTGTTGCCAAGGCCACGGGTCGTGATCCGATCCGGTTGCAGCCCTGCCAGGATCAGCGCATCCTTTACGGCAGCAGCACGCTCCAGAGCGATGCGTTCGGCGGAGGGCTCTGCCGAATCGCTGTTGCCATCGACCTCGATGGTCAATCCTCGCTGAGACATCACGGTGGCGGCTACGTGCGCCAGGCTGGATGTGGTGGAGGCCGTCAGGGCGGTTCCGCGGAAATCCGAATCGGGTACGGTGACGATCAGACCGCGCGCGGTATCGAGAGCTTCAAGCGGACCGTTGAGCTGCGCCATCAAGCGAGCGCGCAGGGTCATTTGCGCTTTGTGGCCGGAATCGTCCGGCTGAGTTTGGACGACCACTTCACGCTCGACCACCATGGCGGGTGGAGCGGCCGCGGCGGCATTGGCACGAGCTTCCGCCTGGATGCGGGCATTCTCGGCTGCCACGGCTTGCGCCTGGGCATCGGCCGCTTGCGACTGCGCGCGCTGCGCATCGGCTTCGGCCTGAAGGCGTAATTGCTGTTGGCGCTCGGCTTCGCCGCGGGCGGCGGCAAGTTCCGCATCATGCTTTCGCGCCACGGTCAGAGTGCGTGCATCTTCGGCCGTCTGCGCGGCCTGGCGAGCCGCCGTTATGATGGCGGTCTTACCTGCGCGGTCGGAATGGAGTTGCCGCGCAGTTTCGTATTGCGCGCGCGCCTTCTTGAACACGTCAGGCGCATATTGAGCAGCCCCCTGCGCCTCGGCAATCTGCACGGCGTTCTGGGCCTGGTACAACTCGACGGTTTCTTCGTATTCCGTCATGGAAACTTTGCGACCCGTCGCGCCAAGGCCGGCAGGAACGTTATAGGTGTAGGCGCCGCGCGGCATAAGCTCGTAGTGCGCCTGAATCGGTTCCGTCGTGCCTATGGTGTCGGGACGAACCTGATTTTCAAGGACGACAACGTCGCTTGGAGAATGCACTGCCGCATAGGGCTCGGCCGTCACGATGAGGCCGAAGGCCTGCAAATCGCTGGTCACTCGCGTGTGCCCTTTGTCCGATCCGTTGGCGAGTACTTCGCCCAGATTTTTCGCATGGCCCTCAGGTGTTATGGCCCAGAGGACGTAGGTCAGATACTCGGCGCCGAACTGCTGCGCGGGCGCGAGGTGTTCAAAGTGAGCGTCGATTTCGGTGCGGCCGGCTTTCGATTCGACGGTCGCTTCGCCTTTGGCGGACGGCAGTAATACGGTGCCGCGGAAATCAATTTGGGTGGGACCGCTGCGGTATTGATAGTTGACCGCACTGACGGTGCGGCCGATCACGGTCACCTTGTAGATAGGGACGGAGCGGGTCTGCGCCCCGCCAGGAGTGGCGAATAAACAAGTACAGACAATAACGAAGCTTATATAGATGGCCGTTCTGGGTAACATGGGCAACCCTCCAACGAACTGGGGTGATGCAAACGCATCGCCAGATTAACGCGCCAGGTCGGCGATCTGCCGCCGTACGCCTGGCGCTTCGGGGGCGTCGGGATGTTGTTTCAGAAAGCTGCGCAGGGCTTCGAGGGCAGAGCGCCGATCGCCGCGCTGGATATAAATCCCGGCAAGCGGCAGTTGAGGGTGGGAGAAGTGCGCGGGGTCGATTCGGATGGCGATCTTCAGATACTTCTCGGCCCGATCCGGATCGCGCAGATCGAGATAAGTGAGACCGAGTTGCGAGTTGGCGAGCGCATTGTTGGGCCGGCGCTCGACGGCGTGCAGATTGTATGGCAGGGCTTCTTTGGGGCGCTCCAGGTTCAGCAAGACACCGCCCAGATTGACGAGCGGTTCGAAGGCGTCGGGATCGGCGTCGAGCGCTCGGCGGAAGTTGGTCTCGGCATCGCTGTAGCGGCGCGTCTGATACGCGATGGTACCCAGTTGATTCCATGCGGCCGCGAATTGCGGTGCAAACTCGACGGCGCGGTGCAGACGTCCGGAGGCGCAATCGGAATCGCCGCGGGAGAGGCAGCGCTGGGCTTCGTCGTATTCCTTTCTCGCGCGATCCGGGACGGAGAGCAGAGTGGCAGACACGGTGGCTCCGGTTGTGCGCGCGCCGTCGGACTCGAGACGGTTGGCGTCGATGCGGAGGACGAGATCGAGATGCCCTTTCGAATCCACCGTGCCTGGGGTCAGTTCGACGGTTTGCACTGCCTCACCTCGGGCCGGTGTCGTGATGACCAGGGTGTAAGTGCCGGAGGGCAGTTTATGGAAGCGGAAGCGGCCGTCGGCACTGCTGGCGGTGGAGCTTTCGAAAGGGGCCGTGGCGCCGTGCAGATAAATGGAGACGGCTGCTGGTGGATCGATGCGCCCCGTTAGTTCATAGGCGGAAACAAAGAACATGCGGGCGACCCCCGTCAGTTGGACGGCATCAGAACTTCGAGCTCGTCGTGGAGCTGCATTTCTTCGGTGTAGAAATACTGTGCCACGAGGAGCCGTCCGATCTGCGCGGCAAATTGAATTCCCCCGTCTTTCTTGGTGATCTCGACCTTGCGGGGAAACAGATAAACCACGGTAGCCTTGCCGTCGTCATGGCGTATGATCTCAACGCGCGACGGTTTCAGATCCTTTTTTTGATAGCGTCGCAGGGAGGCGAGGCCCTTGAATTCGGCGGCCAGATTGTAGCGTCCAGGGAGGGGAATGCCGTAGACGGCGATGGCATAATCGTCGCCGTCAAGCGTAGGCGCATCCGTTTGGCCTGCCTTCTGCTCAGCCATGCGAACCGGAAGCGCGCTTTCCCAACGAACGGCGACGGGATCGGGAGTGGGCTTCTCGTGAGCGCGGGCGACAGCCTCTTCTTCGGTCTGGCCGCCGAAGATGCCAATCACGGCGCCTAGCCCGACCCCTTTTGCGATGCCCTCATTCATCATCCCGCCATCGCGGCGCTCAAAGGCACTCAGGTCGCGCAGCCAGTGGGGCGTAACGTACTTGACCCATGGAGAATCGGCGAGGATTTGTTTCGCGTCTTCCGCATTCCATTGGGAAACAGGTTTGGCCTTCCAGGCAGGATCCGCCGCGAACAGCAAAACGGCGGCGCAGGGAAGCAGGAGCATTCGCAACATACGCTCTAGTGTCCTTGTGAGTCAGTGGGCAGCAGGACTTCCAGTTCGTCCTTGATCTGCATCTCGCTCGTGTAGAAATATTGCGACACAAAGAGGTGGCCGATCTGCGCGACGAACTCGATGCCTCCGTCCTTCTTGCCGATTTCGGTGGAGCGCGGGAAAAGGTAGACGATGTTATCGGTGCCGTCGATCTGGGGCAGGATCTGAACTTTCGACGGCTTGAAATCCTTCTTGTTCAGCCGCCGCAGATAGGCAATGCCCTTGAGTTCGGTGGCCAGATGCATCCGCGAGCGGGGCGCTTCAATGCCGTAGACTACGATGGCGTAATCGTCGGTGGTTAGTGCGGGCATATCGAACTCACCGATCAGCTTCTCGGCGGCCCGCACGGGGATGGCGCTCTCCCAGCGGATCGCCACGCCTGGGGGAAGAGGCTTTTCGTGCGCCTGCTTAATGGCCTCTGCCGCGCGGCGCGGTCCTAAAATTCCGGTGCCTGCGATGCCGACGCCATGGCCGATGCCCTCGTCCCAATCGCCACCGTCGCGGCGCTGATCGGGACTCTTGTCGGGCAGATTCTCCGGAGTTACATATCTGACCCAGGGGGAATCGGTGAGGATTTGTTTGGCATCCTCTTCGGTCCACTGCGAGACGGGCTTGTTCTTCCAGGAAGGATCGGCGGCGAAAAGAAAGACGGCGGCGAGTGGAAGCAGGCACCAGGGCAGTGTGCGACGCATACTCCATTCTAATGCAGAGGTAGAGGGCGGATCTTCGGAAATCTGCCCGATGAACAGGCGAAAGCGCCTATTCTACATTGATTCGGAAGCCTGGGGTGAAATACTGCTTTTGGGCTGGGTCGACGATCATGGCCTCGACACCTTCTTGCCGCGCCAAGGCGAGACCCTTCTCCGGACCAAGAATGAAGATACCTTTCGCCAGCACGACGCCTTGTTCGGCAGTTTTCGCCATCACGCTGACCGAGATGGATGCGGTGGCGGGCCATCCGGTGCGTGGGTCGATGATGTGGTGGTAGCGGACGCCGTCGACAATGCGGAAGCGCTCGTAATCGCCGGAGGTGACCAGCGCCATGCCGGAAACATTGGCCACAGCGAGGATCTGGCCATGCTCGCGGCGCGGGTCCTGAATGCCGAGACGCCAGGGGTTCCCGTTGCGCGTGCCTGAGACCAAAACGTCGCCTCCGCCATCGACCATGGAGTCCGTGAAGCCGGCTGCGGCGAGCACGTGGGCGGCACGGTCGATGGCATATCCTTTGGCGATTCCGCCCAAGCCGATATTAGTACCGGCCGGGAGGTAAACGCTGTTGCCGTTAATCTGAATGGCGCGGTAATCGATGTTCATCCGCGCCTTCGCGACGGCGGCCGCAGAGGGCACGGCGAAGGTGTCGTCGAAATGCCAGATGTTCCCCATGCCTCGCCAGGTGATGTCGAAAGTGCCCTGGGTTATTTGGCTGTAGTGGATGCTGCGCTCGAGAATTTCGCGGAGTTCGGCGGGCACTTCCACTGGATGAAGACCGGCGGCCGCGTCCAGTTGCGAGATGGGGGATTCGGGCTTCCATTCGCTCATCAGGTTCTCGATGCGCGCGAGTTCGGCGTAGGCTTGGTCGATCGCCTGGCGCGCTTCTTCAGAGCGGCCGTGATCTACGACCTCGATATTCCAGAGGGTTCCCATCATGGTGCGCTGGATTTTTACGGAACCCGATGGGCCTGTACCGATGTGCGCAGCGCCGGAAAGGAAGCGCAGAGCGATGAGTGCGCCGACGAACGCAGTCGACAGGATAGTCCTGCGCCACGGGATATTCATGGGACTTGAGTTCGCAAGTGGCATGCCATCCAGGATGGCCGAACGCTTGCCTCAACCGATGCAGGAAATGATCGTAACCGCGCTACTCAGGCCGATCTGGCGCATCGAGGCCACGGCGATGCTGCATTTCACTCAGGCGGCTGCGGGGTATGGCGCAGGCGGGTCCAAAGAATGATTGTTGAGTTTCTGATCGCGGCGGGTCTGATGGGCGGGATCGGGGTGATCCTCGCCATCGTGCTGGCGATCGCCGACAAGAAATTTTACGTCTGGGAAGATCCGCGAATCGACGAAGTGGAGTCGATGCTGCCGCTGGCGAATTGTGGGGCCTGCGGCTGTCCGGGATGCCGTGCGTTCGCCGAAAAAGCGGTGAAGGGCGAGATCGCGCCGGGCCGGTGTACGGTGAACAGTCCCGCCGGAATTCTTAAGATCGCGCAGTTCCTTAAAGTGGATGCAGGCAGGGAAGAGAAACGCGTGGCGCGGCTGGCCTGCGCGGGCGGTAAGCATGTGGCGCGGCAGAAGGCGAATTACGCGGGCCTCGAATCTTGCCGGGCGGCGGCGCTGGTTTCCGGAGGCGGCAAAGGCTGCAGCTGGGGTTGTCTGGGATTGGCGGACTGCGCGCGGGTTTGCGAATTCACCGCCATCAACATGGATCCGAACGGGCTGCCCGTGGTAACGGAAAGCAAGTGCACGGCCTGCGGCGACTGCGTAGAGGTTTGTCCCAAGGCGCTGTTTTCCCTTCACGAGGTGAGTCATCGGCTGTGGGTCGCCTGCCGAAATCAGTTGCATGGCGAGCTGGCGGAGGCCGAGTGCGAAGTAGCGTGCACGGCTTGCGGACGCTGCGCGGCGGATGCGCCGGCGGGTCTGATCAATATCGTGAGCAATCTTGCGGTGGTCGATTACTCCAGAAACAGCCACGCGACAGCGGTGCCAATTCAGAGATGTCCGACGGGCGCGATCGTCTGGATCGACGAAACACGCGGGCCGGTTAAGGGGCTTGAGGCGAAGAAGATTACACGCAAGTCGCCGCTGCCTGTGGAAATGGCCGACCTGCCTATAGGTGTCCTGCCGACTAGTGTGCGGAGTGTAGAGGTGAACAGATAACATGAGCGTAAAACGAGAATTCCGCTACCCCGGAATCCGCCAGGCGATGGACGGCAACACGGCCGTCATCATGTGCGAGCGGGAGTCGACCGATGCCGCCGGCGCATATCCGATCACCCCGTCAACGCAGATGGGTGAGTATTGGGCTGAGGAGACGGCGAAGGGCCACATTAATACTTCAGGGCGTCCGCTGATCTTCATCGAACCCGAGGGCGAACATGCTGCGGCCGCAGTGACGGCGGGGCTCTCTATGACCGGATTGCGCGCGGCGAATTTCTCGTCCGGGCAGGGCATCGCCTACATGCACGAGTCGCTCTATGCGGCTGTAGGCAAGCGCCTCACTTACGTGCTCAACATGGGTTGCAGGGCCATGACTAAGGCCACGCTCAACGTGCACGCGGGGCACGACGATTATCACTGCATCGACGACACCGGCTTCTTTCAGGTGTTCGGGAAGAGCGCGCAGGAAGCGTGCGATCTGAATATCATTTCGCACAAGATTGCGGAACAGGCGCTGACGCCGGGCATCTGCGCGCAGGACGGATTCCTCACTACGCATCTGATCGAATCTCTGCAACTGCCGGAGCGGGATTTGATTGGCGAGTATCTCGGCAGGCCCGACGACATTATCGATACGCCCACGGCTGCGCAACGGATTCTGTTCGGCAATAAGCGGCGACGCATTCCCCAATTGTGGACGGTGGATAACCCGGTGATGATCGGGACGGTGCAGAATCAGGACGCGTACATGCAGAGCGTGGCGGCGCAGCGTCCGTTCTTCTTCGCGCACATTGCGGGCATTGCGGATGCGTCCATGGCGGAATTTTATGAGCTCACCGGGCGGCGGTATCAGCGCGTGGCGACGTATCGCATGGAAGACGCCGAGTATGTGATTGCCGGCCAGGGCAGCATGATCGTGACTGCCGAAGCGGTGGCGGATTATCTGCGCGAGACGCGGAAGCTCAAAGTCGGCGTAGTGAATCTGACTATGTTCCGGCCCTTCCCCGGCGATCTGTTGGGCGCCATCTTGAAAGGCCGCAAGGGCGTAGCGGTGCTGGAGCGCGTGGACCAGCCGCTGGCCGCCGATCTTCCGCTGGCGCGCGAGTTTCGGTCGACGATCAGCCGCTGTATCGAAAACGGGACGTTCGCCAATGGACACGTGCCGTATCCGGATCATGCGATCTACGCACGGCGCGACGATATTCCTCCGCTCTATTCCGGATCCTATGGATTGGGCAGCCGCGACCTGCAGCCGGAGGGAATTATCGGCGCGATCGAGAACATGCTGCCCAAGGGCGGGCAGAAACGCTTCTTCTATCTGTCCATCGACTTCATCCACGACAAGCCGTTCACGCCCAAGCAGGAGATTCATCAGATACAGGTGGCGGATGGATATCAGGGCGTGAAAGATCTGGCGATTCACGGCACCGAGAATCCCAATCTGATGCCGAAGAACAGCATCACGGTGCGCATGCATTCGGTGGGCGGATGGGGCGCGATCACTACGGGGAAGAACCTGGCGGTGACCTTGTTCGATCTGTTGGGCTATCACATCAAGGCCAATCCCAAGTACGGATCGGAGAAGAAGGGCCAGCCGACCACTTACTATTTGTCGGCGGCGCCGGAGCCGATTCCGATCAATTGCGATTACTTCTATGTGGATGTGGTGCTGTCGCCGGACCCCAATGTATTTCAGCATTCGAATCCGCTGGCTGGGTTGAAGAAGGGCGGCGTGTTCATTCTGCAGAGCACGTTTGAAGATCCGCAAGAGGTCTGGCAGCAGATTCCGGAGCGGTTCCAGCGGATGATGATCGAGAACCAGATCCGGCTTTTTTATCTGGATGCGTTCAAGATTGCGCGCGAGGAAGCGACCGATCCGGAGCTGCAGTTCCGCATGCAGGGCAACGCGTTTCAGGGGGCGTTCTTTGCGGCGTCGCCGGTGATGGCGCAGTCGAAGCTGGGTGAGCAGGAATTATTTGAGGCCATCAAATCGCAGTTGGAACATAAGTTCGGCAGCAAGGGAGCACGCGTGGTGGAAGACAACATTCGCGTGGTGCGGCGCGGTTTCGATCAGGTGCGCGAGGTTACGGAGAAGCGCATCGCTGCCGCTTCGACGTCGCTGATTCGCAAACCCGTCGATCTGCCGCTGATGCTGAAGCAGCGTCCTGTCAGTTCCGATCTGACGACGGATATTCATCGGTTCTGGGAACAGACGGGCAGCTTTTATCTATCTGGCAAAGGCAACGATAATCTGGCCGATCCGTTTATCGCGCTGAGTTTTATTCCGGCGGCGACGGGGATTTTCCGCGACATGACGGGCGTGCGATTCGCGCATCCGGTGTGGATTCCGGAGAACTGCACGGCGTGTGGATCGTGCTACACAATCTGTCCCGACAGCGCGATTCCCGGGCTGGTGCATCCGGTGAGCGCCATCTTTGAAACGGCGCTGAAGAATGTACAGAAGGACGGCCACACGGTTGGGCACTTGCCGCGTGCGGTGCGCAATGTGGAACAGAAACTGCGCGGCGCTCTGCAGGTGGCGGGCGAAAAGGCCGATGTGAGTCGGCTGCTCGACGATGCGATTGCCGAAGTGCAAGCGAGTTACAAGACCGGCTCGCCGGAGAGAGCGGAGGTCGACCAGGAGTTTGTTTGGTTCCGGGAAGCCCTGGGCGATTTCAAGTTCAGCGTGACGCAGCCTTACTGGGCGGTACGCGAGAAGAAACAAAAGGGGTCGGGTGGACTGCTTTCGATTACGGTCAATCCTTATGCCTGCAAGGGCTGCATGGAGTGCGTGAAAGTTTGCAACGACGACGCGCTGCGTTCGGTGGATCAGACGCCGGCGACGGTTGAGAGCCTGCGACGCGACTGGGAATTCTGGCAAACGCTGCCGACCACTCCGGCGGAGTTCATCCGCATCGAAAACCTGGACGAGCGTATTGGGGCGCTGGAAACGCTGTTGCTCGATAAGAGAAACTATTCGGCCATGGTGGGCGGCGACGGGGCCTGCCTTGGCTGCGGCGAGAAGACCGTGGTTCACCTTTTCACCGGGACCTTGGAAGCGCTGATGCAGCCGCGCGCCGCGAAGCAGGTGCAGAAGATCGACGATCTGATTCTGCGGCTCGACCGGCATATTCGGCTGAAGCTGGCCGACACGATGGATCTGAGCGACACGCATCGGGTCGAAGACACGCTGACGAAACTGCACGATCGCGATGTGACGCTGGCGAACTTCTCGGGGACGCTCGACGAGCGCCACACCGGCAAGACTATTGACGCCGAATGGCTGCGCTGGGCGACGCAGTTACTGGCCAAACTGAAACATCTGCGCTGGCAATACACGGAAGGGCCGGGACGCACGGGCCGCAGCAGCATGGGCATTATCAACTCCACCGGCTGCACGTCGGTGTGGGGCTCGACATATCCGTTCAATCCTTATCCGTTTCCGTGGGCCAATAATTTATTCCAGGATTCGCCGTCGATGGCGATGGGGATTTTCGAAGGGCACATGGCGCGCATGGCCGAAGGCTTCAAGGCGGTACGCATGGCCGAGATCGAACTCAAGGACGGCTACAACAAAGACAGGTACGGCGAGTTTTTCACTTACTTCGACTGGAAGAAGTTCGACGACGAGGAGTTTCATCTCTGCCCGCCGGTGGTTTCGGTCGGCGGCGACGGCGCCATGTATGACATCGGCTTCCAGAATTTATCGCGCATGATGATGTCGGGCAAACCGATCAAGGTGCTGATCCTCGATACGCAGGTTTATTCGAACACTGGCGGCCAGGCGTGTACTTCAGGATTCACCGGTCAGGTTTCGGATATGGCGCAGTTCGGCAAGAGCGCGCAGGGCAAGGAGGAAGTGCGCAAGGAAATCGCGCTGGTGGCGATGGCCCACCGGACTACTTATGTGGCGCAGGGCAGCATTTCGAATCCCACGCATTTGATTGAAAGCTTCATTGAAGGGATCAATGCCAGGCGGCCGGCGTTGTTCAATATTTACAGCCCGTGCATGCCGGAGCAGGGGATTGCAGACGATCTTGCGGAGCACCAGAGCAAGCTCGCAGTGGAGTCGCGTGCCTACCCTTTGATTCGCTACAACCCGGATAAGGGCACGCTGCCGGAGGAGTGCTTCGACCTCGAAGGCAATCCGTCGATCGAGACCGACTGGCCGCAATACAAGCTCGAATACACCGACGAGCAGCGTGTGAAGAGCAGCATGGAAGTGCCGCTGACTTTCGCCGATTTCGCCGTTACAGAAGGGCGTTTCCGCAAGCAGTTCCGCACGGTGCCGCGCGATGCATGGAACGAGAATATGATCCCGATCCACGAATATCTGGATCTGACGAATGACGATCGGGAAGGGAAGTTTCCGTATATCTGGGCGGTGAGTCCGAAGAATCGGCTGATCCGTGTGATCCCCGCGGCGCCGCTGGTGCGCTCGTGCGAAGACCGGCGGAATTTCTGGCGGATGCTGAAAGCTTTGGCGGGAGTGCGGGAGCAGATTGAAGCTGTCGATGTAAATCAGGTGCGCGCGGAGTTTGCCAAGGCTCTTTCGGCGCACATTATGGAATTGGCGGGAGGGGCGGAGTTGCCGGTGAATGGTTCTCCTGCGCTGCCGCCGGCTTTACCTGTCGCCGCCATAGCTGCCCCGCAGGACAGCGACGGATACATCGCGCCGTGGATCGATTCGGCACAATGCACGTCCTGCGACGAGTGCATCGGGATCAATCCGAAGATCTTCGCCTACGACGAGAACAAGCACGCGCAAATCAAGAACGCGAAAGGGGGACCGTACAAAGACCTGGTGCGCGCGGCGGAGAAATGCACGGCGCAGGTGATTCATCCGGGGACACCGTTCGATCCGAAAGAGAAAGACATCGACAAACTGATCAAGCGGGCGGCGAAATACAACTGAGACGCGTATGGCATTGATGGAAATATTCGCCGGTAAGCGCCTGGGCCGCGGGCTGCACGTGCCGGATCATAAGGAGGCGACCAACCATCTGCCGATCCGGCGAATGCCGTTCGCTCCCATGCTGGTGGTGCCGCTTTCGCAGCACACCGGCGCGCCGGCGATTCCCATCGTGCATGAAGGCCAGGAGGTGGTGCGCGGCGAGCCGATCGCCAAAGCCGGTGGATTTGTTTCCGTGCCGATGCATGCGCCGGCTACGGGGCGAGTGGTGCGGATCGCGCTGGCTCCGAGTGCGCGCGGCGATCTTTCACCAGCCATCTACATCAATCCGTATCAGGGAGCGAGCCAGGAAGTTCTCTACGGCGCCGAGCAGGATATCGAGCGGATGACGCCGGCGGAGATCGTGCAGGCGGTGCAGAATACCGGGGTGGTCGGACTGGGTGGCGCGGCGTTTCCCACGCACGTCAAGCTCAAAGTTCCGGAGGGCAAGAAGATCGACACGGTGGTGGTGAACGGCTGCGAGTGCGAGCCGTATCTGACCACCGACCACCGCGTGATGTTGGAACAGCCGGGCGAAGTGCTGCATGGAGCGCGGATTGCCATGCGGGCGCTGGGTGCGGATCGCGCTGTGGTGGGCGTGGAAAATAACAAACTCGACGCGGTTGCAGCATTGAGGGCCGCCGCGGCGGGTGCTGCCGATATCACCATTGAAGCGGTTGAGGCGAAGTATCCGCAGGGCGCCGAGAAGATGCTGGTCAAGGTTCTGCTGGGCCGCGAGATCCCTTCCGCGGGACTACCCGCCGACGTCGGCCTCGCCGTTTTCAATGTTGCGACCCTCGCGCAAATCGGCGAACTGCTTCCTCGCAGTCAGGGGCTGATCGAGCGCGTCGTTACGATCACGGGCCCAGGCGTGCGCAAGCCTGGAAATTATCTGGTGGCGCTGGGTACGCCGTTACGCTGGGCGCTCGCGCAGGCCGAATGCACGGACCAGGTTTCTTCGGTGATTCTGGGCGGTCCGATGATGGGTGCCGCGGCGGGGTCGCTCGATGTGCCGATCACCAAGGGCGTCACGGGCATTCTGGTTCTCACGCGCAATGAAGTGAACGGGCACACGCGCATTTACACCTGCATCCACTGCGCGGCCTGCGTGGATGTATGCCCGATGCATCTGAATCCGTCGCGGCTCGGCATGCTGGCGCGCAAAGACCGGTATGAAGAGATGGAGGCCGATTTTCACCTGATGGATTGTTTCGAGTGCGGGTGCTGCAGTTATGTGTGCCCGTCGCATATCCCGCTGGTGCAGTATTTCCGCATTGCGAAACAGATGGTGCGGGAGCGATCGATCAAGGAAAGACAGCGCGCATGAATACGGTCGTCGAAATCCGCACTTCTCCGCACGTGCACTCCGGGCGTTCGGTGGACCAGATCATGCGCCACGTGGTTTACGCGCTGTTGCCGATCTGTTGCTATGCGGTTTGGTTGTTCGGGATCAGCGCGCTGGCTTTGCTGGCGACTACTACGGGCGCGTGCGTATTGGTCGAGCACATCTCGTGCCGGATGGCGGGGCGTGAATCTTCGATCGGAGATTGCAGCGTTGCGATAACGGGAATTCTGCTGGGGCTGACACTGCCGCCGGGGCTTCCATTGTGGATGGCGGTGGTGGGCGCGTTCATCGCGGTGGCGCCGGGCAAGATGATTTTCGGCGGGCTCGGCTTCAACGTGTTCAATCCCGCGCTGGTGGGGCGGGCCTTCCTGCAGGCGGCGTTTCCGGTCGCCATCACCAGTTACACGCCGGCACTCGCTCTGCACCGCTTCGCCGAATTTATTCCGACTTCATTGGCTGCGCCATTTCTGAAAGCCGCGCCGCTGGGCGATTGGATTGCGCGGGTCCGGATCGACGGCTTCACGGGCGCGACTCCATTGATGCTGCAGAAATTCGATCACGTGGCGACGGACCCATGGACGCTGTTTCTGGGCGAGCGCGCTGGGTCGAGCGGAGAGACTCCGGCCCTGCTGATTCTGCTCTGCGGCTGTTATCTGATCGCGCGCAAGATGATGGACTGGCGCATTCCCGTCGCCATGCTGCTGGGCGCGTTGCTCACCGATGCCGGGTATTACCTTTCGAATCCCACGCGCTATCCGGGTCCGGTGTTTGTGTTATTTTCCGGCGGCCTGATGCTGGGCGCGATGTTCATGGCGACCGATCCAGTGGCTTCGCCGGTAACGCCGCGCGGCATGTGGATCTATGGCTTGTTGATGGGGCTGATCACGGTGCTGATCCGTTTCGAAGGGGGTCTGGCGGAGGGCGTGATGTACGCGATTCTTCTCGGCAATGCGTTGGCGCCGTTGATTGATAACGTGACGCAGCCACGTACGTATGGAGAGCGGCGCAGGAAGGCGATGGTGGCGCCATGAGTACGGGCACGCGCATGGTGCGGCTGCTCGGAACCGTTTCGCTGCTTTGCGGAATTCTGATCGTCGGTACGAATCTGGCGACATCCAGTAGAATTCGCCACAACCAGGAGATCATCATGCGCGACTCGGTCGCGGAACTCCTGCCGGGGATTCAGAAACAGATTATTTATGCGATCGAGCCGTCGGGCGAACTGAAGATTGTGGCGGGTATCGAGGCCGGCGGACCCAGGTTATTCGCGGGCTACGATGGCGCGGGTAAATTTCTCGGCGTGGTGATTGAGACCAGCGACCGCGGCTATGCGGACGTGATTTCCGCGATGTATGCGTATTCGATCGAGAAGCAGGCGATCACCGGTTTCAAGGTGGTCGATATGAGGGAGACGCCGGGGCTTGGCGACCGCATCCGCAGCGATCCGGAATTCGAGAAGAACTTCGAGGATCTGGACGCGACGCATCCTATCAAGACCGTTAAACATGGGACGAAGAAGAATCCGTGGGAGATCGATGCGATTTCGGGGGCTACGATTTCTTCGCGTGCGGTGGGGCGGATGCTCGCGAAGAGTGTTGAGGACGTTACGCCCGTGGTGCTGAAAAATCGCGAACGAATCGAGCGAGGTAATTGATGAGCGAGATAAGTTGTCACGGTTCCGGCGAAACTGCAATCACAGCTGAGGGCAATCCCTTCCGCAATGGACTGTGGAAGCAGAACCCGGTCTTCGTCATGGTGCTGGGGATGTGCCCGACCCTGGCGATCACCAACAGCGTGCGCAACGCCGTATCGATGGGCCTCGCGACCACCTTCGTGATGGTGTGCTCCTACGGCCTGATTTCAATGATCCGCACGCTGATTCCCAAACAGGTGCGCATCGCCACTTACATCGCGATTCTGGCGACGGCGGTGACGGTGGTCGATTATCTGGTGAAGGCCATCAGCATCCCAATCTATGTGGCGCTGGGCGCATACATTCCGCTGATCGTTTCCAACTGCCTGACGCTCGAGCGGGCCGAGGCCTATGCGGGTAAACAGCCGGTAATTAAATCCATGCTCGATGGGCTGGGTATGGGATGCGGATTCACTATTGCGTTGATCATGCTGGGCGCGGTGCGTGAGGTTCTGGGCGCCGGGACCTTTCTTGGAGTCCACCTGTTTGGCTCGCACTTCGAACCCTGGGTGTTGTTTCTGCTTCCGCCGGGAGGATTCATCTCACTCGCTATGTGGCTGCTAGTATTCGCCGCCTGGAAAGAACGAAGCGCCAAACGCGCCGCGGCCGCGCAGGAGGAGGCAGCAGCATGAAGGAATCTCTCACCCACATTTTTCTCGACGCGTTTCTCATTAACAATTTTGTCTTGTGCGTGTTTCTCGGGATGTGTTCGTTCCTGGGACTCTCGGCCAAATTTGCCACCGCATGGCGCATGGGCGTCTCGGTCATGTTCGTCATCACGGTCAGCAGCGCTCTTTCATACGCGATCAATTTGCTGCTGGTCGTGCTGCACGCCGAGTATCTGCGCATCATCATTTACATCGTGATCATTGCGGCGACCGTGCAGTTGACGGAGATGTTCATCAAGAAAGCGAGCCCGGCTCTGTTCCGCGAATTGGGCGTGTACCTGCCGCTGATCACCACCAATTGCGCGGTGCTGGCGGTGCCGCTGTTCCAGACTGCGCGTAATTACAATTTCGTACAAAGCACTGTATTTTCCATCGCGGCGAGCGGCGGATACTGCGCGGCGCTGGTGCTGCTGTCGCTGGTGCGCGAAAGAGTGGGATTGTCCGACGTCCCTGACTTGGCTAAGGGCACCGCCATGACGCTGGTGCTTGCCGCCATTCTGTCGATGGCCTTCATGGGATTTGGCGGCATGGGGAATGGTGGGTAGGGCGAATGAATGTGCTCCGCGCATTGCTGCATGTATTCGAAGCCGCGGCGGGGATGTTCGTCGTACTGAGCGTCTGGCTCGGCATCCAGAACTTCGTGCGCTGGCGATCCGGATGCGGGGGCGATCGCGACATGCTCGAATTCATGCTGCACGGCTGCGGGAGTTGCGCCAACAGCGGAAATTGCACCAGGAGAAGAAAGGACGGGGAACCATTATGAATCTGTATGAATACGACTTCAGTAATCTGCGCCTGGCGACTGTTCTCGCCACTGAGCGGATCACGCCGCCCAACGATCCGGTCGAAGTCCGGCACCTCGTCCTCGAGGTTCCCGAAGATCGCCTCGATTATCTGGAAGGGCAGAGCATTGCCGTACTGGTGCCTGGGCCGCATGAATTCGGCGGGGCGTTTCACTTCCGGCTTTATTCTATTGCCAGTCCGCGGCACGGCGAGGACGGGAAGGCCGACACATTTTCTATCTGCGTGCGGCGCTGCTTCTATATCGATGAAGTCAGCGGAGAGCGTTATCCCGGCCTTGCGTCGAACTATTTGTGCAATCGGAAGCCGGGCGATCCGGTGCAGATTGCCGGCCCGTACGGATCGCGTTTCTTCGTGCCCGACGATCCGAAGGCGAATCTGGTGATGATCGGGGTGGGCACCGGCATCGCTCCATTCCGCGCCTTCGTCAAGCACATCTATGAGGAGCGCGGCGGGTGGGAGGGCCAGGTCCGGCTTTTCTACGGCGCGAAGACCGGCATGGAATTGCTGTACATGAACGACGTGCGGAAGGATCTCGCGCTCTACTACGACGAGAAATCGTTCAAGGCGTTCGAGGCCATCAGCCCGCGCCCGCACTTCGACGCCCCGCCCGATCTGGAAAAACTTCTGCTGCAGAACGCGAGGGAAATCCTGGACCTGGTGCGCCAGGACAACACTTATGTTTACGTCGCCGGACTTTCCGATGCGGCGCGCAACTTCAAGAAGGCGATGATCTCGGCGGCGGGGTCCGAAGAGGCCTGGGAGGCGTGCTTCGAGAAACTTGTTCGGCAGGTCAGGTACGCGGAATTGCTGTACGAGTAAAGCAGAGACGCGGCTATCGCCGCATGTCCTCAACCGGGAGCGACACGCGCAGCGTTGTTCCTTTGCCGGGCTGCGACTGAACTTCGAGCTTTCCGCCCAGTTGTTTGACGCGTTCTTCCATGCCGAGCAGGCCCATGCCACGTGTGTGTCGCGGATCGAATCCGGCGCCGTCGTCTTCAATGGTCAGCGAAACCGCGCCGTTGGGCTGACGGACGTTGATCTTCACGTGAGCTGCCCCGGAGTGGCGTGAAACGTTCTGCAGGGCCTCCTGAACCACGCGATAGACGCATGTACGGATGGCGTCGGGAAGCGAGTCGTCGACATTCTCGGCGGCAACCCGGACATCGATTCCCGTGCGGCGGGAGGTCTCGCGCGCCTGCCATTCGAGCGCGGGAATCAGCCCCAGATCGTCGAGCATGGAAGGGCGCAGCAGGAGCGCGATATCGCGGATAGAGTTTACGCTGGAATCGGCGAACGAGCGAATATTATTCAGGTAGCACTGGCTGGTCTCATCGTCCGCGGGCAGGCGGCGCGCAAGGTTGGCAGCATCGACCAGCAGGGCGTTCAGAGTCTGGCCCACCTGATCGTGCAACTCGCGTGAAATAGTCCGGCGCTCGGTCTCCTGAGCGTCCACCAGGCGGGCGGAGAGCGCCACGATC
>Ga0302320_10007242_pt1 | contig 24463 bp, 24 predicted proteins | sample Bog_T0_3_FD_202130 | JGI IMG/M metagenome (GOLD analysis project Ga0302320, IMG submission 202130) | Peat permafrost microbial communities from Stordalen Mire near Abisko, Sweden - Bog_T0_3 | ecosystem: Environmental > Terrestrial > Soil > Wetlands > Peat | place: Sweden: Abisko, Stordalen Mire...
CCAAACGACCCCTACTCGGACAAGATCTGATATCGTTGATGGACGACCAAATAGAAGGACCCTGAGTGCGATTCTCATTTGAGTCAACGAATCCTTCTTGGTGCGATTCTTACGTGAGTCAATACGCGCGCCGCGTGGTTCCGGGCGTGGGCATTAGAATCGGGACATGTTCGGTTTCGGGTCTTTCCTGTCCTCCCGGTACGCCGTCGCATTGCAATTCAGGCGCATCATATTATTACGAGGACTATCGTTGTGCGATGGCTGTTGTTTGCGTTCGTATGTGTCTCTAGGTTCAGAATTGGTTTCCGAACGCAGTTTGGGCTCGTCGGCTACAGACATTTGGAGGATAGGTGGCATGGTGGACGAGATGGTGGATGCAGCAGTTTGGGCTCGTCGGCAAAAAACATCCGACGACTACAGGCATTTGGGGGATAGGTGGCATAGTGAACAAGATGGTGGATGCAGCAGTTTGGGCTCGTCGGCAAGAGACATCCGACGGCTACAGGCACTTGAGGAATAGGCGGCAAAGATGACGAGATGGTGGATTCCGTTTTCTTGTGAATGGGCCTCTCCAATTTATAGACAACGTCCGAACAGTTTTCTGGAGCAGTTTGGGCTCGTCAGCAAATAACATCCGACGGCGACAGGCATTTGAAGAATAGGTGGCATGGTGGACGAGATGGTGGATTCACCAATTTGGGCTTGTCGGCAAGAAACATCCGACGGTTACAGGCATTTGAAGAATAGGTGGCATGGTGGACGAGATGGTGGATGCAGCAGTTTGGGCTCGTCGGCAAAAAACATCCGACGGTTACAGGCATTTGAAGAATAGGTGGCATGGTGGACAAGATGGTGGATTCAGCAGTTTGGGTTCGTCGGCAAGAAACATCCGACGGTTACAGGCAGTTGGAGAATAGGCGGCATGGTGGACGAGATGGTGGATTCTGTTTTCTTGGGATTGGTCTCTCCAAATTGCAGACGACGTCCGAACTGGGCTCGAATGCTAGGGTTGCGGCGGAGCCTTGTTTCTTCGAAGGGACGGAGCGTTCGCAAACTCGGGCTTCCTGGGTTGTAAACTCGGCCCTATGTCGATTTTGATTAGGGCGGCTTGTCAAGCAGACTCGGGTGGGGTTGTCGATGTGATTCACTCCGTGTTCGACGAGTACTCGTTTACTTGGGAGCCGGAGGGGTACCACGCCGACCTCTATGACTTGGAGGCGCACTACGATGGAGTATCGGACCTCTTCTTTGTGGCGGTTCTCGACGAACGGATTGTGGGGACGGCGGCTTTAGAGCTGTTCGACCCGATTCCTGTTGAAACCGGGCAAATCGGGTTGTGCGAGGGGTTTGTGCGGGTCGGCGGATGCGACTGTTCTCTTGAACGACTTTACGTTCACCCGGATGCGCGGAAGCGTGGGGTTGGGCAGGCATTGATGAAGCATGCCGTCGACTTGGCGCGCGCGGAAAGGCGATCCCAAATGGAGATTTGGAGCGACAAAAGGTATGTCGATGCGCACCGGCTCTACGGCCGGTTTGGGGCTGAGGTGGTCGGCGACCGGATCTGCCATGACCCGGATCAGAGTCCGGAGTGGGGCCTGAAACTCAGGTTGGCGGGCTAATTGCCTCCCGGCTTGCTGGGCGGGGCCGGTCGGTTGGCCTGATTCTCTTTTCGAATTTGTTTGACGAGTTCCGCGTACTGCTTAAGTTGGTCAGGAGTCAGGATGGCTTTGATGGCTTCCTGATTGGCTTTTCGAATCGCAAGCGCCTTTGTCTTGGCATCTGCTTTGCTCACCTTACCAGCTTTGATCTCGGCTCGAAGATCCCTAACGGCCTGTACACTTTTGGCGATCGCGTCTTTTGCTTTGACCTTTTGTACGTCCGTCAGATTGAGTTTGGCAAGGACATCAAGCATGTTTTGACGACGCTTCGCTTTGGCGACCACAGGCTTTGCGGCGCCGCTTGTCGCTCCGGCGCTTTGGGCATTCGCGGTAGCGGCGCAAGAAAGGGCGGTGATGGCGAGGATGGCGGAAAGGAGATATTTCATAGTGGAGGCGTTAGATAATCGGGTAAGCGAAGCGATGACTCACTATTCTAAACGTTTGGAATCGCCGAATGTTCTGCCCGCAGACCGGTTTGCTCAGAAGGCGACATTCCCCACACTTTATTCCCATCCTGTAAGATAGGATCACGAAAATGGGGTTGTTGATAAAGAACGGGGAGATCGTGACCGGGGACTCGCGGTATCGGGCGGACATCTATTCCGAAGGGGAAACGATTTCCCAGATTGGAGTCGGGTTGGACGTGCCACCGGGCACAGAGGTGATCGACGCGTCGGATAAATACGTCTTTCCCGGGTTCATCGACCCGCACGTCCACGTCTACCTGCCGTTTATGTCGACCTTTGCGAAAGACACCCACGAAACGGCCAGCATTGCGGCGCTCGTCGGCGGCACGACGACATTCATCGAAATGTGCTGCCCGTCACGGCTAGACGATGCACTGGCGGGGTACCACCTCTGGAAATCGAAAGCGGCTGGAAACAGCGCGTGCGATTACAGCTTCCATATGTCGGTCACGAAGTTCGGTCCGGAGACGGAGTCGCAACTTCGCGAGATCGTGGCGGACGGAATCAACTCGTTCAAGATCTTCCTTTCGTACAAGGGGTTCTTCGGCGTGGAAGACGGAGAAATGTACGAGACGATGAAGCTGGCGAAGAAATTGGGAGTGATCGTCACTGCCCACTGCGAAAATGCCGAATTGGTCAGCCGGCTTCAGTCCAACCTTTTGTCGGAAGGAAGGACGGGGCCGGAATGGCACGAACCGAGCCGTCCCGAATCGGTCGAAGCGGAGGGTACGCACCGGTTTGCGACATTCCTTGAGAACACGGGGGCGACCGGCTATGTCGTCCATCTATCTTGCGAGCCGGCGCTCAGTGCGGCAATGTCGGCGAAGTCAAAGGGCGCAAAGCTCTTCATCGAGTCGGTACTTCCCCACTTCCTTCTCGATAAGGGATATGCCGAACGGCATGGCATCGAAGGGATGAAGCATGTAATGTCCCCTCCCCTACGCGATGTTCGGAACCAGCAGGCGCTGTGGAACGCCTTGAGCGCGGGCTTTATCGATACGGTCGGCACTGACCACTGTCCATTCGACAAGGAGCAGAAATTGCTAGGGACGGACGCATTCACACAGATTCCGAACGGGATTCCGGGTATCGAGGAGCGGGTTAATCTCCTCTATACCTATGGCGTCAAACGAGGCAAACTGAACCTTCACCGGTTCGTGAACGTGGCCAGCACCAATGCGGCGAAGATCTTCGGCATGTTCCCGCAAAAGGGGTCGATCGCAATCGGCAGTGACGCGGACCTGGTCGTATTCGACCCAAAGTATCGGGGCACGGTCTCCGTTAAGTCTCAGCACACCAACAACGATTACAACGGCTTCGAAGGGATGCAAATCGAGGGTCGTCCATCGGTCGTCACCGTGCGCGGTCGCGTCCAGGCGATCGACGGCAAGTTTGTCGGCGAGCGGGGCCGAGGCAGGCAACTGAAACGGGAGCCAATCTATGGTTAGGGCGGCGCCAGGGTTTTGGTGAACTCCGACTAACCGCGGCGAGAGAACGATGGAAATCAATCCACAGAGAACAATTGCGGAACTGAAGGAGCTTCGGGCGCTAACGGCGGACGAGGATGGGGCTCAACGGGTGGCGTGGACGGACACGTGGCTCACCGCTCGGGATTGGTTTGAATCCAAGCTGATGGGCTTGCCCGTGGAGCATCATTACGATCCGGCCGGGAATAGTTGGGTAACGCTTCAGGGAGATTCGGAAAATGCACTGATCATCGGCAGCCACCTAGACTCGGTGCCGAACGGCGGGTGGCTGGACGGGGCTCTCGGAGTGATGACGGGCTTGGAGATTCTACGTCGATTCGTCGACGAATACAACGGGCGGCCGCCGGTGACCCTTCGACTTGTCGATTGGGCCGATGAAGAGGGGGCCCGGTTCGGACGAAGCCTGCTGGGCTCTTCTGCGTTTGCGGGGACGGCGACGATTGCCGCCGACCGCGTGAGAACCGACCGAAATGGGGTCACGTTGGAAGATGCGATGCGACGATGTGGGATCGAGATCGACCGAATCCACGAGTCACAAGTGGAGCAGGAGCACGCAAATGCCTATTTAGAGCTCCATATCGAGCAAGGGCCAATCCTTGAGCGGTTGGGCCTGCCCCTCGCAGTAGTTCGTGGTACTAAGGGAGTCGAACGCCACGCAATTACGTTTCACGGCCAAGAAGCTCACTCCGGCTCGACCCCCATGAACGCCCGAAAAGACGCATTGGCGGCAGCGGCGAAGCTTGCCTTGGAAATCTATCCGATCGCTCAAAAGCATCCCGATGCGGTATGCACCGTCGGAAGCGTGAAAACAAGTCCGGGAATCGTTACCGCAATTGTTGGCAAGTGCGAGGCGACTCTCGATCAGCGGGATCTGGATGCGGACGTACTGGCCTTAATGTTGCGTGAAGCAAAAGAAGCCAGCGAACGGTTCGCCTCGGAGTTCGGTTGTTCGGTGGAATGGTCCAAAATCTGGAGCATTAACCCGGAACCGTTCCATCCGATGCTGCTCAAGCTCTGCGAGGAGAGCATTCAAGAAGTGGCGGGGACAGCCATTCAATTGCCCTCGGGTCCGCTCCACGATGCGGCGGAGGTCTCGAGAGCCGGAATACCGACGGTGATGATGTTCGTCCAATCCCTTTACGGTATCAGCCACAACAAGATCGAAGACACGAACGAGGACCATCTTGAACTGGCCGTTCGAGCGATGGATCGGCTGGCAAGTAAGGCGGCGGCATGGGTGGGTGAATTGTGAGGCCAGTTTGAGACAGGTCGGACATTGGATCGATGGAGCGGCAGTGGAATCGCATTCTGGGCGAACAGCTCCAGTCTGGAACCCAGCTACCGGGGTCGAGCAGGCTCATGTCGCCTTGGCGTGCACGGATGAAGTCGACTTGGCAGTCGCGTCGTCGAAGAGGAGCTTTCCGGAGTGGCGAGCGACTCCCCTCTCTCGACGCGCGGAGACGATGTTCCGGCTTCGAGAACTGATCGACGCCAACCGGCGACAAATCGCCGAGATATTGACCTCCGAACATGGCAAGACAGTTGCCGACGCGATGGGAGAAGTAGCCCGGGGTCTTGAGAACATCGAGTTTGCGTGCGGAATCCCCAATCTCTTGAAAGGGGGATTCACGGAGCAGGCAAGCCGTGGCGTGGATGTCTATCAGATTCGTCAACCGCTCGGTGTAGTGGCCGGAATCACTCCGTTCAACTTCCCCGCCATGGTCCCGATGTGGATGTTCACTAACGCGATCGCCTGCGGGAACACCTTTGTATTGAAGCCGTCGGAGCGAGATCCTTCGGTCAGCCTTTTCCTCGCGGAACTGATTAAGAGAGCCGGTATTCCGGACGGGGTTTTTAATGTCGTTCAGGGAGACAAGGTCGCGGTAGACCGGCTCCTTGTGCATCCGGACGTCAAGGCGATCAGCTTCGTGGGTTCCACGCCGGTTGCGAGGGCGATCTACCAAACAGCGACCCACAACGGTAAGCGGGTTCAAGCGCTTGGGGGCGCCAAGAACCACATGCTGGTACTCCCGGATGCCGATCTGGACATGGCGGCGGACGCGGCAATATCGGCAGCGTACGGCTCGGCCGGAGAACGCTGCATGGCGATTTCGGTCGTGGTCGCGGTGGGATCCATTGCCGACCCCTTGATCGACGCGATCAAGGCGCGAATTCCTCGCATCAAGATCGGGCCGGGCAATGTTGAGGGCAACGAGATGGGCCCCCTCATTACCGGTGAACATCGTGATCGAGTGGCGACTCACCTGGACGAAGCAAAGCGCCAAGGGGCGTCCGTTGTTGTCGATGGGAGGAGCGCGCCGGTTTCGGATGGGCCCGGTTTCTTTCTCGGATGTTCTCTATTGGACAACGTGGCGCCGGGCATGCGGTGCTATGACGACGAGATATTCGGTCCGGTACTCGGGGTTTTACGCGTCCAATCTTATGAGGAAGCGCTGAATCTCATCAACAGCAATCCTTACGGCAACGGTACCGCTATCTTTACGCGGGATGGCGGAGCGGCACGACAATTCCAATTCGACGTCGAGGTCGGCATGGTCGGGATCAACGTTCCCATTCCAGTCCCGATGTCGTACTACAGTTTCGGCGGATGGAAAGCATCCCTTTTCGGCGACTTGCACATGTACGGCCCAGAGGGGATTCAATTCTATACCCACGCCAAACTGGTCACCAGTCGTTGGCCGGACCCAGGCGCCAGCAAAGTCGATTTGGGTTTCCCCCAGGTGCGATAATGGGAGACATGTCGGAAACGGTTCGCAAGCATAAAGAATTTCTCTTCCCCGCCGTCGCTACTTACTATAAAGAGCCATTGGCACTCTCTCATGGGGAGGGAATGTATGTCTGGGATGAGAATGGGGACCGCTACTTGGATTGCTTCGGAGGCGTACTGACGGTAAGCGTCGGGCACGCCAATCCGGCCGTTGTCAAGGCGGAGACGGAGCAGCTCAACCGGCTGTCCCATACTTCGACTTTATATGCGAATCACAATATGTCCGACCTCGCCGAGAAGATGGCGGAGATCACCCCGGGGAGTCTGAAGAAGAGCTTCTTCACAAGCACGGGCACGGAAGCGGACGACACGGCGGTGCTTGCGGCCAAATTACATACGAAGCGGCATGAGATCATCGTCCTGCGGCACAGTTATGCCGGACGGTCAGCAACGGCGCTCTCATCGATGGGCCATGCTCCGTGGCGACCGGTCACGGCGCAAGTTGCCGGGTTTGTTCATGCCCATGCCCCTTATTGCTACCGATGTCCGTTCGGGCTGAAGTATCCAAGCTGCGGAATCAAGTGCGCGGAAGACATTAAGGAACTGATCGACACCACGACAACCGGGGAAATTGCGGCATTTATGGCGGAGCCGATCCTTGGCGTGGGAGGATTCATCGTGCCTCCCCCTGGCTATTTCGAGAAGGCAGTCCAGATCGCCCGAGCCCATGGCGGGTTGTTCATCGCGGACGAAGTCCAGACGGCGTGGGGCCGAACCGGAGACAAATGGTTTGGAATCGAGCATTGGGACGTTGAGCCGGACATCCTGACTACGGCAAAAGGGGCGGCCAACGGATTGCCGATCGGGATCACGATCACAAAATCGGAAATCGCCGACAGCTTCAAGGGCCCGACGTTTGCCACCTTTGGCGGAAACCCGGTCGCGACCGCCGCCGCGTTGGCGGTCATCAAAGAGATCGAAGATAAGGACCTGCGCCGCAACGCGAAGGTGATGGGCGACTACTTCCGACTGAAGCTAGAGGAATTGAAGGATAAGCACCCAACGATCGGTGACGTGCGAGGCATGGGTTTGATGCAGGGCATCGAGGTCGTTAAAGACAAGGTGTCCAAAGAGCCGTCCGTGCAAGCGGTTGCTCAAGTGTTCGAGGAGACCAAGAATCGACGGGTCCTGATCGGCAAAGGAGGACTCTATGGCAACGTACTCCGCCTTGGCCCGCCCCTCATCGCCGACAAAGGCAATATCGACGAGTTGATCGAGGCACTGGATGCGGCGTTTTATTCGGTAAAGATCTAAGCGCATTCTCGAATGGTAGACAACAACCCATGGCTATACTAGAGGTACCTATGGGTGACAAAAAACCAAAGAAAACGTCGTCGGGCAACCACGACAAGCATGCAGCCAAGAACACCAAGTCCCAGTTCATACTGCCAGACGCTCCTGCTGCACCGAAGGCCGACGAGAAAAAGAAGGGCAAGAAGTAGCCTGGAACGTCGGTAGACGTTCGCCAACGAGGCCCTAGGTCAATTCAAAGTCGGACGAACCAAGGGCCCCGAGCTACGGCTTCGCTTATTTTTACCCTTGACAGAAGTCTTGAACCAAAAATCAAATGGAGGGTTAATTGAGGGCCATGTTGCGTAAACTCGTAGCAACTCGATGATGAACTTCCTAGCCTTTGCTCCGATCCTTTTGGCTTCTGTCGGCTCCGTGGCGCCTCCACCCAACCCGTCGATTCAAAAGGAAGCAGACGGAGTCAAAGTCCCGCTGAAACATGGGGTCCTATGGGTTCAAGCGATGACGGAACGCACGTTTCGGGTGCGTTTCAGTCCCGACGGGCATTTTCGACCCGCCCGGATTCCGACGGTCGTGGCGACTGGCTCCTTACCTAGGATTCGAGTCGAATACGGCTTGCGCACAGCGGTGGTAAAAACATCTCTGGCCCAAGCGATCGTTCACCTGGATTCAGGAGCGGTTTCATTCGACACTCCTGATGGAAAGCAGTTCTTCGCCGAGGAACCGGGTAGCCGAGTATTGACGCCGGTCAGCTTGGCCGGTCCCCAACCGGTCTCTTCGTTCAAAGCCGACCAGCGGTTTGACCTTAGTCCTGACGAAGGAATCTACGGTTTGGGCCAGCATCAGGACGGGTTCCTCGACTATCGCGGCAGTACGGTTCACCTGGAGCAGCAAAATCGTGAGATTGCGATTCCCTATGTTGTTTCAAGCAAGGGCTACGGAATGCTATGGAACAACCCATCGTACGCCACGATAGGCGTCGCCAGTTCTGAAGAGACGGTCACTTGGAACCAGATGATCGATGAGACGGGCAAGCCAGGCGGGCTTACCGGCCACTACTTCTTGGGGGAGCATTTTGATAAGCCGGTTTTCAGCAGAAAGGACCCCAACATCCAGTTCGATTGGGGCAAAGCGCAGCCTAACGGGATTACCCATGACCACTACAGCGTTCGATGGAACGGCTTCATCGATGCTCGTGTAACGGGAACTTACATCTTCAAGACCCTATCGGACGATGGAGTCAGGCTTTGGGTCGACGGCAAGCCGCTGATCGACAATTGGACGGTCCATCCTCCGTTCCTGAACGTTGCCAAGACGGATTTCAAAGCGCGGACAAGGCATCGGATCCGGTTGGAGTATTTTCAAGCCGCGGGCGGAGCGGTCATCGATTTCTCTTGCGGAATCGAAAAGCCTTCCAACTCGCTACACTGGACTTCCGACGCCGCCGATGGAATCGACTATCTGGTGTCTTACGGTCCTTCCCTCGATCAAGTGATGGCGGAGTACCGGCATGCGACCGGAGAAGCGCCGTTGATCCCGAAGTGGGCACTCGGATATTGGCAGAGCAAGGAACGGTACAGCAGCCAACAAGAGTGGTTGGACATTGCCACGGAATATCGCGAACGCAAGCATCCAATCGACAACTTTGTCCAGGATTGGTTCTATTGGGACCCGGCGCCATGGGGATCTCATAGCTTCGATCCAAGGCGCTATCCCGATCCAGCCGCCGGTATCGCCAAGCTACACGACGACTACCATCTCCATTTCATGATCTCGGTGTGGGGCAAGTTCAACCCCGGCAACATCGAGAATCCGGATGCGAACTACGACGTGATGAACAAGCATGGATATCTCTATCCAGCCCGCATCTCATCCGATCGCTATTACGATGCCTTCAACCCGGACGCCCGGAAGCAATATTGGGCCCTGATGCGCGACGAGATCTTCCAGAAAGGGGTTGACGCATGGTGGCTCGACGCATCGGAGCCGGAGGTAGACATGACCGGATTCCGGTCGGTCCAGACTGCTGCAGGGCTCGGCGCCCAAGTTCTCAATGCGTGGCCCCTCATGCATACCACGGGGGTATCCGAGGGACAACTGAAGTCGGCTCCGGACAAGCGTCCCTTTATACTGACCCGATCGGCTTATGCGGGTCAGCAGCGAACGGGCGCATCGTGTTGGTCGGGGGATATCGGCGCGACATGGGATGTGTATGCGAAGCAGATTCCTGCGGGTTTGAACTTCTGCCTGTCTGGCATCCCCTACTGGACGACCGACATCGGCGCCTTCTTCGTTTCCCATGACACCTATCCCACCGGCCAGGGCGACCCCGCTTATCGCGAGTTGTTCACCCGATGGTTCGAATACGGGGCGTTCTGTCCGATTTTCCGGGTTCACGGTACCGACTTCCCCAAGGAGATGTGGCGCTTTGGGCCAGAAACGGAGAAGACTCTCAACCAATACGATGAACTTAGGTATCGCTTGATGCCCTATATCTACTCCCAGGCATGGCAGGTGACGTCCCACGGCGGTACGTTGATGAGAGCGCTCGTCATGGACTTCCCGAACGACAAGACGGCTCGAGAGTCCAAGGATGAGTTCCTATTTGGGCCTTCCCTGCTGATCTGTCCGGTTATCCAGCCGAGAGTCCACTCGCGGATGGTTTACCTTCCTTCGGGAACGGAATGGACTGACTTTTGGACCGGAAGATCCTATCCGGGTGGAACCACAGTCAAGGCTGATGCCCCCGTCGCCAAGATACCGATTTTTGTGCGTGCGGGTGCGATCGTGCCCATGGGGCAAGTCATGCAGTACGTGGACGAGAAGAAACCTGATCCGATCGAAATCAACATTGTGCCAGGCGCTTCAGGTTCGTTTACGCTCTACGAAGACGAGGGCTCAAACAACAACTACAAGGTTGGAAAATTCGCCTGTATCCCAATTGATTGGAACGATCGAACCAGGACGCTGACGATCGGGAAGAGAAGCGGCACCTTCTCCGGCATGCTGACACGTCGAACCTTCCGGGTTAAGCTATCTGCTTCGGGACATCAAATTGGAGGCGATCCGGGAAATCGAGAACAGTCCATTTCTTATGCAGGCGTGCCAATAGCCTTGAAGGTCTCGCCCTAGATTCTGGATTCGAGGTATGACTTGGGCGAAGGAGACACGAACGGTGAATAAAGCATTGAAAAGCGCCGATTCGTCCAACAACTCGTGAGCATTAAGAGAATCGTGCGCACTCTCGTAGGATTCACCCTGCTTGGCATCGTTGTCGGGTTGGCGGTTGCCGGGATCATGATCATGTTGAATACCGCTTTTCCGGCACTGGTATTCAACTTCATCGGGCAACCCAAAGACCCGGTTAAGATGATCCTGACGATCGGGCTCTCCGACGGAGCAACGTTCGGGTTTATTTTAGGGATTGTCGCCCTGATATTTGATTTGATTGCAGGTTAAGTCAATTGCCGATAACTCGATAAAGTGCCGGCTCGGTCTTCGCTCCCAATTTGATGTTCGAGTCCCATACGGTTGTTATATCGATTGGTTCCTTGCTCCTTGAGGGAAACATAAACCGTTCGTTGACAACATATCGAACGAAATCGCCGGCATCGTTCACGTAGATCTCGAATTTACCGGAGGGGGCCAGTTTGGGGTCATCTCGATACTCTCCCGTGATCTTCTGGACATCCACCCCGTTGAGTGCGACTTTTCCCTGATAAGTTAGGGTCGCCCATTGGGCCATCAACCTCCGGAGCCGACTCGGCTGGCTTATGGCGATATCCAACATCGCATTCATCTCACCGAGGCTCTTTTCCGCAGCCATATAGAAGTCGCCAATTTTCTGTTCGACTCCACCCTGGGTTACCAATTCCACGTATCGGGGCTTCCCGAAGCCGCCTTCCGGTCGATCGTACGAGAATTCCTTTCCGTCGCTGCAAACAAGCCATTGACCAGGCCGACTGCCGTTTCTCGACTGGTGCAAGTAGAGCTTCGAGGGACGATCGAATTGCAGCTCCGTTTCAATATTTACAGAGACATTCTGGGCGGATTGGGTCATCTTAATCGATCCAACCGCGCTTTGGGCGGCGGCATATCGACTGAACACCCTTGACATGATCTGTGAGGCGCTCAACTTGGTCGGTTCGCTTGCGTCCTGTTGCGGGACATGCAGGGAGAGGAGCAGTGCGATAGCTGTCGTGATCATCTTACAGTTTTCCCGAATGAGTCCATTCGATATCGTTGACGTGTTTGGATACGTTGGCGGTTCGCGCGGCTACAAAAAGCCAGTCCGACAGACGATTCAAGAAGAGACGCGCTTCGGACCGAACCGCTTCCGCGTCGCTGAGTTCAATGACGCTCCTTTCTGCCCGGCGACACACGCAGCGAGCATGGTGCAATTGGGCGCCCAGAGCGCTCCCGCCCGGCAAAATGAACGCCTTCAAAGGCGGCAATTGGTCGCTCAGCAGGTCAATCGACTGCTCTACGGCAATCGCATGGGCATCCGTGATGTTTGCGACTTGAAACTTTCCGTCCGGCGGCGATGCAAGCTCGGAACCCAGGTCAAAAAGCCAGTTTTGGATGTTCGCCAACATCGAATCCAGAGGATCTTGGTGTGCATGCACTCTTGCGAGACCGATTACTGAGTTCAATTCATCGACATCGCCGATTGCCTTGATGCGGCTCGAGGTTTTTGAGATGCGACCGCCGCCATACAAGCCGGTTGTCCCATCGTCTCCTGTTTTGGTGTAAAGCTTCATGATCGATCTTTAAGTACAAGCAGCACAAACTTGGGCAGGTTCTTCACCTTTGAGATTTTGGATGGATTCAACATGAGCCTCCACAGCCACTCGAATCGCAGCTTCTGAATGAGCGACGGGGCACGTTTTGTCTTGCCGCTGAACACATCGAACGATCCGCCGATGCCAACCGAGACCTTTGCGTTGATGATCTGCTTGGTCGCATCGATGAACCTCTCTTGACGAGGCATTCCCAGGCCCACAAACAGGATATCGGGGCGAGTGGCCGCAATCTCCTTCGCCACGACTTGGTCGCTTTCGGCTGGAAAGTAACCATGACGGGTTCCGACGATATTGCATCCGGGGTGTTTCAACCTGAGCTTCTCAGCGGCAAGCTCTGCAACACCGGATTCGGCGCCGAGGAAGAAGAGCCGGTACCCCTTGTCTGCGCTCAGTGCACAGACCCGATCGACGATGTCCACTCCACTGACCCGCTCTGGTAGCGCGAATCCCTTTTTCTTGGCCGCCCAGATGATTCCCGCGCCATCCGGAGTGACCAAGTCTGCCCTCTCCACAAAAGTCATGAACTCAGGGTCCGAGTGAGCGATCACGACCGCTACCGCATCGGCGGTGACGACAATGTGAGGGTTACCTGACAAAACGAAAGCTTCCAGACATGCCAGCGTTTGGTCCATTGTCACCCGATCAATCGGGACTCCCAGTATTCTAAAGGAATCCCGATGCCCAGCACCTAATCCAGTGTTGGTCATGCTCTCGTCATTTTACACGGGTTTCAGCCCCTGAACCGAGGATTGAGGGATGCCTGAACGCTTGCCTTGGGGCCGATATCCGTCATGCCGATATCCCTGCTCTCCAATTCTCTGATTAAACGCTTCGCCCACGGAATCCCGCCCCTCCGTACAAAGTAGAATAACGTTAAATGACTGGCGCCGCTAACCCGACAAAGATCCGCATCAAGGTTCTGCGACAGCAGGATCCTAACGCGCCTCAACACTGGGAAGAGTTTCAAATTCCCTTCCGCGAAAAGCTGAACGTTATTTCAGCTCTGCTGGAGATTCAGAAAAATCCCCAAACGATCGACGGCAAGACCGTCCGCCCTCCGGTTTGGGAGTCAGCCTGCTTAGAAGAGGTCTGCGGCGCGTGTACGATGAACATCAACGGTCGTATTCGCCAAGCATGTACCGCGTTGATCGAGGATGTCGGCGAGCAGAAAGGTGATACGTTAGAGATCACTTTGGAACCGATGAAGAAGTTCCCCCTGATCAAGGACCTGATCGTTGACCGAAGCAAGATGTTCGAGAACCTCAAGAAGGTCAAGGCTTGGGTGCCGATCGATGGAAGCTTCGACCTCGGTATGGCCCCTGCTCAGGACGATCGTGGACGCCCATTGCGGTATGCGCTCTCTCGCTGTATGAGTTGCGGGTGCTGTTTGGAAGCTTGTCCACAAATCAACGAGCACTCCACCTTTGTAGGACCGGCGGCGCTTGCCCAGGCTCTTTTGTTCAACGTCCACCCGATCGGTAAGACGCTGGAAAACGACCGCTTTGAGTTCTTAACCAGCGAAGACGGCATTACCGGCTGTGGCAATGCCCAGAACTGCGTGAAGGTGTGTCCAAAGAGCGTGCCCCTGACGCGGGCGATTGCCGAATTAAATCGGGACACGACATTCTATAAGTTAAAGAAGTGGGTCGGGCTCATCTGAGCATCCTAAGGCTGGCGTTCTTGTACAATTAGCGTATGGCACCTCATTCGCGAGCTATTCTAGTCGCCAGCCTTGCTCTGATTTCTGCAGTCACCTTTGGTCAGGGAGATACTCCGCCGGTCGTCAAGCTTAGCGTTGACACCCCGATTGTCGCCGCAAGCAAGCCGTTCAAAGCAACTCTGACGGTAACGTTCGGCTCTGGCCTCCATGCCTATCAGAACCCCCAAAGCGATCCTTCCTACATCCCTGTCGCAGTCACGTCCGGAGACAAGGTCTTTAAGATTGTCGCCGTAAATTATCCGAAAGGAACTCCGACAACGATCGCTGGAGAGAAGACCCCCATCAACGTTTATACGGGCACGATCAAGATTCCGATCACGCTGCAAGCACCGGCGAAGTTCGGCCGCATGCCGCTCAAAGTCGCATTCGCCTACCAGCAGTGCAACGATAGCAGTTGCTTTCCACCATCGTCTATCACTGCGCTCGGAACCGTAACGGTGTCGCCAAAAGCTGGCAAATCGGTGTCTCCGACATCCAAGAGTTCGCAAACGAACCGATGAAGGCGGTCAATTGCAGCGGCTTTGAAGTTGGCGACGGCTCACTTACCATCATCGGTGGGCCGTGTCTCGCGGAGTCCCAGGCGATATGCGACGAAGTTTGCGGCATCCTCCAGGAGTTGTGCCGCGAATTCGGCTTCAACTACGTGTTCAAAGCATCCTTCGATAAGGCAAACCGCACGTCGGCGGGAACGGTTCGAGGTTCGGGAATCGATGAGGGGTTGCGGATCATTGCCAACGTAAAGGCGAGATTCAATGTCCCGGCCACCACCGACATACATTTACCGAAGCAGGCCCTGCCCGCATCGACGGTGGTCGATATCCTTCAGATACCCGCTTTCCTTTGCCGTCAAAGCGACTTGCTTGAGGCGGCTGCCGCTACCGGAAAGCCGGTCAACGTCAAGAAAGGGCAGTTTTTGGCCCCTGGTGACACCAAGAATATCGTCGAGAAGCTTGAGTCCTTCGCCGCCAGTGGGATCATTCTCACCGAGCGCGGCACGACGTTTGGCTATAACACGCTGATCGTCGACATGCCCGGTTTGGAGATCATGAGGGGATTCGGAGTCCCTGTATGCTTCGATGCGACTCACTCTGCTCAAAGACCCGGTGCGGCGGGAACGGCCTCCGGTGGGGTTCGGGAGTCGATTCCAGCGATGGCTCGGGCGGCAACGGCAGTGGGGATCGACGCGCTCTTCTTGGAAGTCCATCCCTGTCCAGAAAAGGCTCTCTCGGACGCGGCAACCCAGTGGCCGCTCGACCGTGCCCGTGAACTCTTGGAACAGGTACGCGCCGTTCACGATGCGGTTCGCGGAATCGTGTAAATCAGGATTCGTCTATCGTCGGCCAGCTTGGGCGCGATAGACGGCCTCGATTCGCTCCGCCATTTTTTGAATCGTGTATGTAGAGCGATGAAGTTCCATCGCACGCTGTCCCATCTGGACATTCCCCGCCGGGTCCGATGCAAGTTTCGAGGCCATCGTGGCCAAGCCCGAAGCGTCCCGTTTATTGAATAAATAGCCGGTCGAGCCTTCCTCGATGATTTCTGGCATTCCACCTACTCGGCTGGCAAGAACGGTCCGGCCCACCGACATTGCTTCCAAGGCGGCGTAGGGGAACGCTTCCTCCCAGACGCTTGGAATCACGACTGCGTCGATGGCAAGCAGGCACTCGGGCACGTCGTCTCTGAACCCATGAAATCGAACGCGCGAACCAGATTCCTGGGCTCGTTCCTCCAAGGGCACCGACAAAGGGCCCTCCCCAAATACCTCAAAGCTGACCCGATGCTCGGTAGCCGGGGAGGCGGTTATGAGAGTGTCGACACCTTTCTCCGCCACCAAGCGGCCGAAGAACCCGATTGCAAACAAATCGTCTTCGATTCCTAGCTCGCGCCGGGTATCGTCGCGAAGCCGGGACGGCATCAAGGGAGGGCATCCTGCCTTGGCAACCGTCATCTTTGTTTTCGGCACTCCGGAAACCTCGAGTTGGCGCTCGACTGCATTGGAGACCGGAATAAAGTGGTCGAAAAGCGAGGTGTAAAGGCGCACCTTTGTCGAACTCCAAGGCAGCACGACATGTCGAGTCATGATCGTGCATGGTTGACGCGTAATGCGCGCGGCCACGGCAGGCAATAGGAAATCTGGACTGTAGTGAACGTGGACGACGTCGTATCGATGGGCTTTAAAGTGGCGAAGATACTTCGCCATCGCGGGAAAATCCAGCTTTCGCCGGTTGAGGATGGGAATCGAGGGAACGGAAATGTGGTAATGAAGCGGGGTGCTGGGACCACATGTCACCGAGACATCGTGCCCCCTCTCGGCTAACCCATCGCTAAGATACGCAATGTAACGCTCTATGCCTCCCCACGAAAGCAGGGAACTTCCTACCTGCAATATTTTCATTAGTTCGTGGTTTGAAGGTATTCACGGAGCCATGACCGGTTGTTCTCGATCATTTCGGTATGCCAATCGTGACCGCCGTCGTAAGTCCGCAGCATTTTCGTGCCAGGTAATGCTTCGAAGATTGACTTTACCGCTTCCGGTCGGCTTGCGGGGTCGCGCAGTCCCAATGAGAGTTGAGTTGGGGCCAAACAGCGGGTGGCATGGTTAATCGTGTCGAAATAGCTTACGGTGTTCAGTACACGTGCCTCGCCCACCGGTACCGTTTCCATAAAGTCGGTCAGCTCCTTGAGAGGATAGCGATGAACGTTTCCTGTCAACACTCGATTCATGCCGGCCAAGAACGGCATGTCGGCGCACACTGCCTTGATGATCGGGCTCCATGCTCCAAGCCAGATGGACATACCCGCCCCCTGACTCATTCCCATCGCCCCAATCCGATCCTCATCCACTTCCACCTGAGCCTGCAGGACTCGAGTGGCTATCAGCGCATCTTGAAACATGCGGCGAAAGACCCAAGTGTAAGGTGATTCGGCGCCTTCAGAGAAATATCCTCGTTCACGAACATACTTCTCTTGGTGAAACGGCTCATGACCAAAGAAGTTAAAGCTCAGGCTCACAAAGCCATCCCGGGTTCCGTAAGCGTTGGGAAGTAACGACTCCCGACCGTAGGGTGGAACCCACACAAAAGCGGGAAGGCGGCGCGCGCCACGGGGATAGGACAACCACCCATATAGCCGACGGTTTCCTATCGATAAGAAGTCAAAGGTCTCCACTACGAATCCGGGATATTCGAATTCGTTGACGGAACTCCTATGGTAATTCAACCTGACGCTTGCCGCTTCAGCAACCGCATCTTGCCAAAATTCATCGAAGTCTTCTGGCACGTAGGGCGCCAGATCACTCATGCTCCGACGGCACGTTGAAGGGCTTCTACGGTAAGCCCGGTCGTCATTAGCCATGCGGTAGCACGTTGGATTTCTTCTATCGGCCCTTCCAATTCCAACTGAATCCACCCGAAGTCTGCATCCACATTGGCTTTGCGAATGTTCACCCTCACACTAAAATCGCGACTAAGGCGCCAAATCCAAGGCTCTTGGACCTGCTCCTTACCCGCGGTGACATTGATATCGACACGCGTCATAGTATGTGAGTCAGGATACCGAACCAACACGCTCAATTATCTGAGAATCAGACGTTCGACCGACAGTGCGCCCCTCATCGCGCAGAGCGCGTCCAAGGTGAGCCTCTTCCTCGATAACAAAATCAGCAATTCAGGCGTATGAAGGAGGTCGAAACGGCCCAGTCGTTATTATTTCAACCTTCCCTACCTGTAAAGCGATGCGGCTGTACGGTGTCGCCCCATAACTTCCCCGCTTGCCAACGTCTGCCTTGCCATGGGCCGTATAATCCAATTGTGAGCGACCGTGTACTTGTTTTCGATACAACCCTTCGCGACGGCGAGCAGAGCCCTGGAGTGCGCCTTTCACTTGAAGAGAAGTTGGAAATTGGAAAACAGCTTGAGAGCCTTGGCGTGGACATCATCGAAGCCGGATTCCCAATCAGTTCGCCGGGAGACTTCGCGAGCGTCAATATGCTGGCGAAGGAGCTCAAGAACGTTACGATTTGTGGTCTCACTCGGGCGAGAGAGCGAGATATCGAAGTAGCAGCCGAGGCACTCGCGCCTGCGGCCAGACGTCGCATCCATACCGGGTTGGGAGTCAGCGAAAACCACCTGCAACACAAGCTCAGGATGTCACGTGAAGAGGCGCTCGAAACAGGCGTGAGGGCAGTAAAGATTGCCCGGAAATTTACGGATGATATCGAGTACTTCATGGAGGACTCGGGGCGAGCAGACCTGGATTATGTATATAAGGTTGTCGAAGAGGTGATTCGAGCGGGGGCAACCACGATCAACGTTCCCGATACTACCGGTTTCACGTACCCAAACGAGTATTACCACCTGATCAAAGGGATCATCGAGAACGTTCCAAACTCCGACCAAGCGGTTTTCTCGTGCCATTGTCACAACGATCTGGGAATGGCAACTGCGAACACCCTCGCGGGGGTTTTGGCTGGCGCTCGCCAAGTCGAGGTGACGGTCAACGGCATAGGAGAGCGAGCCGGCAATACCGCACTCGAAGAGGTTGTGATGGCACTCTACATCCGCCGAGACAAATTCGAGGTCGGTACCGGGATCGACACCACTCAGCTCCTGCCGACTTCCCGGCTTGTGTCCCGTCTCTCTGGAATGGTCGTGCAGCGAAACAAAGCGGTGGTGGGAGCAAATGCCTATGCTCATAGCAGCGGGATCCACCAGGACGGTGTCCTCAAAGAGCGCAGTACCTATGAGATCATCGACCCGCTCCTTGTGGGGGCTGAAAAGAGTGAAATCATCCTAACCGCCCGCTCGGGCCGTCACGGTCTGAAACACCGTCTCGCTGAAATCGGATTCGCCTTTAACGACGAGCGGTTCGAAGAGATCTACCATCACTTTCTGAAAGTAGCAGACACCAAGAAAGAAGTCAACGAAGATGACCTTCGCTTGCTCGTCGGTTAGGCGTTCGCCGATAGCTTTCACCGTAACGGATTTGATGGATCGAACGGGACTGAGGTCGAAAAAGGCTCAATATCATGTCCCTGGAGATAGGCTCATTCAAACAACACAGTTCGGATATGTTGGGCGGATAACAGGAATAAACGGGGTGTGAGTGCCGGTAGATTGACAATGTGAATGTCCCAATCTACGTCGTCGACGCGTTTACGTCCGTTCCTTTTGCCGGCAATCCGGCTGGAGTTTGCATCCTTGAGTCTGAGCGTGAAAGCTCCTGGATGCAAAGCGTAGCGGCTGAAATGAGGCATGCAGAGACCGCCTACTTGCGTCAGCTACACGATGGATACGAGTTGCGATGGTTCACCCCGGTAGTCGAGGTCGACCTGTGCGGTCACGCAACCCTTGCGAGCGCCCATGTGCTTTGGGAGTCGGGTCGACTTTCGAAGGATGTCGAGGCACGTTTCTACACTCGAAGCGGTTTGTTAACGGCAAAGCTTAACGGACAGATTCAACTCGACTTCCCAGCGAAGATTGCCACCCAGGCTAACCTTCCCCACCCCGTCAACGGCTTGAGCCCGACTTGGATGGGAAATAACAAAATGGATTGGCTCGTCGAGGTCGAAACCGAGGAGGAGGTTCGGAGTTTCCAGCCCGATTTCGAAAACATCTACGCGCTTGGGATCCGAGGGCTGATCGTAACTGCCCGTGCCAACGCAGAATTCGACTTCGTCTCTCGGTTCTTCGCTCCCCAATCGGGGGTTCCCGAGGATCCGGTAACTGGCTCGGCACATTGCTGCCTCGCCCCCTACTGGTCAGACAAACTGGGGAAAACTAAAATGACCGGTTACCAGGCGAGCCAACGCGGCGGCATCGTTGGAGTGGAAATTCAAGGCGACCGTGTGCTCTTGCGAGGGTACGCGACTACAATACTGGAAGGAAATTTGAGATGTTAGAGACCGTTACCCTCGAAAACTCGTGTCATCCGCTCATCCCGGTCGTTCGAGAGCTGTTTCGAGAGTATATGGCTGAACTCGCAGTTGATCTCTGCTTCCAAGGATTCGAGGCTGAACTCGCCGAACTTCCCGGGAAATACTGCCCTCCGTCAGGGGTCCTCGTAGTGGTTTTGGATGGCGACCAGCCGGTAGCTTGCGGTGCGCTACGCCCACTTGAATCCAATGTATGCGAACTCAAGCGAATCTACGTTCGGCCATCTCACCGGGGCTCTGGCCTTGGCAGAAGCATTACCCTCGACCTCATGAAGAGAGCCAAGCAAATCGGCTACACCGTCGTTCGGCTCGATACTTTGAGGCGACTTACTCCCGCCCTTGGTTTATATACATCGCTTGGATTTGCGGAGATTCACCCGTACAACTTCAACCCCGAGCCTGACGTCGCCTATTTCGAGCGGCCGCTTTAGAACGAGCAAGATTCCCTTATGTGACCAGGGCTCATTAAATGAGAGCTGATCCTCTTGTCTGCATTACGCCTCAACACGTAATTCGCGAAGGTTTGTAACGTCGGATGGTTTTTGAACCTAAAAACGGTTCCGAACGCGAGCAAATACCCTTTCGCAGATGAAGTTATCCTAAGAAGCTTCCCGTGCTTTGGGCATGGGGACTGGCTGCCAACTCGCAGATATCGACGGCATAACGGCCCACTGGTCACGTTGAAAGTCGCCAAGTATCAAACCGCGCAACATCTTCAATCCGCTATTAAGATCGGCAGACTTGTACCCGATAACTCCATTTGAATTTGGACAACAGTCCCGGTTGCCAACAATTACTTTCAACTTGCATGTAACCCGAATATGTGACGCCTAAACACGTCACATATTCGGTTCAGCATGACTCAGTAAACTTTCATTTTAAACAGAACCTGACGAAACCGCTGCAGGAGAGGGTAGTGGTCGAAACATGATCCTAAATGATCTTGCAACACCAGGGATGGTCGAAAACCTATGATTATGAAGAAACTAGCCGGTTGCTTGGGACTGATCGCTCTTGCCACTGCGGTCTTTGCCCAAACCGCCCCTCCACGTATCGTTGAATTGAGAAAGAATCCTCCCGCGGAAATGCTGCGTTCTATTTCGCTTGGACAGAAATCCAAATCCGACATGCTTCACTTGGCAGTTAGCCTGCCATTTGGCGACCCGGATGGAGTTCAGCGCTTCGCAGATGCCGTCTCCGACCCGAACAGTCCCCTCTACCGTCAATTTATCAGTCCTCAAGAGGTGGGAGCACGATTCGGACTCCCAGCCCGCCGGGTTCAGAGAGTGCGCGATTACCTTGCCTCACAAGGAATGAACGTAAAAGCTGTCAGTAAGAACAGACTCTCGATCCTGGTCGATGCCACAGTTGAACAGGCAGAAGCTGCCTTCCATACCTCCATTGAGACGTTCTACGTTCCGGCCACGGCAGACTCCGCCGAGGCTACGCGCTTCTCTTTCACAACGCCTCCTGCAGTGCCAGCGGAGATTGCCAATGACGTGCTCGACATATGCGGCATGGACAGCTTCACACGTCCTAAGGCTCACACAGCGCTGACCGCAACCCAACTTCGGTCTCTGTACAGCGTTGCGACGATGTATGGAGCCAACGGTAAGGAGGGAGCAGGTCGAACAATTGCGATATCAAGCTTCGACGGATTTCGACTCTCCAACATCTCGCTTGAATGCACCCTCATGTCGCTACCCACTCCCGCAGCGGGGGCAGGATCAAACGTGTCCGTGGAAGTCATTTCAGGTGGATCAGGCAGTACCGGAACCGCCTCAGGCGAGGGTGATCTGGACATTCAAGCCACTTTGTGCATGGCGCCCCTTGCCAGCATCATTGTCTACGACAACTATCAATCCAGCACCACGACAGGTAACAATCCGATAGCCGTGCTGACACAGGAAGTCGACGACAACACGGCCGACATTGTGACTGAGAGCTATGGGTGGCAATTGGGTACGTCGGGAAATCTGGCTGCGCACAACCTGCACCTGAGCATGACCGCACAGGGAATTACTTACATGGCCGCATCGGGAGACCATGGAACGACTTGGACGGTCTCGGGCTACGATTACAACTTTCCGGCTATCGAGCCGGAAGTTCTTTCAGTGGGTGGCACCTCCGCGACGGTGAACTCCTCGGGAACACGGTTGACGGAAGTTGGATGGAACTCGAACGGCGATGCGGGAGGCGGCGGCTGGAATGTGACCACCGACACGTTCAATACCCGGCCCGCATACCAAAGCACTACCGCGTTTCTTGCCGGAACGGGCGTACCAAGTTTGTCGAGCGTTCCCTATCGCCTTGTCCCCGATGTCTCATTCGATGCCGATCCCAATACCGGATACCTTATTTATCTGTCCGGAACGAAAACTCAAATCGGCGGAACAAGTGGCGCTTCCCCAACATGCGCCGGCATGCTGGCCGAACTTGAAGAGCAGCTCATTAACGATGGCGCTCTCACAGCAAATGCAAGCGGGAAGTATCGGTTGGGACGCATTCAAGACTTGCTTTATTCGTTCAATGGCCTGTCAAGCGTTTTCTATGACGTGACATCCGGCACAAACGGCACCTTGCCAAGTGGCGCCGTGTCGGAAGCGGGCACTGGGTGGGACACCGATTCCGGTTGGGGTCCGATCATCTTCTCCGGCCTGCAGGCTCAGATCGAGAAAGGTGTTTCTTCGGTGACCCTCTCACCCACATCCGTGACGGGCGGGACTTCCAGCACCGGAACCGTGACCTTAGCAGTCGCGGCGCCTACGGGCGGCGCGGTGGTGAATCTGACAAGCACCAACACGGCTGCCGCAACCGTTCCAACATCGGTAACGGTCGCTGCTGGAGCAACGACAGCTACATTTACCGTGACATCCTATGCCGTCACTTCCGCTCAATCAGCAACCATCAAGGCGGTCTACAACAACATATCGGGTTCCGCCGTTCTGACGGTAAATCCGATGACGGTCAGTTCCGTCACCCTTAATTCGGCATCGGTAGTTGGCGGTACATCCTTAACTGGTACGGTCACCCTCAGCACGGCGGCTCCAACCGGTGGAACGGCTGTGAGCTTGAGTTCGAGCAGCACGAGCGCGACAATGCCATCGACGGTCACGGTTGCTTCCGGCTCTAAAACGGCCACCTTTACGATTACAACGGTCGCAGTGTCTTCCAGTTCAAGCGCGACTATCACCGCAACTCTCGGAACGGCGTCGACAACGGCTTCCCTGACGATACAGCCCGCCAGTCTTTCAAGCGTGACGCTCTCGTCGACAACGGTCGTTGGCGGAAGCAATGTGACCGTCACCGGGACTGTTACGCTGAACGGAGCAGCAGGCTCAGGCGGCAACGTGGTGACCCTGAAGAGTTCTTCAACGACAGCAGCGACGGTTCCAACCTCGGTCACGGTGGCCGCTGGTGCGACCACCGCTACTTTTACGATCACTCACAAGGTGGTATCGGCTTCGACTTCGACTACGATCACCGGAACGTTCAACTCTGTATCGAAGACCGCTTCCTTGACGGTTGCTCCATTTGCGATCTCGACGCTGAGTTTGTCCCCGACATCCGTTGTCGGAGGGGCTTCCAGTACGGGAACGATCACCTTGAACGCGGTTCCGGGGAGCTCAACCGGCGCCATTAGTGTCAAGCTCGCCTCGTCGGCGACTTCTGCAACCGTCGGATCAACCGTGTCCATCGCGGCTGGCGCCTCAACCGGCACGTTCACGATCACGACGAAAGCGGTTACGAAGTCGACAACGTCGACGATTACGGGGACTCTTGGTTCCAGTTCCAAGACCGCAACCCTGACGATCCAATCCTAATCGCCACCCACCCTGTCCGTCCATCGAATTCATCGGTGGGCGGCCTCTTTTTTTGCTTGGAGTACCATCAGTTCGCCCTGTTGGTCTCGATATTCGTTCCGCGATCAATCGATCGACCCGGTCAAGGCATATAAGAACCTGTGACCGACTCATACAACACGAGCCAAAAGGCATGGTGGTGGTATGGCGCGGATCCCGGTCGTCGCTGTAGTCGTGGGATGGGTCGTGCCCACGTCTTGCTTGTCCGAGGGTTGAAACGTATCTTATGTATGGCCCTTTACGCATGACTGGCAGCAAGATTTTTCGGACACGTTGGTCGAGAATCTAAGAAGTCGTGGGCGATTGGAAGCAAAACGTGGGCACGACGCATCCCACGGCTACAGCATTTTCAAGGCATGGTGGTGATACGGCGCGGATCTCGGTCTTCGCTGTAGTCGTGGGATGGGTCGTGCCCAAGTCTTGCTTGTCCGAGGGATGAAACCTATCTTATGTATGGGCCTTTACGTATGACTGGCAGCAAGATTATGCGGGCGC
>Ga0302320_10007244_pt1 | contig 24461 bp, 23 predicted proteins | sample Bog_T0_3_FD_202130 | JGI IMG/M metagenome (GOLD analysis project Ga0302320, IMG submission 202130) | Peat permafrost microbial communities from Stordalen Mire near Abisko, Sweden - Bog_T0_3 | ecosystem: Environmental > Terrestrial > Soil > Wetlands > Peat | place: Sweden: Abisko, Stordalen Mire...
GGTATAGGGGTCCTTCACTTCGTTCAGGATGACACTTAGAAGCAGGTCAGCGGCAAGAGCAAGAGCAAGAGCAAACACAAGGTCAACAGACCCACATCTGCTAACTGCGGCAGAAATGGGGCACCAGAGTCAACAACCACCTGTGATCTGCGAGAGCGTTGGAGCAATCGAAATCGATTCCGGGTTGAGAAGCTTGGAGCTGTGCGGGGGAGATGGGCGGGATAGGGGTCCTTCACTTCGTTCAGGATGACACTTAGAAGCAGGGCAGCGGCAAGAGCAAGAACAAACACAAGGTCAACAGACCCACATCTGCTAACTGCGGCAGAAATGGGGCACCAGAAACATGTCCCCCTCACCCAAGGGCAGGACACCCGCGGCATCGGGGCTTCTAACTGCGGAGGAATTGGATGGAGTGGGTTTTGATGATGAGCCAGATGGATTGATTGGGCTGGAGGGCGAGGGTTTGCAAGGCTCCGCGAGTGATGTGGACAAGGAAGGCGGTGGCTCCGCAGAGGACGCGGAGTTCGACCATTCCGGCGCGGTCTTCGATGGAATCGATGCGGCCGGGGATGATGTTGCGGGCGCTGATTCCGGTGGGTGGAGTGGTGGCGACCAGGATGTCTCCGGCGCGGACGGCGAGCGAGGCGGATTCGCCATGGCCTTTGTGGGCGAGAGGCGATTCGAGCAGCAGGTCGGTTGAGGCGATGCGGCAGGTCATGGTTCCGAGCGCAGGGTGACTCTCTTCGATGGTGGCGTGGAAGATGTTTTCGTAGCCGGAGAGGGCGGCGCGCTCTGGGTTGGCGGGAGTGCTGAACACCTGTTGGGGCTCGCCATCAGCAATGACAGTTCCCTTCTCCATGACGAGGACGCGACGGGAGAGCGAATAGGCTTCCTGCTGGTCGTGGGTGACGTAGAGCATGGGAACGCGACGCTCGCGCTGCCAATCGAAAAGCGCCTCAAGAAGCATCGACTTGAGGGAGAGGTCGAGGGCGGAGAGCGGTTCGTCCAGCAGCAAGAGTTCGGGCTCACAGACGAGGGTGCGGGCGAGAGCGACGCGCTGCTGCTCGCCTCCGGAGATGGCGGCGGGACGGCTGGCAGCAAGCGGCGAGATACGGAAGCGTTCGAGAATTTCATTCACGCGGGCATCGCGCTCGTGGGGCGGGAGATCGAGGAGTCCGTATTCGATATTGCGGCGGACGGAGAGATGAGGGAAGAGGGCAGGCTGCTGCGAGAGGTATCCGATGCGGCGCTGGCGGACGGCGACGTTCTCTCCGGTTTCACCGGAGAAGAGAGTGCGCTTGCCAAGCGTGATGCTGCCGCTGGCAGGACGGCGGAATCCGGCGATGCAGTCAAGCACGGAGGTTTTACCGGCTCCCGAGGGGCCGAAGAGGACGACCGCTTCACGCTGGGCCTGGAAGCTGCAATTGAGTGAAAAGCGCTGTAGAGGGAGATGAATCTCTACGGACAGGGCGGTGGCGGTCATTGCAGCCTCCAGTTGCGGCTGCGGTTGAAGGCGTTGATCAGGATCAGCAAGGCGAAGGAAATGGCGAGCAGAGTGAGAGACTGGCGCGCGGCAGTGGCGTAGTCGAGCATCTGGACGTTGTCATAAATTGCGATGGAGGCGGTCTGGGTGCGTCCGGGGATGTTGCCGCCGAGCATGAGGACGACTCCGAATTCGCCGAGAGTGTGCGCGAAGCTGAGAGCGAAGCCGGTGATGATTCCGGGAAGAGCGATGGGAAAGGTGATGCGCCAGAAGGTGCGCCAGGACGAGGCTCCGAGGCTGGCGGAGGCCATGAGCAAGCGTCGATCTACCGATGCGAGGGCAGTGGTAAAGGGCTGGACGGCAAATGGAAGGCTGTAGATGACGGAGCCGAGAACGAGTCCTTCAAAGCTGAAGGCAAGGGTGTGTCCGGTGAAACGCTGCCAGAAAGCGCCGAGCCATCCGTTAGAGCCTAACTGGAGGAGCAAGTAGAATCCGAGGACGGTTGGCGGCAAGACGATGGGCAGAGCGATGACGGATTCCACGAGAAAGCGGAGGCGGAAGCGGGTGAAGGCGAGCCACCAGGCAATGGGGAGTCCGAGGACGAGCAGAAGGGTGGAAGTGACGAGCGCAAGTTTGAGGCTGAGCAGCAGAGGCGGGATCAAGGTGCGCTCTCCTCAGGGTGATTTGGTGAATGCGTGGGCTTGTGGATGGACACGCATCTATTCTGGACCGGCACACGGGTTCAAGGCAAAGACAAGGGCGGAACTTCTGCTAAACGGAGCTTATTTTGGAGCGGGAGTGCGAAGGCGTTTCAGTTTGAGGACGCTGCCGGGAAGGTCGCGGGTCTCGGCGAGAACGGCTACCGTGGCGAGCAGGCCCATCACCAGGAAGAGCGCGAACATGATGACGGCGATGACGAGAATCGGCATAAGGCACCTCGGCGGCTATTGTGTGCCGACGGCACACGCGCTTCGGTGATGGCCGTCACGGGTGTAGGTGCGCGGCTTGGGTTGCGCCAACTCGGGTAACGCTTCGCTGCCGGCGCTAGACCAGTTTGGCGAGTTCGCCGTCAATCTGCTGCAGTTCAGTGTTCAAGAGCAGAGTGTAGCGTTCGTTGCTGGTACGCGCAATCTGCTCGCAGATTCGGGCACGGGTCAATTTGAGAGCTTGAATCTGACGGAGTTCTTCTGCCTTCAGACGTCCGAGCCGCTCTTTTTCGTCGACTACTTCCTGGGTTCGAATCTGTTCCTGCTGAGTGATTTGCTGATCTTCGACAGACTTGCTTTCCCATCCATTTGCCATATCTCTAATTATAAGCGGGCTGAAGGCGGAAGAACAAAGGAAAGGGGCCGGATTCGGCCCCTCGGGAGGAAATCGGCCAATTTCTAGAACTTGACGACGAGACCACCGGTGTAGCGGAAGGTCATGCCTCCATTGGCGTGGATGAAGTCGAACTGGGCGAGGCGGGCGGCAATGTGATCCGAGATTCTGACGTCTACGCCAGCGCCGATGGCAGCCGCAAGGGACTTGTAGTAGGTGTCGCCGTTAATCCCATGATTGAAGTTGGGGATGCTCAAACGCTCGTGGTCGACTCCGAAGAGGACGTGGGCAAAGGGCACGAAGGAGGACTCGGTGCGGAGGGCGTAGGTGGGGCCGAACATATAGGTCCAGCGGTAGAGGTTCTCACCCGACTGCGCCACATTGGTGTTGGAGTTGTAGCTGACGTCGGCGGTGGCTCCAAGGTCTCCCCAGATGAAGCGGGTGGCCTGAACTGATTCTCCGTGGATTCCCGCAGTGCCCAATCCGAGGTTGTTCAGGTTGGAGTGCATATAGCTGTATCCGCCGAATACCTCTGTTTTGGGCATCTCAACGGTCTGCACGTCAGGCGTGGTCTGCTGGGCAAGCAGGAGTGCGCTGAAGGCGAAGATGGCGGCTAACAAAACGAGAAATTTACGCATTTTCAATCCATTCTCCAAACTCGGTAAGACATTGCATGGCAGATGAACGAACATTCCGGTATTCACGATCACGCAGCCCGGTTAGAAACGGGCTACGACGCCGCCCGTATAGCGGAATGAACCCTGATTCGTGTTGTAGTGATTGGTATATAGGTAATCCACCTGCGCCACCCGGATTCCGATATGACGGGAGAGGTTGCCATCAATGGCTGCACCGACGGCAGCGGCGACGGCGGTGCTGGTGTAAGTGAGGATGGTGTTGTTTTCCGGTACGTTGAAGATATCGTGATCGACTCCGGCGAGGGCATGCACGTTCACGGCAAAAAATCCGATGTTGTGAAAGCGATAGGTTGGGCCGGCCATGTAACTGGCGCGCTCGTACTTGATTCCGGTGCTGTTCACGCTGCTGTTGGATTCGCGGGCGAGATCGACGGTGAGTCCGAAGTTGTGATTGTGGAGGTAGCGGCTGAATTCGAAGGCAAATCCGCCTCGGAGATCGACGTCGTTCTGAATCGTGCTACCGGAGGTATCTGCGCGCTGGTAGGCGTATCCAATGTAAAACTCCGTTTTTGGCACTTCCAGGGGTTTGGGCTCGATCTGGGCCACGGCTACGGCACCAAAAGCCAGGAGAGACACAAAGAGAGCGGTGAATCTACGCATCGAAATCAATCCTCCGAGAGGTGAGAACCATCCTCGGCAATCCGACGACCTGTTCGAGGCCCGGCTTGGAATCCTGAGATGAATTGCTCGTCTGCCCTCAACTTATCATGGCAAAGCCACCGAAGGGCAGGGGCATTCGGTCTGCAGCATCCCTGAAGAAGCTTTGCTCAACTCAGGATAATTGATTCCTCGGCTTCGCGCGATTCCCGGAGCAGGCGAAGGGAGCGTCCTGCGACATGGAGAGACGGTTCGACGGGACCGTTGGAGAACGGGGATTCGAGATTGCCGGTGTCAACCATGTTGCGCCAGGGGCGGTTACGGGGCGACGACGGCAACATGAATCCGACCGCGTCGTGATAGGAGTTGATGAGGACGAGGAAGGTGTCATCGACCAAGGGGCGTCCCATTTCGTCCACGGTGCCGAGGGTTTCGCCATTGATGACGACGGCGATGCTGCGGATCCATCCGGAGTTCCACTCCTCATCGGTCATCTCATGACCGTCAGAGGCGAACCATGCGATGTCTTTGACGAGGGAGTTGCGAATGCTGCGGTCCTGGTAGAAATTGCGGCGGCGCAGGTTGGGATGCTTCTTGCGAAGCTCGATGAGACCGGCGACGAATGCAAAGAGGGATTGCTGCTGCGCGGCGCGCGTCCAATCGAACCAGCTTAATTCGTTGTCCTGACAGTAGGCATTGTTGTTGCCGAATTGAGTGCGGGCGATCTCATCTCCGCCACAGATCATGGGCACTCCCTGGGACAATAGGAGAGTGGCGAGAAAGTTCCGCATCTGCACCTGTCGGGCGAGCTGCACGACGGTGTCTTCGGTTGGGCCCTCGACACCCATGTTCCAGGAGCTGTTGTCATTGGTGCCGTCCTGATTGTCTTCACCGTTGGCGATGTTGTGCTTTTCGTTGTAGCTGACCAGATCATTGAGGGTGAAGCCATCGTGGGAGGTGATGAAGTTGATGGATGCGCTGGGCTTGCGTCCGTCACCTTTGTAGAGGTCGCTGCTGCCGGTGAGTCGATAAGCAAGGTCTGAGAGCTGGCCTTCATCGCCTTTCCAGTACCTGCGCACGGTGTCACGATACTTGCCGTTCCACTCTGCCCAGAGGACCGGGAAATTGCCGACCTGATAGCCGCCTTCGCCTACATCCCACGGTTCGGCGATGAGTTTGAGGCGGGAGAGAATGGGGTCCTGATGGATGATGTCAAAGAACGATGAGAGGCGATCGACATCATGCAATTCGCGGGCGAGGGCCGAGGCAAGATCAAAGCGGAAGCCGTCGACGTGCATCTCGGTGACCCAGTAGCGAAGGCTATCCATGATGAGCTTGAGCACCTGCGGCTGGCGGACGTTCAGAGTGTTTCCGGTGCCGGTGTAATCCATGTAGAAGCGAGAGTTGCCGGGAACGAGGCGGTAATACTCGGTGTTGTCAATGCCTCGGAAGTTGAGCATGGGGCCGAGTTGATTGCCCTCTGCGGTGTGGTTGTAGACGACGTCGAGGATGACTTCTATGTTTTCGCGGTGCAGGGCCTTGACCATGGCCTTGAACTCGGCGACCTGACCGCCGGTGTCTCCGCTGGAAGAGTAACGCGCCTCTGGACTGAAATAGGCGACGGTGTTGTATCCCCAGTAGTTGCGAAGTTTCAGGTCGATGAGGCGCTTGTCATCAAGAAAGTGATGGACAGGCAAAAGTTCAACGGCGGTGACGCCGAGGCGCTTGAGATATTGAATGCTGGGCGGGGAGGCGAGTCCGGCGTAGGTTCCACGCAAGTCGTCAGGCACCTCGGGATTCAACATGCTGAAGCCACGGACGTGTAGCTCATAGATGATGGAATCACTGAGAAGAATGTTGGGCGGGCGATCCTGCTCCCAATCGAAATAAGGGTTGACGACTACGGACTTGGCCATGCCGTCGCCATCGTCGCGATCATCGCGCGCGAGATCGGGATCAGCACCGCCGATTTTATATGGATAGATGGGCTTGGACCAGTCAATGCCTCCGCAGACGGCTTGCGCCTGGGGATCGATCAGGAGTTTGGCGGGATTAAAGCGATATCCGTTGACGGGATCCCAAGGGCCGTAGACCCGATATCCGTAGAGTTGGCCGGGCTGGATGCCTTGAAGGTATCCGTGGCGCACGAAGGCCGTTATTTCGCGGAGTTCGATTCGTTCGGTCTGCTGACGGGTGCGATTGTCAAACAGGCAGAGTTCAACCTTGGTTGCATGTTCGGAAAACAGAGCAAAGTTGGTTCCGGTTCCATCCCAAGTTGCGCCCAGAGGATAAGGGCGGCCCGGCAGAATTGTTCCTGACATTTCGTACCCGCTGTCGAAAAATAGCTGCAAGCGTTTAGATGCAGGAACAAACGCGTGCTGCGCGAAAAGAGCCGGCACTTTAACTCAGGAGCAAAAGCAACTACCGTATACGCGGTGGAGATGACACGTCAAGAGCGAGAGCAACGTCAAGACCAAGAGCAACGTCAAGACCAAGAGCAACAGACCCACATCTGCTAACGACGGCAGATATGGGGCACCAGAAGCGAGTCGACAGCCCCACCGGAAGTTTTGCTTAGTTGTGGAGAGCGGCGCTGTGAAGCGGGGGTGTTTTGCCCGCAAAGTAATGCTGCTCGTCGAGATTGTGGTAGAAGCGACCGGCGAGTTCCGCGGCTTTGGGACCGTATACGGCATGGTCTCCCTTGAGGAAGATCACGGTTACGATGCGTCCGTATTGCGAGTTGGCGAAGGAGCCGAACCAGCCGAAGCGAGTTCCGGCGTTGCTGCAGGTTCCAGTTTTGCCGAGCACCTGCTCCGAGGTGAAATTGGTGCGCAGACGGCGTGCTGTGCCGTACTGGGTTGCGCCCAACATTCCTACGCTGACTTGAGGAATCAACGGTGCGATATCAAGGTAGCGCTTTACCTTGGGCTGGAAGGCGGTGACTTCCTGAGCCGAGTGCGGATGCTGAAGGTAATAGAGGGTTCCGCCATTGGCGATGGAAGCCATGAGGGAGCCGAGTTGGAGCGGCGTCATGCTGACGCTCTCACCGAATGAGCACATTTTGCCGACGCCACCGAGGCTGGCAGGAAGCTCTTCACTGGGGTAGACGCCTAGGTGCTCACCGGGAATATTCCATCCGGCCAACTCGCCGAGTCCGAACTGGCGGGCGTAGTAGCTGACCTTCTGAAAGCCGAGACGACGGCCCAGGGCCTCAAAATATTGATTATTGGAATGAGCGAGCGCCTGGTTCATGTCGATCTTCCAGCCGCCGAGGTTGACCGGTGTGTCCTTGGTGACGATGCCTTCGCTCAACGCGGCGAGAGCAACCGAAACCTTGATGGTGGAGCAGGGCTGCGCGCCGCTGGAGAGCGCGAGCTTCTGGTTGACCATTGCTAGAATGCGTCCGTTGCTGGGATCGATGGCGACGACGGTTCCGTTCATGGAGCCGAGAGCGTCGATTGCAGCTTCGCGGACCATTGGGTCTTCACCGGCGGTAACGTCACCGGCGGTGGGATCGCTACTGAAGGAGCTGGCGGTGAAGCGCTCGTAGTAACGCGCCCTTCTTTTTGCTTTGCCCGTGGCGACTACTGGAGCGGGCCGGGCTACATGTGCGACGGCGACATGGCTGTGCCGAGTGGCGGCCATGCGCTTCTCCGTACTTGTGCTTTCCTTGATCCTGCGATTGTTACGCGCCTCATGACGCGTAGAAACCGTGGCTGCAAAAGAGCTGAGGGCAACTACGAGGCAGAGCGTTGCCACCAGCGCGGCTTTAAGATTGCGAGTTGATACGGAGCTAAGCATGAATCTTTTACCTACACTTCCAGCGGTGCCCAGGTGTTCTGTTTGAAATCTTTTTTCTAACGGTAAGTAAATCCAGAGTAAGTGAGCTGCTGCTTTGACTACAAGCTCAAAACGTCATCTCGGTAATTTCTGCACGTGACCTAAGTACATTCTTTCCGAGCACCATTGGGTCGCGCTTACTACTTATCGGCTACGCAACGGTACTTGATGATTGTTAGCACAATTGGAGTGCGGCAAGGGCTAACCGACTTGAGTCCCCTGGGGGAAAATTTGAATAAAGTTTTCGGTGGGAGGGGCGTCGAGAGGCAAGGACAACTACCCCGCCCTCCGCCAAAAAGATGGCGGAAGAGTAGGGCACCCGGAGCACACCCGACTGCGTTAGCGACGGAGCTAGTCGAGATTGGTGGTTTTCTTGCGCAGGTATGCGGGAACGTCGAGTTCGTCGTGCTCATCCTCGACGCTGAGCGCTTCGAGCGACGGCGCCGGACGGGTTGGCTGCACCGCCTCCCATATGCGCGTGGGAGACGCGGGAAGATGAGGCGTCTCTGCCATTGGAGGAGCGGCGGGCGCGATATTCGGAGGGGGAACATGTGCGGCGTCGGCGCGGGCGTCGTCGGTGCGAACATCATCGATACGGGCGTCATCGATGCGAACGTCGTAGGCGGCGTCGGCGCGGCCGGTGATTCTTGGCTCGGAGGGTGCGGTCCAGTGCGATTGCCTTGCCTGCTGGATAGCGGCGGCTGCGGTCATCGTGGCGTGTGAGTGCGACTGGGCTTCCGCACGAAAGCCGGTGGCGATGACCGTGATCTTCACTTCATCCTTCATCTTCTCGTCGAGCACGGCGCCGAAGATGATGTTGGCGTCTTCATGGGCTGCGCTCTGGATGATGGTGGAGGCTTCATAGACCTCGGCGAGTTTGAGCGAGCTAGAGCCGGTGATGTTGAGCAGGATTCCGCGTGCGCCATCGATGGCTCCGGCTTCGAGCAGAGGCGAGGCGATGGCACGCTGCGCGGCTTCGAGGGCGCGACGCTCTCCCTTGCCGGTGGAGGTGCCCATGACGGCGTAGCCCATTCCGGCCATGATGGCTTTCACGTCGGCGAAATCGCGATTGATGATTCCGGGGATGGTGATGATGTCAGAGATTCCCTGTACGGCTTGGCGCAGGATGTCATCGGCGACGCGGAAGGACTCGAAGAATCCGGCGTCTTGGGCGACGGCGAGCAGCTTCTCGTTGGGAATGACGATGACGGTATCGACCGAGTCGATGAGTTCGGAGAGTCCGCGTTCAGCCTGATTCATGCGGCGCTTGCCTTCAAAGGCAAATGGCTTGGTGACGACAGCGACGGTGAGTGCTCCCATCTCACTGGCGAGAGAGGCGATGATGGGCGCAGCTCCGGTTCCGGTGCCTCCGCCGAGGCCGGTGGTGACAAAGACCATGTCTGCGCCTTCAAGGGCGGCGATGATGCGGTCGGTATCTTCAAGCGCTGCCTGACGGCCGACTTCGGGGTTGGCACCCGCGCCGAGTCCGTTGGTGAGCTTTACTCCGAGTTGGAGCTTCTTGGGGGCGCGTGACATTTGCAGCGCCTGCAGGTCGGTGTTGGCGGTGATGAACTCCACGCCTTCGACGCCGGTTTCGATCATTCGATTGACCGCATTGTTGCCGCCGCCGCCGACGCCGATTACCTTGATCTTGGCGTTGTTGCGAACTTCTTCGTGAAACTGAATGCGAATATCCTGCTCTTCCATGATTGCCGCCTCACCCGGCGCATGTTTGCGCCTTTTATAAATTTGTTAATCCGCGTAGGCGCGGGCGAACAATGCCCGCAGCCGTGCTCCAAATCCGCTTTCTTCCTTGTTTTTCAGTACGCGCGCGCGCTGAGTGTAAAAGACCATTCCGATAGCGGCGGCGAATTCCGGCTCCTGCAACTCGACGGGAAGTTGTGCCATGCCCATGGGCAGTCCGATGCGGGCTGGACGGCGCAGAATGTCTTCGCAGCTTTCGGTGAGGCTGAGCAGGCGGGATGCGCCGCCGGTGAGAATGATGCCGCCTCCGAGGGTTTCGAGGACTCCGGCATGTTTCAGGTTGTCACGGCAGAGCACCATGAGTTCACGAGCGCGGGGCTCAAGGATTTCGCCGAGATCACGCTGGCGCATCATGCGCGGCGGGCGGTCTCCGACGGAAGGCACTTCGATTTCATTCTGTTCGGCGATGCGGGTGACCATGGAGCAGCCGAACTGGCGTTTTAGATTTTCGGCGTCGAGGAGCGGAGTCTCAAGACCGTAGGCAACGTCACGGGTAAAGTTGATGCCTCCGAGCGGCACCACTCCCGAATGGATGACGACATCTTCCTGCACGACGGCGATGTCAGCGGTTCCGGCACCGATGTCAATGACGGCTGCGCCGAGTTCGCGTTCATCACGCCGCAGGACAGACTCCGAACATGCGAGCGCCTCATAGATGGTGTCTTCCACTTCCATACCGGCGCGATTGAGGGAGTTGACCACGTTCTGCACGGCGGAGTGAGCGGCGGTAATGACATGGACGCGCACTTCAAGCTGGCGTCCGAGCATGCCGACAGGCTGGCGGACACCGTCCTGATCATCGACTACAAATTCCTGCTGCAAGAGGTGCAGAATTTCGCGGTCCTCAGGCATGGCGATTTCGCGGGCGCGATCTCCGGCGGCCTGCACGTCTGCGCTGGTGATTTCGCGGGCGCGTGAGCCGAGAGAGATGACTCCGTGACTGTTGACGGAGCGGATGTGCGGACCGCTAATGCCGACGACGGCCGATTCCAGGCCGAGACCGCTGGATCTTTCGGCGGCTTGCACGGCCTCTGAGACGCTTCTTCCGGCCAGCTCAAGATCAACGACTACGCCGCGCTTGGTTCCGCCGGAAGCGGCGATGCCGTGACCGCGATAACGCAATCCGGCGTCTGTGGTTTCAACCACCAAGGCGATGGTTTTGGCGCTTCCAAGATCGATGACGGTGATGATGCTTTCGTTTCGCTTACCCATCTACTTCCGTTTCTTCTGCGGCTGATGCCTGGTTTTAGCTGCGGGTACCGGCTTTAGGGCTTGCGCCTTGGGAGCCGGCGGAGGAGCCGGCGGGGCGGCCTGCATGTCTGGATTCAGAATCACTTCATGGCCGTAACGCAGATCGACTGATTTGAGCTTACCGCGCTCCTGCTCCCACTTTTGCACACTGGAGAGAAACATCATGAATCGCTGCAAGAAAGCTTCATTGCCGAGGTGCAACAGAATCGGTCCGGAACCGCCGCGAGCGAGAACCTTTACGTCTTCCGGATCGGAGAGGTCAACCTCATCAAGATTGCGCGAGTATTGAGTCTTGGCCGCTGCGCCGCCGGAGCTCTCATCGAGCTCTCGCATGAGACGCATGAAGGTATTCATGCGCGGGGCGCGGGTGGAGAGCGGCTCATTGTCATTCATTCCGACGATGACGGGGAAGGAATACTCGCGCTGCGGCGGAAGTTCCATGAGCACGCCGTTGGCGTCTACAAGTTCGACGCGCTCGCCAAGGGCAACGAAGGCAACCGGAGTACGCTCATGCACTACGACTCGAAGGCGATTGGGCCAGATGCGCACGACAGAGGCGGTTTCAACCCAGGGAATCTTCTCCAACTCGTGCTTGCGCTCGTCCAAAGAGAGCTGAAAGATGTTGCGGCCAACCACCTGGTGCATTTTTTCAGCGACCTGGGCGCGTGAGTTTGGAGCGTCACCCGCGAGTTCGATATCGGAATCGGTGCGCAGGCGGAATCGCCACGAATGCATGGCAAAGCTGCGTAGCTCGTAAGCGGCTGCACTGAGAGTTCCGAGCACGAGTATTACGGCGAGCACGTTTCTTACGCGGGTCGCCATCTTCGCGGGAAGGGCGCCGCGACGGACTGGAACTCGCTTGCTGGCCCGGCGAAACTGCGGCTGCTCGTCTTCGCCGTCATCTTCGCTCAAACCGGAGTCCAAGGGCAGCGCGTCGTCAGCAAAGGGAACGCGGTTCGCCTTGCCACGGCGGTAGAACGGATCGTCGAAGGGTGGTTCCTGATTGCGCGCCATAAAGAGGAACTTATTCGCTCACTATACCTTCTATTGTAGTGGGTTCAGGGAGTGATTATTGAGGCTCCCCTGGAGATAGTGCACAGGATGAGGTGCAGTCATGGAGGAAATCTGGGGGAAGGCCGAAATACACACAACGGCGAGTGCCAGCTCAGGAACAACTGCAACGGCGAAAATCTACCGGAGTCAAGGTTTTTGCTTCCCAGGTTATCGCCGAAATGCATCGGCGCGCACCTGGGGCACCCGGGGCACCAGGCATCCGCTCCGGCCGCAGGCGCTCGGCGAACATGGGACACCAGAATCAAGAATCAACTACCCCACATCTGCTAACGACGGCAGATATGGGGCACCTTTAGTTCATGTAGTCAGGCTTGCGTGCTCGCGGGCGCGGAGTTTTTCGAGAATCTGGGGGCCTAGCTGTGAGACGGTTCCAGCTCCGAGAGTGAGCACCATGTCTCCGGGTTGGGCTTGTTCGATTACGGCGTCAACGGCGGCGGCGAAGCTGGCGGCAAATTCCGCAGGATGATTGTTGCGGCAATGGATTTTCTGCGCGAGGGTGAGGCCGCTGACTCCGGCGATGGGCTGTTCACTGGCGGCGTAGATATCAAGGACGAGCAGACGATCAGCATCTGGAAAGGCCGAGATGAACTCATTCATCAGAAGATAGGTGCGGGTGTAGCGATGGGGCTGGAAGATGACATGGATGCGTCCCTGGGGGCCGAGCCACTGACGGGCGGCAGAGAGCGTGGCGAGAATTTCCGTTGGGTGATGACCGTAATCGTCAACGACACGAACTCCGGCGGCGCTACCTCTTAACTGGAAGCGGCGGTCAACGCCACGGAATTGCGCGATGCCGCGGCGGATGAGTTCGACGGGAATCTCAAGGCCCATGCCGACGGCGATGGCCGCCGTGGCGTTGAGAATGTTGTGAGCGCCGGGAACGAAGAGATCGAAGCGCCCGAGGCTGTTGCCTTTGAAGCTGACGGCGAAACTGTTGTGCATGCCCTCGGGCGCGTGCTCGGTAATTGCGTCAGAGGCTTTGAAATCGGCGTCGTCGCGAGTGCCGTAGCTGAGGACACGGCGCTCAACGCGCGGCAAGAGATTGCGCAGTGCTTCGTTATCCGTGCAGGCTACGACGGTTCCATAGAAGGGCACGCGGTCCATGAACTCGACGAAGGTGGCCTCGACATCTGCCATGTCTTTGTAGCAATCCATGTGCTCGCGGTCAATGTTGGTGACGACGGAGAGGATGGGCGAGAGCTTGAGAAACGAGCGGTCACTTTCGTCAGCTTCAGCAACCAGGTACTGCGAGGTGCCGAGGCGGGCGTTGGAGCCGAGGGAATCTACGCGTCCGCCGACGACGACGGTGGGATCGAGTTCTCCGGCGGCAAGGACGGCGGCGACGAGGCTGGTGGTGGTGGTCTTGCCATGCATTCCGGCGATGGCAATGCCGTACTTGAGGCGCATCAACTCGGCGAGCATCTCCGCCCGCTGGATGATGGGAAGATGGAGGCGGCGCGCCTCAGAGACCTCTGGATTTTCACGCGAGATGGCAGAGCTGGTGACAACGACCTCGGCTCCGTACACGTTGGAGGCGACGTGGCCCTCGAAGATTTGCGCTCCGAGTTTGGCGAGGCGCTGAGTGGTGGGCGAGTGGCGAAGGTCTGAGCCGCTGACGCCGTAGCCGAGGGTGAGCAACACTTCGGCGATTCCGCTCATGCCGATGCCGCCAATGCCGACGAAATGAATACGCTGGATTTTTGCGAACATACTCTTGAATTGTACGGCAGGCGGGCCACCATGGGTAAAGCCAGGATTAGACCGGTATCGCATCAGGTGTGGCTGGCAGACGGGGAACATCGACTCCTGATTGAGAAGCTTGAGGCGGCGCGAGAGACGCAGACAGTACGTGGGTTCTTCGCTGCGCTCAGAATGACTCCTCAAAATTCAGGATCAAACGAGGTGCGAATTCTCTTCCTGCTCGGGAGCGAGGATGCCTTCGGGGAGCGCGCCTCCGTTGTAGACGGCCATGCGATTCTTCCACTTGAGGAAGTCTCCGATGCGCTGCGGTTCGATGCGGACCTCGACGCGGCGCAGGCTGGCGAGAAGAAGGTTCATCTCATTCATGAAGCCTTCGGGCTGGCGCAGCTTGCGTTTGGACTTCTTCACCACTTTGATCTCGCGGCCTTGCGCCTCAAGCAAGCCCCATCCTCCGGGCATCTCTTCGGGCCTCAGCATTCCGCGCGGGGCGGCGAAGTAACGCTCGCAGCCGAGGGCGATTTCTGGATTGGTGCGCCATGGCTTGGAGGCGTCGGCGAGAAAATCAGCGCGGCTGACTTTGCATTCGATGACGATGGAGTGGTTCTTGCCCTTCCACCCGATAGCGTCCGGCATCTCTCCGCTGGAGCAGCCCTGCTCGCTGAGAACGATGCCGCAGCGCGAGCGCCGCAACCATGCCTCCGCAAGTTCCACTAAGCGAGCGTGCGTCATAGGCATTTATCGCACGAAGAGGGTGGGGCTGGCGAGGGGGTGAGACCGAGAAGTGCAACAGTTTGGATGGAGACAGCGTACGGCAGCCCCACTCAAGCCGAAAGAAGGCTTGAATGGGCCACCCGTCACCCGTTTATGTGGAGTAGTCGGCGTTGATGCTGACGTATTCGTGGGTGAGGTCGCAGGTCAGGAATTCGAGCGAGATGCAGCCGCGTCCGAGTTCTACGCTGATTTCGTATTCGGGCTGCTTGAGGTATTCGTGCGCAAGGCGTTCGTCAAAGGGATGGGCGGTGCCGTTTTTGCAAAGCTGCTGCGGGCCGAAGAAGATGTTGATTTTCGAGGGATTGACGGCGACACCGCTCTTGCCTACCGAGGAGAGAATGCGTCCCCAGTTGGGATCACAGCCAGCCCACGCGGTTTTGACCAGAGGAGAGTTGGCGATGGAGCGGGCGATGGTTCGCGCTTCGTTGAGCGACTTCGCCTGCTTGATCTGCAATCGGACGAGGTGCTTTGCGCCTTCGCCGTCACGCACAACCTGCTCGGCGAGCGAGGCGCAGACGGCGTGGAGAGCTTCGTCGAACTTCTTGGGTGCGTTATTCGCTGCGTTATTCGCAACCCCGGCGGCTGCGAGCTTTACTTTGCTGGTGCCGGATGCGAGCAGAAGAACCGTGTCGTTGGTGGAAGTATCGCCGTCGACGGAGATGACGTTGAAGGTTGTATCCACTGCGGTTTTCAGCGCGGACTGCAGCTCTTTCGGCTCGGCATCGAGGTCGGTGAAGAGATAAACCAGCATTGTCGCCATGTTGGGATGAATCATGCCTGAGCCCTTGCATACTCCGGCGATGCGGACTGTTTTTTTGCCCACGGAGAACTCGGCGGAGGCCAGCTTCATGCGCGTGTCAGTGGTCATGATGGCAGTGGCGAAGGACTTCAAGGCCTCGGCGGTGTTGGCGCGAGATTCTACGACGGAGGGGACGGCGGCGACGAGTTTTTCCACGGGCAGGGGGACGCCGATGATTCCGGTGGACGACGGGATGATGAAGTGGGGCGCGGCTTCGAGGGCGACTGCGAGAGCGGCGCAACTCTGCCGGGCAACGGCGAGGCCGGGTGCTCCGGTGGCGCAGTTGGCGTTGCCCGCATTGACCAAGACGGCGCGCACGTGTCCGTGGTTCTTGCGCAGATTCGCGCGGCCTACTTCCACGGGCGCGGCAACAACGCGGTTGCGGGTGAACATGGCTGCGGCGGCGGCACCGAGGGGAGCTTCGGCGAGTGCGACATCGGGGCGTCCGCTGGCTTTGATTCCAGCCTTGGTGGCCGACCACAGAAATCCTTGGGGGAGAAATACTGGCTCGTCAGGACCGTGCAGATTCATCTCTCGATTTTCACCAGCGGCTGCCGCAGGCGAAGTTGCAATTCGCGGGGACGGGGGAGGATTGCAAAGTGCGGCAACTCGCCGCGATACATCGCCACCTCGTCGCACTCATGCAGCTTCGGACAGCTCGCGCAATCCTTATAAATTTTATCCGGCAGCTCTTCGCGCTTGGCCTCGGCAAAACCGAGGTGAGCAAAGAACTCCGGGATGCGCGTGAAGAGGCACACGCAGTGTACGTGATGCTGTTCTGCTTCTTCGAGCAAGGCATCGACCAGCATGCGTCCGGCACCGATTCCCTTGTGATTTGGCCAGACGGCGATGGAGCGAACCTCTGCGAGATGGGTGCCGTAAAGATGCAACGCGCCGCAGCCGAGCAGATCATCACCCTGAACGACTACGGTGAAATCGCGGATATTTTCGCAGATCTCGGCGAGCGAACGCGGCAGCAGCGTACCGTCTCCGGAGAAGCCGGAGATCAGCTCGCGAAGATTTTCGGCGTCAGGCAGAATCGCTTTACGCGTGTACATCGGCTGCCTCGGACTTCTGCAACTGCGCGACCCGCTGCTCCATGGCGGCGAGAGCCTGCGCAACTTTCGCGCGGGCGGTGCCACCGGTTACATCATGACAGTCAAGCACCGCCTCAAGAGTTACGCTGGCGTAAAAATCATTGCCAAAGGCTTCGCTGATTTCACGAAGATCGGCGAGCGCCATCTCATGCAGTTCGAGGCCCTGCTCCATGCCGAGACGCACTGCCCTGCCGATGAACTCATGAGCGCGGCGGAATGGCACGCCTTTGCCGACGAGGTAGGTGGCGGCAGCCATGGCATTCATGTATCCCGAGGTTGCAGCCTTGGCCATGCGCAGACAATCAAACTGCACGTCACGCATAAAGCCCGCGGCAACCCGCAGCATCATGCTTACGGTTTCGGCGACGACGAAGACGGGCTCCTGCGTCTCCTGCATATCTTTATTGTAGGCGAGCGGCAATCCCTTGAGGGTGATGAGCAACTGCTGCGATGCGCCGATGACTCGCGCGGCCTTGCCGCGAATCAGCTCAAGACTATCGGGATTCTGTTTCTGCGGCATCGCGCTTGAACCGGTGGAGTAGCTCTCCGGTAGATGCACGAAACCGTACTCAAGGGTGGAGAAGAGAATGAACTCTTCGGCCCAGCGGCTGAGGTGGACGGCGAGAATCGAGAGCACCTGGGCGAACTCGATGGCGAAGTCGCGGTCGCTGGTGGCATCAAGGCTGTTGGAGGTTGGAGCGGTGAAATCCAGCTCCGCGGCAACCAGCTCACGATCGAGCGCGAGAGTTGCACCAGCGATGGCTCCGGAGCCGAGCGGACAGAAGTTCAAGCGCTTGCGGCAGTCGAGCAGGCGTTCGGCATCGCGCAAAAACATTTCGCAATAGGCGAGCAGCCAATGCGCCACGAGCACGGGTTCGGCGCGCTGCAGATGCGTGTACGAGGGCATGGCCAAGGCGCCCGCGAGTTTGGCACGCGAGGTGGTAATGGTGATCATCTGCGTAAGCAGCGCGGCGAGATCATCGCAGGCGGCACGCACGAATAAACGCAGGTCGGTGGCGATCTGCTCATTGCGGCTGCGGCCCGCGTGGAGTTTGAGCGCGGTCTCGCCGATGATGCGTTGCAGATGCTTTTCGACGAAGTGGTGAACGTCTTCAGCCTCTTCGTCGTTCAGGAACTGCTGACCCGATTGGGCGAGCGTCTCCAGTCCGCGGAGCATTTCCGCGAATTCTTCCTGGGAAAGAACGCCAGCCGCGAACAGCGCTTTCGCGTGCGCGCGACTGGCTTCTATTTCCTGCAGAAGGAGGCGCTGATCAAAGGGGAACGACCGTTGCCAGCGCTCAAATTCAGGATCGAGCGGTTGTCTGAACCGCCCGGACCACATCTTCACTTGATCACCTCTACTGCGTTTTTCTTGCGCAAGTTCATCATACGGGCGCGAGCAGGGAGAGCGAGAATCTTGATGAATCCGGCTGCGTCTTTCTGATCATAACTTTCACCCATGGTGAATGACGAAAGGTCTGCATTGAAGAGCGAATTTTCGGAGGTACGGCTGCTGATTCCGACATTGCCCTTGTAGAGCGCGAACTTGACGGTTCCGGTGATCTCCTCCTGGGTGGAGGCGACGAAGGCATCGAGCGAGGCGCGCAGCGGAGTGAACCAGAGTCCGTTGTAAACGATCTCTGCGTACTTGAGGCCGATGTGCTGCTTGAAGTGCGATAGGTCGCGATCAAGGCAGAGGGCCTCCAGTTCACGGTGGGCGAGCAGAAGCAGCGTCCCGCCGGGAGTCTCATAGGCTCCGCGCGACTTCATGCCGACGAAGCGGTTCTCCACGAGGTCGATGCGTCCGACGGCGTTGCGAGCGCCAATTTCATTGAGCAGTTCGAGCAATTGCACCGGGGGAAGAGCCTGTCCGTTGACCGAAACCGGAGCGCCTTTTGCGAATCCGATCTCGACGTCTTCGACGCGATCAGGAGCGGTCTGGGGCGATTTTGAAATCTGCCAGGTAGTGTCAAGAGGCGCGTTGGCGGGATCTTCGAGCTCGCCACCCTCATGCGAGAGGTGCCAGATGTTGCGGTCACGCGAATGAATCTTGGTGCGGCTGGCGACGATAGGAATGTTGCGGGCTTCCGCGTACTCGATGCAATCTTCACGCGACTTCAGCGTCCACTCACGCCAGGGCGCAATGATCTGCAGCTCAGGGGCGAGGGCCTGGAATGCATGCTCGAAGCGCACCTGATCATTGCCCTTGCCGGTAGCGCCGTGAGAGACGGCATCTGCACCTTCGGCCAGCGCAACTTCCACCTGGTACTTGGCAATAATGGGGCGCGCCATGGAGGTTCCGAGCAGATATTTGTCTTCGTAGACTGCGCCCGCTTGCAGGCACTTCCAGACGTATTCGGTGAGAAACTCTTCGCGCAGATCCTTGACCACGACCTTGGACGCGCCGGTATTGATCGCCTTGACGGCGACCTCTTCCATGTCTTCACCCTGCCCGACGTCGGCGACGAATGCGATGACTTCGCAATCGTAGTTTTCCTTGAGCCACGGAATGATGATGGAAGTATCCAAACCGCCCGAATAAGCCAGTACAACTTTTTTCTTAGACATTAAAACTCCTCGTTGGAAAGCGGCGAGTGCCAGCTCCTAATAATTGCAGAAGGATCGCCTTCTGAATGTGCAGACGGTTTTCCGCCTGATCAAATACAACAGATGCGGGCGCGTCAATGACCGCCGCATCCACTTCTTCGCCGCGATGAGCGGGCAGGCAGTGCATGAACACTGCTCCCGGTGCAGCGTTGGCAAAAAGTTCGGGGGTGACGCGGAAGCCGGCGAAAATGCGCGCGCGTTCCGCAATTTCTTCTTCCTGACCCATGCTGGCCCAGACGTCGGTATAGACGGCGTCAGCACCTTTGACGGCTTCCACCGGATCGTTCACTACTTTCACGGTAGCACCGGTTTCGGCTGCAATCTCAAGGGCGGCGGCGAGCACCTCGGCACGGGGTTCGTATCCGCGGGGCGTTCCGACGGTGATGTGGCTGCCGAACAGAGCGGCTCCGAGCATGAGGGAGTGAGCCACGTTGTTGCCGTCTCCGACGTATGCGAGGTGAACCTTGCTCAGATCGCCAAAGGTTTCACGCAGGGTCAGAAAATCTGCAAGCGCCTGGCAGGGATGCTCGTAATCACTGAGGGCGTTGATGACCGGAATGGACGAGAAGCGAGCCAACTCGGTGACGGTGGCGTGCGCAAAGGTGCGCAGCACCAAGGCGTCAACCCAGCGCTCAAGGTTATGCGCCATGTCATTGATGGGCTCACGCTCGCCGATGCGCGAGGTGAGTTGGTCCACGAACATGGCGTGTCCACCGAGGGAGTAGATGCCGGACTCAAAGGTAAGCCTTGTGCGGAACGAAGGCTTCTCAAAGAAGAGCACGATCTGCTTGCCCGCCAGAGCGGTGCGGAAATCGGCGGGGCGAGACTTGACCAGCGCGGCAAGCTCCAGAAGAGCCGCGGCTGAGTCTGGAGTGAGATCGCTCATTGAGGTAAGGTCGCTCAGGACCGGCGGGGTGAGCGGCTCATTGATAGCATTTTTTTCCACGGGACGTGTCGCCATGGGTTTGTCCTCCTCGAATCCCAGATCCGGATCGAAATCCGGGGACTTCATTTCGCCGCGCTCGCAGACGCCTTGGGGAGTCTCTGCCGAGGGCTGCGCTCAGTTGCGGGCGCAGCGTCAACAATTGACGCGCAGGAGGACAGAATTTGATCGAGCGCTTTTACTACGGTTTCAACGTGCTTTTTTGTTATTACGAAGGGCGGCAGGAAACGCAATACCGTTTCGTGGGTCCGATTGATGATGATCTTCTGATCGAACATGGCCTTCTGCACGGCCTTGGCGAGGTCGACGGAATCCAACTCCAATCCCACCATGAGGCCTACGCCACGCACATCCACAATGCAGCCGTGGCGGGTGTCGAGTTGCTGAAGAAGGTCGAGGAAATATCCGCCCACTTCTTTTACGTTGCGGAGAATCTTGTCTTCGTCGATGACCTTCAACACCTCAAGGGCGACGGCACAGGCAAGCGGGCCTCCGCCAAAGGTGGTTCCGTGCATGCCGGGATGAATTGCCGAGGCAACTTCTTCCGTGACCAGGATCGCTCCGAGCGGGAGTCCCGCGGCGAGCGGCTTGGCGATGGTGACCACGTCAGGCTTCACTCCGTAATGCTGGAAGGCGAACATCTTGCCGGTGCGGCCGAGGCCACACTGAATTTCATCGAGCAGCAACAATGCGCCGCTCTTCTTCGTCAGCTCGCGCGCGGCTTTCATGAACTCCGGACTGACGGCATGAATGCCGCCTTCGCCCTGGATGGGTTCAAGGCAGATGGCGCAGACGTCATCGTCAAAGTTCGCCTTGAGGTCTTCGACATCATTGAACTTTACGAACGTTACGCCGGGCATGACCGGGGCGAACGGCTTGCGATACTTCTCGGTGAAGGTGGTCGCCACCGATCCCATGGTGCGTCCGTGGAAAGAGTTTTCAAGGGCGAGGAAGCGGGTGCGCTTCGTCAATCCCTTGCCGCTGGCAACGACGCGTGCGATCTTCAGCGCGCCCTCCCAGGCCTCAGTGCCGCTGTTGGAGAAGAATGCGCGATCAAGTCCGGAGAGCTTTGCGAGTTTCTGCGCGAGCGCCGAAGGCTGCTCGGTGTAGAACAAATTGGAGACATGCACCAGCTTCTCAGCCTGCTGCTTGATCACCTTGGTGATAGCCGGATGCGAATAGCCAAGAGCCATCACTCCGATGCCGCTGAGGAAATCGAGGTACTTGCTGCCGTCATCCGCAAACAGATAAACGCCCTTGGCGTGGGTGAACAGCACGGGCAAACGGTCATAGGTATGGAGCAGATACTTGGCTTCCGCTTTTTGCACTTTGGTCAAACTCACGAGGCCATGACCTCCGTGCCGCACTCAATCTTTGTCTGGTAAAAGCCGGGGAGCATTTCCGCTTCCAGCGCAGGCAGAATGCGAACCCGATGCACGCCCGAACGCAGCGCGTCCTGACAAGCCTCAAGCTTGGGAAGCATTCCTCCGCAGATGACAGCGCTCTTGACCAGTTGCGGGATGTCACTGACGGAAAGCCAGCGAATGACGGTTCCATCCGCGTCTTTCACGCCTGCCACATCGGTGAGAAAGATGAGCGCGTTGGCCTGGCATCCGGTGGCGCAGGCTGAAGCCATCTGATCGGCATTCACGTTGTAATACTCTCCATCAGAGCCGAGGGCGAGACTGGAGATGACGGGGATTCCGTCGTTATCCCAGATGGCATCAATCCAGCGCGAATCGACGGAGCTGATCTCGCCGACGAAGCCGAGGTCAACGCCCTTGGTCTTCTTCTTGCGCGCGAGAAAGGCAGCGCCGTCGCCGCCGCAGAGTCCGACGGCGGCCTGTCCGGTGGCGGTGATGGCAGCCACCAACTGCTTGTTGACGCGCCCGGCGAGCACCATGAGAGCTACGTCGCGAGTGTCTTTGTCGGTGACGCGCAGTCCGTTTATGAACGTTGACTGTTTGCCCATCAGCGCCAAGGTCTCGGTGAGGGCGCGGCCACCGCCATGAACCACGGCGACTTTGTGACCTTCACTGGCGAGATCGGCAACGGCCTGTGCACATTTTTTCAGCAGCGCCTTGTCTTCAAGCGCCGCTCCGCCAATTTTGACGACTAGCTTCATCACTAAAATCCCTCTTTCTCGCTCCACCCAAACATCACGTTCAGGTTCTGGAGCGCCTGGCCCGCTGCGCCCTTCATCAGGTTGTCAAGGCAAGACACCACAATGAGTCGCTTTGCATCCGGGGCCAGTTGAAATCCCACATCGCAATAATTTGTGCGCAGCGAGTATTGAATCTGCGGCAGCTTGCCATGCCCGAAAATGCGAATCCAATGGGCTGTGCCGTAGAACCCGTGGAACACGGCTTCAATTTCGAACGGAGTGACGGGCCTGGTTAGCCCTAGATAGATCGTCGAAAGAATGCCGCGAGGGATAGGCAATAAGTGCGGAGTAAATATGAGTTCATTTTCATGCAATCCCGCCTGTTCCAAAATCTCGCCGGTGTGGCGATGTCCGAAAACCGAATACGCCGAAAAGTTGTCGGCTGCTTCTACGAAGTGCGTTTTCTGCACAGGCTTTTTGCCTGCGCCGGAGACGCCCGATTTACAATCACAAACCACGCCGCGCGCGGTATCTACCAAGCCTGAGTACACCAGCGGCGCTAAAGGCACAATCACCGAAGTTGCATAGCAACCCGGATTGGCAACCAGCTTTGCTCCGCGAATCTCATCGCGATGCAACTCCGGCAATCCGTAAACCGCGGTACGATCCAACTCGGCAGCCACTGCCGCGTCACGGTCTTCAAATCCGTAAACGGCGCGATTGGCTGCCTGCTTCAAACGCCACGCGCCGCTTAAATCCACAATCCGCAATCCCCTGGCCAAGGCCTCGGGAACCAGTTCCCGCGAAAGTTCGTGGGGGGTGGCGAGGAACAGAACGTCAACTCCGCGCGACTTCAACAGCTCCCACGAAAACGGTTCCAGCGGAAAACTTCCGGAACCAGCAAGCTCCGGATAATGCTGTTCCAGAGGATGCCCGGCGGCTTCGCCCTGCCGCGATAGAAACAACGGCGTTGCCATGCGCGGATGCCGCAAGAGCAACTTCGCCAGTTCGAATCCCGCGTATCCGGTTGCGCCGATCACTGCTGTTTTCAACTTCACGGCGCTCACTGCATCATCCCTTTGATCCGCAGGGAGATTTTGTGCGCGTTCTTTCTGCTCTGCGAGATCACCAGAATCGTGTCATCTCCGGCGACCGTGCCCACAATCTCTGTCCAGCCTTCGGAGTCAATCGCAGCCGCTACGGGCTGCGCCGAACCGGTGGCCGTCTTGATGACCAGCAAATTCTGCGCCTCGCGCACTTCCAAAACAAATTCACGAACCAACCGTCCCGCCGAATGATATCCGTGCTCTACGTGCTGATCGCCGCGCGGAACGCTGTAGCCGGACGAAGTCTTGATCAGCGCCAGCTCGTTGATATCGCGCGAGAGGGTCGCCTGGGTAACTTCAAAACCCTGACGCAAAAGCAACTTGCGCAACTGCTCCTGGTTGGCGACGGACTCCTGCTGTACCAGTTCCAGAATCGTGTTTTGACGAGACACTTTCGACATGATCTTCCACGAGCAGCATTATTATTCAGGTGACCGTATAAGTATGCACCGTGGGACAGGCTGCGTCAATTATTTTGAGGGCTAAATTGAGGGTTTCCAATGCACGAAAGTTGTGGATATTCGGGGAGGAGGGAGAACAATTATCACCGAGGCCAGGAAGTCTGTGGATGGGGCAACTGTGCTTTGCCTAATGAGATCGAGGATGGTTACTGCCTTGGCGATTAGGCAGCAGGAATCGCCATCTAATCTTTTTCGCCAAAGGCTTCGGCCACGTACGGCCCGAATTTCAGGCAGAAGAAAATCAGCACGTCGAGGAAAACTAGGAGGTATACCGAATGTTGTTCAAATCCGGGTTTCAGTTGCCGTCCCAGTGTCCCGCCCATCGCCCAATTCAGTGCAAGGTATCTCACCCATGCAATTGCTGACACTCCTGAAGTGACCATGAAGAGGTTGCGAGCCCATCTCTGCAAACTCCACAGCCCCCATCCGACGACTGCGGCATATATGGCGATCACCGGGGTCAAAGTGCTCGGTTTGCCCGCGCCACTGGAGGCAGCATAGACGATCTCCCAAAACGTTTCTGAACCAAACTTCATGTCGGGATGTATCCAAATGAGAGCAAAAAGGGCAAAGAGAAAACCAGCTTTGCAAAACTGGAATGAGGCGATCAGAGTAATTGTTCGCGGACGAGTCCGTAACTGCGGCCCCGTTTCCTCTGCTTCCTGCAGTTTCTCTTCTCGCAGTGAGGACCACTCCGTGGGAGTTTCAGCGTCTTCCGTCCGCATCATGTTCTCTTCAGGCACCGACACCGTTCCCTCCAATGCGCTGCGAGATTGCATATCTACTGCGAATGAACTATTCGCTCCATCGAGGCACCTACTTTACGCTGATATTGAAGTCGGTTT
>Ga0302320_10007245_pt1 | contig 24460 bp, 18 predicted proteins | sample Bog_T0_3_FD_202130 | JGI IMG/M metagenome (GOLD analysis project Ga0302320, IMG submission 202130) | Peat permafrost microbial communities from Stordalen Mire near Abisko, Sweden - Bog_T0_3 | ecosystem: Environmental > Terrestrial > Soil > Wetlands > Peat | place: Sweden: Abisko, Stordalen Mire...
TGGGTCGAGGACAAATTGATGGTTGAAAGTGGTGGTTTCCGCCCCCGCCACGCCCGGAACCAGGCTTTTGCGCCCGCCACTGTAACCGGCAATCTGATGGTAGATGATCTCGCCGGTTAGGATGACCCTGTCAGCTTCATACACCTGCCGGTTGATCCAAACGTCGTTGCCCCGCGTCGTGCGGCCAATCGCCACAAGATTCGTGCGGTCGCGGGAGTTATGGTCGTAGAGTGCGATCCGGCGGGCAACTTCCTCTCCAACAATCTGGCGCTGTTCCTCCGGCGACTGCTTGCGGTGAAGCCCCAGGGCGAAGACGATGAAGATGTCATGGTCTGGAATGCCGGCGGCATTCAACTCCTCGATAAGAACAGGAAGAAAGACTTCGCTATAAACGAGGCGCGTGATGTCGTTCACCACGATGGCCACGCGTTCGCCGGGGTGTACAATCTCACGCAACGGAGGCGTGCCGATGGGTTTGGCGAGAGCGGCGCGTAGAGCAGAAACGGGATCTTCGATGCGTGGAAGCGGCCGGGGCAGCAGCGTATCGCAAGCGTGGTCCGGAGGGAGGCGGATGACTCGTGACTCAGAGCCGTAGCGAAATGAAAGTTCCTGAACGTTACCCACGATTCTTCAATACTCCAACGCGCCCAGATATTCCGCGGGCCTGATTTCATCCCCGATCAGCGGGGCGACGTAGTTGCGATACGCCTGCGTGATTGCATTTTGGCGGGGGGAAAACCGACGAGGCAAAACCCGCTCATGCTCGCTCACCTTGAGCAACGGAACCAATTCATAACGCACCTTGTATTTCTGTGGGTCCAGCCGGCGCATGGCCACCATGGCGTCGGATTTTCCCGCCACGGCGGACTTAACGGCGAAACGACCGATCGCGGTTGCTTCCTGGGCGTCCACTGACGACCGGCATAGACTCAACGCTCGGCCAAGAATACCGGGCTTTTCACTGCGAGCGCGCACATTCAGCTTCTCAGAGATCAATGTTGCCAAATCTGCCGCCACACCTCCCATTAAAGGGCGGCCTTTCGCGTCAACGTTGCTGCCGTGCGTGGCGCTTACCATTTGGCCGGAAGCGTCACGAAGCCCCTCTGCTACCACGCCCACAACCCATCCCTGTTTTTGAAGAAGCCTGTCAACGCGTTCCACAAATTCCATGGTGCTGAAAGGATGTTCCGGAACGTAGATGAAATGCGGGGGATCGTCTTTGTGATGGCGGGCAAGGATTGACGCTGCGGCCAGCCAGCCGGCATTGCGGCCCATCACTTCCATAATGGAAACGGGTGAAGGAAGCGCGCGCTGGTCAAGACCGATGTCGCGCACCGCCGTTGCCACAAAGCGGGCAGCGCTGCCAAAACCGGGGCAATGATCGGTTTCGCAAATGTCGTTGTCCATGGTTTTGGGAATGCCGATGGTCGTCAGGTCGTAGCCCTGCGCCTTTGCCGCGGCTGAGATTCTCAAGGCGGTGCCCATGGAGCCGTTTCCGCCCGTGTAGAAAAAGTGCCGGATGTCGTGGCGGCGGAAGAAATCAAACAGCCGTTCGATGTGTTCGTCGGTCATGGCGCCGCGATAACTGCCAATCATCGATCCCGGTTGATCCGCCAGACGCTCGATGCGGGATTGGGGCACACTGAGAAGGTCGGAAACCTCGCCACGCAACACACCCGCGAAGCCGCCATGGGCTGCCCAGAGTTGCGAAAAGCGGCGATGGCCCTCCTGCACAACTCCCAGCAGGCTGGAGTTGAGGACTGCGGTGGGGCCGCCACCGTGCGCGATGAATGCCTGGGCTTTCGACAAGCGTCGAGCTCCTTCTCTTATAGGATGCCAGACTCGGATTGGGGATACTGAAGAAATTCCGGGCGGCGCATACAACTTTGCGGCACTGGTGCAAGGCCGCCCGGCGATATGGAGAACTTCACGAGGAAACTAAGCGCTGCGGTAAAGCTTGGTCATCACGAACTCGCGGTGACCGAGAGCTTCAGCAGCGGTCAAGCGGCCGTTACAGGTTCGCACCGTCAAATTCAAAAGCTCTTCCCCGGCCTGGTCGAGCGTCATTTCGCCAGTCAGAATGCGCGATACATCCAAGTCGATATGCTCGCTCATGGTCTGGCAAGTCAGCGGATTGCCCGAGATCTTGATCACGGGCTCAATGGGATTTCCGATGACGTTGCCCTGCCCGGTGGGAAAAAGATGGACAACCGCTCCCGACGCCGCCCACAGAGTGACGGCTTCTGCCGCGGCCGATGACGTGTCCATAAACCACAGACCTTTCCCGTTGGGGGCTTCAGCGGGCTTCAACACACCTACGTAACGGGCGTGCTTGCCGATCTTTTGGATGTTTCCCATGGCCTTTTCTTCAATCGTCGTGAGGCCGCCGCGAATATTGCCCTTGGTGGGCTGCGACTCGGAAAGGTCATCGGTCTTGTGGCGATTGATGAAGTCCTGATACTCCGTGAAGGTCTTCAGGAACGCTTCGCCCGCTTCCGGGGTGGCGGCGCGCTTCTGCACAATGTGCTCGGCACCCGTCAATTCGGAGGTTTCACCAAACGAAGCCGTGCCCCCAATCGCAACCACGCGATCCACCACGTGGCCGACGGCGGGGCAGGACGCGAGTCCGGTGGTGGTGTCAGACTCGCCGCACTTCACCGAAATGTACACTTCATCCAGGGAACATTCTTCGCGCGAAAGTTCAGAAGCCCACTGGACATACTCTTTCGCTTTGCGGGAGGCGGCCTCGATGGTCTTCAAATCGCCGTTGCGCTCAATGGCGAAGCCCGTCACGGGCTTGCCGGTCTTGGCGATGCCATCAACGATGCGCGCCGTCCAACCGGGTTCGATGCCAATCACAATCACCGCCGCTACGTTCGGATTCGCGCCGGTGCCGATCATGGTGCGAAAGAAAAGTTCAAGGTCCTCGCCAAATTGCAGCCGCCCATAAGCGTGCGGCAGGGGCAGCACTCCCTGGATAACATGGGCGACGCCTTCAGTAGCCGCGTTGGAAATATCATCAACCGCCAGGATCACTACATGGTTGCGGATCCCCACCCGCCCATTTTCTCGGCGGTAACCTTTGATTTTCGGAGTGTCTCCCATTCTTACCACCTCTTGGTCTTCAGGTTGTGTACATGCACATGTTGCCCGGCTTGAATGTTGGCAACAACTTTTCCGATATCCTCGCCGTATTTGACAACGGTGTCTCCCGGCTTGAAATCCTTGAGGGCAATCTTGTGACCCAGAGGGATCGCCTCACCAGCCGTGGCGTTTAACACCTTGCCGTCATCCAAAGTCGCTCCTGCAATGACCTCACCCGCCTCGATATCAACCACGGCAACGCCGACGTTATCTCGAGAGTCATGAACCAGGAATTGTCGCATTTCTCCTCCTAGCAGCTTCCCGTGGCAAAAAGTGCCCAATGGAAGTCCTTTTTGCACGATTGGACTTGTTCCATTTGGCGTTCAGGACGATCAATTGAGCGAACGCTCACAAGGAATTGTTACTCGGCGAGCGCTTGCGGGGGTGATGAGCTTTCCCTGGGGTCAACGTGGCGTGTGCCACCCGACTTTTCTCTGCTCACCTTACAGTTGATTTCCCTAAGGCTCGGAGCAATCTAATATCCTATATATTAATCGTAGCTTGTCAAGTTCCAGCGCGACGAAACGGCTGAAGAGCGGTAGTTGAGGGCTGATTGTGGCAGCAACAAGTGCTTGCGTGGAAATGGTGAGCGTGAGTTTTCTCGCGCATTCGCGCGTTGCCGGTTAGAGCTCGATTTGCTATAATCTTTAATTGATGCTTCACCTCGAATCAAATTGAGTGCAGTATCCGAGCGTCACTTCAAGCCCCATGAGTTCAAGAATTCACAACATCGCAAGCCCGTGGATTCCACTAACCGCCGCCTTGGTGGAAAGTGGCATCGCATCACAATCTGCGCTTCATCACCGCTGTTGTTGTACCCCTCCGATTTGTCTGCCCTCAGTCGTTTAAGTCGTCTGATTCTAAGAATCACATCTTTGCAAAGTTAAATAGTTTACAAGCTGTGAATCAACGCTTCCCATACTTTCAAAATGTCTTGTAATCAGACTGGTTTGCCATTTTCAATTACTGCAGGATTCAGCGAGGTTGTGCGAAGAAGGAGATGAGACAAGTGCAGACCAACCCCACCGCGGAGCCGATCGTGGCGCGAAAACCAGCATCAAAGCATAACAAGGCGATATTTGCTTTAGCTTTGGGAATTGTGGCTGGGCTTGCTGCCAACCGGTTGTGGCCCGGTTCGCCTTTGCTGGCCAAGGTCGTTCGATACGGCATAAATCCGGTGGGCCAAATCTGGCTGCGCTCACTCTTGATGATTGCCGTGCCGCTGGTGTTTGCATCGCTTACTCTGGGGATTCTCGGGCTGGGGGACTTTCGCAAACTGGGGCGCGTTGGACTCAAGCTGCTGGCATTCATCCTACTCACCCAAACCCTGGCGGCCAGTGTGGGGCTCTTCGCCACGGCCCGCATCCGGCCGGGGGACGGAATTTCTGAGGGGTTGCGCCAACAGTTGCTAACGACCTACCAGCATGAGCCGCACGGGAATGAAAACCAATTTGATCATGTAAAGCTTGGCGTGGATACGTGGAGCAACATCGTGCCGCTCAACCCCATCGCCGCAGCGGCATCGGGCGATATGCTGGGGATCGTGGTGTTTTCCATCCTGTTTGGAATCGGCTTGGCCACGCTGCCCTCCACACGGACGAAGGCCCTAGTGGAGGCGGTCAGTGGCTTAAGCGACGTGATGATGGCGCTCGTTGACCTGGTGATTCGCGCCGCGCCCATCGGCGTCTTTGCCCTGGTGTTCAGCGTCGCCGCGCAATTCGGCGCCGACCTTGTGGTGCACCTGGGGCTCTACCTGGTGACGTGCATTGGTGCCCTGATGGTTTTTGAAATTGTAATTTACCCCATCCTCATTGTTCTGCTCACCGGATTCAAACCCATCGATTTCTTTGCCCGAACCCGGGAGGCACTGTTGACGGCATTTTCCACGGGTTCCTCCAACGCAACCCTACCCGACGCCATTCTGGTCAGCGAGACATCGCTCGGCTTGCCTGCCACCATTTGCCGTTTCGTCCTGCCCATCGCCGCAACGGTGTGCAAGAACGGTACGGCGTTGTTCGATGCGGTGGTTCTTCTCTTCGTCGCGCAGGCCTTTGGTGTTCAGTTAAGCCTGAAATTGCAAATATTGATGGTCGTGATGATCGTTCTGATGGGCTTGGGAACTGCGGGCGTCCCCGGCGCGACATTTCCCCTGATGGCGCTTGTGGCGGCAACGGTGGGCATTCCTGCTGAAGGCGTTGCGATTGTTATTGGGGTGGACCGCATCCTTGATATGTGCCGGGCCACCGTGAATGTAACCGGCGGCATCGTCGCGGCTGCTTATCTATCGCGGTCCGAACGCCCCGTTCAAATCCCTGCGAGTTAAGGCACTCGGGCGCCCCGTTCAAGCCAGCGGCATACGGCAATGCTTCCTCATAAATTCGATGTTGCTTTGGGTTGCTTCAATCATCTGTGAAATGGATGTATGCTCCGTCTCGAACACAAACCAGCCATCGTAGGCAATGGCGTTTAGGGCTGCGAAAGCGTCGGCCCAGTTGATCAGCCCTGGTTCGGTGATCAGGTGGTCTTCGTTCTTCACATGCACCTGGCAGATGCGTTGTTTTCCCAGCAGGGCAATTCCGGGAATTGCTTCCGCCGCGTAGCCATAGTGGGCCATGTTGTGGATGTCGTAGTACACCTTGACGTTCGGGCGGTCGATCAAATCCACGAGCTTCAGGTTATCCGCGGGGCTCATTGAATTTTCGATTCCCAGCGTCACTCCGGCGTCCGCCGCGTAAGGAGCGGTTTTTTGCAGGAGTTCCACCAATGGCCCATAGGAGGATTCGTCGTTCATATTGGGCACATTCTGAAGATAGAAGGCGGCGAGAATCACACTGGAGCCCAGCAGTTCGCTGGCGCGAATCGCCTGCATCAATTCCAGTCCCGCCAGGTGCGCCCGAATGGAGCTACCCTTGGCCCAAACCCCGGCAAGAGAGGGAATGATCATGCCCCAACGATTGGCCTCCCTCTTATAATGCCGAACCGCATCGAGATCCTGAAGGTTCGGAGTGCCGGCAGCAACTTGCAGTTCCACTCCCATCAACCCCTGGATTTGGCGCGCATACTTGAAGACGTCGAAATTTCCCACCATCTTCATATTCATGGCGCGATGGCCGATCTTCAGGGGAATCTCCTGCTGATTCGGCAAGCCATGCTCGGAATCTTGCGGCAATGCGCCTGCCCATGGGACTGAACCTGCAAGTACTCCGGATGTGGCGAGGAAATTCCGACGGGACAATTTGAAAGCGTTGCTCATTAAACCCTCATTCCGACCACATTTTGTTTGACATCTAAATTCGGATACCATATATTACAGCTTCCAGTATGATCCACTCTCACAAATTCGGCACAGTTAGTTCCGCATGGATAGTTTCGTGTCCGTGTACCACACCCGTGCCGACATGTGGAGGAATCGCCTAAAGCACTGACTGGATCAGCGGCTAATTTCCAACCCACCGTCGGATACGACTTCCGAGGTGGGTTTTTTGTTTTTGGGCTCGAACTTTTTGCCAGGAGAACGCTTATGAAAACGCTTGCTTTGCTCTTTCTATTGACTGCGATGCCCGCGGCGGCCGCAGATTTTACCGGAACGTGGAAGGTGGATGGCACGGTGGAGGACAATCCCGTTACTCCCACGTGCAAGCTCAAACAGACGGGCACCACAATCACCGGTACGTGCGCATTCGACGCTGATCACGTTGACGATGTCACCGGAGAAGTGAAGGGTGCGGAGGTGATTTGGAAATTCAAGCAGGAGTACCAGGGGACGGTCTACACGCTCACGTTTGACGGTAAGCCTGAATCCGACGCTTCGCTAAAAGGCACTATCGCAGTGGACCCCGCGGATGCGGATGGAGACTTCACCGCCAAGAAACTGTGACTTGATCTGCTGATGGCACGATGCTTGCCGGAAATGGAAAAGCATCCTTTGCGCTTGGAAGCCAGGGCAAGCAGAAAGCCAGCTCACCGGCCCCGAATCAGGAAGGCGGGAGTCTTGACGGCCCAAACAATCCTATGAAGGCGGTTGCTTAAATGACTTTCACACGACGGAATATTCTGAAGGGCGCGGTTGCGGCCATCCCCTTTGCCAGGTTGAATCCACTCGCCGCATTTTTCGCGGGTCCGGATTCAAAGTTCAACGGCGTTCAAATCGGCATCATTATTTCCCCCTACAACTATCCGGAAATTCCGGTCCCGGCCGATCAGGTCTTGAAGACCCTGGTGCAGCTTGGAATCAGCGCCTTTGAGTTGCAGGACGTAAGGGCGGAAACATACGCCGGAGCGCCCAACCAGCCGCGCGAAGGTTATTCGGGTTCGCGCCACGCCTCGGGCGGCGGCGCCAACATCCAGACGGCTCAGGAACTGGAAGATGCCCGACGCAAGGCTGCCGACGAACTCAAGCAGTGGCGGCTTTCCGTCCCCTTGAGCAAATATGAAGCACTGCGAAAGCTCTACAACGATGCCGGCGTGAATATCTACGCGTTCCGGCTCGCCAACATGACGCCCGCCACGTCGGATGAAGAATTCCATTACTTCTTTCGCTCGGCGCAGGCTCTAGGCGCAAACCAGATTACCGTGGAGCTTCCGGATGATCCGGGCCTCACCAAAAGGGTGGGTGACTTTGCTGCGCAATACAAGGTGAGAGTGGGATTTCACAACCATACGCAGGTGAATGAGCACAGTTGGGATGCGGCACTGGTCGACTCTGCTTATAACGGCATCAACCTCGACGTGGGCCATTACGCCGCGGCCACCAATTCATCACCGATTCCCTTTATCAAGGAACATCACGACCGCATCACCAGTTTGCATCTGAAAGACCGCAGGTACCGCTCGAACGGCGGCCGGAACACGCCCTGGGGGCAGGGCGATACGCCGCTGAAGGAGATCCTGCAACTGATCAAGACGGAGAAATATCAATTCCCGGCTTCCATTGAACTTGAATACCGCATCCCTGAAGGATCCACGGCAACAGCGGAGATCGCGAAATGCCTTCAGTTCTGCCGGGATGCGCTGGCGTAGCACGTCGCTGTGAACCGGAGTGTTGCCGCCATTGCTGCAGGCTTGGGGAGCGCGTTCCCAACGCCTGCTGAAGAAGCGATTCTGGATTGGTTGAGGAGACCTCAAGTGTCTGGCTTTAGAATTTCGCGCCGATATTTTTTCATGACGCCGCTGCTTTCCATGGCCAGCGGCAGCGCCCGCGCGCTTGCCGGCTCTCATATTGGCAGCGTGCCATCGCTCAAAGCCGGCGGGTACAAATCCTTCAACGAGAAGTTGAACATCGCCGCGGTGGGCATCGGCGGCCGGGGGGCGCAAAATCTAAGTGGTTTGCTTTCTGAAAATATCGTTGCCCTCTGCGATGTTGATTCCCGCCAGGGCGCGCCCACTTTCAAGCGTTTTGAGAAAGCCACGCGTCACACCGATTTTCGCCGCATGCTCGACAAGGACGGCAAGGACATCGATGCCGTGGTGATCTCCACCGCAGACCACATGCACGCCACCATCGCCCTCTGGTGCATGGAACGCGGCAAGCATGTTTATGTTGAAAAGCCTCTGACGCGAACGCCGTGGGAGGCGCGACTGCTGGCCGACGCCGCGGCAAAATACAAGGTTGCAACGCAGATGGGGAACCAGGGCTATTCGCATGAAGCCCACAAGACCGCTTGCGAGATCATCTGGTCCGGTGAGATTGGAAACGTTACGGAGGTTCACGCCGTCACCAGTTCGCCCAACTGGCCGCAAGCAATTCAATCGATTCCGCCCGCCGAGCCCGTGCCCCAAGGGTTTGATTGGGAGCTGTGGCTCGGCGGCGCCACCTTCCGCCCCTACACCTCCGGCGGCTGGGACAAGGACCATATTCCCGATGGCAGAACTGGTCCTTTCACCGGAAGCAACTACGGCTTCTACGTGCCGCACGACTGGCGCGGGTTTTTCGATTTCGGCACCGGGTCGCTGGGGGATGCGGCCATTCATGCTTTGGGTCCGGCCAACCAGGCGTTGCAACTGAAGGATCCGATTGCGGTGGAGTGCGTCCGTGCGGGGCAGCGCAGCCCGTTCAGCTATCCGTTATATGCCCTGCTGAGGTTTGATTTTCCCTCGCGGGGGAATTTGCCGCCCGTCTCCGTCTATTGGTATGACACGGCGCGAACGGGCAACCCGGCGGACTATTACCACCCCAAGGGACTTGAAAACGAAGTTCTGCTGCCGGAAGAGAATAACCTCGCCGCTCGCGGGCGTCCGGATATCGGCTCAAACCGCGCCTGGAGCGGCAGACGTCAACACGTGGAAGGATTGGGCGGCGCAACTTCACCACTGGGCGGGCATCCACAACAGGGCCATAGGGAGGACGGCGCCACTCCCGGCGTGCTGCTTCAGGATGGCTCCATCTTTGTGGGTGACAAAGGCTATCTGGCAACCGTGGGCCGGGGTGAAGGTGTGCAACTGCTGCCCGCCTCACGGTGGGAGGATTACACCCTGCCCGCGCCGATTTTGCCGCGCTCACCCGGCCACTATCGCGATTGGATCCGCGCCTGCAAAGGCGGCGAACCCGCCGTTTCCAATTTCAGCGTGGCGGGGCCCTATGCGGAGTGGATCACGCTGGGAGCAATTGCCTATCGCTTCAAAGGAAAGCTTGAATACGACCCCAAGGCCCGGCGCTTCACCAATAATCCGGAAGCCAATCAGTATCTCAAGCCGGCATTTCGAAAGGGCTGGGAGTTGAAGCTGTAGTGTCCTGAGTCAGAAGTGCATGATAAAAGTCGCCGTTCTCAATTCCTTCAAGGCGACCCCCTCACCCGGCCCGCCCCGGCTGATGAAAGCGCCGGTTGCGAGCCACTCTCTCCCCCAAGGGGGCGAGGGCACTGAATTCAACTCTCACCTCGAACCCTTGGGGGAGAGGGGTCGGGGGTGAGGGGGTTCTAGAATAATCAACGAACCTCTGACCGAGGACATTAGCAATATATTGGTCAGAAAGCGGTGCGTCGATCTCATCGTTCAGCAGTTTTGAATATGGTCCATCTTCTCCAATTCGGCAGAGAAATTTCAAGACACGCAGTCGTTTGTACCTGTCCATGTACCGCTTCTGTGCCGACATGTGGGGGAATCGCCTAAGGACAAGACCGTACCAACGATCTGTTTCCTACCCACCGTCGCGCACCAACGCCACGGTGGGTTTTTATTTTTGGGCCAACCCGTTCGTCGGGGCGGCTCAGCGGCAAGGCAAGCCTTAATCAATCACCCGGGTGAATTCCTGGGTACTTCGCGAAAAGGGGCAAAGCACAATGAATACAATAATTTCAGGCGAGCGTCGAAAACTCCATCCCGCCATTGCGGAAAGAGATTCCCGCAAATGGGGAGCGGTTTCTCTTGATCATCGCTTCTCCACGCGAATTATCGCGACAATCTTGATCTGGTCCGCTCTCTGCGCGGCGGCATTCGGGCAGACCGGAAACGCTACCTTGACGGGCACCATTCAGGATGATTCGGGGGCCGTAATCTCCGGCGCGCGCGTGCTCGTTACCAACACTGCGACGGGTGTGGAGAAAGTGGCGGTAACCACCGGGGCAGGGCTCTACGTGCTGCCCGGCCTGATTCCCGGCACGTACAATGTTGAGGCGACCGCACCGGGTTTTCGGCCCAGGCTTACCTCTGGCGTCAAGCTCAATGTCGATCAGCAGGCAAGCCTCGACTTTCAGCTTTCGGTCGGCTCGGAAAAGCAGGAAGTGACGGTAACCGGCGCCTCCACGCCCTTGCTGCAAACCATTGACGCCAGCGTGGGCAACGTGGTGCAAAGCCAGCAGGTGCAGGATCTCCCGCTCAATGGCCGCTCCTTCACGCAGCTTTTGGAGCTCTCGCCTGGCGCCGTGGCGTCGATCAACTCCAACAACTATTCCCACCCCTCTGACCCTTCCTACTCCGGCCACCAGCGGAATGGGATGCCCGCGTTTGATATCAACGGCCAGAGCGGAGCGGCCACGTTCTTCCGCCTGGACGGCATTGAGAACAATGAGCGCGAGTTTGGCGGCGCCAACATTCCGATTTCAGTTGATGCCATTCAGGAGTTCAAGCTGCAAAGTTCGAATTTCTCCGCTGAATACGGGCGCAGCGCGGCGCAGGTGGACGTGGTCACGAAGTCAGGGACCAACCAGCTTCACGGCACCCTCTTTGAATTCGTGCGGAACGACGCCTTCGATGCGGCGCAGTGGGAGTTCAGCGGCCCGCATTTGAAGAATGACCTGAAACGAAACCAGTTCGGCGGAGCCATTGGCGGTCCGCTGAAGAAAGACAAACTCTTTTTCTTTTTCAGCTATGACGGCACGCGCGAGGTCTTCAATGAGCCATTTCTTGAGACCGTGCCAAGTGCCGCCATGCGCCAGGGTACCTTCCCGACGGGCGACGTGATTTTCGACCCCTCCACTCAGCAGCCGTTCGCGGCAAATACCATTCCGCAAACTGAGTGGAGTGGCATTTCATCCAAAGTGCTGCCCTACCTGCCTGCACCCAACAGCGCGGGCACACCCACCACCAGTAATGATGGGCTTCCGACCGCTCCGCTGAACGATTATGTTTACATTCCACGGCGTACCCAGGGGATCAATCAATACAATGGGCGGGTTGATTATAACCTGTCGGACAAGGACTCATTCTTTGCCCGTTACACCTTCGGCTCAAACCGGCGAATAGGTGATGGTCCGCTGGCGACAAACCTCCAAGGGTCCATTATCGGTTCGGAGACAGCCAACCTGGGCGGGCAGAATCTGGCCGCAACCTGGTACCACTCGTTCAGTCCCCGCACCATCAACGAGTTTCGCGCGGGATTCTCCACTGACCCGCAGGATTACGAGAAGGGTGACACCACGGACTACGCCTCTCAGTTCGGGCTCAGCCAATTTCTTGCACCCAACGCCTACAAGGGGTTTCCACACTTTGTGATCGGCAACGTCAACCTTGGCTCCGGAGATTACCGGCCGCTGAAGGTGGGCGAGGTGAATTATCAGGTGAATGACAGCGTGACTTTGATTCGTGGCAATCACACGATTCGCGCCGGAGGCGACGTCCGGCGGACAGCCTTGCAGACGTACAACAGCCAGCTCTCCACCGGACTGTTCTATTTCTACGGGGCGCAGACCTACGACCGCAACTTCCCTTACACCGGAAACACCTACTGCCCGGGTGGTGAAGACCCCAACGGTTGCGAAGCCGGCAACGCTTTTGCTGATTTTCTGCTCGGCGATTTGGCCATTGCGGAGAAGGGCACGCCGATTCCTTCGATCGACAAGTACTTCAGCAACTGGGCTGGGTTCGTCAACGACTCCTGGCGTGTGCGCAAATCACTGACTGTGAATCTGGGAGTTCGGTATGAATATCAGACCCGCTTTCATGCCAATCCACCTTTCTACACCCAGCCGGTCATCCAGAATAATCAATTCACTGGAATGATCGCGGTTGCCAATTCCGGCAATGGGGCGATCTCGCCGGATGTGCTGCCCGGAGCTTTGGCGCTGATTCCCGGCTCGGTGGAAACCTGCCGCCAGGCGGGATTGCCTGACAATTGCCTTGTCTCCCAAAAGAACAATTGGCAGCCGCGCGTTGGCTTTGCCTGGCAGGCCAACTCCAAGACGGTGCTTCGTGGCGGCGCCGGTATTTTCTACGGTTCTCTGGCCGGAGATTCCGACACGGAGAGCTGCCAGAGTTATCCGTTGGTCCTCACCAGCGGTACACAGTTTTTCTTTGCCCCTCCCAGTGGCAGCGCGCCTCCTCCGCTCAGCCTCAGCAATCCCTTTGAAGGCAGTTATCCGGCTGCCCCCACTTATGCGAACTGCGCGCAACAGAATCGCAAGCTGCCCTCGACTTATCAGTGGAACCTGACGGCAGAAAGGGAGCTGGATCGCAGCACCACTCTCTCCGTTGGATATGTCGCCAGCGTCAGCCGGCACTTGGATGAGGCGCAACTGGGTACACAGGCGCAATACAACATTCCCGCACCTTGGGGAGTGGTGCTGGCGCCGGGGCAGAGCCAGCAGGTGCCTGATCCAAACTTTTCCAACATCGGGCAATTTCTGGATGTGGACACAGCGAACTACGAATCCTTGCAGGTGAATCTACGCCGCCGTCTGGAGCAAGGCTTCTCTTTGACCGTCGCCTACACTTATGCGAAGAGTCTCACCACCAATAGCTGGTTAAGCGATCCGCGGAACTACAAGTTGGATCGGGGCCCGACGCCTGACGACCTCAGCCAGGCGGTGGTGATTTCACCCATCTGGCAGCTTCCCTTTGGCCACGGCCAACATTGGGTTCCCAGCAATCACATTGCGGAGAAGCTAGTGGACGGGTGGGAGGCAAACACCATCATTACCATCAACGGGGGATTCCCCTATAATCCCACCCTGAGCGGCACCAATCTGTTGCTCTTGAATGGGTACAACAGCGAAGACCGTCCAGACAGGGTTTGCGGCGGCAACTCAAGCCACCCCACCGCCGCCCAGTGGTTCAACCCCTCGTGCTTTGTTCTGCCGGTTGAGCCCACCACGCCGGGAGCGCTTCTTCGCGAGGGCACGGCAGGCTATAACATCCTGCGCGGACCCGGCACCTTCTCCGAGGACTTGGGGCTCCTGAAGAATACGCCTGTAAATGAAAAGGTCTCCGTGGAATTCCGTGCGGAGCTTTTCAATGTCTTTAATCACCCGGTGCTGGGGCTGCCCAATGCCTCCATCAATCCTTTTGGCTCGTCCGGGACGGTGGGGGAGATTACCAATCCGGCATCTTTGCCGCGAATCATCCAATTCGCGCTGAAGGTTCACTTCTAAGGCAGCATGCGGCTTGACTGACCGGGTGGGGAGGGATTTTCATGCAACCCCGATAATCTCCCCATCCCGGTCAGTAGCGCCGCCAATGATTTTCAATTTAGGGTTTTTACGGTGCTTTTCAGCTGAGATGCAACTTCACTTCCGGCCTAATTCGCCGCCGGGTGTTCGTGTTAGAATAACTGCCTTTGATATATTAGATGTCAGCCACGCGAATGAGGAGCCACGCCTCAACGCCACGGATAAGCTTGCATTGAAGCTGTTCTTTCGCCCCGGCTGGAAGGAGAGATTGATGCCTGACCGCAGAGAATTCATCAAGACGGTGGCCGGATTCGGCGCCGCCGCAGCCCTTCCCGCAACCTTATTGGCCGCCCCGCTGCGTGCCCAGCGGCTGCATTTCGGTTCCCAAACCAATGCTTGGGGCAATCCCGTCAAGACCTACGACCACCTACGGGAGATTCTGGACGCGCTCGCAGCGGCGGGTTATGCGGGCTTTGAGACCAATCACGCCAGCCTGGATGGGCTGAAAGACAAGGCCGCGGAATGCCGCCAGGCGTTCGAATCACGCCACGTTCAACTGATCGCGCCCCATTGCAGCGTTGTGTTCTTCGATCAGGGCAAGGTGGAAAGCGAACTCCCACCGCTGCTGGCGATTGCCCGCTACAGCGCGCAGATGGGAGCGACGCACCTGATTGTGAGCGGGCGCCGCCTTCCGCACACCGATGGAAAGCTGGATCTGGCGGCAGCCCACGCCAAGGCCGCGGGCCTGAATCAACTGGGCGAAGCTGTGAAGAAGGAAGGCCTGAAGCTCTGCTACCACAACCACGTGCAGGAGTTTGAGGACGACCCTTCCGAGATGAGCATCCTGCTGGCGGAGACGCACCCCAAAACGGTCTGGCTGAACTATGACATTGGGAACGCTTATCCCCAGGGACCTGACCCAGCCACCTTCTCCCAAGAGCACTTCCGCCGCATCGCCATCTACCACATCAAGGACGAAAGACCCATTGACCCGAACGCCCCGGCTGCGCCGTCAGGGCCCGGACCGGGCGCTAAGCGGCGAACCACGGAGTCCTGCGCGCTGGGCGAGGGGAAGATAAACCTGGCCGGTGTTGTGGCCCCGCTGCTGAAAAGCAACTGGAAGGGATGGCTGACCGTGGAACGGGAAGGCAACTATCCCCACGGAGTCGAAGATCCACCCGCCGCGGTCAAACAGTGCCGGGACTACCTCCGAAAGATCACGGGCGTTTGAGGCTTCAGGCTTCGCCTGCGAGAATCCAGTGGCCATATCCGGTTTACTTGAAGTCAAGGCTGGCGAACCGCCCGCCGGCCTGCGCGCTTGGGCCGTCGCCCTGATGCTCCTGCTTAGCATGTCGCTGAACTTCATCGATCGCCTGGTTCTGGCCAACGTCGCCCCGTCGTTACAGACCGGACTGCACCTCTCGAACACCCAATACTCCTACATCGTTTTCGCCTTCATGCTGGGCATGACGCTCGGGCAGCTCCCCGCCGGCATGATTATTGACTGGATTGGCGGACGCGTCGCCCTGCCAGGGCTTCTCACGGCTTGGTCGTTCACCAACATGGCGCATGCGCTTGCGAACGGCGTGGCCTCGCTCTCCGGGCTGCGTTTCATCATGGGACTGTTTGAATGCGGAAACTACTCGGCGGCGATGAAGGTGATTGGCGGCCTCTTCCCCGCCCGGCAACGCGCCCTGGCTCTGGCATTGATGGATAGCGGCAGCCTTTTGGGCTCCATCGTGGCGCCTCCCTTGGTCGTATTTATTCTCACGCGATTCGGTTGGAGGGCTGCGTTTCTGATTCCCAGCGTGCTTGGGCTTGTTTGGATCTTTCCCTGGCTCAAGGTTTATCAGCCCGGGCGCTCGACCCGTCAAGGCAAAGAGGTGGAAGGTCAAACCAGCCCAACGATTCGGGCGCTGCTCGGGTGCCGCCAGACATGGGGCGTGGTGCTGATGCGCATGCTCTCCGGCCCCATCACGCAGTTTTACTGGTACTGGCTTCCCCTCTACCTTGTGCGGGGGCGTGGAACCAGCCTTGCCGTGATGGCGGCGCTCTCCAGCTTCTCCTTTCTGCTGGGCGGGGCGGGTAATTTGACGGGGGGATTCTTATCCGGCTGGATGATCCGCCGCGGCATCAGCATTAATGCTTCGCGAAAGACCATATTTACGGCGGGCGCGCTGCTGGCGGCGGCATCGGTGCTGGTCCCGCTGATCCCGAACATTCACGTTGCGATTTCGCTGGTGGCGCTCGCCATCTTTGGGCTGAACTTCACCAGTTGCAACCTGATCGCGGTGATTGGGGATATCTTTCCCGAAGCCGCGCTGGCCCGGGTCACGGGCTTGACTGGAATGGGCGAGGGAGTGATGAACATGGCGCTGACGCTCACCACCGGGATCATTGTCGATCGCTTTTCGTTTGCGCCGGTCTTTGCGGGCGCGGGCCTGATGCCCCTGCTGAGCATCGGGGCGCTTTTTCTTGTTGTGGGCAGAATCAGGCCCATCAGTTTCGAGCACTTACAGGCTGGCTAAATATCCGATTCTTCATTCCAGTTGAAGATCCGGCCGCTGCGCACGGAGCGTTCCGCGGCGAGCGAAATGTGGATGGCGTCTTTTCCCACCTGTCCGGTGGCGAAGACGGGCGTGCCTTGCTGAATGGAAGAGATAAACGCCTTGTGCTCGCGCAGGGACTCAATATCCGTGCTGACGCCGCCGGCATGCTCTTTCCACAGGGCCTGTTCGTCGGCGGTAAGGCGCGGTACCAGCGTCTTTTGCGCCTGTCCGCGATACGGAGTCATAACAATTTCGGTGTTGCCCGTGCCGCGCAATTCCTCCGCCGCGCCGATTCCCCAGGTCATCTCACCCTTTGAACCCAGCAAACGGACCGCGCGATTGTCCGGAACACCCGGGGAGAAGATGGTGTAGGAGAAGGTGACGCGCACGCCGTTTGAATAGTCAATCAGCAGGCCCGCATTATCAATGGTCTCGCGGTCTTTGAAGATGTTGTTTCCCCCCGTGGCCTGAACGCGGCTGGGGTCCGCTCCCGCCAGCCAGTGAATCACGTCCAGCTCATGAATGCCGTCCTCCAGCAGGGCGCTGCCGGCGCACTGGGTGAGGAATCGCCAGTTGGTCTCCTTGCCCGTGGCGGGATCCTTGTAGCGCCAACTGTGCGGGTTCCAATCGCCGCGGAAGAGATTGCCCTGAATGTATTGCAGGTCGCCAATCGAGCCGTCCTTGATCAACTGGTTCATCTGCTTAAATACGATGCTGTAACGGGATTGCAGGCCCACCTGCAAGACGCGATGGTTGGCCTCGGCCGCCTGAATCATGCGGTCGGCATCGGCAAGGTGAAGGGCCATGGGCTTCTCCACCAGCACGTGCTTGCCGGCATTAAGCGCAGCGAGAGTAACATCGGCATGAAGGAAATTCGGGACGGCCACAATCACAGCGTCCAGATCTTTTTCCGTCTCAAGCAGCTTGTGGTAATCGTCATAACCCCGGGCGCCGGGCGTGGAGGCAAGAGCCTGGTGAAGGTTATCGCTGGTGATGTCGCAGAGGGCGGTAACTTCAACATCGGGCAGGTAGGCGTTGGCAATCCGCAGATGGGTGTTGCGACCCCGGTTGCCCAAGCCCACAATTCCATATTTTACTTTCTTGCTCTCCGGCGCCGCGCCCTCCGCCCTCCCCGCCAGGGCAAGGCCAGCGACGCCCGCGGCGCTGTTGATCATGAACTTGCGACGGTCCAGTTTACTGTTGGTTGACATGCCACAATTCTCCCCGCGCCGGCCTCATTCGCGGCGCCTCAATGGAATTTGCTGGTGCGATGAGCAAAGGCCAATATAATTTCAGGGCATGGATGTGTCAAGAAAGAATTGATATCTGATATATGTATTGCCATGGGCAAAGGGACTGTTCCACGCCCCAAGGTAATGGCGCGGCGGGGTGGTAGCCAAGACGTGCGCGTTCTTTGCGTTCGCCTGGAGTTCTAAGACAAGCATGGCTGATCTCGTGAACTGAAAGGAGTACACCTTGTAGATTCCCTGTTCGAAAAATATACCCTGCAAGCGCGCAGGAGAAGCGATAACATTCTTCAAGAGGCCTGAACACGTCAACTTTTTTTGCAATGAAAGTTGACACATTGAAGGGAACACACCGAGATCTTAGGGAAGATTCCAACCCACAACCCAACCCACAAAATTGGATGTCTTGTACGACTTCCGCGAAATTTGGCAGTCCCCGCGGACTTGTAAGTTATTGTAAAACCTAACCACGGCGCGTTGACACGGTAGAGGTCTGGGGTTCGAGTCCCCACGGGCCTACCATTGCTTTTTGACTTCATTCGGTTGGTTTAACCACCCTGCCTCAAGTCCGGTCTTGTCCGGGATACCTTGCCTCAGCTAAATAGCAACAAACAGGTTTTCGGCGAATGGCCATTCATCATCCACCCACTGCGCCGCGCATTTGAACCCGGTCCGTTCGGCCATCTCCGGCGCTTCGTTCCGGCCATATTTATGGCAGCTCTCGGTCCAGATGGTTTCATCGCGCTGGAAGGTGAAAGTGGTCCCATCGATGGAAGCTTTCTGGTTTTCCATGGAGCGCAGATGCATTTCGATGCGGCGGTCGCGGCGGTTGTAGAGCGCCACGTGCTCAAACCGCGCCAGGTCGAAATCGCCTTTCAGTTCCCGATTGATGCGCGCCAGAAGGTTGCGATTGAACACCGCCGTTACCCCAAGTGGGTCGTCGTAGGCGGAAATAAGTTGGGCCAGGGGCTTTTCCAAATCCGTGCCGAGCAACAGCGCGTCGCCCGGCATCAGCTCCCGGCGAATCTCCCGCAGAAAGTTCTCGCCCGGCCTGCGATCAAAGTTGCCAATCGAGCTTCCCAGAAAGAGCACCACCACTCCCTCGCCGGGTTTGCGGCGAGCCATGGCGCGGCCCAGGCCATCCAGGTAATTGGTTTCAAATCCCACAATGCTGACCTGCGCCAGGTCATCGAGCTCGCGCGCACAGTTCTCGAGCGCGGTGGAAGAGATCTCAATGGGACAGTACGTCGTGGGCTGATGGCGAATGAGGGCTTCAAGAATCCGGCGAGTCTTCCTGCCACTGCCGCTGCCCAGTTCGACCACCATGCTGTGCCCCGTCAAGCGCTCGGCAATCTCCCCCGAGTGCCGCTGCAGGATTCGCTCCTCCGCTCTTGTCAGTCCATACTCGGGAAGCTTGGTGATCAATTCAAAAAGTGCGGAGCCGATTTCGTCATAGAGATACTTTGACGGCAACTCCTTCTGCCCGGTTCGTCCCAACCCCTCGCGCACGTCTTCCGCGAAGGAATTCACAGCCACGGTCGAGCCGTCACGGATCAGCATAGGAGCTCCCTTCACTTGCTCACACAGCGGAATGACGCGTAAACATACGGATAGTGCGGCTGGAACCAGTTGCGGAACGAACGCCGCAGCATGCAGGCCACGGTGCGCGGTGAGGCGCCTTTCATCACATAGTGCTTTCCGTCAAAAAAGTTCGCCGAATACCCGCTATAAAACGGAAAAGGCTCGAAGCCCGCGAACGGGGCGAAAACGGTGGAAGTCCATTCCCACCCGTTCCCCAGAGCGTCTTCCAGTCCGAAGGCGCTGCGTCCCGCGGGGTAGCTTCCTACCGCAACGGGGTCCCAGCGTTGGAAATCAAAGTTGCCGCGGCTCTCATCCGGCGGTGCATCGCCCCACGGGTACGGCCGCTCCAAGCCTTGCGGCGTTCCGTATGCCGCGCGATGGAACTGCGCCTCGGTGGGAAGACACTTGGCCACAAAGCATGCGTAAGCTGAAGCCTCAGCGTGGCTCACGTAAACCGGCCAATCGAGCGGCAAAGGCACGGCTTCAAACATCCCCTGGTAGAACCACTCACCCTGGCTTTCAAACCAGAATTGCGGATGGCGGATCTTCTGTTCCCTGATCCAGGTCCAGTCAGCCTCGCTCCAGAAGCGCGGATGTTCGTATCCCCCGGCGCGCACAAAGTTGAGATATTCGCCATTCGTGACCTTGCAGGCATCGATGGCAAACGCCGGGACGTCTATTGATTGAGCCTTGAATTCATTGTCCCAACCGAACGATTCGTCCTCCGGCGAAATTCCCAGGGTCGCCATACCAGCGGGGATCTCCAGCATCTTCGGGTGGGATGATGGCGAAACGCCGGAGGGCGCGAGGGCCTGGTATTCAGGTGGCGCAAGCTTTCGCTCCGTGGGCAGTTGGTGCAGCATGTACGCCAGCGTTTCCGCGTGCATCAGCCGGTGCTCAATCGCCACGTTCAGGATGACCTCGCGCGGATATTTCCAGTGGCTCGAAGGCGAAGCTGAATTGCCGAGCAGGCGATCCAGCTCCTCCCGCACGCGCCGGTTATAGGCTGCGACCTCGGTGAGGCGGGGCCAGTCAGCGGGTTGGTCAGTCGGAAGCCCGCCGCCCACCGGATCGATGCCAAAGGCAAACAGCCGGTCAAACTCCTGATGGCAAGGTCCAAGGCCCAGGGCATGACCAGCGATCAGGTTCCAGTCAAATGCTTCGAGGTGGCCGACGTAGAAAACGATGCGGTGCCGCTCAGGGACCGGCCGGTCATAGAGTGAATCCGCCCGCACGAGCTGAAACAGCGCATCTGTAACCGCGCGCGATTCCGCCAGGCGGAGCAAGAGTTCGTCAATGCGGGCCAATTGTGTTTCCATCGCTTCCTGCGATTGCACCGTCTGTGCACCTGAAGTCGTCACTCCGGGAACGGCTCAAACATGAGATCGTCCACGTAGCACCAGCCCCAGTCCTCGCCGGGTTCAAGGGATCGCATGATGGGGTGTTTGGTCTTGCGGAAGTGTTTGGTGGCGTGGCGGTTTTTTGAGGAGTCACAACAACCGACGTGGCCACAGATTTCGCAGAGGCGAAGATGGACCCACGTATCGCCCATTTTCAGACATTCCTCACATCCGTCGGTGTTGGGCTCAGGGTTCTTGATCTGGTCAAGGTGCGAACATTCGTCAGGCATTTTGCCCCCTTCCTATCCTTGTGCAATAGATGCTTCGGCCTTCGGCTGGGTTACAGGCAAATAGACCAGAAATCGAGTATCGCCCGGGTGGGTGTTAACGCGGATCTCGCCGTGGTGGTTTCGGATAATCCGGCAAACCGTATCCAGCCCCAGGCCCGTTCCCTCGCCGACGCCTTTGGTGGTGAAAAAGGGTTCAAAAATGTGCGGCAGAACATCGGGTGGAATGCCCGGACCGTTGTCGCCAATCTCCACCAGCACGCGATCAATCTCCAGCACGGTCCGAACGCGCAATTCGCCCTTCCCGTGCATGGCCTCGATGGCGTTGGAAATCAAATTCGTCCAGATCTGGTTAAGCTCGCCGCCATAGGCGCAAACCTTCGGCAAGTTTCCAGCATAATCGCGAACGACATTTATTCCGTTTTTGATGCGGTGATGGAGAATGGTCAGGGTATTTTCCAGCCCCTGGCGCACATCGACATCCTTCATGGCAGCCTGGTCCATGTAGGAGTACTCCTTGATGGCGCCCACCAGCTCGGAAATGCGCCGGGTGCTGATCTCAATTTCGCTGATCAGCCTTTGAATGGTCAGGATGGAAGCGATGCGGAGGAGGGCGTCGCTCAGAACCTCATCGCCCACCTGCTCGGCCAGGGTTTCAAGCTTGAAGATATCCACTCCCGCATCGGCAAAGGGCGGGGCGATTTTCCACGCATCCTGAATACTGTGATCTTCCAGCCAGGCAGTGATTTGCTCCTCGCGATCGCTTTGTGCCAGCGGGTCGGCGGAAATCGTTGGGGCTTGCCCGGCCTCGCGCTCAAAGTGGACAATCAGATCGCGTTGCTCTTCGGAAAGGGCGTGGCGGGCCAGGCGCAGGCTGGCCTCTCGAACCGTTTCAAGGGTTTCGCGCAGGCTCCCCGTGGCTCGTTGAGCTGCGGCCGCGGGGTTATTCAATTCATGCGCCAAACCGGCGGACAATTTGCCCAACGCCATCAACTTGTCACGCTGGGTTTCCATGCGGGTGGTCTCGCGAATACGGTCCGCCATCAGGGCCACCAGGCGCTGGCCAAGCTGGGGAATGCGGTGCAACATTTCCGGAAAAACGCTTCTGTGCAGCATCGCTACACGGGTGGGAAGAACGGCAATTGATGATCCACGATAGCTTACCAGCCTTGAATAGGGCAGCAAGCCCGTCACCTGCCCGGCAAACACGCGGAAAACCACCTCCTCCGCACCCTTTCCCACCTGAATTCGAAGTTCACCCTCAAGGATCACGGTGAGGTGGTCCAGTGGATCACCTTCACGGGCCAAGGTGTCTCCCGGCTGAAAGCGCAGGACTTGAAAATTTTCCACGAGCCAGGCGAACTGGTCCTGGGGCAGGTCGGCAAAGACTTCGATCTTGCGCAGATCGTCGGCCAAACTGGTGCCCGCGCCGGCTGAAGCGTTTTCCGCCAAATCACACCTCGCTGAGGTACTGATGAGTGAACTGCACGGCAATCGAGCCCTCGCCCACGCCCGATGCCACCCTCTTCACGGAACCATGGCGCACGTCGCCGGCGGCAAAGATGCCGGGCACACTGGTTTCCGGCCAGAACGGATCGCGCGCCAGCGGCCACCCCGCCGGCCGTTTGCCATCGCGCATAAGGTCTGACCCGGTGTAGATGAATCCCCGGTCGTCGCGCTCCACCACGCCGGAGAGCCAGTCCGTATTGGGTTCGGCGCCAATGAAAATTGAGAGCATGTTCGTGGGTACGGTGGTGGTTTCACCGCTGTCCGAGCAGCGAATTGAAATACCTTCCAGGTGCGTCTCTCCGTGCATCTCCACCACCTGCGAGTGGGGTTCAACGGAGATGTTGGGCGTCTTCTTGATCTGGTCAATCAGGTATTGCGACATGGAGGCGGAAAGGGAATCACCCCGCACCAACATCACCACGCGCCGCGCATAGCTTGAGAAGTGCATGGCGGCCTGCCCGGCGGAATTCGCGCCGCCCACGATGTAAACGTCTTCACCCTTGCACGAGAGGGCTTCGGTCATGGCCGAACCATAGTAAACACCGCACCCCTGCAACCGCTCCGCCCCGGGAACATTCAGCTTGCGGTAGGAAACACCCGTGGCAATCAGCAAAACTTTGCAGCCAATCTCAGTTCCCTCTGCCAGCTTGACAAGCCGCGAGGGACCTTCCACGCGAACCCCGGTGACCTGTTGGGGAGCGAGAATTTCAACGCCGAAACGCCGGGCCTGCGTCACCGCCCGCCGTGCCAGGTCTCCGCCGCTCAGTCCGGAAGGAAAGCCCAGGTAGTTCTCAATGCGGGAACTCATTCCCGCCTGTCCACCGGGCGCTTCCATTTCAATCATCACCGTGCGAAGTCCCTCCGACGCGCCATAAACGGCCGCCGCCAATCCGGCGGGACCTCCGCCCACAATTACCAGATCGTAAAAGGCCACTTCAGGCCGGCTGCGCAGCCCCAGCTTTTCCGCCAATTGCCCAATGGTCGGGCTTGCCAGGGATGTGCCATCGGAGAAAAGCACCATGGGCAGGTTGGAGGCTTGCGCTCCGGACGCATCCACCAGGCGGCGAACTTCCGCCACCTTATCCGCCGCCTCAACGTCAATCCATTGGTAAGGCGCCTGGTTGCGGCCCAGAAAATCGCGAAGGGCGTAAGATTGCGGAGACCAGCGCGTGCCGAGAACGCGCACACCCTCAAAAGCAGGACGGTAGGAACTTTGCCAATCCTCCAGCAAGTCATCGAGCACGGGGTAAAGGTGCTCCTCGGGCGGGTCCCACGGCTTCAATAAGTAATGTTGGATTTTGGCGTCGTTAATGGCGTGAATCGCCGCGTCGGTGTCCGCATAGGCGGTCAGCAGCACGCGCTTGGCGTTGGGGAAGATCTCCATCGCCTGCCCGAGAAACTCCACCCCGTTCATCTGCGGCATGCGCTGATCCACCAGAAGCAGTGCCACCGCATCGCCGCGCTTCTTGAGACCTTTCAGCGCCTCAAGGGCCGCAGCGCCGGAGTCCGACCTGAGCACCCGGAACCGCTCCGCATACCGGCGGCGCAGGTCACGTTCCACCGCGCGCAATACTTCCTGGTCATCGTCAACCGTCAGCAGCACAGGCTTTGCCATTTAATTTCCCTTTACCCGATTGTAGGGGCTGGGCTTGCCCTGCCCCCGCGTCAATATCGCGGAAAAACCTCAAGTACAGGCCTTGCCCTGCCCTCGTGTCACTTCGCAGTAAAACTCAATGGGCAAGGCAAGCCCAGCCCCTGCGAGACATGTTTGTTTGCGGTCCCGCTGCCCTACGCTATATAAGGTTGCCAAAGGGCTAAAATGGTTCATCCCCGTTCTAGTGACATTTCGTTAGATGTCCGGCAGCCGAAGTCCGATACAAAGTCTTCCGCTGCCCCGATTCGGACATTTTATCCCAACTGCCAGCACTGGGCGGATCTCTTTTTGAGGTCGACGGATTTTTCAAGGGAATTGAAGGGGTGGGC
>Ga0302320_10007248_pt1 | contig 24446 bp, 12 predicted proteins | sample Bog_T0_3_FD_202130 | JGI IMG/M metagenome (GOLD analysis project Ga0302320, IMG submission 202130) | Peat permafrost microbial communities from Stordalen Mire near Abisko, Sweden - Bog_T0_3 | ecosystem: Environmental > Terrestrial > Soil > Wetlands > Peat | place: Sweden: Abisko, Stordalen Mire...
TCGAGCAGCTCTGAAACCACATTCATTGCGTTGGTGATGATGGTGACGCCATGTAGGGTACGCGCTTTAATCTGCCGCGCGATTTCAGTTGTCGTCGTTCCCGAGTCGAGAATAACGACTTCGCCGGGCTGAATGAGATTTGCGGCCGCGCGGCCAATCTGAGCCTTTTCTGCGCGGTGAATGGATGCCTTGAGGCGAAGTGGATAGTCGCGGGTTGGCTCCAACTGCCGGACTGCCCCGCCATGGGACCGAACCACGGCGCCGGTGGCGCCCAGTGCATCGAGGTCGGAGCGGACGGTAACCGCGGAGATTGAAAAGCGCTCCACCAGCTCACGAACTGTGATTTGCCCTTCCTGCTCCAGCAAATCGAGGATCTGCCGGCGGCGTTGTTCCGCCAGGAGCGGGTTGTCGTGCTTACTGCGTGCCATGGGCTAAGTTTAAGGAAATGCAAGTGCTGAGTCAAATTATTTGCACGAATACAACTGCTGGCGTTTGCGTTTACTATCTTTTCGCACGAAATGTGGCGAGACCCTGTTCGGGCTGCTTTGTCATGTCTAGCGATAACGGGCGAACCTAAACTCCACCTCGCGGAGGAACCGCTGCGCCGGCCTAACCTAATCCAATTGCGAACTGGATGCGCTGGCTCCCTTGGTGCGAGCCAGCAGCGAGGTGGGCCGGTAGCTGTTTCCCGAGGTTCGGAAAGACAGGACCTGACAGGAAGTCATTGAGACGTATTGTGGTGCGTGAGATCAGAGAAGAATTGCGTGATTAGAACTCCATAAGATACTGATTCTAAATTGCTAGCAGATTTGAGAATAGGGAGTCGGCGAGACCGGAAGAGGCCGTTTTGGGGGTGCGCCAGCGTCGCGCGCCTGGAGTCTTCATGTATTTTGTCTTTCGTTATCAATCCTATATTGACAATTACTTTGTTTAAGGTTGACAATCATTTCGTTCTTGAGGCCACAGGACGATTCGAATCGTAAACAAGAGGAGGATTTGCATGATCCGCAGACTACTCAGAGCAGCTTCGCTGCTGACACTGCTGCTTGTCGGCGCACTTTGTATTCCCGGCTTTGCCCAGATATCCAACGGCACCATCCGAGGAACCGTTATGGACAGCACGGGCGCTGTGCTGCCCAATGCCACTGTCACACTGGTGAATGAAGGGACAGCTGAGCAGTACACGGACCAGTCAAACAAGGAGGGCTACTACACATTCACGGCCCTTAGTCCTGGCGAATACGTGGTCAAGGTCTCGGCCCCAGGGTTTGAAACCTGGAAAGGAAGCCTGACTCTTCGTGTGGCTCAGGAAGCTGTGATCGATACGAAGCTGAAGCCAGGCGCGGCTCAGGAGACGGTCACTGTGACTGAAGTGACGCCCATCGTCAACACGGCTGACGGAACGCTCTCGGACGTGAAAGACGCGGCGTTGCTCAATACGCTTCCGACGCAAGCCAACAACTTCCTGGGCAAACTCAATTTCAGCCCGGGCGTAATTGCCAACGGCTTCGGTGGACAGGGCAATCCCAGTAGCACACCCGGCGCGGGCGCCTGGACGCGGGTCAATGGGGTGGTCGGCGGCTCCATGAACTATGCGAGTGACGGGCAGCAGATAAACGACCGCAACACCAACGAGGTTCAGTACACCGCGCAGTCCCAGACGACGATTCAGGAGCTCAAAGTCACCACCTCCAACGGCGGTGCGGAATATGGGCAGCCCGGACAGGTAGAAATTGTCACCAAGGCCGGCAGCAATGTTTTCCACGGCGAAGTGCGTGAGCTCTACCAGGATGGCGGGCTTCAGGCCAAGGCTCCCAACACGACCCCCCATCACCACGCCCGCAATGACTTTGGGGGCCAGTTCGGCGGTCCGGTCCGGATTCCCAAACTGTACAACGGCAAGGACAAGACGTTCTTCTTCTTTGACGTCAATAAGATGATTGACCATGGTTTTGCCACCGATATTGAAGGCGTCCCCAATGCAGCGTTTACCCGGCCGCAGTCTGACGGATCCTACGATTTCTCCGCCTATAAGGATGTAAACGGCGCCCCGGTCACGATCTACGACCCGCTCACCACGACCTTGAGCGACGGCACAGTGGGGACCTGCCCGCTTAGTTTCGCGGCTGGCACCTACTGCCGCACGGCATTCCCAGGCAACAAGATTCCCGCCAGCCGGGTCAATGCCATCGGCGCCAAGGTCGCCGGCTATATCCCCCTTCCCAACATCCCCGGCGCCAACGACTGGCAGGGAAACAACTGGGCGAATCCGCTTTCCACCAGCCTCGATAGCATCCTGAGGTACACGGCCAAAGCCGACCAGATGATTGGCTCCGGCAGGCTCTCGGCTCGTTACACCTATGTGGACGAGAGCACCCTGTCTCCCTTCAATGGCACGCTGCTTAACCCCAACGTCCACCTGTTCGGCGGGCACAACGGTGTTATCTCCTATACCCAGCCGTTCCACGGGACCATGGTCAACGAGGCTCGGCTCGGCGTGCAGGTATTTCGAGCCTTCACGGGGCCGCAGCCCATCAGCCCGCCCATTACTCAGATGCTCGGCCTTCCCACATATCCCAACACCATCGCCTGGCCCAGCTTTTATTTCACCGACATCAACAACCAATACACCTACACGGGCATCGACCGTAACAATCCCAAGAACGCGCCTAACCAGAACATTACCGCGGGCGATAACTTTTCATGGGTTCGCGGCAGGCACGAGATGAAGTTCGGCTTCGCATTCACCGATCTTCGGCTCAGCACCTACGAGGTCGGACAGCCCGGCGGCGGATACAACTTCAGCGGCACCTTTACCGGTATCCAGGATCCCACTACAGCGATCAGCGACCAGGTGCAACTGTACGATACAGGCGCCGGACTGGCCGATATGCTGCTCGGCTACACCGACCAGGTGGCTCTCAACACCTATCCCCGCTTTCATACCCACCAGTCAGACACGGACGCGTTTGCCCAGGACAACTGGAAGCTGACGCCGCGCCTTACCCTGAACCTCGGCGTGCGGTATGAGTATTGGAGTCCCTACACCGATGCTGGCGGACTGGGCGCCAACTTACTCTTCAACAATACCTTCACCGGCACTGCCGGCACCGGATTCCCAGCGTGGTTCAGCCAGTCCAATCCCATTGTCGTGATTCCAGACCATGGCTCGTCGCAGGATCCCGTCGCAATCAAGGCCTATGAAAACGCGACACCTGCGTTGCAGATCGAAACTGCCGCCGCAGCCGGGGCGCCAAGTTCCTTGTGGAGCATGCCCAAGTACAACTTTGTTCCCAGGATCGGCGTGGCTTTCAGGCTCAACGACAAGACGGTGCTGCGCGGCGGATACGGAATCTACCAATGGACCATGCCGCTTGTGCAGTATCAGCAGAACACGCGCAAGAACCAGCCGTTCTCTTATTCCATCAACAACAACACCGATAACAACAACAACAGCACCGCCGCGGAACTGACCTATCCCAACGGTCCAGGCACTTACGGCAACCAGTCATCGGCGGACAGAATTCTGGGCACCGCCAACACCACCATCGACACAACCCAGCTTACGCCGGGATTTAACGGCGGCTGGCTCGAGGCTCCCTGGCAGACCAACTACAAGCCACAGCAGGTTCAGGAGTGGAACTTCACCATCGAGCGCAAATTGCCTGGTGAGTGGGCTTTCAGCGTAGGATACGAAGGCAATCACTCCTCCCATCTGGTCGACTACGATCCCATCAATGCGCTGGTTCCGCGAGAACTTGTTCCCACAAGCGCATCCGTTGCTGACCGCCGTGCCTACCCCAACTTCAGCACATCAAACACGAACGATATGGATCTTCTCTCGTGGATCGGCTATGCCAACCACAATCAGTTGATCGGCGAAATCAAGCACAACTACCACAACTTCATCTTCCAGAGCTACGCCACATGGCAAAGGACACTCGGCACCGCCGAAGGAGGAGTGAAATCCTTTGGTGGACTTGAGGTTCAGCCTTCTGCCCTAACCAACAACGCACCGCTCAACCAGCGCCTCCGCGCCATCTACGCGCGCGATGGCCAACTCCCCGAGAAGAACTTTGTCATCAACGGCCACTACGACCTTCCGTTCGGGAAGGGCCAAAGGTTCCTTGCAGGCACCACCGGAGTGGCAAGCGCCGTGATTAGTGGTTGGAATACGTCGGCATTCTATGCGTGGCGTAGTGGCTTGCCTTTCTCGTCCGCATACTACAGTGCCAATCCGAACGGCGGAGCCTCAACCATCCTGGCTCCTGGAAAGACCGGGATATTGCCCAAGAACCAGCGAACGAAGGCCGAGTGGTTCGATGCCAGAGTATGGGATGCATCCCAGGGCAGCGCGTATGCCGGCGAACCGTTCATCCTCCGCCAAAACCCATTGGACAAGGATCTGTTGTCTAACATTCCCAGAAACACCCTTACCGGACCTGGCTTCTGGGAGTCTGACGCCACCCTCGACAAGCTCACGCCCATCGGCGAGCACATGAAGTTCGATCTTCAACTGCAAGTGTTCAACGTATTCAACCACGTAAGTTGGGGATTGCCGAGCGCCTCGAATGGCATCATCTCCTCAGCTGTAACTGGCTATCAGCCGCGCCTGATGCAATTCCAGGGCAAGATCGTCTTCTAGGCGAAGCTGCCTGGATGCCCCAACCATCGGCTGATACGGACATTCTCCTGGGAGGTGCGTATCGGCCGGTGACAGGGAATCTAATCTAAGTCCTGGATCTCAAGCCCTGGTAAGTTAGCCGTCTCAGCGAGGTCGTCCTTGGAGTCTCCAAGGACGACCTCACCAAACGACTCTGCAGTATGGAACGTTGTCGCATGAGTAGCCCTCCAGGCGATCTCCTTGCGATTGGATTCCGGGCCCTGGCTGCGATAGAAGTTGATTCGCAACACATTGCCTGGAGCCGCGGGCCGTTGGTCGATGGCAGAGTAGGGAACGCGTATGAAGCCATACCAGATCTTCCGTGTCGAATCGATGCGTGCGGCAGTCTGGCAGCCCGATCTCCACACCCAACCATCTTCCGGGTGCTCGAGATCCAGATTGATATCGAGGTCAACCCACTCACCCTGGGGGGACACTTCAAACTCCCGGTACCTGCTTGTGTTTTTGAAATCAGCACCAACAAAGACTTCCGCCACATCCCAGTTCCATAGCTCGTTGGTCTCACTTGATGTGTTTGGATCGGGCTTCAGATTAAGTTCCAGGTATGGGCAGATGAAAAGGAAGTAGAGATTGCTGAAGGTCCACCGGACACGGATCTCCGTCTTATGATTGGGAACAACTTGACCATGAGTATCACAGTCCGCAAACAAAGAGCGTATGCCGCTCCAGAACTCCGAATCCGGGTCGGTATCCGCCTCGGATTCTCGATGGCTGAAGATTGCGATGCATTGGGATGGATCGACTGCTTCCGCAGTCATGCGCGCAGGCGGTTTGGAGCCATCGGATTTCATCCTCGCACCTTGCCTGACGCCGCCCGCGGCCGTCTCTTCTTTGGTTTGATATTATTACGCTTTGCTCTGGTTGGTGTTTCGTCATAGGAGACGACTGTGGATAAGTTCATAACCTCGGAACGCCCAATAGAGCATCCATGGCTGACTTCGATTGCTGGAGCCAGCAAAGAAGTTGCCGCGTTGCTGGACCGATCGGACGATGAGCAGCGGACCGCGGGGTATTTCCACACCCTGCGGGAGATACTGCAACAGCCTGCCACCTGGCTGGAGACGGGCGCGCTTATGACGCCCCTGGCTGAAGAGCTTCAATCAGTAATCGAAGGCGTGAGAACTCTTGTTCTCACCGGTTCCGGCAGCTCGCAGTATGCAGCGGAGTGCATTCGCCTGGCCTTGCAGAGCAGCCTGAAGATACCGGTTCAGACCCTCGGCGGCGGAGCCTTATTGACGCATGAGGGCAGGGAAATCGGCCCCGCGCGTCCGGGGCTTCTGCTCTCGCTGGGGCGCTCGGGAGACAGCCCGGAGAGTGTGGGCGCAATCTCGGTGATTTTGGCCTCTGAGCCTGAGATCCGGCACCTGGTGGTAACTTGCAATGCGGAAGGGCGGCTGACAAAGACCTATGCCGACAATCCCCGCGTAAAAGTTATCCTGCTGGCGGAGCAGACCAACGATTGCAGCCTGGTGATGACCAGCAGCTTTACAAATATGGTGCTTGCCGCCGCATTTCTGGGCATGTTGAACGCGCCAGACCAGTACATGAAGCTGGTGGAAGGCCTCAGCCGAAAAGCGGAAGACCTTCTCAGGACGCACATCGATACCCTGGCCGCGCTGTCGCGACGCAAGTTTGCGAGGGCTATCTTTCTGGCTAGCGGCGCGGGGCTGGGCGCCGCGCGTGAGTCGGCGCTCAAGATGCTGGAGATGACGGCCGGTGGAGTATGGGCAACGAGTGAAAGCTACCTGGCCCTTCGCCACGGGCCCATGAGCGCGGTTCATCCGGATACATTGATTGTTTGTTTCCTGTCATCCGATCCACTGGTGCGTGCCTACGAGTGCGATCTGATTCGTGAGTTGAACGACAAGCAGTTGGGAATGGCGAAGCTGATTTTTGGTGAATCGATCCCTGCCGGTCTGGCCCAATCGCAGGATGTGGTTATTGAGTGCGACGGCTTGGGCGAATTGGGTGACGAGAATGCTCCGGTGCTGGACGTGATCCTCGGGCAACTGCTGGCTTTCTTTCGTTGCTTGAAAGAGGGGCTGAAACCGGACTCCCCATCCGCCGGCGGAGTCATCAGCCGGGTAGTGCAGGAGTTCAGGTTGCACGGGCCGGAGAACTGAACAGCCGCGCCGTCTGGCTTCGCGGACATTTGACTTCTCTGTGCCGAGAACTGTCTGGGTTGAACGCAGCCAGCCTTTTCCATCCGGACCAGGTGCAACACGCTGCTCGAATTGAATTACGAAGAGAAAGCTGACGAATGTTATGAAGAGAAAGCTGACGAATGGTGGCTATGATCTTCGCATGATTTCCATGCGAAGGTCATTTGCCCAGGTGGTGGTGCTGGCGGGTTTCATCGCGGCTTCGTTCCCGGCTTTTGGCCAGGTAAAGGTGTGGGATGGGACGCTCGCGTTGCCTGCTTACGATGAGGGAAGCCCCGACCCCAATCCGCCCTTCGACCAGTACTCTTCTAATACCAATTACCCCTACACGCTGCGGAACCAGATGACCGGCCAGCGTACCGAGCATCAGTGGCGGGCTGTCTACCTGGAGAACGAATACCTCAAGTGTTCGATCCTGCCGGACCTTGGCGGCCACGTGTATACCTGCATTGACAAGCTCAGCAACCAGCCGATGTTCTACGCGAACCCTTCCATCAAGAAGGCTGAGATTGGGTACCGCGGCGGCTGGGCTGCCTTTGGCATTGAGTTCAACTTCCCTGTCTCGCACAACTGGGTTACCGTTTCACCGGTCGACTACTCCTATGTGAAGAATGCAGATGGCAGCGCCTCAGTGTTTGTTGGCAACATTGACCGCGTGTACGGGATGCAGTGGCAAGTGGAGGTGGTGCTGCGGCCCGGGTCAACCGTTCTTGAATTGAAGGTGACACTGAACAACAGAAGCGACGTGCGCAATCGCTTCTATTGGTGGAGCAACGCCGGCGTGCAGGTTTGGGACGACTCGAAGGTCTCCTATCCCATGCAGTTCACCGCCAGCCACGGGTTTACCAATGTCGACACGTGGCCGGTGGATTCCACGGGCACAGACCTCAGCCTGTTGAAGAACCAGACCAGTGGGCCGGTCTCGCGCTTTGTTCATGGCAGCAGAGAACCCTTCATGGGTATATGGCACCCGCAGACCAACACCGGCATCGTCCACTACGCGGAGTACGAGGAACTTCCGGGCAAGAAGATCTGGTCCTGGGGATCCGATGCGGATGGCCTGGACTGGCGAAAGGCCCTCTCAGACAACGACAGCGCCTATATGGAGGTGCAGGCAGGCCCCTTCCGAAACCAGGAGACCTATGCATTTCTTCAACCGCGGCAGGCGATTCATTTTACCGAGTATTGGATGCCGGTGCGCGGATTGGGCGGCATCGCCCGCGCCAACTTGAACGGCGTGGCGAATCTGAGCCGCCAGCACAACTCTCTCAGGGTGGCCCTCAACGCGAACCACTCAATCTCTGGCGCAACGGCGCGCATACTTGCCGGAGATGTTGTTGTGGCGAGCGAAAAGCTGGATCTGACGCCGGAACGTACCTGGGTTCACGAGCTCGCCTCCGCGGACGGCGCAAAGAAGTACACCTTCGAAGTGCTAGATGCAAGCGGCGCAATTCTGCTGCGCCAAACCGAGGGAGAGTACGACTGGACCCCGAAGGCGGAGATCAAAACCGGCCCGCCAGACAACTACAGGATGCCCGCCGCAGCGGAGCGGACGGAAGACGACTGGGTGCAGCTTGGCAAGGACGAGGAGTTGAATGGCGCGCGCCTGGCAGCGCTGGAAAACTACGAGCAGGCGCTTCTCAAGTTCCCCAATAGCCTGGCGCTCAAAAAGGCGGCAGGGACTCTTTCGGCAATCCTGCTGCGATCCGAAGAGGCAGTCAAATATCTTGAACCCGTGGAGCAGCGCGAAACCTGGAACGCGGAGACGGCCTACTATCTCGGCATAGCCTATGACGGCCTGGGACTCGATCGCAAGGCGATGCTTGCCTTCGAGGCGGCACAGCGCCTGCCGGAGTTCCATGCTGCTGCTTGCATGCGCGTTGCCGAGCTGAAAGCACGCCAGGGACAGCTCAAGGATGCAGCCCGGGAGTCGACTGAAGCGCTGCTGAGCGCTCCGGGCGATCTGCGCGCCGCGGAGGAACTGGTAGCTTTGCAGCACGCCCTGGGCCAGGACGAATCGGCGCATAGGCTGGGAACCGAGTGGCTCGCGCGCTATCCCACCAGCTATTTTCTCCGCGAGGAGATCGGCGAATCCGACAATGCGCACCTGGGAGCGGATATTGACCGCATCCTGAATGCCGCCGCCGAGTACATGCGATTGGGAATGTACGGGAAAGCTTTGGGGGTGCTTTCAAGAGGCTACCCCGCAGTCCCGGCGGACGAGCGCGAGCCCGGCGAGGCAAGCGCGCAAAACCATCCGCTGGTTGCGTATTACCGCGGCTATTGCAAACAGAAGATGGGCCAGTCGCCGGATGCGGATTATGCAGCCGCGGCCAAACTCTCCACGCGGTACGTCTTTCCCAGCGGGCCGATGACCGACAAGGTTTTGCAGTCGGCCTTGCAAGCCAATCCTCACGATGCCATCGCCAACTATCTTGTGGGAACACTGGAGTTCTCAATTGGGCTGACGGACGCAGGGCTGGCGAAGTGGCAGCAGGCGTTGAGCGCCGATGCGAAGATTCCGGCGCTGGATGCATCGATTGGCCGCGCACAGCTTCATCTGAAGGGAGATCCTGAAGCGGCCCTGGCCGCATTCAGGCGTGGAGCCACAACAGACGATCCGGGTAATCTCGAAAACTACATCGGGATGGACCAGGCTCTCAGCCTTTTGAAACGGCCTGCGGCGGAGCGCGCATCCGCCATCGGCCTGTTCCCCGGCAAAGACAATATGCCCACGGCGCTTGTCTATGAGCTCGCCCTGAACCTTGCTGAAGCAGGCGAGTTTGACCGCGCGGTGGCACTCTTCCGCAACAGGTTCTTCCAGCGCGCAGAAGGCGGAACGAATGTGCGGCAGGTCTGGATTGAGGTGCGCTTGCAGCAGGCGATCTCCCTTGGCCGGAGCGGCCAGTGCGAGGCCGCACTTCAGCTTGCATCCCATTTGGGCGAGTCCGTGCCGGGGTTGGAGTTCACGAAGGATGGTATGCAGGCGATCGTGGACTCTGCCCGCACGAATGTCCTGCTGGGTGAGTTGGATGAAAGCTGCGGACGGCATACTGACGCCCAGATTCGATTCGGAAGGGCGGCGAGCGCGCTGGACCGCGGTCAACTCGCGTGGGCAGCGAAGGCGGCAAGGTTAACCGGCCACTTCGACGAAGACGCATGGCGCGCCCGGTTGCTCACAGCGCTGACAGAAGAGGAAGATGCGGGAACCAGCCTCGGGATGTACAACGCGGCCATGCTGCGTCTTGAAACGGGAAGCAGAGCCGAGGCCGAGGCCGACTTGCGCAAAGCGCTCATCCTGCCCGATAGCCAACTGGCCTATCACCTGAGCAGGCTTACGCTCTCCGGCGAAAGCAAATAGAGAGTCCACGCAGCGGCAGCACCACCGGCTATGAGGCAGAACGTCACGCCATGATGAGAACACCTGGAAGAACAATCTCGTTGTATGTTGCTCTCGCCTTTCTGTTTTGTGCGCCCAGTTGTCACGCGCAGGCAGCGCAGCCAGCCGTGAGCGTTTCCGAGGGGACTCTCGTCATCCCCACCTACGAGCACACCGGCCGCGAGTCGGAGCCGCCTTTGTTCCCTACTTCAACAGTCACCGGTCTCTATCCCTTCACCTCTTACCTGCCCGCTTACAAGGATGGCGGCCCCAAGCCCAACACCTATGCAACGATTCTGGTCGAAAACGAATATCTGAAGTTGACCTATATCCCCGAGCTTGGCGGCCGTTTCTTTTCTCTTTATGACAAGGTTCGCAACCGCGAGGTCTTCTACAGGAACGACGTGATCAAACCGGCCATGTTCAATCCGCGGAATAGCTGGTCCAGCTCCGGCATAGAACTTACCGGTCCCTATGACGCCCACATGCTCACGTTGCATGGAGAGCCGTTCTGGTCGCACTCCGTCGTGCGCCACGCGGACGGCAGCGTCTCGCTCATGCTCGGGGAGTACGATCCGGTCTTTCACATGAAGGTGAATCTTACCGCAACTCTGTATCCGGTCATAGCGGCCCTCAAGATCGAGGTCTTCTGTTACAACCGGAACGACGGCCGGATGCCGCAAATGTTCTGGACGAATGCGGGCTTCCCGTCGACGGAGAAGACTCGATTCATCTATCCGATGACACGCACCATTGGCCACACCACCGGCGAGGTTTCGGACTGGCCGCTCTACAACGGTATCGACTACAGTTGGGACCGGAACAACCGGCATATGCTGGGCGTCTTCGGCATCGACTCCTACGATAACTTTGCCGGGGCGTACCGGTTCGACGACGATTATGGCGTTTTCCGCTATGCCGACCGCCGCGTGGTCCAGGGGATGAAGATGTGGACCTTCGGCTACGGCCCGGGAGCGGACCAGATGCAGAAGGTCTATACAGACGGCGCCGGGCCATATGTCGAAGTGCAAAGCGGCCGCCATGTGTGGGACGGTCACTATGAGTATGTTGCGCCCAACAAGGTTGAGAACTGGAGCGAATGGTGGGTGCCTGTTGGCGGCCTGGGCGGAGTGACGACCCTGACCCGCGACGTGGCCCTGAACCTGGGAGTTCAGTCGAGCCCGGCCGGAAATGACTCCACAATCAATCTCGTGCTGTCGTCCACTCGTGCTCTCAAGGGTGCAAGCCTGACCGTCACCGCCAAGGCAGGGAGACTGCTCGCCACCACCCTCGATCTGATACCAGGCGCGCCCGTTTCCAAAATGATCTCGGGCTTCAGGGCCGATGGCCTGAGCGGTCTCACGGTTCACGTGGCCGACTCATCGGGAGCAGAAATCATGAACTACACGCGTCCGGACGAGAATCCGGGGTGCAAGGAGTATTCTCCGTTTGCCAAGGCGCTGGAAAGCCCGCAGAAGCCCTTGGAGCAGATGAGCGCGGAGGAACTGACGGCGGCGGCGGAATTCAAGCTCAAAGAGATGAACCCCGCCGCGATGCAGGATCTCGCAGGCAGGGCCTTGAAGATTGATCCGGGCTACTCGCGTGCGCATCTTTTGCTGGGCATTGACCACTACACGCACGGCCGTTACAAGCAGGCGGCGGATGAACTAATGAAAGCCACGGACCGCGATCCGTACCTTGATGAGGGCTGGTACTATCTGGCCATCAGCGAGTTGGCCTTGGGAGAAAGCAGCAGCGCAACGCGCAGCTTCTACCACGTTGAACCGGGAAGCGCGTACTTCGACGAGCGAGAGTTCCAGCTAGGGAAACTCGACCTGCTGGCCGGCAACCTTCAGGGCGCCGCGGATCACCTTGACTGCGCCATCGTGGCCAACGGGTACAGCCTGAACGCGCGTGCGCTCTACGCGCTGGTTCTACGCAGCCAGGGAAAGACAGAGGAGGCACAGCGGCAGCTAGGCGAACTGCTGCGCAGAGACCCCACCGACCGGCTTGCTTTTGCCGAGCAATTTTTCCTCAATGGCGACGCCGATGCCAGGCGCGAATTGCTCAGACTCATGGGCGCGCAAAGCCAGGAGGCCCTCGATGTTGCCATCTTCTATGCCGGCGCTCACCGCTGGCGCGAAGCTGTTAGCATTCTGCGCACGGTGGAGCAGGATAACAAGGATCCATGGGGTACATCGCCGCTCTTCTATTACACGCTGGCCTATTACCTGGACCAATCGGGAGACTATGCGGCGTCGACTGAGTACCGGAAGAAAGCGAAGGCCGCCGCATCCATCATCGATCGCTTCCCCTATCGCCGTGAGAGCGAAGCGCCGCTCAAAGCAGCAGTGTCGGCGGATCCGCACGATGCTGTGGCCCGTTTCAACTACGGTTGCCTGCTTTACTTCCTGGAGCGTCCTGACGAGGCGATTGCGCAATGGCAATCCGCGGTTGCGGTCGATCCCGGCAACTTTAGCGTACGTCGCGCGCTGGGGATGGCCTATGCCGCGCAAGACAAGATTGATGCCGCAGCCGAGCAGCTTGAGAAGGCGATCGGACTCAGGCCCGATCATCTTCGCACGCTCAATGACCTGAGTTCCATCTATGCGCGGGCCGGCAAGTTCGATGAGCAGATCGCGCTGCTCAAAAAGGCCCTGCAGCGGTCCCCGGACGACGATGACCTGGTAATGGCTCTGCTGAACGCATTCCTGACCAAAGGCCGTTACCAGGATGCCGAACAGATCGTCAACACGCACACCTTCGCGCCCCGCCACAGGGCAACAACTCTTCGCGATGCGTATCGCAATCTCCGCTACGGTTCGGGAGCCCTCGCCTTCAATCAAGGCGAATTTGCCCGGGCACTTTCGCTGTTCGAGTCTGTGCTCAAACCGCCTGTGTCGCTTGGTCTGGATACATTCCAGTTTCAGTCGACCCCGAGAGCGTATTACTACATCGGACGCGCGCTCGAGGCGTTGGGCCGCAAGGATCAAGCCGCGGCGGCTTACAAGCAGAGCATGAGCGAAGTGGATCTGCTGTCAGGAGATCGCGATAGTTGGAACAGCGATAACTTTTATGCCGTGCTTGCTCTGGAGAGGCTGCGACTTCAAGAAAAGGCGAAGACTTTGATTCCGCATTTCGAAGGCTTTGCGAGGACGGAGATGGACGAGAGCAATCCTGTTCATCGGGGCCAGGCACGCTACCTGCTTGCGCTGATTGCAAAGCACGATGGGCAGCGCGAGCGAGCTCTCAAGCTCTTGAGTGACTCGCTCCAGGCTTTGCCTGACTTCGTTCAACCGCGATTCGAGCTTCGCGGCGATGCAATCGACCCGTTGAATGCGCCAGCGGAGATGAAGCAGGGTCGTTGAACTGGGAGACGGCCTATGGAACCGGTATGGATGGGGCAACGAATGGAGACTCGATATGAAGGAAACAGGTACGCATAGTTCAAGCCGCAGGAGTTTTCTTCGCGGAGCCGTCGTGGCTGCAGTAGTTGCCCCCTGTTTGCGCGAGCCCAAAGCCCTGGCGCAGCAAAGTGCGCATGGCGACGAAGACATTGGCATACTGGCCCAGATTGCGCTTGACAGCGAGATGTACACGCACGACCAGATCATGAAGGGATCGCTTCGCTTCCTGCGCCAGCCCAGCTCGCCGGTTGTGGTCCAGTGGATCGACAGCTTTGGGCGCGTTGCGGGAGAGAAAACATTTCCCGCGCCATCGTCTCTTGCTGAGCCACTGCTGCTCTTCTTCGATCTGAGAACCGGCCTCACCTTCATGAACTCGATCCGGGTGAAGGTGAATGGAGTGCCGCAGGTCGTCTCGCGCCGCTTCATGCGCTCTCCCGAGCCAGCGCCCTGGAGCGACTACCAGGTGATCAGTTGGGCGCATTATCCGGATGGCTACTACAACCAGCTCCGCGCCGCCGGCGTCAACGCCACCATTGCCTACCGCGACGGCGATTTCTCGAATGTCCTGGACAATAACTTCAACTTCTACGTCGAACAAATGGCGTGGGAGGTCTACGCCAATTACCACAAAGATCAGCCGCTGTGGCAAGAGACGCTGGCGAGGGTGCGCGCCGAACGCGGCAATCTCGACCATTGGGTTAGGAAGCCGTGCCTGAACGATCCTGAAACGCAAACGTATGTGCGCGAGCACCTCAGGCGCTACGTGCGCCAGCACCGCGCATTCCGGCCGCTCTACTACACCATCGCCGACGAGTTGGGCCAGGGAGATCAGCTCAGCGCGAACGACTTCTGCCATTCGCGGCATTGCGCTATCGCCTTCTCCAATTACTTGAGAAGCTCCTACGGCACACTTCAGGATGTGCGCGCCGAGTGGGGGTTGAGCGAGGTGCTGCGCTGGGACGATGAAGCGATTCAATCAGGCGAGGATTGGCTGCAGACGCACCTGATGATCAGCGGCACGACCACCGACAAGGCCTTCGAGAGCGTTGCGCTGGCAGGCCTTCTGAATCGATACGGAACCATTGGCCGCTTCAACAAGGAATGGGGAACGACCTTTCCGGAATCGCGCGGCGGCATGGGGCCGCAGGAGATATGGGAGCCGGTTCTGTGGGCGGTGAGAGAGTCACTCTCGGTTCCGGAACTCACCGAATCGGCCATCGAAAAACTTCTCGGTCCGCTGGACCAGTTCAATGTGCGCTGCGGCAACCGCGCGGGTTGGAATGCGTCGCATGAGCCCACCCGATTCAAAAGCTGGACAGAGGTCAAGGCGTTTCTTGTCCGCTACGACAAGGAACTGGCCGAGGTGACTTCCACCAGGGGGTGGAACGCCGCGCCGTGGTCGGACTTTCGCAATTTCATGGACGCGACGTTCGCCGATGCTGTTCTGCGCGCAGCCGCCACCTGCAAGGAAGAAGACCCGCACGCTCTCTGTGCCACGGAGGGCGGTCAGTCGCCATTCGCATTCGGTTGGTATAACTACGAGCAGGTTATGCGTGTAGTCGATGTCATCGAGCCGTACAACATCGGCAATAACGTTGAAGTCGCAAGGTCGCTGAAACCAGAGGCGATTCTCCTGTCCACCGTCGGCTTCGATCACAAGCCGGGCACTCCCATGACAGCGGAAGACCGCGTGGAGCAGCGCCGCGCCGTCCGGCCGGTATGGTGGGAGCTCTTCCATTCCCATCAGGGAACCATCATCTGGGATAACCAGGAGGAAGGGGGCACGTTTGTTGACTTGAAAACCGGCCAGCTTACTCCTTCCGGGGAAACTTTCACGGAAGTTTTTCGCGAACTGAGAAGCGGTTTGGGAATGCTGGTGATTGCTTCCAGCCGTTCCCATGATGGAATCGCTATCCACTATTCGCATCCGTCGGTGCAGGCTCACTGGCTGCTTGAGAATGTCAAGAAGGCCCGGCAATGGATGGTGAATACCATCGATGCTCCCGATGAAAGCCGCTTTATTGCGGTTCGCAATAGCTGGACAAAGCTGATTGAGGATTTACAGGTTCAGTATGAATTTGTCTCGGCCACGCAGGTTGCATCGGGCACGCTCAACTCAGGCAAATACCGGCTCTTCATTCTGCCGGAGTCCATCGCGGTCAGCCAGGCAGAAGCCGCGGCGATTCGGGAGTTTGTGCGCGGCGGCGGCACGGTTGTGGCCGATTGCCGTGTTGCGCTTTTGAACGAGCGATGCCGCGATCTCGGCCAGGGACACCTGAACGACCTCTTCGGAGTTGCAGAAGGCGAAGCGAGGACCGCAGGCGCCGCGGCAAAGGGCGAGGCCGGCTACGGATCGTTTCAACCCGGAGATATTGGCCCGATCGAACCCGCGCACAAGACCTTGACCGTCACCACCGGAAAACCGCTCGTGCAGAGCGGCGATGTGCCCATGGTGGTGGTCAACGAATTCGGCAAAGGGCGGACCATCTTCCTGAACATGGATATCTCCGGCTACGCGTTCGATCGCCTGAATCCCAATGCTTCGCCTGCGATTGCCGGATTAATGGAGGGTCTGTTGGGCGTGGCTCAGGTTCGCCCGCGCATTCGCGTGAACGGACCCGATGGCAAGCGGCTGCCGGGAACCGAGGTGGTCTTCCTCAACAACAGCGCCTGCGAGTTGGCCGCAATCTTTCGCAATCCTCAATTCGACACCGCCGGATGGGGAAGCTATGCGCAGCGAAAAGCGAACTGGCGGGATTGGACAACGAGCGTTGACAATTCATCGCTTGAAAAGGAATCCGAAGTCACCATCGAGTGGGACGCCGCGGCTTTTACATACGACGTGCGAGGCCGCAAGGACCTGGGTCCCACCGGCGTTACAAAGGCAACGCTGAGTCCCTGGGAGCCGTTGATTTATACACGGGCGCCCCGTGCGCTGCCTGGGCTGCATCTCGGTATTCCAGCCAACTGCACCGCAGGGTCGACCATCGAGCTGACCCTGACGGCCGATGAGGCGCATCCGGAGGGAACCGCTCGCGTTGTTCACTTAGAATTCACCCGGCCCACCGGAGAGCTTTTCGAGCCATATGCGAAGAATGTCCTGGTTTCAACCTTGCCCCACGTTGTGCGGATTCCAATTGCCTTCAACGACCCTGCGGGTAACTGGTCAGTGCAGGCCCATGATCTTCTGACCGGGCAGGTGATTCAGGGCTCATTCACGGTAACCGAGGCACAGCGTCTTTGACGGCGGGCTGCCAACTGAAGCCGAATACGAAGGACGGTCAATTGGAAACCATTGGCATCGTGATGAATGGCGTTACCGGGCGCATGGGAACCAACCAGCATCTCGAGCGTTCGATTGTTGCCATTCGGCGCCAGGGTGGAGTGCTTCTTAGTGACGGGCGCAGGGTCTTACCGGACCCCATCCTGCTTGGGCGCAATCCTGAGAAACTCGAAGCGCTGGCGCGGAAGTACCAACTCGAGCGTTGGAGCACGAGCCTCGACGATTGCCTCAGCGACGCCAGAAATCTCATCTACTTTGACGCGCAGGCAACGTCTCAGCGGGCTGGTTCGGTTCGCGCGGCGCTTGCCGCCGGCAAGCATGTTTATTGTGAGAAGCCTCTCACCGGCGACCTCCACGAGGCAATTGAACTGGCACGTTTGGCGGCCGCTGCCGGAGTCAAGCACGGAATCGTGCAGGACAAGCTTTTTCTTCCCGGCTTCCTCAAGCTGAAGCAGGTGATCGAGAGCGGCTTGCTTGGCAGGATTCTCTCCGTTCGCGGCGAGTTCGGTTACTGGGTCTTCAAGGGCGGATCGCAGCCGGCGCAGCGTCCTTCATGGAACTATCGCAAAGAGGATGGTGGGGGCATCATCCTCGATATGTTCCCCCACTGGCAGTACCTGCTTGAGAGTCTTTTTGGCCGGGTCAGTGCGGTCTCTTGCCTTGCTGCCACCCATATTCCCGAGCGCGTGGATGAGTCTGGAGTCGTGTATGCGGCCACCGCCGACGATGCAGCCTACGCGACGTTTGAGTTGAAGGGTGGCGCGATTTTGCAAATGAACGCCTCCTGGTGCACGCGGGTGTATCGTGACGAACTCTTGATTCTGCATGTCGACGGCGAGGAAGGAAGCGCGGTAGCCGGCCTGCGAGAGTGCAGGGTGCAGAACCGGTCCACGACGCCGCGCGCGGTGTGGAACCCTGACGCGGAGGACGCCAACCACTACCTTGAATGTTGGCAAAGTGTACAAGCTGACGAGACCTATGAGAACGCATTCAAGATCCAATGGGAGATGTTTCTTCGCCATGTGTTGCAAGACGCGCCCTTTCCGCACGACTTTGTTCAGGCGGCGCGTGGCGTTCAGTTTGTCGATGCCGGCCTGCGCTCGTCCCGGGAGCGAAAATGGCAGGATGTTCCCCCGCTTCCAGTTCAATCCAAAGAGAGTTAGATGAAGATTCGCCTTCCCTTGTCGAGCGGTACGGTGGATCACGAGATGAATCTCGCCGGCCCGCTCCCGATTACGCCCATGGCGCCTTCGCGGACCCGCAAGGTGTTTGCCGCGGCGCACGTGGTGATGGATCCGCATTCCGCTAACCAGCCAAGACCCAATCTCGATATGGAGGCAACACTGGCCTTCAGGCGGCACCTGTGGTCACTAGGGCTGGGCGTTGCCGAAGCCATGGACACGGCTCAACGCGGGATGGGACTGGATTGGGAACTGGCCAGAGAACTGATTCGCCAATCGGCAAGTGAAGCCAAAGCTACCGATGCGGCGATTGCGTGTGGCGCAAACACTGACCAGATCGCGCCTGAGGCTGCGCCCTCGCTGGATGAGGTGCTTGCGGCCTACGAGGTACAGTGCGCCTTCATTGAACAGTGCGGTTCGCAGGTCATCTTGATGGCCAGTCGCGCCCTGGCCCGGTGCGCAACATGCCCGGACGACTATCGTTTCATCTACGGGCGCCTGCTTTCGCAATTGAAGCAGCCGGCTATTCTCCATTGGCTCGGAGAAGCTTTCGATCCGGAGTTGAAAGGCTATTGGGGGGCTGAGGACGCGAGCGAGAACATGGAGGCCGTGCTCGCTCTCATCGCCGCCAATCGCCATAAGGTGGACGGAATCAAGATATCCCTACTCGATGCCAGGCGAGAGATCGAGATGCGCCGGCGTTTGCCTGAAGGGGTTCGCATGTATACCGGCGATGACTTTCATTATCCGAAGTTGATCCGCGGAGACGGGCACCACTTCAGCCATGCTCTCCTGGGAATCTTCGATGCCATTGCCCCGGTGGCCTCTCGCGCCCTTCACGCTCTCGACGCTGGAGACTTGACTGCCTACGCCAAATTGATGTCGCCCACGGTTCTGTTGTCCCGGCACATCTTTCAGGCGCCCACGTATCACTACAAGGCGGGGCTGGTCTTCCTGGCCTGGCTCAACGGCCATCAGAGCCAATTCAAGATGTTGGGTGGACTCGAGGACGCGCGCTCGGTTGCGCATCTTTCAGAGCTGTTCATTTTGGCTGACCGTGCCCGGCTGCTCAGCGATCCCGAGCTTGCAATTCAGCGCATGCAAGGGTTTCTTTCCCGGAATTCCGGTTCTGGAGGTGCGGCCCTGTGACAGCCCCCGATCTAAGCCGCCTTTGTCTGAATCAGATGACGGCAGAGAAATATTCGTTGCAGGAGACTGTTGAAGCTTGCGCAGCGGAGGGCGTGGGCTGGATTGCTCCCTGGCGGCACAAGATTCAGTCAGCTTCCGCGGCTGCTGCAACCATTCGCGATTCCGGCCTGCGCGTCTCAAGCCTTTGCCGAGGCGGGTTCTTTCCCGCTGCCAGCGCCGAAGAACGCAGGCAGCGAATCGAAGACAACCTGCGCGCCCTCGACGATGCGGCTGTTCTTGGGGCTGAGGTTCTTGTGCTCGTATGCGGCCCCGCACCTGACCGTGACCTGGATGCAGCCCGAGCCATGGTGGAGGATGGCGTGGCTCAACTGGTCGGCCCCGCGCGGGAACGCGGGGTGCGCCTCGGCATCGAGCCGCTGCATCCCATGTATGCTGCTGAGCGGTCGGTGGTCGTCACCCTGCTTCAGGCAACCGACATGGCCCTCAAATTCGATCCGGAGGTCGTCGGCGTTGTCGTCGATGTCTATCACGTCTGGTGGGACCCACAGGTCTACGTTGAGATCGCGCGGGCAGGCCGGCGCATTTTTGGCTTCCATGTGTCGGACTGGATGGTCCCCACAAACAGCTTGCTGATGAGCCGCGGCATGATGGGCCAGGGCGTAATCGAGATTCGGCGCTTGCGCCACGCGGTGGAAGAAGCCGGTTACAACGGCCCGATTGAAGTGGAGATATTCAACGAGGAAGTTTGGCGGACCCCAATCCGGGAACTCATTCAGCAGGTGCGGCAATCGTACCGGGATACAGTGTAAACGCAGTGAATTCCTGCGGGCCAGATTACATTCCGCAGCGAGAGGCGAGTGTTGCAATGATTTCAAAGCCGCGAAAGCCGATTGTTCTCGTCTCTTCAAATTCGAAGCTGTTCGAGTCATTCTTCGATTCCGCTCTTGTGCTGAGGTTCTCCAGGTTGGCCCGGTGGGAACGCAATCCGGCCAGATCGATTACCCCCGCCTTTCGCCGGGCGCTGCACAATGCTGAAGCGCTCATCACTACCTGGGATAGCCCCCCGCACCTCCCGGAGGAACTGTTGGCGTGGGCTCCACGGTTGCGCATTATCGCGCACTGCGGTGGCGCAGTAGGGGCGCGCTTTGCCCGTTCGCTTTTTGATAGTCTTGTGATCACCAACGCTGCCGATCCAATGGCTCGCCAAGTTGGGGAACTGGCTTTGACCTTTCTCCTCTATATGGCGCGCGATGTGGATGGCTATCGCGCACGGGTACGTGTCAGATCGAACAGCGTCTATCGGGATCTGCATCTTTCCGGAAGTGGCGAAGAGACAATCCTTGGTTGCGAGGTTGGAATGCTCGGCTTTGGCCGGATTGGCCGCGCTGTTGCCGAACTTCTTTCGCCATTCGGCGTGCGGTTACTGGTGCACGATCCCTACATCGATCCAGCTGCTCTCCCGCCGATGGTCCGAATGGCGGCTCTGAATGAGGTCCTGTCCACCTCTCGTTTTCTCATCGTCGCTGCCGGGATGACGCCTGAAACCTCGGGCTTGCTCAGCCGAAAGCGTTTGAGCCTCATGCCGAAGGGAGCCGCAATCATCAACGTAGCGCGCGGAGGGATCATCGACCTTGAAGCCCTTACGCAGATGGTGCTTCGCGGACGCCTGCGCTGCGCTCTGGATGTGACCGACCCGCTGGAGCCGTTACCCCTGGGCCACCCGTTGCGTCGCGCCGAGGGCGCAATTCTCACACCGCATATTGGCGCCAACTCCAGATCGGTGCGGCGTGCCATTGCGTCCGTAGTGCTTTCTGATCTGGAGCGTTTCTTCGCCGCCCGCCCTGTCGAGAATCGCGTAACCGCTCCTATGCTCGAGAGGATGACCTAGCCATGAAAGTAAGCTTCTCCACTCTCGCGTGTCCCACATGGAGCCTTGAAGCCGCCATCGATCAGGCGCGGGTCCTCGAATTTGATGGAATTGAATTGCGTTTTATCGCAGGCAGCGATCGTCTATGGGAACTGCCAGAGTTCACCGGGGCCGAGCTCCGCAACAGTTGCGACCGGCTCGCATCGGCCGGGCTCGCTATTCCCTGCGTCGACACAAGTTGCTTCTTTCACTACGCCGATGCGGGCCAGCGCGCTCAATCGTTGGAGATGGGCCGCAGAGTGGTTGACCTGGCCGCCGCGCTTAATGCTCCGGGTATTCGCGTCTTCGGTGACCGCGTGCAGCCCGGAGCAGACTTGGACTCAACAGCCGCACGGATCGCAGAGGGCGTCGGCCAGCTTGCGGAGTTTGCGCAGCCTTCAGGTGTTGAAGTCTGGCTGGAGAGTCATGGCGATTTTGCCCGCGCCTCGGAGACCCTGCGCGTGTTACAGCTTGCCGGTCAGCCAAATGCCGGGGTGTTGTGGGATCCACTCAATGCTTATGCGGAGTTTGCGGAGGAGCCGGCCGAAGGCTGGCGGCAGCTTGGCGGATCCATTCGTCACATGCATATCAAAGACGGCCGCCGACTGGATGACGCACCGACCTCCTCGCCGTGGGACCCGGTCTTTGTTGGCGATGGAGATTTTCCCGCGGCGTCTCTGGTTAAACTATTGCGCTGCCACGGGTACCAGCGGTTCATCTCCCTGGAATGGGAGAAGCACTGGCATCCTCACATTCCCGATCCCGAGATAGCCTTGCCACGTTTTATGGCATGGTTTCGCGCCACGCTATCCGCTTAAGCCGCACGTCCAGGGAGTCCATGAAGTCTGCCAATCAGCTCGACCTCGCGATCATGGCCATCTATATGTTCGCCATGGTGAGCATAGGCTTCATCTTCATGCGCTTCAACAAGGGCGCGTCAGACTACTTCAAGGGCGGCAATCGGATTCCCTGGCTGGTGGCCGGACTCAGCTGCTTCATGAGCGGATTCAGCGCTTGGACCTTTACCGGCGCCGCGGGCATCGCCTATCGCCATGGCATTGTCATCGCGCTGCTCTATTTGGGCAACGGTGTCACGTTTCTGGTTGGATACTTCGTTTTCGCGCAACGTTGGCGGCGGACCCGGATTTCGACCACTATGGCCTACCTGGTGGAGCGCTTTGACGAGACCACCCGCCAGACTTTCTCCGTTGCCACCGTCTTCTTCCAACTCTTCATGGGGGCCAGCATGCTCTATGGCTTGAGCCTGATGGTCGCGTCAACTTGCGGTTTTCCCATCCTATGGACCATTGCCGCCTCGGGGTTTATGGTCCTTGTTTATTGCATGTTGGGAGGGCTCTGGGCTGTGGTGGCCGCGGATTTTCTTCAAGCCGTCATCTTGATGCCCTTCTGCCTTGTCTTGATGGGATCTGCTCTTATAAGGGTGGGCGGACTGTCCGGCCTGTACTACTCCCTTCCACCGCAAATGGTCTCCCTCCACCTGCGCGGAGAGTTCGGCTGGATGTTCGTAGCCTGCTGGACCATGATGAACATGGTTGGCTACAACTCGGGCGTGATGGCGCAGCGCTATTTCAGCGTAGATAACGAGGACTCCGCAAAGAAGGTGGCGCTGCTTTGCGCCTTCCTGTTCTTTGTAGGGTCCTTCATCTGGTTTATCCCGCCCATGGCAATGCGCGTTGTTTACCCCGATGTGGCCAAAGTGTTTCCGGGCTTCGTCAACCCGCACGAAACTGCCTTTGCCGCCGCTGCCCTCACTTTACTCCCCAACGGGCTCATCGGAATCATGCTGGCGGCCATGTTCAGCTCAGCCATGGCCAACCTCTCAGGCATGTTCAATCTGCACGCAGCCATCCTTTCCAAGGATGTTTTCCAGACCCTGTTTGCTCCTCACGCCGGCGAGCGCGCCATGCTCCGGATTGGCAGGGTGATGACCGCTTGCGTCGCAACCACCGTCACGATTCTTGCTGTTGCTCTTGCCTGCGCGGGAAAGAGCATCTTCTCGGTCCTCGTGACCTTCGCCTCTCTGATGGCCATTGCTTATGGGCCAGCCGCGCTGCTCGGGCTCCTCATCAAGAGAACGCCGCACTGGTCCGGCATGGCTTCGTTTATGGTTGGCTTGACGTTAGGTGCGGTGGGCACGTTCGTTCTTGGATGGGGCCTGGTCATGACCTTCGTAGTGGCTGCCCCGGCTGCTGCCGCAGCATTTCTTGGTACCCGATGGTTCGATTCCTCCGAGCCCCGATACGCCGAACCTCGCGAGAGGCTCTTTCTGCGCCTTGCAACTCCCATCGACGTAAACCGAGAACTCACGGGTTCAGTCGATCAAACCACGCCTGTCTTTCGATTCCTCAGCCGCGCGACTGCGGCCATCGGCATGATCGCGTTGCTGCTTTTATTCACGGTTCCGGCTTCGGGACGCGGCGCCGTCGTCGCCTATTCGGCGATTACTCTTGCCGTCGCCGCCGGCCTCGCATTCATCCGCGGGGAGAAGAAACATAAGGGCTCTGCACAACCGCCGGCAACTGATCGGGTGACTTGAACATTGGTGGTCCATTGTGAGTGTTTGTCCCCACATCTACCTGAAAAGTGAGCTGCGCATTGAAATCGATCATCTTCCATGGCCGGTGTGATTTAGCAGTTGTTTTGTAGTCGGTGCAGGTTCAACTCCACGGCGACTCATGGCTGGTAGAGCGGCCTTACGGGCAACAGGGTTTCCGGCGGCGTCCAAGAGGAGCAGCAAGTCATAATCTCATCAATTCAATCCCCATGTAAGGGAAGAAGAGAAGAGCAGCCCGGATCAGGCAAAAGAGAAGACCAGGCTGACAGCACTTCCGGTCATGCGCCCGGCAACAACTCTAAAATCCTGCCAGCGAGACGAAGAATGCATGCGATCCTGTCTTCCCCGCAAAGGGCGTGAGAGAGCAGAGCAGAAGCATGCAGCGGCTCTTGGAGCGGGCTTTGGCCTGGCGCGCGCGAGGTTGTTTGGGTTCGGCAGGACGGAGAACCCTGGTACTCCCATGAGTAGGCAGCGACGTCTGCCAGGATGGCGAGTTTTACAACACCACCCGGCCGCACTCCAGCTTGAACGGGTTCACGCCGATCAGGTCTACTTCAACCGCTTGCCGGAATGCATGGCAGCCTGAACAAAAGCTAGCCGCCATTTCTCACACGGGTCGATTTTTGGAGCGAGGCAGAGGATATTGCGGTTTTTGGGAGACGATATTCGGCCTTGAGTCGCCTTTGCGATGGGTCGGCGGTTTCCGGAAGGTGCTCATTG
>Ga0302320_10007249_pt1 | contig 24443 bp, 25 predicted proteins | sample Bog_T0_3_FD_202130 | JGI IMG/M metagenome (GOLD analysis project Ga0302320, IMG submission 202130) | Peat permafrost microbial communities from Stordalen Mire near Abisko, Sweden - Bog_T0_3 | ecosystem: Environmental > Terrestrial > Soil > Wetlands > Peat | place: Sweden: Abisko, Stordalen Mire...
ACACCCTCGGCCTTCAAACCCTTGCCGCCGGCCGAAACGCATAATCAACCGAACCGCCGTGTACGGACCCGTACGCACGGTGGTGTGGGAGGGGAGGGGCCGCGAGGCCTCCCCCTATCCCGATTTCAGCGGTTCGAACAATCCCTTGCGCGCGAATTCGTGTTCCGCCTCGCGCCGAGCCATCGCGGCGCGGTCCTTGGCGAGGCTCGCGATCTTCTCGGCCGGCATATTGTCGTCGAGGACGAAGCCGGCGCTCATTTCGAAGATGGTGCGCAGCATCTGCCCCGTCAGGCGCTGCATCAACGGCGAGCCGCCGAGCGCGGGCTTGCGTTGCGCCTCGATCAGCCACGGCTTGGCGTCGGCGTCGATGAGAACGTCGAGCCCGAACAATTTGAACGGAAAAGCGCGCCGCGGCCCGGCCTTCGCCTGGGCGGCGAACAGGCCCTCCGCCGCGAGCATACCGAGGAAGCCCTTGACCAGGGCGCGCAATTCGCTGCGCAGGACCTCGACGTCGACGCCGTCGCTCTTCAGACGGTCGAGGTAGGCGTTCAGCGACCAGACGGCGCCGACGTTCTCCTTGCTTGCGTCGTCGCTCACCACCAGCTTGGGGTGGCCATGATGCAGAGCGGTGTTGGTGACGTGGCCATGCACGTTGGCGAGGCCCGAATCCGATATGTCGTAATCGTCGGGCGCGAAGCGGACGATGCCTTCGCCATAGAGATAGGCGCGGAATGGATCGAGCGAGGTGACCAGGCCGTGCAGCCGTACGTGCCCCTTGCGCCCGTCGACAAGATACGGCCGGTCTACGTAGCGCTGCACGACGACGTCGGTCCGCGACTCGATCGTTCGAACGTCGCGCGTGATCGTCATACCCTGGCCGCCGGTGCCGCGTTGCGGTTTGGCGATGAACAGGGCGGTCGGCTCGGACGCCGCGTACGCAAGCAAAGCGTCGCGATCCTCGGGCATCACGAAAGACGCGGGGAAGCGCGGCGCGGCGGGATTTTCCCTGAAGCGAAACAGCGCGCGCGCGAGTTCCGACTTGCCCGCGAACTTCGTCCAACCGAAATAGTCGATGGAATTGTCGCGCTCGACGAGCACGCTGGAGACCTTCGCGGCGTCGAGCCGGTAGAGGCCGATCAGTTCATGCCAAAAGCGATCGGCGGCGAGCGGCGCGCCGATGTCGCGCAGCAGCATCGCGACGCCGCGCAAGGCGTGCGGCGCCTCCGGATGGTCGCGCTTGAGCGTGGCGAGCACGGTGGAATACGCCTTGATCGACTCGGCGACCCTGCCGAGTCGATGCAGCATCAACGCCGTCATCGTCGCCGAATGCTCGGTCGGCGCGATCGACATCGCGTCCTGAAAGACTTTCAGCGCGCCCTCGTAGTCGCCGAGCGCGACCGCGCACAGCCCCATCTGATGGCGAATCGCCAGGTTCTTGGGCTCCAGCGCATGGGCGGCGCGGTAATGTTCGAGCGCCGGCGCGGCTTCCAGGCTGCGCAGATAGGAATGGGCGAGCAGCGCGCGCGCCTCGCCCGAGGTCGGCAGCCGCGTCACGAGGTCGTGCAACAGCGGCCGAGCCGATTTCTGATCGCGTTCGATGAATTGACGAAGATCTGTGGACAGCGCCGACATGCGAACTCCTTCGCGGGGGATGCGCCCTATTCACCTAGACTTAACAGAGACCGAGCGGCGCGGCGAGATGCGCCCGACGTTCATTCGTCCATCATCGCGACGAGGCATTCTTGCGTGACGCTCGCGAACAGCCGCCCCGCGCGGTCATAGACCCGCGCGTTGGTGAACCCGCGTCCGCTCGCCGCGCTGGGGCTCGCGCAATCGAAGAACATCCACTCGTCGGCGCGCGGCGGCCGATGCAGCCAGATCGCGTGGTTGAGGCTGGCCACATATATTCGCCGGCCCGCCGCCAACGTGGCCGGGACGTGTCCGCCGCAACTCCCGAAATTGATCCACCAATCCGAGAGATACGCGAAAGCGGCGGCCTGAATCAGCGGATCATCGGGCAACGCCCGGCGGGATTTCAGCCAGAAACCCAAACGCGGCTCAGGCAGGAGGGTCAGCGCGATGTCGGAGGGGCCGCGGACGCGCATATCCAGGAAGCTGACGTCGGCGACGCGATAACCGAGCACGCTTTCGACCTCGGCCGCCAGGCTGGCCGGCAGTTGCGAAGGGGTCGGCAGCGTTTCGGGATCCTGCTCCGCGAGGCCGCTCGGCGGCGGCCCCATGTGCGAGGGTGATTCCAGTGGCGCGGAAAAGGTGACTTGCGCGTCGCAGACGATCCGACCCCCCGACTGGGCGCCGCGCACGTTGCGCGAGCAAAACCGCTTGCCGTCCTGCAAAGCCGTCACGTCGTATGCGATTGTCTCGTCCGCCTTGGCGCCTTGGAGAAACAGGAATTGCATCATCGTCGGCGAGCGCCCCGCCGGCGCCGTCCGTCCGGCTGCGATCATCGCCTGCCCCATGATCTGACCGCCATAGGTGCGCTGGTTCTCGTTGATCTGTCCGAAGCGGCTGCGAAAATGGGAGGCGTCAAGCGCTTCGAGCGCGAGCAGTTCGACCAAATCCTTTTCGTCCCAAGCGCGATACGCCTCATCCTTCATTCTCGAGCGATCCTCATTGCGCGTCGCCGGAAGGCGCGAGCGCTCCACTGGATTCCAGCGCGGAGATCTCGGTCTCGGGAACGCCCCATTCGGCCAGCACCTCGCGGCCATGCTGGCCGTTCTCCGGGGTGGGGCGGCGCAGCGTTCCCGGCGTTCGGCCGAATCTCGGCGCGGGGCTGGGATGCCGCAAGCCGTCGAAGTCGGTGTAGACGTCCCGCGCCAGCATCTGCGGATGGCGCGCGGCTTCGTCGATATCCAGCACGGGCGTCAGGCAAGCGTCGCGCCCGGCCGCTGCTTGCACCCAATGGTCGCGCGTGCGGGTCATGAATACCGCCTGGAAGCGTTCGCGCATTCGCGGCCATTCGGCGCGGTCTTCCTGATGCGGCAACGTCCCGGGGTCCAGTTCCAGCAACGTCAACAAGGCGGCATAGAAGGGCGGCTCCATCGCGCCGACGGCGACGTGTTTGTGATCGAGCGTCCGGTAGGTCCCGTAATAGGGCGCGCCGCCATCGACGATATTCGTCCCTCGATCGAGGCTCCAGGTTCCCATTTGGCGGAAGGCCTGAAACGCCGACATCATATGCGTCACGCCGTCGATCATCGCCACGTCGATGACCTGACCCTTTCCGGAGCTCTTCGCCTCCATCGCCGCCGCGAGCACGCCCACCACGAGATAAAGCGCGCCGCCTCCGATGTCGGCGACCAGATTGAGCGGCGGCGGCGGCGTGCGATCGGCCGCGCCCATGCTGTGAAGCGCGCCGGTCAGCGAGAGATAGTTGATGTCGTGGCCGGCCTCCTGCGCGAGCGGACCTGTCTGACCCCAGCCCGTCATGCGCGCATAGACGAGGCGCGGGTTCGCGGCCAGGCACGTATCGGGGCCTAGCCCCAGCCGCTCCGTCACGCCGGGACGATAGCCCTCCAGCAACGCGTCCACGCCGCCTAGCCCGCGCAGGATGGCGCGCGTCGCGGCCGGTTGTTTGAGATCCAGCGCGATCGAGCGCTTGTTGCGGTTGTAAAAATCGAACCGCGGCGGCCGCTCCGGCGCGACGCCGGGGCGCGACGGGCGGTCGACGCGAACGACATCCGCGCCTAAGTCCGCGAGCAGGGCGCCCGCGAACGGTGCGGGGCCGATCGCGCCGAGTTCGAGAACGCGAAAGCCGTTCAAAGGTCCAGACACGCCGCCGCTCCGCCGCTCAGGAATCGCCGAAGGCCTTGGCCTTTTCGCGTAGCGAGAACTTCTGGATCTTGCCGCTGGGCGTCAGCGGCAGTTGCGCGACCACCTCGACGCGCTCGGGCCAATATTGCTTGGCCACCTTGCACTCGACCATATAGGCCTGAAGCGCGGCCAAATCCAAGTTGTGCCCAGGCCGCAGCACCACGAACGCGCAGCCTCTTTCGCCCAGGCGCTTGTCGGGAAAGCCGACCAGCGCGGCCGCCAACACGGCGGGATGGCGATAGAGCAGGCTCTCGATTTCGACCACCGGCACGTTCTCGCCGCCGCGGATGACGACGTCCTTGGTGCGGCCGTTGATGCGAATGTAGCCCTCGTCGTCCATGTAGGCGAGATCGCCGGTGTCGAACCAACCCTCGGCGTCGAAGGTCTCCAACTCCGAGCGCTTGTAGTAGCCGAGGAACATTTGCGCGCCGCGCACGAACAACTTGCCGGTGACGCCCGTCGCCGCGGGCTTGCCGTCGAAATCGACGACCTTGACTTCGACGCCCTCGAGCGCGCGGCCGTCCGTCTTCGATGATTTCTCGGCCGCGCGGGCGGGCTCCGTCAACGTGCTCGACAGCGATTCCGTCATGCCCCAGAGCGAGCAGACTTTCAGGTCGAGTTCGCGCAGCGCGCGCTCGATCAACGCGGGCGGGATCGGCGCGCCGGCGCAAAGGAAAGAGCGCAACGCGGCGGGGCGGGGCGCGCCGCCGGCGACCGCCTCGCAGATGTCGTTGAGGAATGGCGTCGAGGCGGCGGTGAAGGTGACGTGCTCGGCCGCCATGATCGACACGCCGCGCTTGGCTTCCCAGATGTCTTGCAACACTAGGGTGCCGCCGAGCTTGACCGAAAGCATCATGACCGCCGCGTAGCCCGTCATATGGCCGAGCGGCGAACACGCGTGCAGGACGTCGTCCTCGCGCAGACCGAAACGACCCGCCAAGGCGTTGTTGCACGCCATGAAGGTGTTTTCGGTATGCATCGCGCCCTTGGGCGAACCGGTCGTGCCCGAGGTGAACATGAGGGCGGCCATCTCGTCGGGGCGCAACGCGGCGGGCGTTCCCTCGGACGGCGCCTCCATGCGATGGCCGGAGTCGAGCAGGCTGCGTTCGAACCCGTTCTCGCCCTCGCCGTCCACGACGAACACGTATCGCAGCGTCGGCAGATCAGCCTTCAAGTCCTTCGCCATCGCCTCGTGGTCGAAGCCGCGAAACAGTTTCGGCACGACCAACACTTTCGCCTCGGCGAAACCGAGCATGTAGCTGAGCTCGCGCTCGCGGAAGATCGGCATCAACGGATTGACGACCGCGCCGACGCGACCGCACGCATAGGCTATGACGACGAATTCCCACCAGTTCGGCAGTTGCACCGCGACGATGTCGCCATGGCCGATGCCCAACGCGTGTAAGGCTCCCGCAGCGCGCGCGACGAGATCGCCGAACTCGCGGTAGGTGAAGCGACGCGGCTCGTCGCGGTCCGCGCGATAGGCGATTACCGCCGGCGTGTCCGGCTTCGACGTCACGGATCGCATCAGGATGGGGTCGAAGTTCTGGTCCTTCCAGAAGCCGCCGGCCCGCATGTCGCGGGCGTGGGCGACGGGGTCTAAATGCTCTTGCGTGCTCATGGGTTCCTCCCGGGCGCCGGAGCGCCGTCTCTCGTTCGCGCGCTAGTTCGCTTTGAATGTGAAGGGGCCGCCGAGATAGGCTGGATATCCTGTCTCGCGCAAGATCCGATAATCGGCCGCCCGTAAATCGAGATCGGTATGACCGAAGGCCAGCGGCGCCACGGCCTCCGCTATCTGTCGCAACACCGCCAGCGCCTCGCGACCGAGAGAACCGGCCTCAGCGCTCTCGATCCAGTAGCCGGGAAACGCGTGCTCGCGGAGCGGCGCGACCGACTTGCCTGGGATCTTGAAGCCCGCCGAAGCGAGCGCCTCGGCCGTGTCGCCGGAAGCGGCGAGGACCGCCTTCGCCCGCGCCACCGCTTCGGCGACGAAGGCGGGGACCTGCGACTTGCGCGCCAGACGCTCGTACTCGGTCTTGCCCAGGAACAGCGTCTGAATCATGTTTCGCGCCTCGGCGCGCTGGATCAGTTCGGCGAAGATCGCCATCTCGCCGCGGATCGCGCCCTCGAAGCCTTGCGGCAGGCCGAACTCGACGCAATCGAGGATTGCGAGTTGCGCGGGATAATGGCCGAGCGTCTGCGCGAGCACGCGCGCGCGGGTCGGCGGCAGCGCCGCGCTCACCTCGGCGGCCCTACGTAGCGTTGGCTCTGGCCTGTCCCATGGCTGACGCGGCGCGCGCGCGGAGCGCACCCAGGCTTCGGCCGCCGCGATCTCCTGCCCCGGCGCGACCAACGCATCGACGATGCCCGCTTCGAGCGCGGCTTGACCCGACAAGCGGGCGCCGTCGAGCAGGATCGGCAATGCGGCATCGACGCCGATCAACCGCGGCAGCCGTTGTGTGCCGCCGGCGCCGGGAAGCAAGCCGACCAAAGATTCGGGCAAACCCAGCGCGGCGCCCGGGTCGTCGGCGAGAACGCGGTAATGCGTGCCCAGCGCAAGTTCGCACCCGCCGCCGAGCGCGAGACCCGAGATCGCCGAGGCGATCGGCTTGCCGGAAGTCTCCAACGCGCGCACCGCGAGGCTCAGTCGAAAGAAGTGATCATAAGCGGCGAGGAAACGCCGTCGCGGCGGCGCGCCCATGATCATGTCATAGGCGACGGCGAGTTCGCCGAGGTCGGCGCCGGCGCAGAAACCCGTGCTTTTGCCCGAGCGGATCACGACTCCCGTGACATCGCTGTCCGCGAGCCAGTTCGCGAAAGCGCCGAGCTCGGTGATCGCGGCCTCGGAAAACACGTTCATCGTCCGGCCAGGCGCGTCGAAGACGAAATGGATGATACCGCCGTCTCTCGGCTCGATGCGGAACTGCGTCAGCGCGGGCGCTTGGTTGGTCATGGCCGATCAGAACCCCACCCGGTCGCCGCCCTTGAGCGACAGAATCTCGCGCGCCTCGTCCGGCGTCGCGACGTCGAGCCCGAGGCCTTCGATGATCTTGCGAACCTGAGTCACCTGCGCGGCGTTGGTCGGGGCGAGTTGTCCCGAGCCGATCCACAGACTGTCCTCGAGGCCGACGCGCACGTTGCCGCCCATGGCCGCCGCCATCGCCGCGACCTGCATCTGCGCGCGTCCCGCGCCGAGCACTGACCAACGATATTGATCGCCGAACAACCGGTCCGCCGTGCGCTTCATATGCATGACGTCGTCGGGATGCGAGCCGATGCCCCCCAACAGACCAAAGCAGGTCTGGATGAACAGCGGCGCCTGAACGAGGCCCTCGCTAAGGAAATAGTGCAGGTTGTAGAGATGGCTGGTGTCGTAGCACTCGAACTCATAGCGCGCGCCGGTCGCGTTCAGCGTCTCCAGCGCGTAGCGAATGTCCTTGAAGCTGTTGCGGAACACCAGATCGTGCGAGCCCTCGAGCATCGCCGGCTCCCAGGCGTGCTTGAATTCCTTGTAGCGCTTGAGCATCGGAAACAGGCCGAAGTTCATCGAGCCCATGTTGAGCGAGGCGACTTCCGGCTTCCACTTTTCGGCCGGACGCACCCGCTCCTCGACGCTCATATAGGGCGAGCCGCCAGTCGTCAGATTGACGACGACATTGGAGGACTGCTTGATCTGTTTCAGGAAAGGCTCGAACGCTTCTGGGCTTTGATCCGGCCGGCCATCGACGGGGTTGCGCGCGTGCAGATGCACGATCGCCGCGCCGGCTTCCGCCGCGCCGAGCGCCGATTCCGCGATCTCTTGCGCGGTGACAGGCAGATGCGGCGACATCGAGGGCGTGTGGATCGAGCCCGTGATCGCGCAACTGATGATGACTTTTCGTTTGGCCAATGTCGTCCTCCCGGTGCTGATAACCCCTTCCCCCCTCGCGGGGGAAGGTGCCGAACGTAGCGAGGCGGATGAGGGGGATCGAGCGAAGCGAGATGGCTTCGTACGCGGGAACCATTTCGCTTCGCTCGCCCCCTCATCCGGCCCTTCGGGCCACCTTCCCCCGCGAGGGGGGAAGGGCTCACTTCACATATTTATGAAAGTCCGGCTTGCGCTTCTCCTTGAACGCCCGCACGCCTTCCTTCGACTCCTCGGTGTCATAGAACAACTTCACCGCGTTCAGCGACAACAAGCCGATGCCGCGGATGCCCTCGCTGTCCGCGTTGAACGAGCGCTTCGCCAAGGCGAGCGCCGTCGGCGAGCGCTCGGCGAGCGTGTCGGTCCACACATTCACTGCCGCGTCGAGTTCGGCCGCGGGCACGACCTTGTTGACGAGGCCCATCTCGTAGGCCTGCTGCGCGTTATACATTTCGTTGAGGAACCACATCTCGCGCGCTCGCTTGTCGCCGATATGCCGTGCCAGCAGCGCCGTGCCCCAACCCGCGTCGACCGACCCGACCTTCGGGCCGACCTGACCGAATTTCGCGGTGTCCGCCGCGATCGTCATGTCGCACAGTGTAGCGAAAACGTTGCCGCCGCCGATCGCGAAACCGTTGACGCGCGCGATCACCGGCTTGGGCACGTCGCGGATGACCGACTGGAATTCGTCGATCGGCAGACCGACGATGCCGCGACCATCATACTGACCTTCGTGCGCGCTCTGATCGCCGCCGGTGCAGAACGCCTTGTCGCCCGCGCCGGTGAGCACGATGGAGGAGATGTTCTTGTCGTAGCCGGCGGTCTGGAACGCCCTGATCAGTTCCTCGATCGTCGTCGCGCGGAACGCGTTGTAAAGCTTGGGTCGGTTGATGATGATCCAGGCGGCGCGGTCGCGCACGTCGTAGATGATGTCCTCGTAAGCGGTGGTCGCGCTCATTTCGTTTCTCCCTTGTCGATCCGAACCCCTGGGGGTCAGATCATGTTCATGCCGCCGGCGACGGAAAAGGTCTGTCCGGTGATGAAGCTGGCGTCGTCAGAGGCGAGGAACGCGACGATGCCCGCGTAATCCTCGGGTTCGCCCATCCGCTTCAGCGGAATGCCGCGCACCATCGCGTCCTTCCATTTCACCGCCTGCTCGCCCTCGCCGAGCACGGAGGCCATCATCGGCGTGTTGGTGGGGCCGGGGCAAACCGCGTTGAGCAGCACGCCCTTGGTGGCGAGCTCACGCGCGACCGATTTTGTGAAGCTGATCACGCCGCCCTTGCAGGCGGAATAGACGGCTTCGTTGCTGGTGCCGACGCGCGCGGCGTCCGACGCGATGTTGATGATGCGGCCGCCGCGCCGCCCGACCATCAAGGGCGCGATGACGTGATGCGTGTTCAGCGGTCCGTAGAGATTGATGCGGATGATCTTGTCCCAGAGCGCCTGATCCGTCGACAGGAACGGCGCGGGCCGATCCCAGCCGGCGTTGTTCACCAGCGCCCAGATGGGGCCGAGTTCCGCCTCGACTTTCGCCACGGCCGATTGCACGGCGGCGTAATCGCCGACATCGACTTCGTAGGTCTTGACCACCGCGTCGCCCGCGAGCGCGGCGGTTTCGGCGCCTGCCTCGGGCTTGAGGTCGAAGATGGCGACTTTGCAGCCCTCGGCGGCGAGTCGCAAGCTCAACGCCCGACCGATGCCTTGTCCGCCGCCGGTCACGACGGCGATCTTTCCTTCCAGTCCACGCAAGACGAATCCTCCCGTTAATTGACCAGACTTACGTCTGAATTGTCCGTATCCTCGGCTTCGGCGCCGACCATTTCGAGCAACGTGTCCTTGAGCGTCTTCAGCGTATCGGCGGCCTGGGCGAGCGCTTCCTCGGGAATGCGACCGAGTATGTCCATCTCGATGTTCTCGACGCTCTCGCGAATGGTGTTGACGATCTTCGCGCCGGCTCGGGTCAGAAACACTCTTCGCGCGCGACCGTCATTCTGATCCGCGCGGCGCTCGACGAAGCCGGCCGTCTCCATGCGATCGAGCAAGCCGCCGATCGCCACCTTGGTGAGGTCGAGATCGGCCGCGAGCGCGGTCTGCGTCATGCCGTCGCGACGCGACAGAAACGCCAACACCCACCATTGCGAACGCGTGATGCCGAGCGGCTTCAGCGATCGATCGACCACGACGCGACGCAGCCGCGAGACGTCGTGGATGAGAAAGCCGAAGCGTAGGCTGGTGTTCAGATCGCGCGCCAAATACGTTGCCTTTGAAAAAGCGCTAAGCGCGCTTGCCCTTCATCTGCGGTCGGTTCTTGAACATGTCGCGCGCGATGATCGTCTTCATCACCTCGATCGAGCCGCCCGCGATCTTGACGACGCGCGCGTCTGCGTAGGCGCGGCAGATCGGATATTCCCACATGTAGCCCCAGCCGCCGAACAATTGCAGGCACTTGTCGACCGCTTCGCAGTGCAGTTCGGACGTCACCATCTTGGCCATCGCGGCTTCGACCGGATCGAGCTTGCCTTGCGTGAACAGGTCGATGCATTTGTCGGTGAACACGCGCGCCATGGTCGCGCGCGCCTTCAGATCCGCGAGCACGAATTGCGTGTTCTGGAAATCGGCGATGGTCTGGCCGAACGCTTTGCGCTCGGCGGTGTAGTCGACGGTCCACTCGATCACCGTCTCGGTGACGGTCGCCGAACGGATCGCCTGCGCGAGCCGTTCCTGCGCGAGCTTGGTCATCATGATCGCGAAACCCTTGCCCTCCTCGCCGAGCATGTTGCTCGCGGGCACACGTACGTTCTCGAAGAACAGCTCGGACGTGTCCTGCGCCTTCATGCCGAGCTTTTCGAGGTTGCGGCCGCGGTTGAAGCCGGGCCGGTTGGACTCGACGAGAAACAGCGTGATGCCCTTGGCGCTCGCGCCCGCGTCGGTCTTGGTGGCGAGCACGACGAGATCGCAGAGCTGACCGTTGGAGATGAATACCTTCTGGCCGTTGATGACATATTCGTCGCCGTCGCGCACCGCATGCGTGCGCACGGCTTTGAGATCGCTACCGGCGTGCGGCTCCGTCATGCCGAGCGAGCCGATCGCCTCGCCCCTCACCATCTTGGGCAACCAATGGCGCTTTTGCGCGTCCGTCCCGAAGCTCAACAAATACGTCGCCACGAGATCGACATGGATGAGAAAGCCGGGACCGCTGGCCCCGACGCGCCAGAGTTCCTCGAACACCACGACGTCGAAGAGATAGTCGAGTCCGAGGCCGCCGTATTCCTCCGGCACCGTGCAGCAGAGCATGCCCTGCGCGCCCGCCTTCAGCCACAATTCGCGCGGCACGATGCCGTCGTGCTCCCATTGCGCGTGGAAGGGCACGATCTCCTTCTCGATGAACCGGCGCACGTTCGCGCGCCAGATTTCGTGCTCTTCGCTGAAGAGGGACCGTTCGATCATCGCGTCGCCCGCCGTTGGGTATTGGTCATCAGCCCTGCGTCCGTTGCGATTTTTCGCGCTGGGTCGACAGCTGGATCGCCTCGCGCGCCGCCCGCCATTGTTCGTCGGTCAGGGCGGTCAGATCGGCGAACGTGCCGGGACCCGCCAGATGTTGGCCGCCGTCGATCGCGATCGTCTGCCCCGTGAGGTAGTCGCAGCCGTCGGAAAGCAGGAACACGATCAGGTTCTGCAATTCCGGCATCTGGCCGTAGCGCCGCATCGGCACCGTGTCGGAGTTGGTCGCCGAGGATTGGACGTCGGGAATCGGGCTCAGCTTTTCCCACGCGCTTTCCGTCGGAAACGGGCCGGGCGCGGTGGCGTTGAGGCGGATTCCATAACGACCCCATTCCACCGCCAGGGACATGGTCATGGCGTGCAGCGCGGTCTTGGCCATCGCGGAAGGGACGACGAAGGCTGAACCGGTCCAGACCCAGGTGACGAGATTGCTGACGACCGAACCTTTCAGGCCGCCCGCGATCCAGCGCTTGCCGGCGGAGAGGGTGACGTGGAAACTGCCGTCCATCACGGTGGATGTGATCGCGCGAAAGCCGCGCGGGCTCAGATCCTTGGTCGGCGCGATGAAATTGGCCGCCGCGTTGTTGACGAGACCGGTGAGCGGGCCAAGCGCCCAGATGGCGTCCATCATCGCCTCGACCTGATCCGCGTCGCGGATGTCGCATACATGGGTGTGGACGCGGGGCGCGCCGCCGCCGTTGAGCTCGCGGGCCGCCTCCTCGAGTACGGCGGCGCGACGACCGCAAATGTGAACCAGCGCGCCCTTGGCGATCAAGGCTTTGGAAATCTCCTTGCCGAGACCACTGCCGCCCCCGGTGACGAGGATCGATTTTCCCGCCAGCGCGTCGTCGCGAAAGATGTCCATGTTCATCTCGACGTGAGCCTCCCCCTCGCGGCGTCGTCCAGTGTGCCGGCGACGATATCGTAAACCTATTTACAACTTTGTCGAAAGCTGTCAAGCTGTCTCGGAATTGAAGCGGGGTCCAACGACGCCCCGAAGGAACGGGAGAAACGGCCATGGGCGGAAAATATTTCGAGCAATTCGAGGTCGGACAGACATTCGTCCACGAGATTCATCGCACCGTGACGGATATGGACAATATCTTGTTCTGCTCTTTGACGTACAATCCCGCCGCGATCCATATCGATCACGAATACGCGAAGACGACCGAGTTCGGTAAGCCGCTGATGAATTCGGTTTTCACACTGGGTCTCCTCGTCGGGCTTTCCATTCAGGATACGACGCTGGGGACGACAATCGGCAATCTCGGCTGGGAGGAGGTGGCGTTCCCCAAGCCTGTGTTCGCCGGCGACACGATCCGCGCCGAGACCAAGGTGCTGGCGTTGCGCGAGAGCAAGTCCCGTCCCACTCAAGGGATCGTGACGTTCGAACATTGCGGCTTCAATCAGCGCGACGAAGTCATCGCGACCTGCCGGCGCGTCGCGCTGATGATGCGGAAGCCGTCATGAGGCTGCGCTCGCTCCTTTTCGTTCCCGCCGACAGCGAACGCAAATTCGCCAAGGCTCGCGACGTCGGCGCGGACGCGCTGATCCTCGATCTCGAGGATTCCGTCGCGCCGTCGCAAAAGCCGGCCGCTCGCGCGATCGTCGCGCGCTTGCTGGAAGACACGTCGCCGCGCGAATGGGCATTCTTCGTGCGCGTCAACGCGCTCGACACCGGCCTGACGCTGGAGGACCTGTCGGCCGTGGTGAAGCCGGGGCTCGACGCGCTGCTGATCCCCAAAACCAACGGCGCCGAAGACATTTCGCGGATCGGGCATTATCTCGACGCGCTCGAGGCCAAGGCCGGCATGGCGCCGGGAAGCGTGAAGCTCGCCATCGTCTCCACGGAAACGCCGAAGGCGATGTTCAATCTGGGCTCCTATTCGCCCGCCCATCCCCGTCTCGTCGGCCTCACCTGGGGGGCGGAAGATCTGGGCGCCGCGATCGGCGCGACGGACAACAAGGAGCCCGACGGATCCTGGACGTTCCCCTACAAGGTCGCGCGCGTGCAGTGCCTGTTCGCCGCCGCCGCCGCCGAGGTGGCGCCGCTCGACACGCTCTACGCCAATTTCAAGGATTTCGAGGGGCTGGAGCGGGACTGCCGCCTGTCGCGCCGTGACGGCTTCACCGGCCGCATCGCGATCCATCCCGATCAGATCGCCACCATCAACCGTTGCTACGCGCCCTCCGATGAGGAGATCGCGCAGGCGCGCAGGATCGTCGACGCCTTCGAAGCCCAGCCGGGCGCGGGCACGCTCGGCATCGACGGCAAGATGTACGACATTCCGCATTTGAAAGCGGCGCGCAAGACCTTGGCCGCCGCCACCTGAGGATCGATTGACATGAGCAGCCAGAGGCCCCTGCCGACCGAGGAAGAGCGCGACGCAATCCGCGAGGGCGTGCGCGCTGTCGTCAGCCGTTTCGACGATGAATATTGGTTGGAACGCGACGAGGACGGCAAGTTTCCGCGCGAGTTTCATCGCGCCATGGCCGAGGGCGGCTGGCTCGGCATCACCATGCCCGAGGAATACGGCGGCTCCGGGCTCGGCGTGACCGAAGCCGCGATCATGATGCACGAGGTCGCGAGCCACGGCGGCGCGATGGCGGCGGCCTCGACGGTGCACATCAACCTGTTTGGTCCGCATCCGATCGTGGTCAAGGGCACGCCCGACCAGAAGGCGCGCTGGGTGCCCAAGTTGATCGCGGGCGAGGACCAGTGCTGTTTCGGCTTCACCGAGCCGGACGCGGGCCTCAATACGACGCGCATCAAGACCTTCGCCGAGAAGGTTCCGGGCGGCTATCTCGTGCGCGGCCAGAAGGTTTGGACCTCGACCGCGCAGGTCGCCAACAAGATCATGCTGCTGACACGCACGACGAAATACGAGGATTGCAAGCGCCCGACCGACGGCATCACGATCTTCTATACCGACCTCGATCGCAGCAAGATCGACGTGCATCGCATTCCGAAGATGGGCCGCAAGGCCGTCGATTCCAATGCGATCTTCATCGACGGCCTGTTCATTCCCGAGCACGACCGTATCGGCGAAGAGGGCAAGGGCTTCTCTTATATCCTGCACAGCCTCAATCCCGAGCGCGTGTTGATCGCCGCCGAGGCTGTCGGCATCGGTCAGGACGCGCTGCGCCGCGCGACCAAATACGCCAAGGAGCGCGTCGTGTTCGACCGACCGATCGGGCAGAACCAGGGCATCCAGTATCCCTTGGCGGAAAATTGGATGTATCTGGAGTCCGCATGGTTGATGACGATGAAGGCCGCCGAACTCTACGACACCGGCCGGCCCTGCGGCGCCGAGGCGAACAGCGCGAAGTTCCTGGGCGCGCGCGCCGGGCACGACGCCGCCTGGCAAGCGGTCGCCACGCATGGCGGCTTCGGATACGCCAAGGAATATCATGTCGAGCGGCTCTATCGCGAGGCGGCGCTGACGCGGCTCGCGCCGATCACCGAGCAACTGATCATGTCGTTCATCGCGGAGAAGGTGCTCGACCTTCCCAAGAGCTATTGAGGACGCGCACATGGGTATGATGTCAGGCAAGGTCGCGCTCGTGACGGGCGCGGGGCGCGGCGTTGGTCGCGGAATCGCGCTCGAGCTGGGCAAGGCGGGCGCGGCCGTAGTGGTCAATGATCTCGGCGTGACGCTCAGCGGCGAAGTCGGCGAATCGTCACCCGCGCAAGACGTGGTGAAGGAAATCGAAGCGATGGGCGGCCGCGCCGTCGCCAACGGCGACAGCGTCGCGAGTTGGCGCGGCGCCGAGGCGATGGTGCAGGCGGCGTTCGACGCGTTCGGGCGGCTCGACGCGGTCGTCAACAACGCGGGCAACCTTCGCGATTCGTTGTTCCACAAGATGACTGAAGAGGAGTTCGACTCGGTTCTCGCGGTGCATCTCAAGGGAAGCTTCAACGTCAGCCGCGCCGCCGCGCCGTTCTTCAAGGCGCAGGCGTCGGGCGCCTATGTCCATATGACCTCGACGTCCGGGCTGATCGGCAATTTCGGACAGGCCAACTATGCCGCCGCGAAGCTCGGCATCGTCGGGCTGTCGAAGTCGATCGCGCTGGACATGCAGCGGTTCAACGTCCGCTCCAACGCGGTCGCGCCTTTCGCCTGGACGCGCATGATCGACTCCATCCCGACCAATACGCCCGAGCAGCAAAGGCGCGTCGAGGGCCTGAAGAAACTCGTGCCCGAAAAGATCGCGCCGTTCGTCACGGCCCTGCTCAGCGACGCGGGCGCCGACGTCACCGGCCAGATCTTCGGCGTGCGCAACAACGAGATCTTCTTGTTCTCGCAGCCGCGCCCGATTCGTACCGCGCACAGCGCCGAGGGCTGGACGCCCGAAGCGGTCGCGGAACGGGTGTTTCCGCAGTTCAAGAACGACTTCTATCCCTTGCATCGCTCGTCCGACGTCTTCACCTGGGACCCGGTCTGACGATGTCGGTTTCGACGAAAGGAACGCCGGACCTCGCGCGCCATTTGCGCGCCAGGCTTCGAATTCCCGTCATGGCGGGGCCGATGTTCATCGCTTCGACGCCCGAACTCGTCGTCGCCCAATGTCGGGCCGGAATCATCGGTTCGATGCCGGCGTTGAACGCGCGGAGCAGCGAGGCCCTGGACGAGAATATCGCTCGCATCCGGCGAGACCTCGCGGACTGCGAAGTCCCCTACGCGATCAATCTCGTCGCGCATCGCTCCAACGAGCGATTGCAGGCGGACCTCGAGATCATCCACAAACACGAGGTCCCTATCGTGGTGTTGGCGCTCGCGGCGAGCCCGGCGATCGTCGAGGCCGTGCATGCTTATGGCGGCCTCGTGTTCAACGACGTGATCTCCGACTATCACGCGCGCAAATGCGCCGACGTTGGAGTCGATGGGATCATCGCCGTCGCTTCCGGCGCCGGCGGTCACACCGGCGCCGTCTCCCCCTTCGCTTTGGTCGCCGAAATCAGGGAATGGTGGCGCGGCTTGCTGCTGCTGTCTGGTTGCATCGCGACAGGCCGCGCGATCCTCGCGGCCGAAACGCTCGGGGCGGATCTCGCGTATATCGGTTCGCCGTTCCTCGCGACATCGGAGGCGAACACGCAGCCGGAGTTCAAACAAATGATCGTCGATGGCGACGCGAAGGACATCGTCGTCACCAACAGTTTCACCGGCGCCAACGCGGCGTTCCTGTTGCCGTCCTTGCGCGACCACGGACTCGACCCCAAGGCGATGGTCCGTCCCGCCGGCGCCGGAGTCGATATTTCCGGCGGAGGCTCCAACAGCAAGGCTTGGCGAGATATCTGGAGCGCGGGGCAGGGCATCGGCGCAGTGAAGGCGTCGGGACCGGCGCGCGATTACATCGACGGATTGACCGCGGATTACGCGCGGGCGCGGGCGGCGATGATGGATCAGTTGTCGCGATAGACCGGCTTGCGCTTACCCATGAACCCCGCGACCGCTTCGCGATGATCGGCCGTCTCCAGCAGAAGGACTTGCTGTCGATCCTCGAGCAGCAGGCCCGCATCGAGGCTCGGCGCATCGATCTGCGCGTTGAGCGTTTCCTTGGTCATGCGAAGTCCCATCGGCGAGGCGGTCAACATATCGCCCGCGAGCGCGAGGCCCGCTTCGAGCAAGGTCTCCAGCGGCGCGATTTCGCTGACGAGGCCGACCGCGAGCGCGCGCTCGGCGTGAATGAAGCGTCCCGTCATCAGCAGTTCCGAGGCGATCGACAGGCCGATCAATCGCGGCAGCAGATAACCCGCGCCCATGTCGCAGCCGCCTAGGCCCACCTTGAGATAGGCGGCGTTCATACGCGCGTTCGGCGCGGCGATGCGCACGTCGCTCGCGAGCGCGAGCGAAAACCCGCCGCCGCAGGCCGCTCCCTGAACAAGAGCGATGATCGGCTGCGGACATGCGCGCATACGCCGGACCAAACCCGAATAGACCTTCTGCATCCGCATCTGACGTTGCGGTCGTCCATCGCCGGTATCGGCGAAAGCCTCCGACCCCAATTCGGCGCCCGCGCAGAAGGCGCGGCCATTGGATCGCAGGATCACCACGCGTACGTCGAGGCGATCGAGCAATCCGTCGAAATAGCGAGTCATCTCCGCGATCATCGTCGGATTGAGCGCGTTCAGCGATTCAGGGCGGTTGAGCGAAAGTATTTCGATCGCGTCGCGTCTTTCCACCAGGAGTGTCGTGAAGTCCGTCATATCGTCGCCTCAGATCGGAGGATGGTCTTGCACTTCTGGGTAGCGCTCGTAGCCTTTGCCGACACCGTATTCGACGATGCCGTAGCCGACCTCGTCGCCGTCGGTGACCTCGATGACATGGTCGCTCAACGTGCGCGTCAAACGACGCGTCGCGGGGTCGGACAGGTTCCAGGCTTCATGTTCGTAGAAAAGCTTGCCCTTGTCGTCGCCCTGCGACCAGCCATTCAGGCCGCCGTAGAGCCCGGCCTTGAGGAAATAGCGCGCGGGCAAAGCGCGGATCTTCACCTTACGCGCGGTCCCGTCGGAGAAGCGCGCCTCGAACTCGGCGCTTTGCAAGGTCTGGCCGAGCGGGTCCTTTGCCCAGACGATCTCGTGCGAAATGTCGTGCAGCTTGCGGCTCTCCTTCGAGCGCACGCCTATCCCCGCCACTTCTTCACCCGAAATGTAGATCAGATCGCCCGGCGCGCGCTCCTTGAAGAACAGGTGCAGCCCGCGATTCTTGAATTGCGCGGTCGTCCAACAATAGAAGAAGGGCGGATAAAACGTCAGCGGTGGGTTGGTTTCGTCCGTTCGCATCTCCGCGCGAATGCCCCAGGAATGGTCGCGCTGGCCGAGCCAGGTGTCCTCGGTGACGGCGCGCCGGACGCCCGCGACTTCGATCCAGCCGCGATAAGCGCCCAGTTGCTGCGCGCGCGCCATGTGTTCGGTGACTCGGCCATTGCGACGACGAAAATGCGGCTCCTCCTCATGCGGGTTCATCGTCGCGACGAATTCCAGATCGAAGGAGAGGTCGGATTCGTTGAGCTCCAGAACCAGACGATGGCGTCGAAGCCCCTCGAGGATTTCGATCCGCAGCGGGCCGATCGCCGTCGTCAGCGGATTGGGGCGCAGGCGTCGCGAGGCCCTGAAATTATATTGCACGCCATCCACGGTCGCCCCCGCGAAAGCGTCCATCACATTGCGGTTGGGGTGCCACCCCAGACCGATATCGAAGATCATTTCACCCGACGGCTTGGGATGCCCGGTGTACCACATGCGCTCCATCCAGGAGGGATCGCTGCTCATGACGTGATCGAACGTCGTCGGCGTCTGGTGCCCCAGCAGATCGTCTTGCGGCGTCAGCATCTCTATTCACCCTTCTCCGAACCGCGCGACATCTCCGTGAACATCGGCTTGGCGCTGGCCGAGATTTCCCATTTCAATTGCGCCTGAACGTAGCGCGCGATCGCCGCGTCGATGGGCGCGAGCGCTTCAGGCGCGAGGCTGCTTCGACGTTCGCTCAGGAAATCGATGAGATCGCAGAGTTGTTGGTCGCCCTGGTCCCGCAGCGCTTCGAGGTCAGCCGCGCTCGGCAATTCGACGGGCGCGCGGACGCCGGGAGCCGGAGCGCCGGGTAGATCGACCAGCGCGATCTCCAGTTCACGGCTGACGTCCTCCAGGGCGCGCAACTGTTCCGACAAAAAGGCGTTCGACCAGGACGCGCGGAGCCTCAGGCTGTTCAACATATAGATGACGCCGAAAGCCTGACCACGCGCGAAATCGCCTTCGACATGCGGAATGATCTCGCGCCGCAGGGTCGCAATCATGCCGTCGATCAATCGGGGCAGCGAGTTGTTCAATTCGCGCGCTCCAGGGCTTTCTCGATCTGACGAAACACCGGCGCTATCTGCGTCGCCATCGCGGGCATGCGCATGTCGTTGAACTCGCCCGATTCAAAGCAGCGCGCCGCGGCCATATGCGTCAGCGCCAGCTTCAACAGCGAAAACACCACATAGAAATTCAGCGCGCGACGGTCGACGGTGAGGCATGCGCGTTGTTCGTAGCGGGCCAGGAACGCCGCCTCGTCCTCGAGGCCGCAGACGAACTTGGTGCCGCCGCGATATTGCGGCAAGAACGCCCAGCCGAGATCCTCGATCGGATCGCCCAAATGCACGAGCTCCCAATCGAGAATGGCCGTGATGCGATCGTCGCGTTCGAGGAAATTGCCGAGCCGATAGTCGCCGTGGACGATCGAGACGCGCTCGGCGCGAGGCTTGTTCTGTCGAAGCCAGGCGAACGCGCGGTGCGCCATGGGATGAGGTCGGAGGGCCCAGCGCTGGAAGCGCAGGCTCCAATAATCAATCTGCTTGTCCGCCGCGTTGTCCAGCGTGATCCCGCCCGCATCCTCGTTCAGCGAGGTTCCTCGCCAATCGAAACGATGCAGAGCGGCGAGGGCGTCGATGAAGTCATGTGCGAGCGACTGGCGCCTGGCGCCTTCCAGCGGAACGGCGCCCTCGCCGCCCCAGGGCAGAGGCGTATCGCCATCGACGCGCTCGCAGAGAAAGAAGGGCGCGCCGAAGATCGACGAATCGTCGCTCGCGAGAAAAGCGCGCGGCACCGGAACAGCGCTTGCCTGCAAGGCATGAAGCGAGTGGAATTCCGGCATCGCGCTGTAGGGCGCGAACAGGCCATACGGCGGCCCGATCCTGAGGATCAAACGACTGGCGGGCGCGTAGCCCTCGGCCTCGACGCCATAAGTGATCCAGGAGAAGCCAGCGGGGAACTTCGTCAACTTCGCGACGCGGACCTCCGATCCCGTCTGTTGCGAGAGATAGGCGGCCAAGCGCTCCCCGAGCGCGCCGACATCCTCGAACAAGCGCGTTCTCGCCGCCGCCGAACCGGCGGTTTCCCTTGTCGTCTTCGCCGTCGATATGGTCATTCCCTCGCCGCGTTCTTTTTTCGAAAAGCATCCTTCGCGCAATGATAAACTAGCACATCACCTCGCGCGGATCAACGGCGAAGGTCCACTTTCCATGCCGCCGAGGCGCTCCGTGAAAGCTCGGAATGGGGCGAAAAGAAACGGCTGGACGGCGACGATCTCGACATGATAACCTAGTTCACGATATCGCGGTTCGCATCATGCGGCGCGTTCGGGGGTGGAAACGAGGATGTCGCCATGGCTGTGACCGCGTTCGCATTCGAGATCAAGGAAGGCGTCGCGCATATCACGCTCGATCAGGCCGAGCGCGGCAACCCTTTCGACCGCAAATTCGCCGAGGATTTCAATCATCTCGCGACCGAATGCTCCGTAAACCCCGGCGTGCGCGCGGTGCTGATCGACGCCAAGGGACGCTTCTTCAGCGTCGGCGGCGATCTCAACGCGTTGGCCAGCGATCGCGATCAACTCGCGCGCTTCGTATCGACCGCGACTTCCGATCTGCACATGGGCATCTCGCGTTTCGCGCGCATGAACGCGCCGGTCGTCATGGCGGTGCACGCGCTCGCCGCCGGCGGCGCGGTGGCTCTGGCGGCGGGCGCCGACTTCGTGCTCGCGGCGCCGTCGGCGAAATTTTACGCGGCCTTCGCCGGCATCGGCATCGTCGGCGACAGCGGCTGCTCCTATTTCCTGCCGCGTCGCATCGGGTCGCGGCGGGCGGCGCAGCTTCTGCTGTTGAACGAGACGCTTTCGGCGGAAGAGGCGGCCGGGATCGGACTGATCAATCGCGTCGTCGCCGAAGAGGCGCTCGCCGCCGAGGCTTGGGCGTTGGCGACGCGTTTGGCGCGCGGGCCGACGCTCGCGTTCGGCGAGATGAAAAACTTGCTGATTGAGAGTTCGACCGCCAATCTCGAGGGTCAACTCGAGGCCGAAGCGCGGGCGATGGCGCGTGTGACGCGCACAGACGACGCGTGGAACGCCATGCGCGCGGTGCTGAACAAACAAAAAGCGACCTTCGCGGGACGTTGAGCCACACAAAAGCGCCGCGCAAGTCGGCGAAACGGGGAAGGAAACGGGGTCATGGTCAAGACATTTTCGCGTTGGAGACGAACGCTGCTCGCCGCGACGATTCTCGCCGCGCTGACGCCGGCCGCGTGGGCCGACGACGCCGCGCTGCCGCATGGCGTGAAAATCGGCGTGCTCAACGACCGTTCCGGTCCTTACGCCGACGCGACGGGCGAGGGTTCGGCGGTGGCGGCGCGCATGGCGGTCGAGGAGGTCGGCGGCAAGGTGCTCGGCCAGCCGATCGAGATCGTCGTCGGCGATCACACCGGCAAGGCGGATCTGGGCGCGCTCATCGCGCGCAAATGGTTCGACGAGGAGAACGTCGACGTGATCGCTGATATCGCCGCCTCGGGCGTCGGCCTGGCGGTGGTCGGCGTCGCCAAGGAGCGCAACAAGATCGTGCTCAACAATTCGGCCTCGTCCGACTTCACTGGCAAGGCCTGCACGCCGACCTCGGTGCAATGGAGTTACAACACCTACGCTAATTCCAACGCGCTCGCCGACGGTCTGAAGCGCGCCGGGCTCGACTCGGTCTTCACCATCTTCGTCGACTACGCCTATGGCAAATCGCTGGCGGCGGGCGTGAAGCAATTCGTCGAGGCGAACGGCGGCAAGGTGGTCGGCGAGGTCGCGCATCCCCTCAACACCATGGATTTCAGCTCCTATTTGCTGCAGGCGCAATCGTCCGGGGCGAAGGCGGTGGCGCTCGCCGATTCCGGCGCGGATCTCGTGAGCATCATCAAACAAGCCAACGAGTTCGGCCTGCCGCAAAAGCAGACGCTGGTTGTCGCCGCCGCGATCAATCTGACGGAAGTGGAGTCGCTCGGCCTTCCCATCGCGCAGGGTCTGCTGTCGACCTCGGCGTTCGAATGGACCAAGACCGACGAGTCGCGCGCCTGGACCAAGGAATTCGTCAAGCGCGTGGGCAAGTTCCCGACCGCCGATCAGGCGGCCACCTATTCCGAGATCAAACATTACCTGAAAGCGGTCGCCGCGGCGCATTCGCTCGACGCCCCGGTCGTGATGGCGAAAATGCGCGAACTGCCGATCAACGACATGTTCGCGACCAACGGCCATCTGCGCGAGGACGGCCAGATGGTGCACAACCTCTATCTGGTGCGGGTGAAAAAGCCCGAGGAATCGAAGGAGAAGGGCGATGATCTCGCCATCATCCAAGACATTCCCGGCGACGAGATCTTCCAGACGCTCGCGCAGAGCGCGTGCCCATTGTTGAAGAAATAAACCAAGGATGCGGCGCTCATGATCCCCAACGAAGACCAGATCGCGATCCGCGATCTCGCCCGACGCTTCGCCCGCGAACGTCTGACGCCGCATTACCAATCCCGCGAAATCTCGGGCGTGCTCGATCGCGCGCTCGTCAAGGAGATGGGCGACCTCGGCCTGCTCGGCGCCGATCTGTCGGAAATCCACGGCGGCCTCGGCCTTGCCGGCGTCACGGCAGGCATCATCGCGGAAGAACTCGCCTATGGCGATTTCAACGTCAGCGCGGTGCCGGTCGGCGTCTCGCTGATGGGCGCGATCCTGATCGCCAACGCGTCGCCGGAAATTTCCGGCTATTGGGCGCCGCGCATGATCAAGGGCGAGGCGATCGTCGGCATTTGTGTGACCGAGCCGAGTGGCGGCTCGGACGCCGCCAATCTCACGTTGCGCTGCCGCCGCGACGGCGACTTTTATGTGCTCGACGGCGAGAAGACCTCGATCACCTTCGCCAATTGCGCCGACGCGTTCATCGTCTTCGCGCGCACCGGCAGCCAAGAGAGCGGCGCCGGCGGCATCACCGCGCTGATGGTGCCTTCCGACACGCCCGGCATTTCGCGCACCCGCTTCAACGATGTCGGTAGCCGCATCATCGGCCGCGGTTCCGTGTTCTTCGATCATGTCCGCGTGCCCGTCGTCAACCGCCTCGGCGCGGAAAACAAGGGCTTCACGCAGGTCATGCGCGGCTTCGATTATTCGCGCGCGCTGATCGCGCTGCAATGCGTCGGCTGCTGTCAGGCTTCGTTGGACGAGGCGTGGGAGTACACCAAGACGCGGCAGGCGTTCGGCGGCCCGATCGCCCAGTTCCAAGGCGTCACCTTCCCCTTGGTTGAAGGCGAAAGTCAGTTGGCCGCCGTGCGCCAACTCTCCTATCACGCGCTGGAGCTGCGCGACGCCGGCCTGCCGCACACGGCGGAGGCGGCGATGGTCAAATGGATGGGGCCGAAGACCGCGTTCGACGTCATCCACCAATGCCTGCTGACCTTCGGCCATTATGGTTGGTCGAAGGATCTGCCGCATCAACAACGCATGCGCGACGTCATGGGTCTCGAGATCGGCGACGGCACGGCGGGGGTGATGAAGCTGATCGTGGCGCGCGAACGCGTCGGGCGCGTCGCGGTGCAATATTCCAAGGCGTAGGCGTCAAGTTTCTCCAAACTTTTGGGGGCGCCGCGCCGAGTTTCTCCAAGGATGTCGTCGTCCGAATCAGGCGTTTTCAACGTCTTGCGAGGACTCCAAATCGGATTCGGACTGTTCTAAATCCGGCTCTGGTTGGGGGAGCATCCGCGCGGCCACGCCGTTGATCTTGGCCATCAGACGCTCGTGCGCGCCCGCGTAATCCTCCGCAGTTGAGACGCCCGGCGACGCGCCGATCCTGTCCATGCGGTCGACCACCTTGATCAACCGATCGATCCCCTCCAGCCGCCCCTCCGCCACCGCCCGGGCGGCCAGTCGCAACGCCGGCTCAAGCCGCGCGAGGGCGATGCGCTTCTGCTCGCCGATGGTCCCGGCCTCGTTGAGCTCCAGCGATTGCTTGACGATCTGCGGCACCCGCTCGCGCGTCAGGCTCTCGGTTTTGCCGATCTCCTAAACAGAAACGACGAGTGAACACGTTGATGTATACTCCGCCTACGTCAGAACCCGAAAATCTGACGCGTATTTGATGCGGAAATTATCTGTGATTCTGCTTCGGAATTTGTGGAATTCATTGGGAACGGTTTCGGTCAGGAATTTCAGGATCGCGTCGCTGAATTCCTTTTTCGTGGCGTAGCAGGTGTTGTGGGTCACCCACCGGTGCATTTCTCCCCAAAGCCGCTCGATCGGGTTGAGGTGCGGGCAATAGATCCCATGGGGAGGTGGATAGCGACCAGCGCTCTGGCAGAGTGAAGTCGCAAACCCCCACACAGGAGACGATCATGCCTAGCGTAGCTGACCGACCCGAAGCGCCGAGCGCTATC
>Ga0302320_10007251_pt1 | contig 24436 bp, 12 predicted proteins | sample Bog_T0_3_FD_202130 | JGI IMG/M metagenome (GOLD analysis project Ga0302320, IMG submission 202130) | Peat permafrost microbial communities from Stordalen Mire near Abisko, Sweden - Bog_T0_3 | ecosystem: Environmental > Terrestrial > Soil > Wetlands > Peat | place: Sweden: Abisko, Stordalen Mire...
TCGATCAATTTCAGGTGCTTGTCGATCATCGCCTTTCTGATCTGGGCCAGCGGACGTTCGGTGCTGAGCTCGTTCTTAGCCTGTATCAAGGCACAGCGCACAATTCGAGGCATGAGATGCGACCTCCGAGGAACGCAACTATAGCAGAAATCTTTAACCGCACAATGCCTGCACGCCGCGCCTCTTTTACGAGCTTCATGTGCCGCAAGTGTCCTAACGCGCAGCCCTGCCGTACAATGCAAGACGGTGTCAGAAGAGCACAAAAGCCGTTACCGTGTTGCCGACCGTTTGAATGACGGTGCTTCAGAGAAGTGCGCGCCTTCAGGTGTGCCCATTGCTACGCTTTCTGGCCGGCCTCTGCTTTCCAATCGCGGTATTCCTTTGAATCTGGACTGGGTGAAACAGGTTCGCGTGAACACCAGCGCCGTCGAGCGTAGAGCGCAAAGTCATGTGGCGCGGCGAACTGTGAAAAAGGAATGGCAAGCCGCGTGGCACTTGCGCGCAATTTCCTGCATGGACCTCACCACCCTTTCCGGCGACGATACGGAGGACCGTGTGCGCCGGCTTTGCGCCAAGGCGCGGCAGCCCATTCAACAGGAACTTCGAAGACAGTTGCAGATTGAAGATCTCGATATCAAGGTGGCAGCAGTTTGCGTGTATCACCGGTTTGTTGAAACTGCGGTGCGAGCGCTCGAGGGCAGCGGGGTTCGAGTAGCGGCTGTTTCCGCGGGATTTCCTGCGGGCCTGTCCCCGGTGGAAGAGCGCATCGCGGAGATCCGCCGCTCGGTGGAGGCCGGCGCTGATGAGATCGACATTGTAATCACGCGAGCTCTGGTATTCGGCGGCCGATGGCAGGAACTGTACGACGAGATTGCCGAGTTCAAGCAAGCCTGCGGCCAGCGTCACATGAAGGCGATCCTGGGGACGGGCGACTTGCTCACCTTGCGCAACGTGGCGCGCGCCAGCTTTGTAGCGATGATGGCTGGTGCTGACTTCATTAAGACTTCCACCGGCAAAGAATCCGTTAACGCCACCCTTCCAGTTGGATTTGTGATGACGCGCGCCATTCGCGAATACGCTCAGGAGACAGGCATGGCCGTGGGTTTCAAGCCAGCCGGCGGCATTCGCACGGCCAAGCAATCCACGGAATGGCTGGCGCTCATGAAAGAAGAGCTCGGAACGCCCTGGATGAAAGCAGATTTATTCCGTTTCGGAGCAAGCGGACTTTTGAACGACATCGAAAGGCAATTGGAACACTATGCCACTGGCCGGTACTCGGCGGATTATCGCCATCCGATCGCATAGCCGGAGATTGAGATTGAGGAAGAAAGTGAAACGACTGGAATGAGCATAGCTGAGAAATTCCTCACCATGGAATACGGGCCGGCGCCCGAAGACTCGAAGGATGCGCTGCTCTGGCTCGACCGCCATCAACGGCGCTTCGGTCATTTCATTGATGGCGAATGGCGCCAGCCAGTCGAAGGCGTTTTTTTTGATTCGAGCGATCCTGCCACCGGAGAGAAGATCGCAACAGTGGCCCAAGGATCGGCTGCGGATATCGATGCCGCGGTCGAGGCTGCGCGGATTGCGCTTCCCAAATGGCAGTCTCTCAGACCTCATGCGAGGGCCCGCTATTTGTACGCCCTGGCTCGCGCGGTTCAGCGACATTCGCGCCGGCTCGCGGTGCTGGAGACAATCGACAACGGCAAGCCAATCCGTGAGAGCCGCGACATCGATATCCCGCTCGTAGCCCGTCACTTCTACCATCACGCGGGATGGGCGCAGCTATTGGAAACGGAGTTCCCCGGCTATACGGCTTGCGGCGTGGTGGGACAGATTATCCCGTGGAACTTCCCGCTGCTTATGCTGGCGTGGAAAATTGCGCCCGCAATCGCCACGGGAAACGCTGTGGTCCTCAAGCCCGCGGAGTTCACCCCGCTTACTGCGCTTGCCTTCGCCGAGCTTTGCCAGGAAATCGGCCTGCCCGCCGGAGTCGTCAACATCGTCACCGGCGACGGTTCCACCGGCGAGGCTCTGGTGAAACATGCTGGCGTCGACAAGATCGCATTCACTGGATCCACCGAGGTCGGGCGTGCGATCCGCGGCGCGACTGCAAAGAGTCACAAGCGCTTGTCGTTGGAACTGGGGGGCAAGTCTCCGTTTGTTGTTTTCGAAGACGCCGACCTTGACAGCGCGGTGGAAGGCTTGGTGGATGGAATTTGGCTTAACCAGGGCCAGGTCTGTTGTGCGGGTTCGCGGCTGCTTATGCAAGAGAGCATTGCCGAAACCCTTATGCAGAAGATTCGTGACCGCATGAGCACACTTCGCGTCGGTTCCCCGCTGGATAAATCCATCGATATTGGAGCCATCGTTGCCCAGGTGCAGCTCGACCGCATCCGTCGTCTGGTGGATGAGGGAGTTGCGGACGGCGCAACCTGCTGGCAACCGCAGATGGAAATGCCGTCGCGCGGACTCTATTTCCCTCCAACGCTGCTGAGCAACGTGCATCCGACTTCGGTGATCGCGCAGCAGGAGATTTTCGGCCCTGTACTCGCGGCCATGACATTCCGCACACCTGCAGAAGCCGTCGAACTCGCCAACAACACGGTTTACGGCCTGGCAGCCTGCGTGTGGAGCGAGAGCGTCAACGTGGCTTTGCAAGTCGCAGCCCAGATCAAAGCTGGTGTGGTTTGGGTTAATTGCACCAATTTGTTTGACGCGGCGTGTGGCTTCGGCGGCTATCGCGAGAGCGGCTACGGCCGCGAAGGAGGCCGCGAAGGTCTGCTTGAGTATCTCGAACCGTCCTGGTTCAAAAATGCCCCTGCGCTTCCTCGTGAGGAGCGCGCGCCTACCGAATCAACCAACGGAGAGCAACAGCCGGCTCCGGCAATCGACCGCACGGTGAAGCTCTATATTGGGGGCAAGCAGGCACGACCGGATTCCGGCTACAGCTTCGAAGTACGCGGCAAAGATGGCGAACTGCTCGGCGAAGCACCGCTCGGCAATCGAAAAGATATTCGCAACGCTGTTGAAGCCGCGCGGAAGGCAGTGAGTTGGACCAAGACCACGGCCCACAATCGAGCGCAGGTTCTCTATTACATGGCAGAGAATCTCTCGCTGCGACGGGAGGAAATCGCCCGCCGGCTGGCACTGGTCGTTGGAAAATTCGAGGCCGACAAAGAAGTCGCCGCCAGCATCGAGCGGATATTCTCTTACGCGGCGTGGGCCGACAAGTTCGATGGAGCGGTGCATAGCCCGCCATCGCGGACGATCGCAATCGCGATGAACGAACCGATCGGAACGGTTGGGATCATTTGTCCGAACGAGCGTCCACTGCTCGGCCTGCTCTCTCTTGTCTTGCCGGTTCTGGCAGCCGGAAATACGGCTGTTGTGGTGCCCTCGGAGAAATATCCGCTCATCGTCGGAGATCTCTACCAGGTGTTCGACACGAGTGATCTGCCGGGTGGCGCGGTCAATATGGTCACGGGATATGCATCTCAGCTTCTCAAGACCCTCGCCGAACACGAGGACGTGGATGCAATCTGGTGCTTTTCGGACGAATCGAATGCGGCGGCGGCGAAAGCGTTTTCCGTTGGCAATCTCAAACAGGTATTCACCAATGAAGGCCGCGTGATCGACTGGCCGGACGCGACCCAAGGCGAAGGCCGATGGTTCTTGCGACACTCCACGCAAGTCAAGAACATTTGGGTTCCCTACGGCGAGTAATGGCGGGCTAACCTTTCTTCGTTTTATGATCGACGATTCGCCTGTGCCGCGCCACCTCCATTGACACAATCAGGAGCGCCAAATAGACTCGGCGGTCGCGAGATTTCTGAATAAATTATGGCTAGGCGCCCTCGAATTGCAGTAGTCGGCAGTGCCAACATCGATCTGACAACCTTCACGGACCAGTTCCCAAGACCGGGAGAAACAATATTCGGGCAGGCCTTCAATCTCGGATTCGGGGGCAAAGGCGCGAATCAGGCGGCCGCTGCTCGTCTTTGTGGCGCGGACGTGTTCATGGTGGCCCGGGTTGGCAGCGACCTGTTCGGCCCGGCGACAATCGAAAACTTCAAGTCGCTGGGTATCGACACAACCCACGTTAAGCAGGTCGAGGGATTATCGAGCGGGGTTGCCCCGATCTTCGTTGAGCCCAATGGGCAAAACCGTATTTTGGTGGTGAAGGGGGCCAACGACGCGCTGCGACCGGCCGATGTCGATGCCGCCGCGGAAATGTTGAAAACCACAGACTGTATCGTCCTCCAGTTTGAGATCCCGCTGGAAACCGTCTACTACACGGTAGCCTTCGCGCGAAAGCATGGCATTCGCTGCATCCTGAACCCCGCGCCCGGACAATCCGTCGAAATGCGCGCTCTCACTGACCTCGATTACTTCGTTCCGAATGAGAGCGAGGCCGAGACCATTACAGGGGTTGCGGTGCGGAATATCGAGGACGCGAAGAAGTGCGCCGAGAAGCTGCTGGCCGGCGGCATTCGCCGCGTCATCATTACTTTGGGAGCGAACGGATCTCTGCTCGCCGGTGCCGGGGTAAGCGACCACGTGCCGCCATTTGCCGTGAAGAGTATCGATAGCACTGGCGCGGGTGACGCATTCATCGGGAGCTTCGCCGTATTCCTAGCGGAAGGTGTACTGGAGCGAGAGGCAGTACGGCGCGCCAATCTGTATGCTGGACTTTCGACGACAGGCATCGGAACGCAAAAATCATTCTATGATCGCGCACGCTTCGATGCGGAGTGGGCTTCCCGTTCCAAGAATTAGGTGCATGGAGATATTGAGAAACTTGCTGCGGATTTTCTTGTGTGCCGGTTCGGAAATTTGAGGGCTTCTAGTGCGTTTGAACTATCGAAAAGTCTTGACTTCGTAAGGAGTTGCCATTTATAAGGCGTTTCTACGGTCCGACTTCCAAATTTACTACCTGCGGAACGGAGACCTTTTCCGTCATTCGGCGCGGGTCCGCCGAAAGGGGCTTTAATGCTTAACAAGAGAGCGCTGCTTGTAGGGGCTGTCTGTTCGTTAATATTTTCCATCTGTCCCATGCTGCACGGCCAGGCAACCGGCAGTTTTTCTGGAACCGTTTCCGACAAGGCCGGCGCCGTAGTCTCGGGTGCAACCGTGAAAGCCGTTTCGCGGGACACGGGTCTCGCTCGCGAAGCCAAGACCGACGATTCAGGACACTACCTCATTCCCCTGCTGCCCGTGTCGTTCTACACCATTCGAGTGGAGTCGCAAGGGTTTCAAACCACCGAACAGAAGGACATTCGCCTCCAGGTCGATGAGCACCGCGAAGTGGATTTCGCCCTCGTGCCCGCGTCTGTTTCCTCCACCGTTGAAGTCAATGCCACCGAAGTCGCGGTAGAGACTGCGAATCCCTCGCTCGGTCAGGTCATCACTTCCGAGCAGGTAGCCGACCTTCCCCTCAATGGCCGCGATTTCGTCCAGCTTGCCACGCTTACCCCAGGCACCACTCAGGAGACCAACCCGCAGAGCTTCTTCAATGGCGGCGGCAGCAGCGAAGTCTCAGCCCGGGGAACGTTTTCTCTTTCGGTTGGTGGATCGCGTGCCCAGAGCACCGATTGGTTGCTCGATGGCAACGACAACAATGAGCTCACCTCCGGCGGTATCTCAATTTTCTCTTCCATCGACGACATCCAGGAATTTAAGGTTCTCACCTACAACTACTCTGCCGAATACGGTACGAGAGCGGGTCCAACGGTGCTCGTCACCACGAAGTCAGGATCGAACCAATTCCACGGTTCGCTTTTCGAATACTTCCGCAACACCGCCCTCGATGCCAGCAGCTACTTCGCTGCCACCAAGGAACAGTTCAATCTCAATCAATTTGGCGGATCCCTGGGCGGGCCGATTCAGAAGGACAAGACATTCTTCTTCGTTGATTACCAAGCCAAGATGCAGCGCCACGGCATCCCGTTCGTAGGGCTGGTTCCGACGTCGGCGATGATGGGCGGAGATTTCAGTGAGGATCCTTTAGGAGTCGGCCGGCCCAACCGTTTCGATGGCTCTAGCAACGTCGACGGTTTCGTCGACCTCGTCAACCCGTATACAGCCACGCCATTCCAGTGCGACGTCTCAGATAATGCGATCCCGGCCGGACCCGGTGGGGTGCAAACGGGGGGTACGTCCTGTAACAAGATTCCGACCAACATGTTCGATCTGGCCGGCCAACAGATGATTCGGCTCTACCCTCAAAGCACCACGCCTAATTTCACAACGCTCACCAATTACTCGAACGTCCCCGTCAGGAAGCTTAACGAGGGCGAGTTTGATATCCGCCTGGATCACAATTTCTCCAGCAAGGATTCGATCTTTGCCCGCTTCAGCTACGATCAAGCCACATCCTTCGTTCCGGGAGGTTCGCCGGGGTTTGCCGAGCAGAGTCCCTTTGCCAGCACGCAGAACATCACCAACCACGGTCGTAATGTGGCGGTGTCGGAGACCCACGTCCTTTCCGATCGCACTATCAACCAGTTCAGCGCCGGCTTCAACCGGATATTCAATCACATTAATAGTTGGGGAGATTTCGGGGGCCGCACCTGCACCGCCGCTTCGCTGGGAATTCAGGGCGCCGATCTGTCAAGCCAATGCGACAGCATCACGGGCTACCCCGCAAGCCTGAACCAATCGACGCAGGACTGCATGAGCTGCGGTTTAAGTTCGACCCAAATGACCGATTACTGGTCTTTGGGTGATCGCGGCTTTGCTCCCTTCCAGGGAGGCACCAATGTTTATTCCGTTTCCGATACCTTCGACATAATTCGCGGCAAGCACAACATTCGCTTTGGCATTGGAATTCGTGCCAACCAAATGAATGTGCGAACCAATGGTTTCCAGGACGGCTACTTCATTCTGAATGGTGGCAGCGGTTCATTCACCGGGGATGACGCAGCGGATCTACTACTGGGGCAAGTCACGGGTGCGATCCACGATCAGACGTTCAACGGGTCAACCACTGGCCGCCGTTGGAAGATGTACCGGCCGTTTGTGCAGGACGATTGGCGAGTGTCCAATAATCTTACGGTGAACATCGGCCTGGGTTGGGCACTGGTGACGCCCGAGACCGAAAACGAAAATCGCCAGGCCAACTTCGATTTCCAGACCGGCAAGTATCTGGTGGCAGGAAAGAGTCCGCAGGCAAACTGCGCCATCTGCGTTCCCAGCGGTCCAGCCGTGGGCATTCAATTTGACAAGACCGCTCTTGAGCCACGGATTGGATTAGCCTGGAAGCCTCTGGGAAGCCAGGCCACCGCAGTTCGCGCCGGTTATGCCATCTATCACGATTCGGCATGGAGTCAGGGTGCCCAGGGACTTTGGCAGAACCCACCGTATTACGCGGAAATCGACCAGTTCAATTACTTCTCTGGCACTCCGCCCATTCCAGCCACCTCAACCACCCCATTTATCCCGGCGACTTTAGGCAACCCTTGCCCCTTTGGCAACGCTACTTCAGCAACGCCGTTGAACTGCGGCCTTCAACTCGGTTTCCTGCAGGGCTCGAATAGTGCCGGAGATTGTCCCTGCGCGCCCTATGAAGCACAGCCGAATCCTGCCGACTTTACCGGAACGATTTTGTCGCAAAACCTCAATTTCAAACAAGGTATGGTGCAGCAGTTCAACCTCAACATTGAGCGCCAACTGCCGCAAAATGTCGTGCTTACCGTGGGTTATGCCGGCTCACGCAGCACTCACATCCTGGTTGACGGCCTGAACGAGAACGTGGGATCGCCAGCTGCATGCGGCGTCGTTCCCGGGTATACACTTGGCTGCGGTCCAGGCGGAACCGCGTTCGCCGCTCCGTATGGCGAATTCACGACGGTCTCAAACGTCAACGATGTGGGCAGGGCGCGCTACGATTCTCTGCAGCTCAAGGCAGAAACCAAGAGCGCCCGCCATGGTCTCTACGCCCTCGTTGGCTACACATGGTCGAGGACGTTCGATTCCGGCTTTCCCGACGGCGACGGTACCCCTCCGGGAGCAACGTTCTGGCCCTTGCCCGGAACTCAGAAAGCCGATTGGGGATTGTCTCAACTGAACCTCAATAACTCCTTCACCGCCAGCATTCTCTACGACTTACCGTTTGGCAAAGGCAAAAAGTTCGGCAGCACCTGGAGTAGCCCAATCAATGCGGCCCTGGGCAACTGGAAGCTGAATGTGATAGAAAAAGCCACCTCCGGATTCCCGCTGTTCGCGGTCGCCAGCGCCAACGGCAATTTCAGTGGCTCCGGTGTGAATTTTCAGTGGAACGGCAACAGCCTGAATCGCCCTAATGAGGTAGGCGACCCGAACCAAGCCGGCCAAATTGCCGCCAACTCGAATTGCACTGCTCCATCCCAAGTGCATACGCTCTTGCATTGGTTCAATCCCTGCGCCTTCATGGACGCCCCAGCCGGAGAGCTGGGAGACTCCGTGCGCGCGCCTCTCTACGGGCCGCGCTTTGTGAACACTGATTTCTCAGTTATGAAAACTTTTCCCTTGTCGTTCCATGAGGGAACAGATGTGGAGTTCCGGGCTGAGTTCTTCAATATCCTGAATCACCCTCAGTTCTTTCTGGGTGGTGGCAGCAGCGGGATGCAGGACGTGGATTCGAGCTCCACCTTCGGGGTGGTGAACGAGACCGTAAACAATCCCCGCGTGATTCAATTTGCTCTAAGGCTGGACTTCTAGAGCAGTCAGACGCGGTCTCACTCAGGCGGACTGGGGAAAGCTATACTAGGTACGGCTTTCCCAGTCCGCTCTCGAAAAACCAATCCACGAATCGTCTCAATGACCGCGCTCATGAACCGTGCTCTCGCTTGGCGCTGCCTCGTGCTCGCTTCCTTCCTGATCTGCCTTGACTCTATGGCTTTCCCCGACGAGTGGAAGGCGCGTCACCCCCTGGTCTCTCCTACCGGTGTGATGAATCTGTCCGATATGCCCCCGCCCGGCGAAGTCTTCTTCTCCGGGCCGGAAGATCCGGCGAATGCCGTGGCCTGGCTCGAGCAGCTTAAAGCGTGGCGAGCCGATCGGCGCATTCGCCTTCGCTACGACGGGTCGCAATTCGAACGCCCCGAACTGGAGTGGACCCAGCACGTCTTTTCCCAGGTGCAGCTGCTCATTTGGGATCGCAGTTTCTACGATCCAGAGAAGGGCGAGTACACCGTAGATCGTTTCTTGAATGAGACCGAGGGCCGCATCGGTCCGATCGACGCCGTCCTCATTTGGCATGTCTATCCCAACCTCGGCGTCGACGATCGCAATCAATTCGATCTCCTGCGCGATCTGCCCGGCGGCATCCCGGGGCTTCGACGGATGGTCGAGCAATTCCATAGTCGGGGTGTGAAAGTATTCTTCCCTATCCTGGCGTGGGATACGGGCACACGCGATGAAGGCGCCTTCCCCTGGATTTCGATGTCGCAACTGCTGGCGGAGATCGGGGCGGACGGCATCAACTTCGACACGCTCGAGAGCGTCCCGTTATCGTTCCGGCTCGCCTCCGACGCCACTGGCCACGCGCTCGCTCTCGAACCGCAATTCGAACCCCGCGACGAATCGCTCGCCTGGACCAACATTGGCTGGAACGACTGGGTCACATGGGAAGGCAAGGAGTATCCCTTCGTCCCCATGGTGGACAAAACAAAATGGCTGGAACCGCGCCACACCGTGAATGTCACGGACCGGTTTACGCGGGATAAGACCGATAGCCTGCAACACGCCTTCTTTAACGGCGAAGGCTATGCGATCCTGGAAAATCTTTGGGGCTTCTGGTATGGAATGAACCCCAACGATGCGGAAGCCGTGTTGCGATTCACGCGCATCGAGCGGGCATTGGCGGAAAACCTTCGCAGTCCTGACTGGGAGCCTCATACGCAAGTTCTTCAGGCCGGTGTTTTTGCGAGCAAGTTTCCTGCCGCTACGAGGACGCTTTGGACCATCGTGAACCGCAACGAATACGACGTTGCCGGCGAGCAACTCCTCGTGCCCTATCACGCGGGAATCCATTACTACGATCTGTGGCACGGCAGGGAATTAAAACCCGCGGTTCACGGCGCGGAAGCAGCTCTCAGCTTCGAGCTTGAGGGCCGAGGCTTCGGAGCGGTTTTGGCCACTGACGAACGTTCAACCACGGGTCCGCTCCGTGATGTTCTTACGTTCATGTCTGAGCGCTCCAAACGTCCTTTGTCCAGCTATTCGCGCGACTGGAAGGCCGTGCCGCAGACCATGGTAGAGATTAAACCCACCAAGCCCGCCGCGGCAGCCCCTTCCGGCATGATCCGCATTCCCGCGGGAGATTATGACTTTCAAGTTCGCGGCATTGAAATCGAAGGTGGTAACGATCCCGGCGTAGATGTGCAATATCCCTGGGAAGACGCTGCCCGCAGATTTCACAGCCATCGCATGCACATCCGCAGTTTCTATATCGACCGCGCGCCCGTAACCAACGCCGATTTCAAGAAATTTCTAAGTGCGACTCAGTATCGCCCCAAGGACGACCACAATTTCCTGCGCGACTGGAAAGATGGAAACTATCCCGAGGGCCGCGCCAACAAGCCCGTAACCTGGGTATCGATCGAGGATGCCCGCGCCTACGCCGCCTGGGCCGGCAAACGCCTTCCCCACGAATGGGAATGGCAGTTCAGCGCGCAGTCCGCCGATGGCCGGATGTATCCTTGGGGAAATGAGTGGAACCCGCATGCATTGCCGGCCGCCGATCGCGGCCACACGATGCGTCCGCCGGCCAATGTGGACGATTTCCCGCAGGGCGCAAGTCCTTTCGGCGTTCTCGATCTTGTCGGCGATGTTTCGCAATGGACCGACGAGTACGCCGACCCCCACACACGAGCGGCCATTATTCGTGGAGGTGCGGCCTATCAACCTCGCGGATCGATCTGGTATTTCCCGCAGACCTACCGGCTCGATGAGCACCAGAAATATCTCCTGATGTCCCCGGGCCGCGACCGCGCGGGTACGATCGGTTTTCGTTGCGTGGTCGATGCAGAATAATCTGGAAGTGCGGATTCAGACTGACTTCAGAAACGTCGTCCAACAGCTTTTTATGACTCACGCCAGGATTGCCAGCTCATGACCAAACATAACACCTGCTTCGTCGCAATTTTATTCTTGCTGCTCGCGAGTTCATTTGCCTCAGCCCAAGCCAGGCGCAAGGTCATCATCAACGAAGATTTCTCGGGGCCCGGCGGAAGCAATATGCAGACCCTGCTGGTGTTGGCCCAATCTCCGCAGGTGGAAGTGCTGGGAGCGACGGTGGTCAGCGGAGACCAGTGGCGCGACGAAGAGGTGGCACACGCGCTACGCCTGCTGGAAATCATTGGCCGGACGGATATTCCCGTCGTGCCCGGCGCGGCGTTCCCGCTGGTGCGGCGCCGTGACGAGACGCAACTATGGCAGGAGCGTTACGGAAAAGTTGCCTACGCGGGCGCGTGGGATGACCGCTGGTGGCACGAGCCCTTCATTGTGCCGCCTCTACCCGAGGGGCAGCCCACTACCAAGCCCAGCGACGAAGACGCCGCTCACTTTCTCATCCGGATGGTACACAAGTATCCCCACGAAGTGACGATCTACGAGGGCGGCCCCATGACGAATCTGGCGCTGGCGATCTCAATCGATCCGCAGTTCCCCGAATTGGCGCAGGAATTGGTCTTCATGGGCGGAAGCCTGAGTCCGCTGACGGACAGTCCCGAGTTCGCCAACAATCCCCGTCACGAGTTCAATTTCTGGTTTGACCCGGAAGCGGCGGAGATTGTTTTACGCGCGCCCTGGAAGAAGATCGTCTGCACGCCAACGGATATTTCAATCAAGACCCATGTAACCCCTGCCATGATGAAACAAATCGAAGCGAGTGGCACCCCGCTGGCCCACTACGTCGCGCGTTTTGCCATGTATGCTCCCGGTGCCGATATTATGTGGGACGAGCTCGCAGCCGCCGCGTGGATTGACCCGACTCTGATTACCAAGAGTGAAATTCGCTACATGGAAGTGGACCTCGACCGTGGGGCGGGATACGGGAACACGCTAACCTGGACTGAGAAGGACAAACCAGCGCTCGGCGCGCAACCGGTTGAAATTCAGGTGGATTTGGATCTGGAAAGGTTCTACCGAATGTTCGTAAGCCTGATGACCGCGCCAACGCCTGCCGCTCACTGAGAATTCCAGCATCTTATTGCGGCTGCGACGCCGGCGTTTGGTCTCGCAACTGATATACAAACTGCTGCAGCTCGTGCCGCCGGTGTTCAAGTTCTTCTTCCTTCTCCTTAGAAATCTGCTCATAGAGTTGCAGCTCTGCTTGCGCCTTCGAAGCTTCTCCCACCTGCCGGTAGGCCTGCGCCAGGCGATAGTGCGCCTCTTCCAGCCGCGGCGTAGCCGCGATCGCTTGTTGATAAGCCAAAATTGCGTTGAGGAAATCTTTTCGCTCCGAATAGAGAACACCAAGTTGCAGATAGCCGGGGCCGAGCTTCGGATCAAGCTGGACAGCCTTTTCCAGCAGAGACGTCACTTGCGCCAAATCTGCAACGTCCTCCGGAGACTTCCGCCGCTTCCAAAGACTGACCGCGTAATAATAATTTGCCAGGGCGTTCTCCGGTTGAAGCCTGGCAAAACGCCCGAGTCTTTCGGTGAGCGCTTCTGATTGAGTGGTCTGGACAGCTTGCATTTTTCCCAGGAAAAGGTAGGGCTCCGGATCGTCGGGGTTCAGATCCGACGCTTCGCACAGCCGCTGCACCGCCCGGTCGTAGGCACCAAGAGCGTACCAAGCCGCCCCGAGACCCGTGAGCATCCGAACGGAACGCGGGAACATTCGATTACCCTTCGTGAAAACTTCCAGGGCCGGTTCGGCGGCGCGATGCACCAGAAGTTCAGCTCCCCAATCGAAGAGATTGGATTCGCTCGGGTTCAGTTCCGCCGCACGCTGGTATTCTCGTACAGCTTCCAGCGGGTCGCCCCGTCTCTCATCAGCGTCTGCGAGCGAGTGGTGCCGCCCGGCCTCGTCGTCCGTCTTATTCAGCGGTTCTTTTTTCAGCGAAGCCGTCGCCTGCGCCAGCGCTTCCCTGTTCCTAACTATCGTATCGGAGCCATGACCGCCAAGATTCGTGGTATCCGTGACACCGGCCACGGTGAAATGGGGTTCGTCGAAAAACTCAGGCCGTCCTGCCAATGGATTTTGCGGTTCGGATGCCTTCGCAGACTCGAGGATGAGATCGATCGCTGTGGATTCCTTTTGGCCGAGAGTAAAGGAATCGGAAGTTGCGTCGCGGTATCCAGCCATCTCCGCACGAAGGGTGTAAGCGCCCTGGCGAACCCCTGAAAACAAATAGGCTCCCGCCGAATCAGTACGTGCGGTGAGACTCTGCGCGTCCTGAGAGTGCAGGCGCACAGTAGCGCCAGCAACCGGTTGGTGGCGCGAGTCTCGCACGATTCCACGCACTGTCGCTTCCCCTGCAGGCGCGGGTTTTTCCTCAACTTGTGGCTGAACCGCTTGCCCCCGAAACATGCACGGAGCAAACAGCAAGGTCACCGCCAGCACGAAGGTTGGAGTACGGTCACCTAAAATAGCTTCGATCCTCAGGCTTGACGGCATGGTCTGCACTGACAAGATAGTGTATACACCAACTCACTTGTCAATGGACTTGAATGCTTCGCGATTTCTACGTTAAGGTCATGACGCAGCCGCTGGTTGCTTCAGCGCAAGTACAATGAATTCTTAGTTTCACAACTCAGAGGCTATCGATGAAACCACTGCGGATGCGGTACGTAACAGCCGCTCTTTTGCTGATTACATGCCTGACGAGCGGGGCACAAGAAAAAGAAAAGCGCAAGATCATCATCGATCAGGACGCAGCTGGCCCCGCCGGAACGGACCAGCAGTCGATGCTTCTGCTGATTCAGTCGCCGCAAACACAGGTCTTGGGCATCACCGTGGTGACGGGCGATCAGTGGCTTCACGAAGAGCTAGCGCACACGCTGCGCATGCTCGAACTCATCGGACGAACGGACATTCCAGTCGTAGCGGGAGCGGAGTATCCGCTGGTCCGGCGAAAATCGGATATGGAGCAATGGGAGCAACAATATGGTTCCGTGCCCTGGCTCGGCGCATGGACGCCCAGGTTCTATCATCCCCCGGACCAGTTGGGGGAAATGCCGGAGGGCAAGCCCACCACCCAGCCTGCCGGTGAAGACGCCGCTCACTTTCTATCGCGTATGGTTCATAAGTTTCCTAATCAGGTGACCATCTACGAAGGCGGCCCGATGACAAACTTGGCCCTCGCCATTTCCATCGATCCCGAATTCGCCGGCCTTGCCAAAGAACTGGTGTTCATGGGCGCCAGCCTCAATCCGCGAACTGACGATCCCGAATTCGTCAACGCCCCAACCCACGAGTTCAACCTCTGGTTCGATCCTGAAGCGGCTCACATTGTGCTCAGTGCACCTTGGAAGAGGATCGTTTGCACTCCGGTGGATATTTCAGTGAAGACCCGGTTGACTTCTGCCTTGATCGACCGCATCAAAGCGAGCGACTCGCCGGCGGCGCGCTACATCGGCAAGTATGCGCGGCTGCGTGGCAACTACAATTATCTTTGGGACGAGCTGGCCGCCGCAGCATGGCTCGATCCCAGTTTGATTACGAAGAAAGAAACGCTATTTATGGACGTGGACCTGGACCGCGGTGCCGGCTACGGCAACACCCTGAGCTGGACGGAGCGAGACAAGCCCAAAATCGAAGTCCAGCCGGTCGAGGTGCAGGACGACCTGGACCTGGAGAAGTTCTACAAGATGTTTGTGGATCTGCTAACCGCGCAAACGCCCAGCAAGAATTAAGCTGGGTTTATTGGGAAAGCTGCGCCAGCATACTCTGCGCCAGCGCGTGATCTGGATGCTGTTTGAGGAGTTCGAGCAGGACGCTGCGAGCCTTATCCGGCGCGCCCTCCACGTTGTAGACCCTGGCCAGGTTTAGATAAGACTGATCGAACGCCGGAGCAATCCGAATGCACTCCTCGAAACTGGCGACCGCTTCATCTCGTCTCTGCGTGCGCAAGTAGAGTATTCCGAGGTTGTTCAAGGCTTCCGGGTAAGCTGGACGAGACTTGAGAGCCCTCTGCAGAAATTCGTAAGCACCCTCGGTTTTATTCACTTGCGCAAAGACCATCCCCAAGCCGTAGTTCGCTTCGGGATCGGTGGGGTTAACTTCAAGAGCGCGTTCAAAAGTGCTGCGCGCCCTATCCCAATTCTTGAGCTGACGATACGCGTTGCCCAAATTGTTGAGTGTGATCAGATGATCGGGACTCAGCCGCACGGCCTCCTCGAAGCACCTCACCGCTTGATCGGTGCGATTTTCCCGCGTGTCCAGAAGGCCGAGATTGTTCCAGGCGTTCGCTAGAGTATCGGGATAGCTTGCTGGAAGTTTCACTGCGCGCTCAAAGCTCTCCCGCGCCTCCGTCGTCTTCTGCAAATTCAAATAGGCGCTTCCCAAACCGTAAAACGCTTCAGCACTCGATGGATCGTCGCGAATCGCAAGTTGGAACGACGCCGCGGCTTGATCGTAGTAGCCTCGTTGAAAAAACACCGAGCCCGAGGAAAGATAATTGCGACCAAACTCGAACGTGTCGGTCTTGCCAGGAAACGGCAGGGCCCGCGCCAATCGCTCCGCGTCGGTTTGAGGAATATGCCGATAGTCGTGTTCTAAATGCTCCGAGTTCACCGGCCCCTGGTAGATCTTGACGACGTCGCCTCGACTGTCGATCAAGAAGGACGTTGGCAGTCCCAGGTCGCGATGCCGGTCAAACACATAGCGGTAGAGAATGTTGTAAATACCCGCCACGTCATCCGATCCGCGAAGTACGGGAAACGAAAAGCGGCGCTCGCGCGCCAGCGCTGCGAAGTTTTCGCCGTCGGCAGGATCGTCCATGTTCACGGTCAGCAAATGAAGACCCTGAGCTACCCATTGGGCATGAACCCGGCTGAAAACATTCAGGTCCTCCTGGCACCTGGCTGATTTTGTAAGCCAGAAATTGAGCAGCACCGGCTTTCCGCGAAGCACGGCGAGCGTGTGAACCTGTCCCGTCAGGTCGCGCAGAGAGAAATCCGGGGCGGCCACAGGCGCCAGCAGCCAAGTTTCAATTGTCGAAGGAAATGGTTCGGTTGCTTGCGGCGCGGCAGCGGAAAACTGATTGCGCGATGACGTTTGCGACCTGAAGGGCTCGATCCGAAGTGGTTCGGCGCCTTCCTCCACCCAGACTCTGTGATTGGGCGGAAGGTCGTGAAGATCTTGCACCTGCCCACTCGGCCACCGAATCGAAGCCCGCACCGCGCCTTTGGACTTTCCCAGACCGAAAAATACCTCTTTGCTGTGCTGCGAAAGAAATCCTGACCCGGCCTGAAGCATACGAGTCTGGCGCCCAGCTTCGGTTTCCACCGTAACCGCCGCGCCGATGGCGTCACGATTACTTTTCGTGCCACGAAGGCGGAAGGCAATCGAGGGTGGCAGATTCTCGATCACGTTCTTTAGCAGGCGCAACTGCGGACCGTTGCGGTTTTTCAGGAATATTTCCTGCCGTCCGTCTTGATCGAAATCGGCCAGAGCAAAAGCTCTGCCGTCCTCAAGAAAGTCCAGTCCCACTGCGCCAGAAACGTCGGAAAACGTTCCATCCCCGTTGTTAGCGTAGAAAACATTCCGCTCGAACCCGCTCCAGGTGCCGTCGGCGCGAATGAGTTCGTTGATGGCGCTCCATCCCTGCTCGTAATCATGAGAAGGCTTCCCTTGATCAGGCGAACGGGCAACTACTTGCCGCCAAAAAAAGCTGTTCAGATCCTGACGAGAAGTACCGGAGACCATGCCATTCGCAATGTAGAGATCCGGGAAGCCATCGTGGTCGAAGTCAAATGCGTCGCTCGACCACGACCAGCGGCCCATTCCAACTCCGGCGGAGGCCGTTCGATCCTGGAAAGTATCTCCGCTGTCGCGAGACCCGTCGTTTCGAAACAATGAATTGCCCATGGCGTGCTTCCGGTAGAGATCCCGCACTTCGCGCGGCGCGTCTTTCTTGAAAATGCCTTGCGCGGAAATTCGCTCTCCAGCCGCGGTCCACATGTCGGCAACATAAATATCTTCGGCGCCGTCGTTGTCGAAATCAGCCCAGCAAACGCTCATGCCTGCGCCAATGTCCTCAACTCCTGCCTGCGGAGCAACATCGGTAAAGGTGCCATCGCCGTTATTGCGGTAAAGATTCTTCCGGCCGAAATCGTTTACTACATAAAGGTCAGGCCAGCCATCGCGGTTGTAATCGCTCCACCCGCAGCAAAAACTGTAGCGCGTGTTGTTTCGGTTGAGGCCCGATTCTGCGGTAACGTCGCGGAAAGTTCCGTCGCGATTGTTCCGCATCATGAAGTTGGGAGGGCCATTCTCAGCGTCGTGGTAAGGAACGGGATATTTGTATTGGTCAGTTCCCTGGTAATAGACGTAGAGACAAAAATAGATATCCAGCCACCCATCGCGGTCATAATCGGCCACGGCCGCACCGGTAAAGGTTCCCTGTGGAGGAGTCAAGAACTGAAATGCTTCAGGCTTACGGCGAAACTTACCCCCACCTTCGTTCAGGAACAAAAGCGGGCCATTCGCTCGGACGACGACTACATCCTGGCGTCCATCGTTGTCGAAGTCCGCGAAGAGCGCGCATGCCGTGTTTTCCAGGATGCCCAAGCCAGACGATTCCGTTATGTCTTCGAACGTTCCATCGCCCCGGTTTCGATAAAGCCGGTTGGGAAGACCCGCGGGCTGGCAAACATAGAGATCATCGAAGCCGTCGTTGTCGATGTCAGCGACCGATACACCATTGTGTCCGTAGATGTCGATGCCACACGCGCCATCGAGAACGGTTCTCCAGTAATCGGTTCCTCGAAGCATCTGAGTAGCGTAAGAAGAATTAACGCCAAGAACCGGCGTAGCGATGTCGACGAAAACCGGAGAGGAGGAGCGGCTTTGCGTCTCATCGAGTGCTTGCCATCCTCGCAGCCGGAATTCACCAGGTGTGGAAGAAGAAGAAATCCATTCGAGGTCCCAGAAACCCACGCGCTGTTCGCGGTAGAAACCATTGCCGGAGCCCACCAACTCATAACGCACGCGAGTCCGCACCCGCTCAGGAAGTTGGGGAGGAGCCACTACACTCGCGGCGATGTTCGTCACCTGGAATTCCGCAGTCGTGATATTGGAAAAAACACTCATCGCCGTTCGCAATTCCTGAGCGAAGGCATCCTGCCCGAGATTCGCCTGGGAGGTGAAACTATTCCGATGGACTTCAAGCGGCGAGTTCGCACGCACGAGTCGCGACTGAACCGGCTGCAGGGATACCCCAGAGAAGTCCGGCGTCAGAATCCTCTTAATCGCCCCCACTTCCTGCGGAGATCGCAGCAAGCTCGAACTCCACTCCGCAAGAATCGCCGCGATCTGGTCGTGGTATTTTTCAGTGACGAACTCGTCCAAGCCCGCTTGCGTCTTGAGTAGCAGAGCATCGAGCGGCCGCTGAGTTCGATAGTGAGGATGCAGATGGAACTCGCTCTCGGATGAAAGCGTCGCGGCAGAATCAACCGGAAAAGCGGACGTAAAGCCGAATCCGCGCAGCCGGGCTGGAAGCAGCAGCGCAGAAGTTCCCTGGCAGCAGCGTACGAGAAACTCGCGGCGGCTGGGATCAACTAGATTGGGGCCAACTCGTTGAAGATCCGCCGGATGCCGCGTCTTCCCTGCCCAACTCAGAGCGATGCCCTCCGGAGATTCACGTGCAGGACCGAAATCTAACAGCCACGCCTGAGCCCGTCAAGGTCGGGCGTGGCGGCGCCAGGAGTCTCGCGGGTACATGAACGCCCACCATCAGCGCGTGCCAGAGCCGAATTCAAATACCGTCACGCTGTGAAATTCTTGCCCCGGCTTTAACTCTGTCGAAGGAAAGTTCGCGTGGTTCGGCGAGTCCGGGAAATGCTGCGTTTCCAGACAGAATGCGAAGCGTGATTTGTAGACGCGGCCTTCCTTGCCAGTGATCGATCCGTCAAGGTTGTTCCCGGTGTAGAACTGCACTCCAGGTTCGGTTGTCAGGACCCGCAGAATCCGGCCAGTCGTCGGCTCATATACCTCGGCCGCTTCGGCCAACTGGCCTAGCGCGTGATCCAGCACAAAGTTGTTATCGTATCCTCCGCCGATGCGCAACTGAGCATCATCCGCGTCAATCCGCTCGCCGATGGCATGCGGCGTTCGAAAATCGAATGGAGTACCTTCCACTGACTTCAGTTCTCCCGTCGGAATCTGAGTCGCATCCGCAGGAGTGAAGCGGGAAGCATCGATCTTCAACACATGCCCCAGAACATCGCCCTTCCCCTGGCCAGCCAAGTTGAAATAAGAATGATTGGTCAGGTTTAGGACGGTGTTTTTATCGGTGGTCGCCGAATACTCGATCCGCAATGCGCTTCCATCCAACGTGTAACGCACGGTTGTAGTGAGCGTACCGGGGAAGCCCTGATCGCCATCCTTGCTCACATAACCGAGTTCAATCCCATCTTTAATTTGCCGGGCGGTCCAGACCACCTTGTCGAACCCTCGGATTCCTCCGTGCAGCGCGTTGTCGCCGTTGTTCTTTGGAATGGAATAGGTCTTGCCGTCGAGCTGGAAGCTTCCATGGGCGATACGATTCGCGTAGCGCCCAACAATCGCTCCGAAATAAGGCGTCTGCGCAATGTACTTATCGACCGAATCATAGCCCAGCACCACGTCGTCGAGCTTGCCGTTGCGATCCGGCGTACGCAGCGAAACGATAATCCCTCCATAGGTCATAATGCGGACTTCGACCTTGCCGTCCGCCAACGTGTAAAGATCGACCGCTGTTCCGTCGGACGTATGTCCAAAGGCTTGTTTGGAAACGTCTGTCTTTCCTTGCATAGATATCGTGAGCATAATCAGAATGCCGAGAATTGCAAATGAGAACTTACTCTTGTTTGAAAACATGGTTCCTCTTTTCATCTGCTCCGTTTTGACGCTCTGGATTTCATTGGGATCGGCTTACCAGACAGTATATAAACTCGGCTGGCCGCAAATCACGCACCACAGCCTATCAGGCCGCACGCGAATACAACGAAATATCTTGCGATGGAGGTGATGCTGAAGCGAAAGGCGAACTGATAACCCAAACAAAAGATTGGTCGGGGAGAGAGGATTTGAACCTCCGACCCCCTGGTCCCGAACCAGATTCCGTCGATTATTGAACTCTATTGAATTTTGTAGACGGCAAGTGCTTGTTAGTGAATAAGTTGCGGGCTGCTCCGAAGTCGCGGTTGCTCTCTGTGGAGCTTTGATGCATTGGCCGTCACAGAATCGTCTACACTCGACGGAGCCGTTCCTGTTGCCCATGAATCGATTTTCCTGATTCACTTTGACACGCCATTCGGCTTGGGGCACAATTCATGGTCCGCCGCAGGCGCGAACGACTGCCCCGGCTATTCCTTAAGTTTATGCGAACCGAGAATGTCACAGTTCTACGGGCGTCGAATCGGTGCAGCAAACCAATTCTGTTCACCTTATTTGCCATTTTGCTTTCCAATTCCGCCGTTGGACAGAGAGAGGGTATTCCCTCTCGAATCAATCATCCTGTAGACGAAGCGCACCGGACCATTCTTAAGGGAAACACACATCCATTGGCGCTCCCCGCGTTCGATTTAGGGACGGCGGCTGCTAATCTGCCGATGGACCGAATGCTCCTGGTACTGAAACGCAGCCCTGAACAGGAAGCTGCTCTGCGCCAGCTCCTCACCGACCAACAGATTAAGAACTCCGCCAACTACCACCAGTGGCTTACTCCAGAGCAGTTCGGCAGCCAGTTCGGTCTTTCGGACAGCGACCTCCAAACCGCCACGTCCTGGTTGCAATCGCATGGATTTCAGATCGTAAATCGATCGAGAGGGCGAATTGTCATTGAGTTTTCAGGATCAGCCGGCCAGGTGAAGGAGGCCTTTCACACAGAAATCCATAAATATGTCGTCAATGAAGAAGAACACTGGGCGAACTCAACAGATCCTGAAATTCCCTCTGCACTTAGCCCCGTAGTCGCTGGCATTGCTAGTCTGCACAATTTCGGCCGCAAGCCCATGCACCGCGTCGCTGCAGGTTTTCAACCGCAGAGACCGCGACCGAGGCGACTTGCTCGCCCAACGCAGATGCCAAACTCCTTTGTCGCAACGGGCGGCGCTTGCTCTTCGCTCGGCATCCCTTGCAATTTCTTAGGACCTTACGATTTCGCGACGATCTACAATGTGCTGCCACTTTGGAATGCAACTTCTCCGATTGACGGCACGGGCCAAACCATCGCGATCGTCGGCCAGAGCGACATCTATCCCCAGGACTTCAGCAACTTCCGTCAAGACTTCGGACTTCCTGCAGGCAAGCTGAACATTATTTACAACGGCCCGGCTCCGGTAAAACTCGCGTCACAGGGCGACGAGCTTGAGTCGGACCTTGACGTGGAATGGTCGGGGGCGGTCGCAAAGGGGGCGACTATCGACTTAGTAGCTTCGACGACTACAAACTCCACCGCCGGTGTAGATCTCTCCGCACTCTATATCGTTGATAACAACCTGGCACCCGTGATGAGCGAGAGTTACGGAGCCTGCGAACTTGACATGGGCACGGCTGGAAATCAGTTCTATGACCAACTCTGGCAGCAAGCCGCGGCCCAGGGAATCACGGTTTTCGTCTCGACCGGTGATAGCGGCTCGGCAGTTTGCGACCAAGACACTGCAATCGCAACCCATGGACTGGCTGTAAACGGAATCTCCTCGACTCCGTACAATGTTGCCGTCGGCGGCACCGACTTCGACGATGCACAAAATAACTCGCAGTATTGGAATACTGCCAACAATCCCACCACCCTAGCCTCCGCGAAAGCCTATGTCCCGGAGATGACCTGGAACGATACCTGCACGAACAGCGAATACTTCGCATTGACGGGCAAGACGGATGCGGAAAGCGACTGCAACGCCTACAACAGCGAGTATTGGCCTGGCTTTATTCCACCTGTCGGCGGCAGCGGGGGTGCGAGCAGCTGCATAACATCTGAAAATCAATCCGTTGCTAGTTGCACAGGCGGTTACGCAAAGCCGTCTTGGCAGAGCGGGTTGGGGGTTCCGAGTGACGGAGCGCGCGACGTTCCAGACGTCTCGCTCTTTGCCGGAGATGGTCTCAACGCCAGCGCGTATCTTGTCTGCGAAACAGACATCTATGAGGGATGTGCTGGCGAAACAGATACTCTGGTTCCGGTGGGTGGCACATCCGCGTCGGCGCCGACCTTTGCCGGAATCATGGCTATGGTCGTTCAGTTGACACAATCGCGCCAGGGCAATGCGAACTATGTTTTTTATCCTCTTGCTGCACAGCCGGGGGCGAGTTGCGATTCCACCGGGACTATCGCGAGTTCGTGCATTTTCTACGACATTACTGTGGGAACCATCGCAATGGCCTGCACGCCCGGGACTCCAGATTGCGTCACGAACGTGGTGGGCGACCAGGCTGGTGTGCTCCCTGGTTACACCACAACACTTGGTTTTGATCTCGGAACCGGTTTAGGTAGTGTGAATGCGGCCAATCTGGCAAGCAGCTGGAGTTCGGTGATTTTCCAGCCGACAACCTCCAGCCTCAGCTTAAACCCTACAACGCAGGTCACTCATGGCTCACCGGTGAATGTCAGCGTCAGCGTGGTTCCTAATACAGGAACGGGAATTCCTACCGGGCAGGTCTCGCTATTAACGAGCAAGGGGCTGCCTGCTGGCACATTCACTCTGGCAAATGGTTCTGTTTCAACAACTACGAGTCTATTACCGGGAGGGAGCTATGCCGTCAGTGCGCATTACGCTGGCGACGGTACCTATGCAGCGAGCGATTCCACTCCTGGCATTGCCCTAACGGTGAACTCCGAACCGAGCACGACGACAGTTCAGGCATACACGTTGGGCCAGAAGGGCAATTTCATTCCCTTTACCTCAGGGCAGTATGGTCAGAATGTTGTTTATCTGCAAGCTAACGTGGCCGGACAATCGGGGCAAGGTCTGCCCACCGGAAGTGTAAACCTCACGGAAACCGTCAGCGGGACAACTACCAATCTTCCTGGCGACCCGTATTCTCTGAATAGCCAGGGCTATGTCATTCCACTAGTAGGTGGCTACGATTTCTTCACACCTGGGACTTACACGATTGGTGCGACCTATAGCGGAGACAGTAGCTTCAAAGGGAACAGTTCGCCGGGAGTGACATTCACTATCGTGCCGGCGCAGACAAATGTGTCCACCAACATTGTCAGTTGCACGCCCGGAAGCACGCCATGCCTTTTTGGTGCGGGAAACTTCATCGAAATCTTTGCTTCTGTAAACTATACGACTACGGGGTTTAGCGTACAGCCCACCGGAACGGCAACGTTCTACTCCAACGGCACAGCACTAACGGCTCCTGTTTCGATCGACTCAAGCATCATCCCCCCCGTCGCCAGCTTCAGCACGACCCAAATGCCGCTTGGACTTGACAGCATCACCGTCCAATATAGCGGTGATTCAAACTACAGTGGCTCCACATCCCCGGTAGCCCTGATCGATGTGGGAGGTACATACAGCGTAGCAATCAACCCGACAACGATTAACATCGCGAGCCCGGGACAATCCGGATCTACCACTCTTACCTTCTCCGCCCAGAACGGTTTAGCGGGCACGGGCAGTCTTTCGGCGTCCATGTGCTCGAATTTGCCTCCTTATAGCACTTGCAGCTTCAGCCCGTCGACCGTAACCTTCACCGCTTCGACAACAACGGTTCCCGTCACCCTCACAATCACGACCACTGGATCGGGGTCCGCGGCGTCATCCGCCCGGCGGATCTCGCCCCGACCGGGCGGGGATTGTTGGATATCGCCGCAGTTTTCTCACTTGGCCTCTGCCTGCTACCACTAGGACTTCGTCGGCGGGATCGTCGAGCATTCGTGGCGGTTGTCGCGCTCCTTGCAATCGCCACGGCGGTTGCTTGTGGCGGCGGTAATACCAGCGGAGGAGGGGGAGGAGGTGGTGGTGGGGGTGGGGGTGGAGGAGGCGGGGGTGGCGGGGGTGGCGGCGGCAGCAACGGAACCCCGCCGGGAACTTACAATGGCGTAACGCTGAACGTTGCAGTCGCAGGCCTTTCGCAATTTATCTACGTGAATGTAGATGTGCAATAAGTATGCACTGAAATATGGCGGGAGCATGTCTCGAACAATGTCCATCGCAAGCAATGCAAAACTCGAGACCCTCAGGAGACGCAAGTGGTTTGCGCCTTGGGCAAGCATTGCGCTCTATTCCAGCCTGTGTTTTCTTGCCAATTGTGGGGGCGGAGGCGGAGGTAACGGGGGCGGAGGCGGAGGTAACG
>Ga0302320_10007252_pt1 | contig 24434 bp, 17 predicted proteins | sample Bog_T0_3_FD_202130 | JGI IMG/M metagenome (GOLD analysis project Ga0302320, IMG submission 202130) | Peat permafrost microbial communities from Stordalen Mire near Abisko, Sweden - Bog_T0_3 | ecosystem: Environmental > Terrestrial > Soil > Wetlands > Peat | place: Sweden: Abisko, Stordalen Mire...
GGGATGATTGTCGGGTTCGGTTTTGGCGGCCTGCTGATAGCGGTGGATGAAATGCTCAAGGGTTTTTCGCTGCGCGCCTTTTCCTCCACCACATTCGGCCTGCTGCTGGGGTCGTTGGTCGCACTGCTGGTGGATCATTCGGGCTTGTTTGATGGCACGGATGCCAATACACGCCAGCTTATCCGAATCGCGCTGTTTGTGAGTTTTGGCTACATCGGGATGGTCCTGGCCATGCGCAGCAACAAGGAGGATTTTTCGCTCATCATCCCGTATGTCCGTTTCTCACCGCAAAACAAGCCTGACAATCTGCTGCTGCTGGACACCAGCGTGATCATTGACGGGCGGATCGCCGACCTGATAGAGACCCATCTCATCGAGGGACTTATCGTCGTGCCGCGGTTTGTGCTGCTGGAATTGCAGCAGATTGCCGACTCGGCCGATGACCTCAAACGCTCGCGCGGCCGGCGCGGCTTTGAAATGCTGAACCGGCTGCAGCAGAACACGAAGATGGAAGTGCGCATCCACGATGGCGATTTTCCCGAAGAATCCAGCGTTGACGCCAAGCTCGTGCGCCTTGCGCGCAACCTGAATGCCAAGCTCTTTACCAGTGATTCCAATCTGGCCAAGGTGGCCAGCTTGCAAAACGTCGTGACGGTGAACCTGCGGGAAGTGGCGCTCCTGATGAAAGCGGCGCTGGTTCCCGGTGAGACGGTGCATCTGAAGCTGGTCCGCGAAGGCCGCGACAAGGGTCAGGGCATCGGCTATCTCCCGGACGGCACCATGGTTATCGTCACGAACGGGCAACCGCTGGTTGGCCAGCAGGTCGAGGCGCATGTGCAAAGCACGGTGCAGACGGGCGCGGGCGTGCTGGTCTTTGCCGAAGTCCGGGTTGACAACAACGGGGACACCACCATGCGCCGGCGCGAACCGCAACCCGAAACAAAATGAGCCCGGTCACAATTTACAAGGCGTTTAATCCGGCCGACGCGCAACTGGTTTGCTCGCGCCTGGAAGCGGCCGGGTTTCACCCGTTTGTGGCGGATGAAATGGCGGCGTTGAGCATGGATGGCTATGCGCAGGCTGCCGGAGGCATCCGCGTGCAATTGCCGGACTCCGAATACGCCGACGCGAGGGAATTTTTGGATACGCCGGTTGAGTAGTTTTGTTTTCGCCCGCGGCACGATTAAGTACGATTAGGTACGATTAGAGTGGATTTTTTTGTGTTTTGTTGGGGTTTTGAGGGATTCTTCCCCGGCAGCGTCCGGCTTTTTGAGGGATTTAGGCTGCTGGTTCACCGTCATTGAATTGACGGCGCAGAAAAAAAAACGAGCGATGCTCGGCGCTCCAAAACAGCGACAAGCAGGTCTGAATTTCAAAGATCGTATTTTTAAGCACAATATATCACTATTTTATAATACGTCAATTTTTAAAACGAATTTTTTAGGTTTATTCAATTAACCTTAACCCCATGGATTGAGGTTGCCGTAAGCAGGGGCGGGTTTCAGTCATGAGGTGGTGGAGCGGAGATGGTTTACGAGCGGGGGTCTCAGATTATTAGATGGCCCCGGTTTCAGGCCAGGCGCGCGCGGAGCGAGGCGCCCCACCCTACTTGAGTTGCAGGTGAAGCAATTTCAAAGGTATGAGTGGCCTGGAGACCCGTTAACTGACACCACAAGTGGGCTTTGCCATCGTGCTGACCCTTCCACCGAATACCTGCAAAAAAGCGCGTTATTGGGGCTGAATACTGTAATAGCAAGACGGATTTGTCGCGGGCTGAGGGTCGGTGAATTGATACACGCCAGGGGCGATTTCGGTCATGGTGCCAACCGCCTGCCAATCGGACAAAGGCACGGTGGCGTCTGTGGAGGAAAGGACCGTAAAGGTGGCGCCGGGAACGCTGGTAAGAGCCAGTTGCATGCAACGGCCATTGATTCCCTGGCTGGCCATTGTGCTGCAGATTTGAGGCGGGGGAACACTCAGCGTGGTGAAGGTCCCACAATTTGTGGCTGCGGTCGTCCCACCCGAGCTCACGGCCACAACATTATAATAATACGTCGTGCCGGACGAAAGGCTGTCAATGGGCATCGAGACGGGCTGGGTTTCGGTGTCGTCACCCGCATCGGAGATATCGGAGGACGAACCATAGTTGGTGTCCGTGCCGTATTGGAAATAGTAGCTTGTATCCGTTCCTTGAGGATTGATTGCGCCGAAGAGCGTCGCCGTTCCCGCAGTGACATTTGAGCAACCCATCGTTGTCGCCACCGGCGGCGGGTAGGGGGTCTGGAAGGTTGCGTCCGCGCCGTTGGAGGTGCCCCCCGAATTGACTGCCACCAGGCAATAATGATACAACGTTGCCGATGTGAGGCCAGTGATGAGATTGGTCACCGTCACAGCATTCGTCCCGGCCGCCAGTTGATTCGTCAACGAGAACGAATCGTAGTTCGTCGTCAAACCGAACTGGAAGTAATAGCTGGCCGGCGAGCCCTCGGGGTTCACCCTGCCTTTGAGGCTGGCTGAAGCCATGGTCAAATTGGTGGCGGATAACGTAGTCGCCTTGGGGAGCAAATAGGCGGTCGTAAAGATCGAATCTGCGCTGCTGCCCGTGCCAGCCGCGTTGGTCGCCGTCACGCAATAATGATAGACGGTGCCGGGAGAGAGATCTGTAACGGATAATACAGGACTCGAAGTGTTTGTCCCCGCCGCGAGCGTATTGGTTATGGTGGCAAAACCATAGTTCGTCGTTGTGCCGAACTGGAAATAGTAGCCACTTGCGAGCCCCTCGGGATTGACCGTGCCGCGGAGCGCCGCTGACTTGGTCAGCACATTGGAGGCACCCAGCGCTACAACGGCGGGTGGAATCGCGACGTTCAAGACTGCCACCGCACTCGTTACGGAACCCGCAACATTCGTCACCACCACCCAGTAGCTGCCAGCGTCCTTGTTTTGAACCTTGGAAATGATCAAGGTTGAATTGACCGCTCCCGCCAGCGCCGAACCTTGAAACCACCATTGATACGCCAACGGCGCCGTGCCTCCGGCGACCACCGAGAAGGAGTTGCTGGAGTTCTTGATGAAGATCTGGCTTTCCGGCTGGGTAGTAATGGTCGGCGGGACATAGACGGTCAAGGCCACAACTGCGCTGGTGGCGGAGCCGTAGTTGTTGGTGAGCACGACCATATAATTGCCGGCATTGTTTGTGCCCGCGGAACTGAACGACAGCGTAGCAGCCTGCCCGCCGCTTATTTTTGCTCCGTTGAAATACCATTGATAATTCAAATTCGGCGTGCCGCCCGCTCCCACGCTTAAGGCCGCGGCCTGGCCAGCGAGCACCGTTTGCGGCTGCGGTTGGTTGGTGATGAAGGCCGGGACGTTGACCGTCAAAGTGGCCACCTGGCTGGTGACACTGCCAGCCGAGTTGGTGATGACCACAAAGACGTTGCCGGCCAGGGCCGGTTGTACATTGCTCAAGGTGAGGCTGAAGTTGGTGGAACCGGAAATGTAAGGTCCATCACTGGTATTGGTGCCGTTAACATTCCACTGATAACTGAAAGGCAGTGTGCCGGTGTTGTTTGTTACAATGGAAAATGCAGCGGTTCCCCCTTGCAGCACCGTCTGGTTCTGCGGCTGCGTTTGGATACCCGGCAGGAAATAAACCGCCAACGTTGCCACCGCGCTTGTCACCGAACCATAGGTGTTGGTCACCACCACGCAATAGGAGCCGGCATTGCTTGAGCCCACGTTATTCAAGGTCAGGGTTAAATTGGTACCGCCCGGAACGGAATTTGTATTCCCGTTTTGAGCAGCAAAATACCAGTGGTACGAAAACGGCGAGCCACCTCCAGCCACGACCGAGAAGGAAACATTTTTGCCCTGCGCCACCCCCTGACTTTGCGGCTGGGTGTTAATAACCGGGGGTGCGGTTATGGTGAGGCTCACGGTGGCCACGCCCGAGTTGGTCTCGCCATCGTTGGCGCGGTAAGTGAAACTGTCAGTGCCGTAATAGTTAGTGGCCGGCAGATAGGTAAACCCACCGGCGGAATTCAAATTTAATGTGCCGTGACTGACATTGGTCACCAGCACCGCAGTCAACGAATCGCCAGTTGGAGCCGTGTCGTTCGCCAGAACCCCGGAGGCGGGTACAGTTCGCAACACATTTTCTGCCACTGTGTAGCTGTCGTTATTGGCGACAGGCGGTGTGAGCGTAACTGTTAATGTGGCGGTTCCGCTGTTGACCGACCCACCGGCATTCACGACGTTCACATAATATCCTCCGGCGTTCTTGCTGGTCACACCGGTCAAGCCAAGGGAGCTCCCGGTTGCCCCTGCGATTGGGGAATTATTGAAATACCACTGATAACTTAATTGAGTCAAGCTAACGACTGTAACGTAAAAAGTCACATTGCCTTCTTCTGAGACAGTCTGGCTGAATGGACCCAAGGTGATTATCGGTGGAAGGCCGCTTGCGAAACATGGAAGGGACTGGAAAAGAATTAGAAATAGGCATAAAACGGCCTTTTTAGCCGTTTTGTACCAAGTTCCGGAAAACTTTGCCGTCCGCATAATGGACAGAAAGCCACTTTCGTGCCACAATTGTCTAAAATCGGTAGGTGAGTTTTACTTCGAAAGTGCGGCCATTCTGGGGGATTTGGCTTTCCAAATGGGCGGGAGTGGCAGGATCCGCATACTGCTCGTCGAATAAATTGTAGATTGAAGCAGAGAAATCGAGGTTTTTGACAAGGCCTTGGCTAAAGAGAGTAAAGTTCACGACATCGTAGCCATTCACATCCAAACCGGGAATAGTTTGCCCCGTGGTGGAAGTGTAATAGGTGTTCCGGCTGCTGGTATATTGAAATTCGAAGCTGGCGAAAATCTTTTGTTCGTAGATGGGGACACTGATATTCAGTTTGACTAATTGCTTGGGAGAATCCGGGAGGTCTTGGTTGTGGGACTCGTCCTGGGCGTTTTGGAGCGTGTAGCTGGCGCGGCCGCGAAGGCCGAAGGCCCAGTTGCCTTCAAGCCCCAGTTCCACGCCGGGACTTCTGGCGTTTATGTTGCTGTACTTGCCATTCTCAAAGACGATCAAATCATTCATGTCGTTGTAAAAACCCGAAATGGTGGAACGCAGGTTTTTGCCAATTCCCTGTTCGTACACCAGTTCATAGGAGGTGATTTGTTCCGGGGAAATGTTTTGGAAACGGGGGTCGCTCAATTCCAAAAAATTGGGCGCCCGGAAAGCGGTCCCGTAGATGGCCTTGATGGTTGATTCTTTAAAGGGATCATAAATCAGGGCCACGCGGGGATTGTAGTCCGGATCAAAGTTACCGTATTGATCATAGCGCGCGCCGGCGTTCAGGTGGAGCTGTTTCAACAATTCCACGTCTCCTTCGGCGTAAACCCCGTAACTCTCGCGGGTTTTGAGCACATCGGAAAAGGGTTTGCCCGTGGCGGTATTATACGTCAAATCTTCCTGATGGAAATCATCGCGATATTCCGCGCCCAACGTAAAAGTATCCTTGTCCCAAAGCTGTTTTTTTAATTGCAACTCACTGCCCCACCATTCACCGGTTTGCTTTTCTTCGTACAGCAAGCTTTTGGGGGCGACGGCGAAGGGATACCCGACGGAATGATCAACGTAGTCGTAATAAATGTCCGCGCTGACATCCAGGACATTGGGAAAATCATGCTCGAATTTCAAATCCTCATATCCGCGATCATCAATCGTCCGCAACCCCGGGGCATCGAAGGTGGTGTTAAACTGAGCCGTGGGATTGTCTTTAACGCGCCGGTTGAACGCACCTTCCAAAGAAAAATCGCCGAAGTGCAACGAGCCAAAGGCATCACCGTACGCATCGCCATCCAGTCCCTGGGCCACGCCGTGGTTTTGGGCCGGTGTATTGTAAGTGCTATAAAACAGTTTGCTGGCGCCGACGCTGTCATAAAAGGAGCCGGATAGCAGCATGTCCACACCGTTGGTAAAGGATTTGCCGACGGAGAGGCGCCCCTTGTACATATCGAACGAACCATACCCGGCGGAAGCTTCGACACCATTGAGCTGCGCTCCAGTGCGGGTGACGACGTTGATGACGCCAAAGAAGGCGTTGTTGCCGTACAGCACGGCGCTGGGCCCCTGAATGATTTCCACATGGTCAACGAGATCCATGTCCAAAATGAAAGCGGTGTCAATGTAGGCGCCATCCGTGAGGTTGTTGTTCACCCGGTGCCCGTCCACCAGAAGCAGGGTGCGGCTGTTAAAATCTCCCAGACTGATGCCACGGTCACCCAAGTAAGCGTAGTCGCGATCGTCGGACACATTGAAGCCCGGCACGCTCTCCAATAGCTGGGCGAGGGTTTGATAGCCGTATCGCTTGATGTCATCCGCGGAAATGACCGTTACGGAGGCCGGGGCTTCCGTCTCCTTTTGCATGAACTTGGAGGCGCTGGAGATTTGCGGAACCTCCATCTGCATGAGCGACTCGAGCGAAACCTGGGTAAGGTCCGTGTTAGTCGCTTGAGAGGCGGCGGACTGCCCTGCGCCGGCTTTTAAAGTACTCAGCAAAAATGCCAATAGAAAAACCAGCATTCCGGCGAGTGCGCGAAAGCGGCCCGCCGTGAAAACAAAAATGCAACAATTGAGGATTTTTACTTTCATCCGATCGGCGGCGCTGAGTCGTTTCCGCCACGGCAAAGCAAGCACGATTTGTGCCCTGACGCCCTGTATTCGCGCAGATTTCCACCGCGTTGATAGTTGAATGACATCTGGATGTCAATTGTTTGCGAGCACGTTGAATGAGCTGTAGAGCGCTGTCTTATGCGATTTCGCCAATTAAGACATCGCCAGTTTTTTACGAAACTTGACAAACCAAGATGAATCGGCACTCATGTTCCAAAATCTCGGAATGCTAAACCAACGCAGCCGGCGCTGTATCGGCTGATTGTCAGCAACAGTGAAGTATGGCGGGGGAATTTTTATGCGGTCGTTCGCGAAACTTGTGGACAGTTTGGAAGAACTTGGTTTACCCATGAAAAATGCCGATACTATGGATCGCACATGCGTCTCTGTGCCACATTCGTTTTTGCCCTGATTCTGGCGGTGGCACTGGCGGCCGGCCGTGGGCGCGCCGCAGACGCGCAACCGACGGAATACCAGCTTAAGGCGGCTTATCTTTATCATTTTGCTCAATTCGTGGACTGGCCTTCGACCGCTTTTTCGCAACCCAATTCTCCTTTAATTATTGGCGTTCTAGGCGAAAACCCGTTCGGCAACGACCTTCGGCACACCGTAGAGGGCAAAGTTCTCAACCACCACCCACTGGAGGTCAGAGAATATCGGTCGCTGGCGGGGATGACAAATGATTGCCATATTCTATTCATCAGCTCCTCGGAAAAGGAGCGCCTGCCGGAAATTTTTACCGCCTTGAAAGGAACCAGTGTCTTGACTGTTTCAGAAGTCAAACATTTTACTGAAACCGGGGGGATGATCAACTTTGTCCTGGATAGCGACCGGATTCGCTTTCAGATCAACGAAACGACGGCTGAAAAAGCGGGATTGAAAATCAGTTTTAAATTGTTGAGTCTCGCCTCGCAAGTTACTCACTGAACGCCCGATCTCGCCCCCGGAAAAATCACTTCAGTCACGCAGCACGTGTGTCGAATATATCATCGGGCGGCGCATGGGTGCCAAATGTATTCTCACAATGCAGAAACAAGCGGTTTACCGCACCCGATAGCATCGCCCGCGAGCGGGCATTGAATTGGCTCGTCCTTTGCTTTTTAGCGTAACGAATATGGGAACGCCCCAAAAACAGCAGAAAACAAGACAATCCCGTCCCGCTTTAGGACGGCATGGCTGGGTTCTGTTGATGACCACCAATCCTCCGCGTGCGATTTGGCAAAAATTCACGGGCGACTCACGCCTGTCTGAATCCGGATGCGGACAGGGTATTTATTCGAATTTTTTCCAGCCAGGAAACCATCTGCCGTTCAAAAACCTGGGGCTGAAGCGATGAAACCGTTTCGAGACCGCGGTATTCAGAACAAGGTGCATTTGATAACCTTGGTCATCTGCAGTGTGGTGCTGCTCGTGGCCACCGCGGCCCTGTTCTCATTCCAAGTTTGGAATTTCCGAAGTAATTTCAAACTCAACACCGTAACCCTGGCCCACATCATCGCTAACACGAGCGAGGCGGCGGTGGAGTTCAAGGATATGGCAGGCGCGACCGAGGTGGTCAGCGCGCTCAAATCCGACCCGGCGGTGATTTCGGCCAGCATCATTTTGCCCGATGGTTCAATGATTGCCCACTACGGCCAGGCCGATGGCCCGGCGTCGCAGGCTAAGTTTCCCGCCGATGGGGAAGCCAATTTTGTCGGCGGCCAACTGCTGGTGACGCAACCCATTGATCTAAAAAGCGAAGGACGGGTGGGCACGCTTTATCTGCGGGCGGACTACCAAAGGACGGCGCTCGACCTGTTGGCATTCTACGGGAAATTAATTGGGATGGTCTTGATCATATCGTTTTATCTGGGGGTCTTGCTGTCCCGGCGTCTGAGCCGGACCATTACCGACCCGGTGCTGCACCTGGCAAATACGGCGAAAATTGTGGGGGAACAAAAAGACTATTCTGTGCGCGTATCGGGGAAACCCCGGGGAGATGAACTCGGCCAGCTCACCGATTCCTTCAATGAGATGCTGGGACGGATTGAGAGCCAGGACGCGGAATTAAGTTTGTCACGCGAGAAAATGGAGGCGTTGGTCAATTCCATTGATGGCATTGTATGGGAACGCACACCGGATCATTGTAAATTTACATTCATCAGCCGCCAGAGCGAAGCGATACTCGGATACGATCCCAAGTCCTGGCTGGATCAGGCTGATTTTTGGGAATCAAAACTGCATCCGCAGGACGCGGCCAAAGCGATCGAAACCGGTCGGGTACTGGCTGCCCAAGGTCAGAGCTATGCGTACGAGTACCGGATGCACGCCGCAGATGGGCGAACGGTCTGGATACGAGAGAGCGGCATGGTCCTGGTGGAGAACGGCCGGCCGGCGGCGCTCCGTGGCATCTTGCAGGACATCACCCGCCAAAAAAAGGATGCGGAGCAACTGGACAAACTCAACCGGCAACTGTTGGACACTTCCCGGCAGGCCGGCATGGCCGATGTGGCGACGGGCGTGTTGCACAATGTAGGCAATGTGCTCAATAGCGTGAGCGTGGCGGCCACGGTGGTGGGCGAGCGGTTGCAACGCTCCAAGGTCACCGGGTTGCAGCGGGCGACAGCCTTGATGCGCGAAAAGAACGGCCAGCTCGCGGATTTTCTTACCTCCGATCCCAAGGGGAAACTTCTTCCGACGTATCTTGACACGGTGGCCGACCAACTGGCTGAAGAACGCAACGAGTTGCTGACGAAAGTCCAATCGGTGGCGCAGAACATTGAACACATCAAGGAGATTGTGGCGATGCAACAAAGCTATGCCAAAGTCTCCGGAGCCTACGAAAATCTGATGGCGGCCGACCTGGTGGAAGACGCGTTGCGGATCAATCTCGCCGCTTTCGACCGCCATAACATCCAGGTGGTGCGGGAATTCACGCCGAACTTGCCGCCGGTTTGTGTGGATCGTCATAAAGTTTTGCAAATATTGATCAACCTCCTGCGGAACGCGAAACACGCCATGGAGGAACTGGACGTGGAAAGCAAACGGATGACCATTTCGATAAGCCAAAATACCAGCGACCGGGTGACAATCGCCGTCCGTGACAATGGCCTCGGAATTCCTGCGAGCAATCTGACGAAAATATTTAACCATGGATTTACCACCAAGAAGGACGGCCACGGCTTCGGCCTGCACAGCGGAGCCAATGCAGCGAAAGAGATGGGCGGCAGCCTGAGCGCCCACAGCGACGGCCCCGGGAAGGGCGCTGAATTTACCTTAAAACTGCCAGTCGCGGTCATCCCGCAGAAAAGCGAACTCGCGAGAAATTAACTTTATGAAAATGAAGCACCCTGAACCGAATCATCGGATTCTCGTTGTGGATGATAATAACAGCATCCACGCTGATTTTCGCGAAATCCTGTGTCCGGGCAAATCGGAAAAAACCGCCGCCGCCAATGAACTGGAAGCGGCGCTTTTCGGTGATGAACCCCAGGTGAACCACCAGGTGATTTTTGAAATGGATTCTGCGTTTCAGGGCGAGGAGGCCTTGGAGATGGTGAAACGCTCGCTGGCGGAGGGAAGGCCGTATGCGATGGCGTTTGTGGATGTGCGCATGCCGCCCGGCTGGGACGGGATCGAAACGGTCGCGCGGATCTGGGAAGTATATCCGGCCATCCAGATTGTCATCTGCACCGCTTATTCGGATTATTCCTGGGATGACATGCGGGCCAAAGTTGGCCAGCCCGACAGCCTGGTGATTCTTAAAAAGCCGTTTGACAACATTGAGGTCCAACAACTGGCGCATGCCCTGACTAAAAAATGGCTGCTGAACCTCCAGTCGGAACTCCAGCTCAAGGAACTGTCCCAAGCGAACGCTTCGCTGGCGCTCTCCGAAGAACGTTTTTCCAAGGCATTCAACGAAAGCCCGGTTCCCAGCGCCATCCAGAGCTTCCCGGACCAGCGAATTGTGGATGTCAATGAGCGCTTCATCCAGGTGACGGGCTGTGCGCGCGAGGAGTTGATCGGCCAGACTCCGGCGGATTTGTTCTTGTGGGAAAAACCGGAGGTGGCTGACGAATGGTATGAAGCCGTGGTGCGGCAGGAGTTGGTGCGGGACCAAGCCGCCAAGATCCGCAGCAAGAGCGGGTCGCTGCGTGAAATGCTAGTGTCTTTGTCGCCTGTAGCCATGGGCGGAAAGCCCCATGTGCTGTTGCTGGCCCAGGATGTCTCGGAGCGGGCCTTGCTGGAGCGGCAATTGCGGCAGGCGCAAAAGATGGAGGCCATTGGCCAGCTGGCTGCCGGGGTGGCGCATGATTTCAACAACATTCTGACGGTGATTCAAGGACACGCCGGCCTGTTGCAAAACAAATTAAAGAACAGCGATCACGATGTTAAATCAGTCGAGCAAATCGCTCATTCGGCCACCCGGGCGGCCACGCTTGTGCGGCAACTGCTGATGTTCAGCCGAAAGCAGGTGATGCAATTCAAGCATCTCGACATCAATGATCTGATGACCAACGCGATCAAGATGCTGCAACGGCTGGTAGGCGAGCACGTGGAAATTAAATTTAAGCCCGAGGCGGCCATGCCTGCGATCTATGCGGATAACAGCATGATGGAGCAAATCCTCATGAATTTGGCCGTCAACGCGCGCGATGCGATGCCCAATGGGGGCGAGGTAACCATCCGCACCGCGCTGGAAACGATCCAGCGCGCGCCCACGCCGATGGACCCCGAACCGCGGAACGGGCAATTTATCTGCCTGATTTTTAGCGACACGGGCTCGGGCATGGACACGCAAGTTCTAGGCCGTATTTTTGAGCCGTTCTTCACGACCAAACCCGCAGGCAAAGGCACCGGACTGGGGTTATCCACCGTTTTTGGAATTGTCCGGCAGCATAACGGCTGGCTGGATGTGGAGAGCACACCCAATCGCGGGACGACTTTCCGGATTTATTTCCCGATCAGCAGCCAGGCCGCCGAAAAAACTGAATTGGTGGTGGATACCCGGCTGCGCTCGGGTCGTGAAACTGTGCTCGTGGCCGAGGATGAAGAACCGTTGCGCCAAATGGTGGTTCATGTGCTCAGGATTCAGGGATATACAGTCTTGGAGGCAGAATCCGGCCGCCATGCGCTCGACGTGTGGGAACGGTCAAACCGGCCGGTGGATTTGTTGCTGACCGACATGGTGATGCCCGGGGGCATCATGGGCAGCGACCTGGCCTCACGGTTGGCGGAAAAGCACCCGGACCTCAAAGTAATTTACACCAGCGGTTACAGCCCGGGCATGGCGGGAAAGGATACTTCGCTGCTGGCCAGCCGTAATTTTCTGCCCAAGCCCTATTCGATCGGCAAACTGGCGATGTTCGTTCGCGAATGTCTGGACGCACCCATCAGGCGGAATGGTCATCTGCAAGTCGCCGTCGCAGAAGCGATCGGGAACTGAGCGGGGTTCATCCGCTTGAATTCCGATAGGTGAGGCGTACGATCCAGTCCGCCAGAAAGAAACAAATTCCGCCGACAATGAGCGAAGGGATGCCGAAAGCAAAATAGCTGAAGCTTGAGGTTTGGTCGCTGCCGTCGTCCTGGCTGGCCGACAGGAGGTTTTCTGCGATGTTGTCAAAGCCACCCCAAAGCTCGTACAGGCCATAGATGACAATGAGGAATCCCGCGACACGCACAAAAACACCAAACAGTTCAGACGGTTTCATAATGGGGATTAAATTGGTGTTTACACTTTTAGGCAAGCGCAAAGGCTGGCGCTGAGAAATATTTGTTTGCTGCCGGGGGGATAACAAATTAACTTCGTGCCCACGCCGGCAAGGACTGGTGAGCATACGAAAATTTTCACGCTATTTTTATGAAAAAACCGCTGACGGGCGCCGAATTGAACGAATTAATTTCCGGGCTCAATAAATTGTCGCGCAATATCTGGTGGTGCTGGAACCAGGAGGCGCAGGATCTGTTCCAAAAACTCTCGCCCCGTGGCTGGCAGAACCTGTGGCACAACCCGGTGGCTGTGCTCCGCGAGGTGTCGGAATACGAACTGCGCGTCCACCTCCAAGAACCGGGTTTTGCCGACCGCGTGCGGTCAGTATTGCAGGAATTCCACCATTATCTGGAGGACAAAAACACGTGGTGCCACCAAACGGCCCCGAAGCTGCACAAAAATCCGGTGGCCTATTTCTCGGCGGAATTTGGGTTCCACGAATCACTGCCCATTTCTGCCGGCGGCCTCGGCATCCTGGCCGGTGACCATGCCAAATCGGCCAGCGATCTCGGTCTCGGCTTTGTGGGCATCGGGCTGTTTTACCGCGAGGGCTATTTTCAACAGGCGATTGATACCAACAACTGGCAAACGGAATATTACAACCCGGTGGACCCGCACAACGTGCCGCTGGAACCCGTGTTCGACGCTGATGGCGACCGGCTCGTCTGTACGGTGGAGATTGGCATGACCACGGTGGACTTCCAAGTCTGGCGGGTGAATGTGGGGCGTGTTCCGGTGTTTTTGCTCGATACCAGTGTACCGCAGAATGAATCTCATTTCCGCGATCTCACCAACCGCGTTTATGGCGGCGACAGCACGACCCGCATCATGCAGGAGATCCTGCTGGGCATCGGCGGCGTAAAGCTGTTGCGCACTTTGGGCATTGAGCCGTCCACGTTCCACATGAACGAGGGCCATGCGGCATTTCTCACGCTGGAATTGATCCGCGAAAAAATGGCCGAAGGCAAGTCGTTCAGCGAGGCGCAGACACTAACCAAGCCCCAATGCATTTTCACCACGCACACGCCGGTCGAAGCCGGCCATGACCGTTTCAGCCCGGAATTGATGAACTACGCCATGCAGCGGTTCCTCACCCAGTTGAAAGTGCCGTTTAAAGAACTGCTCGGCCTGGGCCGCGTGAAGCCCGAGGACGAAAATGAGCTGTTCTGCATGACGGTTCTGGCATTGAAGCTTTCGCGCGCGGCCAACGCGGTCAGCGAATTGCACGGCGAGGTCAGCCGCCATATGTGGCAGGCGCTTTATCCCGGCAAAAAGCAATCAGAAGTGCCCATTGGTCACATCACCAACGGCATTCATTTGATGGGTTGGATGAAAGGTTCCGCCCGCCAGTTCTGGCGGCGCAAGTTGTCCGATGGCGCCAATGGCGAGACCAAATTCTTCCGCGAACGCTTTGGTGAGGACTGGGCTGCGGCCGTCAATCATGTCGAATTTTGGGAAAAGATGACCGACCCGAACTTCCTCTCGGACGAGGAACTGTGGGCGCTGCGCTACAAGCTGCGCCGCGAACTGGTGGAATACGCCCGCCGCCGCCTGCTCGAACAAAGCCAGCGCGCGACGCCGGGTGATTACGTGCGCTTCGACCGCTTGCTGAACACGGATGCGCTGACCATCGGTTTCGCGCGCCGCTTCGCCACATACAAACGCGCGCCGCTAATTTTCCAGCAGTTCGAAAACATCGTAAAACTCGTCAAGGACAAGCAACGCCCGGTGCAGTTCATTTACGCGGGCAAGGCGCATCCGCGCGATGACGCCGGCAAACGCTTCATTCAACAGATCATTCACTTGAGCAAACACAGCGAACTGACGGGCCATCTCGTCTTCATTGAGAATTACGACATCCATGTGGCGCGCCAGATGGTGGCCGGTTGTGACATCTGGCTCAACAACCCGCGGCGTCCGCTCGAAGCCTCGGGAACCAGCGGGATGAAGGCCAGTTGCCACGGTTGCATGGGCTTCAGCATCATGGACGGCTGGTGGCGGGAAGGTTACGACGGGACGAACGGCTTTGCCATCGGCCCGGACTCGCACCCTGACAACGTCGAGGAACAGGACCGGGTGGACAGCGCGAATTTGTACAAGACCCTGACGGAACAGGTGGTGCCGATGTTCTTCAACCGAGACGTGAACGGTCTTCCACGCGAATGGCTCAAACGCATCCGCCGCAGCATGGCCACGCTGGTGCCCAAGTTCACCACTGACCGCATGGTCAAGGAATACACGACCAAATATTACGCGCCGCATTAGAGCAATTCGAAAAAGCGAACATTCAACATTCAACATTCAACGCCCAACATCCAAGGACCGTGCGGATAAATGGCTCTCGGGTCTTGAATGTTGAATTTTTCTGGAATCCAGCCAGCGTTTTAGTTGAACCGCTATCTTGAGTGGGCGTGGCGCATCTGATAATTTACTGCCGGAAATCAAGCTGGCAAAGCTCTTCCAATGCCGCTGCCACGGTCGCAAATCGGAATTGAAATCCGTTTATTAAAAATCGCTTAGGCACACAGCGTTGACTGACCAGCGCGAGTGACCCCTCGGATCCCATGAGCCGGGCCCCGAGCTTCACGGCGAACTCGGGCGCGGGAGGACTCCAGGGACGATGCAGCGCGCGGCGAAGTTCGCGCATGAACTCAGCGTTGGTCACGGCATTGGGGGCCACGGCGTTGAAAGTGCCTGACATTTTTTCGTCCGTTGCCGCCGCCAGGAACATCGCCGTCAAGTCCACGAGGTGAACCCAACTGATATATTGGCGTCCGCTGCCCGCAGCGCCGCCGAGAAACCAGCGGGTCATTTTGGACAATACGGGCAGCGCGCCGCCATCGCGGCCCAGTACAACGCCGATGCGCAACGTGACCTTGCGTGTGGCGGGAAGATTGACGCCCGTAAATGCTGTCTCCCACTGGCGGCAGACGTTCGCCAGCGTATCGTTGCCGGCGGGCGAATTTTCATCGCAAGCCACATCGCCGGTATCGCCGTAATATCCCACGGCGCTGGCCTGCACCCACACACGCGGAGGTTGTTTGACCTGGCCAATCGCGGTAGCGAGGGCATGTACGGAATCCACCCGGGAGGCGGAAATTTCCCGCAGATTTTCCGGTGTGTGCGGGCAGTTAATCGCTTTTCCGGCAAGATTGATGATTGCGTCAGCGCCGTCGAGCAGGGCAATCCACGGCCCGGGTTGCCTGCCGTTCCACTCCGACTCTTGAACATTGTCGGTGCGCTTCCGGGGCGAACGTGTGAGCACAATCACTTCGTACCCGTGCGTGGAAAATTCCTTTGCCAGCGCACGGCCAATAAATCCGCTGCCACCGGCGATGATGAGGCGTTTTGAAGTCATGAATGGATAAAATCCGCCCTCCGCAATAACCCACACGGCAAAGGACACATAATAAGTTGGAATAAATACGCGGTGATAAATGGATTAACGCTCACCCTCACCCCGGCCCTCTCCCGCGGGGAGAGGGGGAAAAGGTTCCCGCGCCTTGGCGATTTGCCAGCGCTCAATTTAACAAGTTTCTTGGGTTTCAATGCGCGAATCCATTTGTTCCGTCCCAGTAAAATTTTCTTTATTCATCCAATTTGCAGGGCGAGCTGCGGGATGTTTTTCGGCGTGAGGGGATTGACGCAGAAACCCCCTTTTTCCAGTTGCACGAGCCAGCCCATGATCAGCAACTGGACGGCCGCAAGATTCAGCCGCTCATGCCGGTCGGGATACTGCTCCAAGTTCGCCTGGGCCAGCTTGAACAGCGCGGCGGAGGGACGCAAACGATTCTTTTGGAGGTGAACGAAGGCGCCCGCCAACTGGATAAGCCCTTTGTAAAAGTTGCCATTTGGACCCGAACGATCGGGCAGCCATAAATCCTCGAGCACGTCGTGCGCCTCGTAGAAAAGCTGGCGGTTGAAGCATTCAAAATAGCCGAGATAACGGGCATCCACGTCCCGTCCTTGGAGGGATTCAACCATTGCGGCAATGCGGGCGCTCTTTTGGCTCACGTGTCAGGGATTGTTTTCAAGCGGCTGAGCACGAGCCGGCGGCGGTCGCAGAAATGCCGCCCAACCGACGGTTCCGGTATTTCAAACGGCCCGGCTGTTTCACGGCTGCTGCGCCCGGGGACGGGCGCGCTCCAATGTCCTTTGAACACATGCCTTAGCTTAATTGACCTGATGCACAATGACAAATAACTTGAAAAACTCCGCGATCAGGCGCAGTGTTTGGATGCAGTCCAAAACCAAACGTATTATGAAGACAAAATTAGTATTGATCTTGTGCGCCATCACCATCGGCATGGGCAACATCAATGTGAGCCGCGCTGACGACAATTCCATAGCCGCCATTACCGATGTGATATTGGTTCGCCCGGGATGCTTCCTGGCCACGCTGATGGGCTCGGTGGTCTTTGTGGTGGCGCTGCCCATCGCTGCGACCTCCCGGAGCATCCGGCAGACCGCCGACACACTGGTAATCGCCCCGGCACAGGCCACTTTTACGCGACCCATCGGCGATTTCTCGACGATTGAGTGATTTTGCTCCGCTTTTGCGCCCGGTGAGTTCATAGACGTGGGATAACGTGCCCCGCAGGCTGTTTGCTGTGCGGGGCGGATTTTTGTATGGGGTCTTGAACTTGTAACCGCTGTAATGTTGAAGATTGTAGATTCTTCGCTTTCGCCTCCTGTTGTATCGTTCACCGCTACCTCGCGTTGACAACTCCCCTGCCCTGCGACATTCTGCGGTGATGTCAAAACCTGCATTAGGGCGCGGTCTGGGCGCGTTGTTAGGCGGCAATCCGTCGCTTACGCAACCGGCGCCCGGTCCGGTCATTTCTCCGGTGGCGCCGGACAACCGCGACCGCGTGCAGCGGGTGGCCTTGAACCGCATCCGCCCGTCTGCCCTACAACCGCGCAAGGAGTTTGCGCCAGCCGCCTTGCAGGAACTCGCCGATTCGATCCGCGAACAAGGCATTGTGCAGCCGCTGATCGTGCGGGAGCGCGGGGGGTTTTTTGAACTGATTGCCGGCGAGCGGCGCTGGCGGGCGGCGCAACTGCTGAATCTGCCGGAAGTGCCCGTGATTACGCGTGAAGCGGATGATCGCGCGGTGCTGGAACTGGCGCTGATCGAAAACCTGCAACGCGAAAATTTGAATGCGCTGGAAGAGGCGCTGGGTTACTCGCAGCTTGCGGAACAATTTCAACTCACCCAGGAGGAAATCGCGGTCAAGGTCGGCAAAAGCCGCGCTGCGGTGGCCAATGCCACCCGGTTGCTCAAGTTGCCGGTGTCCGTGCAGGGGTTGCTGCGCGATGGCCGTATTTCGGTCGGCCACGCCAAGGTAATTCTGGGCCTGGCGGACAGCTCGCATCAATCGCTGGCGGCCGAACGCATCGTGAAGGACGGCCTGAACGTGCGGCAGACGGAAGGATTGATCGCCAAGCTCCAGGCACGGACAAAAAGTCCTGGAAGTGCAGCCAAGCCGGTGTCCATTGTCCCGGTGGATTCAAATATCGCCCGGCTCGAAGAAAAATTGCGCGAGAAATTCGGCACGAAAGTTCATTTAAAATACGCGCAGGGCAAGGGAGCGGTAGAAATTACCTTTTTCAGCGACGATGAATTGCAGCGGATATTGGAAATACTAAACATCTCAGCGGACTGAAGCCTGACAACCATGATTCTAGAAATTGTAAAATACGGCCATCCTGTCCTCCGAAAAAAAGGGGCTCGCATCGAGGAAATAACGCCTGAAATTAAAAAACTCATCGCGGACATGTTTGAGACGATGGAAGAAAATCACGGCGTGGGCCTGGCGGCCCAGCAAGTGGGCGTGGCCAAACATCTCACGGTGATTGACGTCCGGGCGGCGACGGATCGTCCCTCCACATTGGAACTTGATGGCCAACCGGCGGACCCGGCGGAGATCATGCCCCTGGTGCTCATCAATCCTGAAGTCACGGCGGTCGGCGAGCCAGTGACCGGCGCCGAAGGCTGCCTGAGCTTTCCGGAAGTTTTCGGCGACATTACGCGACCCGGCGTGGTGGATGTAAAGGCACTGGACAGCAAAGGCAAACCCATTGCCTTTCGTTGCGGCGGTCTGCTGGCACGGGCAGTGCAACATGAAACGGATCATCTCAACGGCATCTTGTTCATAGACCGGATGGACAAGAAGACGAAGTCCGAATTGCAGGCTGAACTGGATGCGCTTCAGGCGGCGACCAAGGAAGCGTTGCAGAAGAAATAAATTGTTTCGGTTTCGGCTTTGACTCAACGCCATCCCGTCAGCACCAGTTTGCCAACCGTCCGGCCTGATTCGAGTTGCGCATGAGCCTCGCGAAGGTTTGCGGCATTGATTGGCGAGAGCGTTTCCTTCAGGGTCGTGCGCAGTTTTTTGGCATCAACCAGGGCGGCCACTTCATCCAAGATGCTCCCCTGCGCGCCCATGTCCACAGTCTGAAACATGGACCGCGTGAACATGAATTCCCACACAAACGTGGCGCTCTTGCTTTTGAGCAGCTTCAAATCCAGCGGCACAGCGTTATCAACGAGCGCTACAATTTTGCCCTGCGGCTTGATCAGCTCTGCCGCGACCGGCCAATAGGCGTCGGTACTGCTGAAATTCGCAATAAAATCAACTTCCTTAAAACCCAGCCCGGCAAGTTGCGGCGGCAGTGGCTGGCGATGATCCGCTACATGGTTCGCCCCCATTTCACGCACCCATTCACGCGTCTCGGGTCGGGATGCGGTGGCGATCACAATGAGGCCGGCGTGCCCGGCCAGTTGAACGCCAATTGACCCCATGCCGCCGGCACCGCCGATGATCAACAGCGATTGGCCGCGATTCGCTCCCTGCGGATCAATGCCCAGGCGGTCGAAAAAAGATTCCCAGGCCGTAATGGCCGTGAGCGGCAGCGCGGCCGCTTCTTCCAACGACAGCGTGCGCGGCTTGCGGCCGACAATGCGCTCGTCCACCAGTTGAAATTCTGCATTGCAGCCAGGCCTTGTCACATCGCCCGCGTAATAAACCTCGTCGCCCGCCTTGAACCGGGTCACCGCCGGCCCGACCGCTTCCACCACCCCGGCAGCGTCCCAGCCCAACACGCGCGGCGCGGTTTCCGCTTTTGGTTTCGGTGCGCGCACCTTGGTATCCACGGGATTCACGGAAATGGCTTCAATACGCACCAGCAAGTCACGCCCGCCCGGGCTGGGCTTGGGTAATTCAATATCAAACAGGGACTGCGGATCGCTAATGGGCAAATAATTTGTAAGGGCAACGGCCTTCATAGAACATGACGTTACGTATGCAATCGGCAGCTGTCCAGAATTCTCAGATTCAAATTGAACTGGACAACCAGTTTCGCCCGTCGCAATTTCAAAAACATCGAAAAGATTCGGTTACAAAACACATCTCCACAAATATTGTGAAGTTATTCATCTGCCTGCCTTTTGAAACTCCAGTGTTAATATGCAAAAGCGGTTAGATTCTTTAAAAAAACATCCCGCGCAACTTTTCATCCGGCGAGTTTCGCCGCCAGTTCTTTAACCCCGCGCAAATCCAACTTGCCGGTGCCGAGCAGCGGGAAATTCTCGACCTGATAAAAAGCGTCAGCCTTGGGCTTCCAGAGGTTCGGCAGATCAGACGCGGCAAACTTTTCGAGGCAGGCCGCCAAATTGGCCGCGGAGAGCTTGTGCAGGACGATAATGCGTTCGCCTTTCTTTTCATCGGGCACGCTGGCCACGACAAACATGGTTTCGGCGGCGCCGGCGAGTTCCTGCAATTTCTCCTCGATCTTCAAATGCGGCACCATTTCGCCGCCGATTTTGCTGAAGCGGCTCAGGCGACCGGTGATTTGCAGGAAGCCGTCTTCGTCCACCGTGGCGATGTCGCCGGTGCAGTACCATCCGTGCCGGAGGACATCCGCCGTTTTTTCCGGCAGGCCGAGATAGCCGTGCATGATATTGGGACCGCGGACGAGCAACATGCCGGGTTCGCCCACGGGGACGGATTTTCCGCTCCACGGTTCCTCCGGGGTGGTTAACCGCGCCATCATGCCGGGCAATACGCGGCCAATCTTGCCGCGCTTGCCGCCAATTTGATGAAAACCCGCGGCGCGAAAATCCATGATGTTCACGGCCACCGCAGGCGCGCACTCGGTAGTGCCGTAGCCTTCGAGCGGGCGGAGCCCAAAATATTGCTCGACCGCGTCGGCGAGGCGTTCGGACAATTTCTCCGCGCCGACGATGATGAGTTGCAGGCTGCCGAAATCTCCCGAGGGAACGCCGCGCATGTAAATCTGCAGAAAGGTTGGGGTGGCCAGCAGGATGGTGACCGCATGATCGCGCACCAAGGTGCCAATAGCCTTCGCATCGAGGGGATTGGGGTGAAACACCACGCCGGCGCCGACCTCGGCGGGCATGCACAAGGTGACCGTAAATCCGAAGGAGTGAAAAAATGGCAAGATGCCCAGCAAGCGGTCATGATGCGTGAAATTCAGGATATGGCTGAACTGCCCGAGGTTTGAGAGAATGTTGTAATGCGTGAGCATCACGCCTTTGGGCTCGCCGGTGCTGCCGCTGGAGAAGATGACCGTGGCCAGGTCATCCAGCACGACTTCCTTTTTCTGGCCGGCCACCCAGCGGAGCAGGCTGAAGGGCGCAACTTTAGCCAGCAGCCAGGCGGATATTTTTTCGATTAAACCAGGCGGTCTGAATGAGAGTTCTACCTTGGGCTTCGCGCCGGAACAAGCTGAAGCTTGAACTCCAACGGGGACAGGCGCTCCGGCGGCGATATCTTCGAGATAAATCACTTTGCCGGGCGGTGTGAGTTTGATTTTTTCCAAAAATTTGCGCGAGCTGATGACGGTCTGGATGTTGCATTGTTTGGCGCAAGCGGCGATGGTGGCCTCAGAAAGGGTATAATTCAGATTGACCGGGACTTTGCCGCAGAGCTGTGCGGCATAGTTAACCAATGCGCCGGGAACGCTCGGCGGCAGGAACAAACCGACCATTTCCTGCCCGCGCCAGACGTGCTTCAGGCGGCGGGCGAGGAAAACTGTTTTTACCAGGGCGGCACCAAAGTTGATGCGGCCGCTGGTGGCATCGGCCATGAAGAAGCGGCGGGGATGGCGGCGGGCGGAGCGGACGAAATTGCGCGGCATGGGCTCCATCCGGGCGCGGCGATACTGCCACGCGTCGGCAATCAATTCCTGGACGGCTTCGCGCACTTCGATGTGGGAGGCGTTCGGGGCCATGGGCGCGCCAAAACTCACGGTGACCGGGTGCGGCAAATGTTCTGGAAACCAGCGCACCATGTGCCCGCGCTCGAAACTGGTGGGGCTACCCAGTACGCCATCAAGCGCCACGGGAATTATCGGCGCCTCCAGGCCTTTCATGATGCGCTCAAAGCCCCGCTGGAACGGCAGCAATTGACCGATGCGCGTGATCTGGCCTTCCGCAAAAATACAGACGATTTCGCCATTGCGGATGGCGTCGCTGGCGGTCTGCAGGGCATGGATGAGTTCGCGCGGACGTTGTTCGGAAGAAACGGGAATGGCGCGGAGAATTTTTGCGAAAGGCTTGATCTTGCGGCTTTCGTAAATGTCCTTGAACATCAAAAAGCGGATGGGCCGGTCAATCGAAGCGATGAGCAACAGGGCATCTGCAAACGAAAGGTGATTGCAGACAAAGAATGCGCCGCCCTTGGGCGGGATGTTGTCGCGCCCAACGACGCGGATTTTGTAAATCGTGTTGGTGACGCACCACAGGACGAAACGCAACAGCGAATCGGGCAGCAGCCACACACAATAGACGGTCCCCGCCAGCGACAAGCCCGCGCCAGAAAGAAAAATCTGCGGCGGAGTGAGATGGGCAACGGCAGTGAGCAAATAGTAGAGCGCCGCCGCGAAGAGCATGCCAATCCATGAAAGCAAAGCAGCCGTCGCGATGACCATGCCCTTTTTGTCGGCGTCGGGCCGGTGCTGGATAATGGCGTTGACCGGCACACTGTAAAATCCGCCAAAGAAACCCAGCAGCCCGAGATTCAACGCGACCCCGGTCATGGTGGGATGAATGTACGACAGCAATACGCCGAAAACGGTCAAACCCACCATGCCCAGCGGCACGAGGCCATATTCAATTTTGTTGCCGGACAAAAACCCCGCCGCCAACCCGCCCGTGCCGAGCCCGACCAGAAGCGCCGCCTGCAGATAACTGCTGTGGGAGTCGTCCAGGTGCATGACGTCCTTGCCATAAAACAAAATCGCCTGCTGGAGCAACATCCCGAGAAACCATAAAAAGGTATTCCCGGCCACACCGAGGAACAGCACCCGGTCACCGCGAAGCAATTTGAGCTGCGACCAAAAGTCACCGAGAAAATCTGCGCGGAATGCCTTGTGTGGATTGGCAGCCGGCAGCGGCGCAACCCGAGACGCCAAAGCCAGGCCGGCCAAGGCGAGGGCCACCAGGATCAGGCCGGACCAGATTTGCCGGTGCCCAAAAGTATCTGAAAGAATACCGGCCGCCATTTGCCCGGTGATCGTTGCTCCAAACGTTCCCAGGCCAAAAATCCCGTTGCCCCACGAAAGTTTCTTCTCCGGCAACAGTTCCGGCAGCATTCCATATTTGGTGGGGCCAAAAAATGCGCTGTGGGTGCTCATCAAAAAGATCGCCGTCAACAACAGCGGGAATTGATTGAGCCAGAAACCGAGCAGCACCACGGACATGATCCCAACCTCCGCGAATTTAATCGTGATGGCCACATTACGCTTGCTGAAACGATCCGCAAAAAACCCGCCGGCCATGGAAAACAAAACAAACGGCAAAGAAAACAGCCCGGTAATGAGCGGCACCATCCAGTCGTGTTGTGCCGCCAGGCTGAAGACGAGAAAAATGACCAGAAACCTCAGCAAGTTGTCGCTGAAGGCATTTTGGAATTCCACCACAAACATGAGCCAGAAGCTCCGCATTGCAGCCAGCGGATTGCGTTCCGCGAACGAGGATTGGTCGTCAGTCACGCCGCAAAGCTAACCGAACGGGCGGCGGGGTGTGAATTGAAAAACTTTTGATGACATTGATTGGGCTAATGTGATGGGAGCGCAAAATACAACGTCTACGTGAACAACCGCCAGGCGTCTGCGGTGGGTTTCTCGTGATGGCAATTAAATGATCAAACGAGGCACCCCAACCCGGGCACACCCATAAAAAGACGCTTCAAAGAAAAAATGCAGGACCGATTTAAAGGTTTGGTAATTAGATATTTAACGTTCGCCATCACCCGAGGGGGAAATTGTTCCTGCGGTTTGGCGATTTGCCAGCGCCCAATCTATCGGTTCAGGGACTTCACTGTGCCACCCGGGTCAACTCCTTGGTGGAATCGGAAGTGAAGGCATTTGTGTTGCCGACGTACTTGAGCAGAAACTTTTGCAGGTCTTTGGTGTCCGCGGTCAAATAAACCATTTTGTCGCTGTTGGTGTCGTCCGGTTGCTGGGGCACAACGATGTGGCGCAGGGCTGCGGGGTTCGTTTCGAGAAGGCCGGCCAACCAGCCGTAGTCGAGGAAATGCAGGGACAAGTTGGTGCCAGTGTGGCTGACCTCGGAGATGAGATGGAGCGGCAACTCGAATTCATCGCGGTTGGTCGTGAGGAGATCGAGAAATTGATATTGTTTGAGCTGAAACACGTGCGCGGTGAAATAGTTGGTGCTGGAACTGTCTGCGGTTGTGAGCAGGTACGATTTTTCACCGGAAGCGGTGAACTGCCAGAGACTGTTGGTATTGCCACCCTCGATCCATGATCCCGCCACACCCGGATCGGAGACCAGGTCTTTATCCGTATAAAATGGATAAACGGAAAGGACGATACAGCCGGCAAGCATTGTCATGGCCAGCCCGGCACTCATGAATTTCAGCAGTTTCATTTTCATAGCTGGATTGAACGCCCGGGAGAGATTTATTTCAAGGGGATTCTCGCAGGGGCGCAATCAACCCTGGCGACCGTCGGCCTGACATTCGGCGG
>Ga0302320_10007254_pt1 | contig 24432 bp, 22 predicted proteins | sample Bog_T0_3_FD_202130 | JGI IMG/M metagenome (GOLD analysis project Ga0302320, IMG submission 202130) | Peat permafrost microbial communities from Stordalen Mire near Abisko, Sweden - Bog_T0_3 | ecosystem: Environmental > Terrestrial > Soil > Wetlands > Peat | place: Sweden: Abisko, Stordalen Mire...
CGGACACCAAAACGGACACCAAACGGATTAGAAATGATACGATCGGATTAAATCGTTTTTGCTTGAATTGCCAATAAAACCAGGCATATTTGAGGTGCAACGGCGGGAAAATCAGGCCGATTCCGATCCTCGCCTCCAGCCTTTTTGTTGGGATTTTGGAAGAAAAAACGTCAGATTTCCCGGCCCGGGAATTTTCCCACGTGGACTAACCTTACGGCGCTTCCACCGCCCGGAAAAACTGGATGTGGCTGTTGGTGACGCTAAAGCCATCCGCGCGGAGCAGACTGCCGCTCGGCACAACGGCGTTGGTCAGCAAACCCCACACTGAGACCGGCAACGCCAAATTCGTGGCTGCGTAAATGTTCACCCGCGACGCGCGGCTGGCGGCGACGGGACTACCATCGGCATCCACCAGGAACAGCGAGAACGCACCACTGGAAACTGCGGGCGAAAGGAAGCGAAGCTGCGGGTTGAGCGTGGCGTTCAAGCTCGTCGTCATACCGTAGAGGTTCGACACCACGACACTATAAGCGCCGGGGCTGCCGGGTTGGACGGTGAAGGTCAGTGTACTGCCGGTTGCCGAGGGAATGTTCGTCCCGTTCAGCCGCCATTGATAACCGAGCGGGGAAGTTCCCGCCGCGACGACGTTGAAACTTGCCGGGGCACCGACGGGCAGAACCTGGTCGGCCGGGGCGGAAAGGATGGTGGGCGGGATTCTGCCCGACCACAGGAGGGCATTGGCCATGAGGCGCGCGCCGTCGGTGCTGGACACCCATCCGAAACCGGTTGCATCACTGGACGGTGGGAAAAAGTTGAGGCCGGCGCACCGTCCGGGCGCGATGTCCTTCGCGCCAACCAACGGCTGGCCGTTGCTCCAGTGCCCGACCAGCGTTGCACCGGTGGCGATGCTGATCGGACTGTTTTGAAAGCTGGTGGTTCCGCCGTTGAAAGACGCGACTGCATCGAGCAGTGGATGAAGTGGCAGGTCTTCGACCAAGGTCAGATTAACACCGCTGGTTTGGCCGCTGGTGGTGAACGGTAGATAGCCGCCAGTTGCCAAACGTCCTTGGATTGAAAGTCCCTGTGAATTCCAGAAGACAAAGGTGGTCGGCACAACTCCACCGCCCTGATCAACATAGTCGGCGAGGACGTTGCCCATGCCGATGTTGTCGTTGAAGCTCTGGTCGGAGAAAACCAGCACGGATTGATACGAACGAAGCTGTGCCAACGTGGGCACCGGATTGCCGGCCGTTACGGGGATGAAGTCCACCTGCGGAATGGAACCAACTCCGGCGATTTTACCAACCACATCCGTGTTCCAACCAGCGGCGGTTTCAGCCGCCAGCACCGCCACCGCCGCGCCGCTGAAAAGATCAAAACCCCGCCAAGTGCCGCCAGCCGCGTCGGCGATGAAGACCTTGCCGTTGCAAAAACTGAAGCTGAAGGAGGAGTCGGAACTCGTGCCCGCACCCGGCAACGCAACTTGCGTAACACGGTTTCCGGTTCCGTCCCAAAGCGAAAGAATGCCATTGCCATTGTAGGTCAGCCACAGGCTGCCCAAGATTCCCAAACCGCGATACTGCGGCGAAATATTTTCTCCGGTCAAGGAGCCGAAGCCGGACAAGGTGACGCTGCCCAAATAGGTGCCATTGGTGCTCCACCGTGAAACCACTCCGCCGCTCATTGCCTGATACTCATTTCCGGCACTATTGAGCACGACGGAGGACTGCGGGTCGAGTGTTCCGCCGGTCAGCGTGGTGCCGGAGCTGGCAAAAACTCCGGGACTGGTCTGTTGATAAATCACGCCACTGTTGTAGGCGCGGGCCAGAGCCGTGCCGTCCGCCCGAATGAAAACGGAGCGAAAATCCAGTCCCGGCGCATACGTCGCCACCAACGCGCCGGACAAAGTGTAGCGGGCGAGCCGATTGCCGGTTGTGGAACCGCCCGAGCAGGACCAGTAGTTGGTTCCATCGAACGCCATGCCCATGGGATGGGCACCCAACGCGTCGGTGAAGGTTACGTTGGTGTGAACCGAGAATCCAGTGATGATCGGCGCACTGGCCGTGGCGCCGGCGCTGCAACCGAAATTGTTTAACACCGTCAATCCAAGAGTCACGTTGTTTGAAACACCGGCCACGTAGGAGATGGCCGGTTGATTCGTCGGACCGGTAATAATGCCGTTGCTGATGGTCCAGGCATAACCGGCAAAACCGGACGGGCCGCTGGCCTGATTACTCGCGGAATTCGCGAACACACTGGCCGGAGAAAGCGTGATGGTCGGGGTTGTCACAGAACTGATCGTCACCGTGGCGCTGCCGTTGTTGCTCACTAGGCAGCCCTCCGAATCCGTGCCCGAACTTACTTGATAAGCGGTCGTAGCTGCCGGGTTTACCGTGAAAAATAATGTTCCGCCGCCGACCTGTGTCCCGCCGCCGTTGTTGAGGCTCACAGTGTAGGGCGGGACGCCGCCGCTCAAAGCAACGGTGACGATGCCCGATCCGCCGGAGCAAATCGTCCCACCCCCACCGACCGTGCCGGTGATCGTCGGGCAGGTGACGACCACCGAGTTGCTGGCGCTGTTGTTGGCCTTGCTGGACTCCGAGATTGTGTTGTTCGGATCCACCGCACAGACCCCGGCAGCTCGGGGATTTCCATAGGTGCCGATGACGGCCGGCAGCGCGGTGAACTGGATGTCAAACGAGCCGCCAGCGTTGAGGGTAACCGCACTGGATGCGATCACGGTCAGATTCGCGCTGCCGTCAATGCCTGAAAGCAGCGAGCCAGAAACTCCGCTGACGTTGACGATGGTCGGCGACCCATAACTGACATTCAGATTCGGTAGGTTATCCAGAACCACGAGATTGCCGGCAGAAAATGTCGCCAGGACGGTGCCGGCATTGGCGACGTGGATGGTCCATGTCCAACTGTTGCCAAGAGCGACCGTGCCGCTGACGTTGTTGGTTTTCGTGATTGTCAGATCTGTGCATTGAATGACAACGGTTGCCGTGGCCACGCCGTTGTCTAGGACGCAGTTCGCGCTGCCGGTGTTGCAGCTGTAGTCGTTGCTGAAAGTGGCCGTGGCTTGGCCGTTGGCTTGGATCGTGGTCTGGACAGCAGACAGACTACCGAAGATTGCGCCGTTCCAGCTTACAGGCAGTCCGATGAGCACCGGAACCTGGGAAGGCGTCAGGTTCTGGTTGTTTGAGTTCTTGAGAACAGTCGCCGTCATGGTGGTGGCCTGACCGAGGTTGATGTTGCCCGGACTCGCGGTATTGCTGATGATCAACCACGGATTATATGTCAAGATGCCCTCAACCCCATCCCCCGACACCAGATCGCAACCGGTCACTCCCGGGCCGCCATTGCAACCCCACCAGTTGTTAGTCGCAGCGGTGCTGGCACCATTGCTGCCGTGGTTGTAAAGCGCGCCACCGCCGTGGCTCGCGGTGTTGCCCACCAGCCGACAGAAGCTCATGTTCACCGTGCCGGAGTCGGCATAAATGGCACCCCCCAGGCCGCCTGACCCTGAAGCCGCGTTGTTGACAAAAGTCGAACTGCCGATGTTCAGCGTGCCAACGTTCAACTGGATCGCGCCGCCATAGGTGTTGCCTGAACTGCCGACGACACTGTTGTTGGCGAAGGTGCAGCCGATGACGTTGTGAACCGAGCCGCCCGGGGTTTCAATCATGATGGCGCCGCCGCCGTCCGGCCCCGCGCCGGAATTATTGGTCAGGCTGTTGTTGACGAAGGTCGTGTTGGTCACATTCATTGAAGAAATTATGGATTGCGCCAGGACAAAGATGGCCCCGCCGAAACTCTCGCCCGAGCTGTTGTTCGTGAAGGTGCAAGCGGTGACGTTTAAATCGCCGCCAGCCATTTGAATACCGCCGCCTGGCTCCTGCGAGGTGGTGGTGGTGCAATGATTGTTTTGAATTACGCAATTACTTAGGTTCAGAACGTCCTTCGGTGTCGCAGCAATGCTTCCCGCAAGGATGCCCGCGCCACCCAGCAAGTCAGCGCCGTCGTGACCGCCCTGAATAGCGATGCCGGAAAACGTCGCGAACGTGCGGCCTACGGAATTGAAATCAATGTTGAAGACGCGGTTCGTGGGATCGGTCTGGTTGACAATGGTGCTGGCCGCGCCGGCACCGACAATGGTGTTGGTCTCGTTTCCGTTGGGGGCAATGTCAATTTCGCCCAAGGTGAGATTGTAAGTGCCCGCTGGCACATTGATGATCGACGCGCCCGCTTGAGCGTTGGCGGCTTCAACGGCCGAACGTAGCGAGACATGTCCGCCGCCGTCGTTGGGCGACGACGCCGGACTGATTGCGTGTGTGTCGCTCGTGGTGGTGACGGTGAAGGGTCCCGCCGCGCGCATCTGCCCCACCGCCAGCATGGTCAGCAGTGCGACCAACCAACTGGCTGCTTGACCGAAGCTGGATGAAATTTTTTTCATTTTTATTTTTCGGCAATCGTTTGGTTGCCATCGAATTGTTTTGCAACTCCACCCGGCTAGGCGCGCGGCGGAAAAATGCCCTGCAGCGCGATGATGAATGTCAGGACCAAATATGGCGGCATGTTATTGTGCGGCTGGCCACCGCCAGTGATGGCCACCGCTGCGGGATTCATCGCCACATTGTTCGCACCGCTTGCGGCATAAACGTTTAGCGGCGTTTTGCCCAATTTGGATTCACCCCACAAGGCACCGGCGGGAGAATTCACCCCGCCAGTCGTGGCAGCCTGCGCCGAGTGCGAATGCACGGGCAATTGACTTTGCAACAGCGTCACCGCCGGCGCGCCGCCGGTTTGCCCGACAACATAAGATGAGAGGCCGGGGCCTTGGCCCTGATGATTCGGCATAGCACCTTGCAGGTTGGGCAGGCCAAAAGTGGTTCTGCCGTCGCCGCCAAATTGAGTTCCGAGCAGCGAAAACAGCGCGGTGTTCTGGCTGATGGGCAGCAATTGTCCGTTGCACAGCGCCCAGCCGGTCGGCGCAAAGTTGCCGGCGAAGATTCGGATTTCGGAAACAAATTGGTCGGCCATAAAAATTTTTAATTTTGGGATGGAAAAATACCCTGCAGCGCGATGCAAAAATTCAGGACGAGAAACGGCGTCCGGTTCTCATGCGGCTGACCGCTGCCGACGGGCAAAATGCCGGCCGGATTCATGGTCGTGTTGGGTGTCGGATTGTAAGCCGCGTTGCCCGTCGCCCACAGGTTGCCGGTGGGCACGCCCAGATTTGCCGGCGTGGAACTGCCCACGGGCACATGCGTGTGCGCGGGCATTTCGTTGGTGGTTAATGTGTGCGAAAATTCACCGCCCGTCTGACCCAGAACGAAGCCGTTGCCGGCGTGAATCGGCACGTTCCCCTGCAAGTTTGGCAACGCAAAAGTTTGGATTCCGTTGCCGCCATAGGTCGTGCCCAGCAGCGCGAACAGCGCCTGATTCTGATTGATGGGCAGCAGTTGCCCGTTGCAAAACGCCCAGCCCTTCGGCGCGAAGTTAAATGAGAAAATTCGGATTTCCGCCAAATAAGGTGTGGCCATAAAAAATTAATTTTGCGAGGGATAAACTCCAAAAAGTGAAATAACAAAATTGATTGTAACATACGGAGCAAGATTATTGTGCGGCTGCCCGCCGCCGGCCGTGCCGATCGCCGCCGCATTGAGGTTCACCGCCGGTGCTTGGGCGCTGAACCCGCCGCCGGTCCAGCCGGACCACACATTGTTTGCCGGCGAATCGGCCGGATTGCCGGTGGCCCCGATCGCCGCCTGCGGCACATGGCTGTGCGCGGGAATCTGGGCGACGGTCAGCGTGACATTTTCTACGCCGCCATTCTGCCCTTGGACGTAACCAAGGATGCCGCCGGTGTGAACGGGCGCGCGACTGCGCAAATCCGGCAGCGCGAATGTGTTCACGCCATCGCCGCCGTAGGTCGTGCCGATCAAATTGAACAATGTTTCAAATTCCGAAATCGCCAAGAGCGAGCCGTCGCAAAGCTGCCAGCCGCTGGGCGCAAAATTACACCCCATCATCCTGATTTCTCCAACGTAAGGTTCTGACATAATTATCCAAGTGTTTTAGAATTCTTGAACGCGTCTTGGCGCTTGCGAAATTTGCACAGCGAGTTCCATGCGGCCAGCCGGCCGGTCAAATATCGCCTCGTAATGGCAATGCGTCTCGTCCAGGCAGCCGGTGGGAACGATGAAAATCGAAACATGATCAAGGCGTGAATGGGTAAACCGATACGTGTCCTGTTCCAATGGCTGCACTGCCGGGCCGCGGAACCTCAGTAAAAATTTCTCGAAGCCCGCATCCGCCGCATTCGGCGATGCGGCGGAAAACGGGCTGGCTTCGACCAGCAGCAATTTGACAATTTGCGAACCGGCCTGCACAAAGAAGGGGGTGTTCACCTGCCGGGCGAACTGCTCGAAGCCCGGCCCGGTCAGGCCGGTGGTTCGCGGAGCAGGATTCTGAGCCATGGCGGCGGCCGGGGCCAGTGACGCGGTGACGGCCACCAAGGAGCAGTCGCGGAGGAATTTGCGGCGGGTTTGCATAAGCGTCGGACTTCCAAATGAAACAATGAATCTTTTCCGGAACTTCTGATCTGCCTACGATATCTACTTTTTTATAAAACAATTCCATCAACAGGTCAAGAACTATCCGTTATTTGGCTTATAAGCGGCGTTTATGAGAATAAGCGATGCTGCCTTTTGCCGCCGAATGTCAGGGCTTGAATCCGCCCAACCGAACCCGGACAATATGACGTTCTATTTCATGAAAGCACCTGACGGATCAAAACCAAATGATGGCCGCCACCCGGTTTCCCTCCGGTCGGAACAGTCGGGGGATGAAGCCTTGCTGTTTGCTGTTTTCGCCAGCACGCGGGAAGAAGAGCTTGTGCCGACGAACTGGCCCGAGCCGGTGCGCCGATCGTTTTTGAACCAGCAGTTCAACGCCATGCGCCAGGGTTACCAGAGCATGTTTCCATCGGGTGAATTTTTGATCATAGAGCTGAACGGCAAGCCCGTCGGACGGATGGTGCTCAACCGCGACAATGCTGAAATTCGCGTGGTGGACCTTGCGCTGCTGCCAGCGCAGCGAAACATGAAAATTGGAACCTTTCTGATGCGGCAGATTTGCGCGGATGCAAAAAAACCGGTGCGCTTGAGCGTGTTGAAAAACAACCGCGCCTTGCATTGGTATGTGCGGCTCGGTTTCGTCGTCACGGGCGAACGGGGCTTTTACGAGGAGTTGGAATGGCGGCCGCTGCTAACTTGATTTCACAACCCGGCTGAATATCGCCTCATAACCCGTGCCGTTTTGATCACGACTGACGGGCACGATGAACAGCTCGAACTGGCCAAGTTGGGCGGACTCGAACGCATAAATTTTTTGCGGAAGCACCCGATCAGGAGAGCCAAGAAAAATCAGCGAGAAATTTTCAAGCGTCCGACCATTCGCGCCGCCAGCCACGCCAGCTTGCGGCGGCGTGATTTCGGACAATTTCAGTTCAACCGCATCCGACGCGTCAATCCAGACGCGGAAACTCGTCCCCACCAGTCGGGCAAAAAATTCGAAGCCCAATTGTTCCAGCGGCACCATTTTCATTACGCGCCAAGCTAGCCGAAAAACCGGGACGAATCAATCCGGCTTTCGGTAACCGGCACCCTGACAGACTTGGCTGGCTTGAAGCCCGTTTGATGTTTTCCGATGCGCAGAACTTTATCTGATTTTTGCAGGTCTGGTCGTCGTGGTTCTAAACTTGCTGTTCAGACATTTTCTATCCGGCCATTGGGCGCGCATTTTCCCGAAAAATCGGCAGGGACAATGAACAAACGGTTTTTTTATGGGGTGTTCACCCCATTGTGCGACCAACTACGCAGGAGCAATGTGATGCTGCTGGCGTGCCGGGCAGATCATACGTGATTTCTTAAATGCACCATGAGTCGGACGACACCACACAACCAAAGGAAATATTATGTTAAGCAAAGTCAAAACCCTGAAGGGTTACAGATTGGACGCACTGGACGAACAGGATGGCAAAATTGGGAAGGTCAAAGAATTCTACTTTGATGACCGGTTTTGGACCATCCGTTATCTGGTCGCTGAAACGGGAACTTGGCTTGCGAGCCGACAGGTGCTGATTTCGCCCTACGCACTGGTTGCCATCTTCAATGAAGAGAAAACAATCGACGTTACTCTGACCAAAAAACAGATTGAGAACAGCCCCTCCCTGGACACCGAAAAGCCCGTTTCCCGCCAATTCGAGGATTCGTTCTATGGGTATTATGATATTCCCATGTATTGGGTTGGCCCACACCGTTGGGGATATTATCCCTACATCGAGCGCGACCGTGGGCAATGGAAGGCATCAACTCCCGCTCAGAAATCCTGGGATCCTCATCTGCGCAGCACGCGCGCGGTAAGCGGTTATAATATCTACGCTAGCGACGGCGAGATTGGCCATGTGGAAGACTTTATCATTGATGATGAAACGTGGGAAATCCGTTATCTCATCGTGAACACAAATAATTGGTGGGGTGGGAAAAAAGTCCTGGTATCACCGCAATGGATTGATCGTGTCAGTTGGGACGAGAAAGCTGTCTTTATCAATCTTTCCCGCGAGGCCATAAAGCTGTCACCGGAATACACAGACGATTCTCTGCTGACTCGCGATTATGAAATTGGTCTGCATGGCCACTACAATCGCAAAGGATACTGGGTGGATGAACTGGTGAACAGTTAGCCTATGCCAGTTGCTTCGCCTGTTTCTGCCTCCGCTGAAATTGCTGTTCCGACTAATAATGCCACGAATGGCCTCACCAGCGATGAGGCTCGCAGTCGGTTGGATAAGTTTGGCCCAAACTCCATGCCAGACACGGCGCTGCATCCTTTGCGCCGCGCGCTGACCAAATTCTGGACCCCAATTCCCTGGATGCTGGAAGCGGCGATTCTGTTGGAACTGGTGCTTGGAAAATTCGTCGAAGCCGCGATCATTTCGGTGCTGCTGGTGTTTAACGCCGCGCTGGGATTCTTTCAGGAGGGGCGAGCCCAGGCAACGCTGGCCGCGCTGAAATCCCGGCTGGCACTGACTGCCTCGGCTCGCCGGGATGGCGTGTGGAAAAATCTCCCGGCTGCCGATCTGGTGCCGGGTGACATGGTGAAGCTCTCTCTCGGTGGCGTCGTCGCGGCGGACGTAAAGCTGACCGAGGGGAGTGTTCTCCTCGATCAATCCATGCTCACCGGCGAGTCCATCGGCACGGAAGCCGGTCCAGGCTTTCAAACCTTTGCCGGCGCGCTGGTGCAGCGTGGCGAGGCGGTCGCCGAAGTCACGGCCACGGGAATCCGCACCAAGTTTGGCCGCACGGCCGAGTTGGTTCGCACAGCTCACGTTGTAAGTTCCCAGCAAAAAGCGGTGTTGCGCGTGGTGCGCAATCTGGCGGTGTTCAACGGCATTCTCATTGTCCTTCTGGTCGCGTATGCCATGGCTCATGCGATGCCATCGAGTGAGATAATTCCATTAGTTTTAACGGCAGTTCTGGCTTCGATTCCAGTTGCGTTGCCGGCCACGTTCACGCTGGCGAGCGCGCTCGGAGCACGGGCGTTGGCGCGACAGGGTGTCTTGCCCACACGACTCTCGGCGGTGGACGAAGCGGCCTCAATTGATGTCTTATGCGCCGATAAAACCGGGACGCTCACGCGTAATCAACTTTCAGTGACGATGGTTCAACCGATGCCGGGTTTTGATGAGTCGCACGTTTTAACCATGGCAGCGCTCGCCAGTTCCGATGGTGGTCAAGACCCGGTGGACGCAGCCATTCGTTCCGCCGCCGCGCAGAAAGTTTCAGCGAACCCGCCCAAACTCTCTCATTTCAAACCGTTCGATCCCGCGACGAAAATGTCCGAGGCGACGGCGACGGATTTAAGTCTTGGGACGCTGCGCATCGTCAAAGGGGCCTTTACCGTCGTGGTCGCGATTGCGGCTCCGTCACCGACCGCGGCGGCGGCAGCAACGGAGCTGGAAGGAAAAGGTTTTCGCGTGCTGGCGGTCGCCGCAGGGCCGCCGGCGGCGATGCAACTCATGGGATTGATTGCGCTCAGTGATCCGGCCCGCGAAGACTCGGCGGAATTGGTCACACAACTAAAAACCCTCGGCGTGCGCATGGTGATGGTGACCGGCGACGCGCCCGCGACAGCGGCGATTGTTGCTCATGCGGTAGGTCTTGATGGCGCGGTGTGTCCACCCGGGCCAATCCCGGACGACGTTCGCCCGGAAAGTTTCGCCGTGTTTGCCGGCGTGCTGCCGGAAGATAAATTCAAATTGGTTAAGGCATTTCAAAAGACCGGCAACATCGTCGGCATGTGCGGTGACGGGGCCAACGATGCGCCCGCATTGCGGCAGGCGCAAATGGGCATCGCGGTTTCGACCGCAACCGATGTCGCGAAGTCGGCGGCGGGCATCGTGCTGACCACGCCGGGACTCATCGGCGTGGTCACGGCGGTGAAAGAAGGGCGGATCACCTTCCAACGCATCCTGACCTATACGTTAAATTCCTTGACCAAGAAAATCGTGCAGGTCTTGTTGTTGGGCATCGGTCTCATTATGACTGGGCACGCGATTCTGACGCCGATGCTGATGATCATCGTGATGATGGTCGGCGATCTGCTCGGCATGTCGTTGACCACCGACAATGTCCAGCCATCCCCATTGCCCAATAGCTGGCACATCGGCAAGCTGACAATTGCGGCCATTTTCATGGGTTTTTCCGAACTGGCTTTCTGTGTTGGCATTGTTGCCCTCGGCCACTTCCGTCTCGGCTTGGGCATCGCCGCATTGCAGACTCTGGCGTTCTTTACCTTGGTGTGCGGAAATCAGGCAACCACCTACGCTGTCCGCGCGCGTGGGCGAATTTGGTCATCGCCCCATCCCTGCCGCTGGCTGGTCTTCTCGTCCGTCCTTGATGTATTCATTGCCGCGACCCTGGCCGGATTTGGCTGGCTCATGTTGCCACTGCCAATTTGGGTTTTGGCCAGCGTGCTGGCCGGGGCCATAGCTTTCACCTTCGCAATGGATTTAGCAAAATGTTTGGTGTTTAGTCGCTTGAAAATAGCTTAAATGGCAAAGCACCAGATCCTCGTCCGGCGCAGGCGCAGCCATGACTAGCTAACATTCAAACGAAACATGGTTTGCAGGTTAATCATTTGTTTTGAGCGACAAAAAAAGTCCCGCGTAAATCTTGGGGTCAATCAAAATACCGGTTTTCGCTTTTGCCTCCAGCCACGACACGACCTCTGCCAGCGGAACTTCGTGAACCGTAATATCTTCATGCGCGACACCGCCACCTTTTCCAGTGCGATGCAGATCGAAAGCGCGAAAAAACGTCACCCGTTCCGACGTGATTCCGCTGCACGAGGGTCCGGTTGTTAACGCTTCAATACTTCCGGCCGCATAACCGGTTTCCTCCAATAATTCGCGTCGGGCGGCGGCGACGGAAGATTCATGCGTGTCCCCCGGTTGGTCTCCGATGATCCCGGCGGGAAGCTCGATTGTGCGTGCGTGAACTGGAATCCGGTATTGCTCCACCAGCAAAACTTTCTGTTCCGTCGTCACACCGATGATAAGCGCGGCACCGGTCCCATGAACCCGGTCAACGTATTCCCAATGATCCTCTTTGATCAGCGTCAGGAATTTGCCGGTATGCAGAATTTTTTGGCCGGCTTGATTCATTCGTTTTTCAAAAGCCATTTCAAGGCGGTTGACGCCGAATCGAAGTTCATTACGTCAAGCCCCCTATTTCTGGCAACTTGAAGCCCAAAATCCCCCGAACGAAACCAAGCCCGGCTGGCTAAATGGGCGATCTTGACCGACGAGGCTGCGTCCGAGGCGATTTGGGCGGCTAGATTAAATCGTTCTGCAAGTTCGGGTGGCTGAAATTCCGTCAATCCCGTTGAATCAATAAGCAGTTTGGCAATCTTTTCCTTGCGACAGCGGAGCACCGCGCGGCGCAGCAGTTCAGACACTTCAGCAAACGAAGCCTGTCCCACGGGACAAAACTCCGCATGTTTCTTTTTCAGCTCGAAGTGCTCCAACTTTTTCACTGGAGGTATAGGGAATTCAATTTGGCCCACTTTATCAATGCGAAAAAGCCTCAAAAGGAAATGGGTTGGGGTAAACACCCCATGGCACCCGCAAAATATCTGAATACAGTGTTCTCAATGACTGCCCATTACATCACCCATTTTGAAGATTCAAAAATTAATCCATGTCAGAGCCAACCGATTTTCGGCCAACGCATTCTCGTGGTGGAGGACGAGCATGACCTCCGCCAGAGCACCGCTGAAGCGTTAACTGACGCCGGCTATCAAGTGAATGTCGCCGAAGATGGAACCACCGCCTGGTCCGCGCTGCAACTTTTCAAATACGATCTGCTGATCACGGACCAATTCATGCCGAAGCTTTCTGGCGTCGAGCTGCTCAGGAAAATTTATGCCGCGAACATGACCTTGCCGATCATCATGGCTACCGGATTTCTGCCGACGTGGGAATTCGTCCTACACCCTTGCTTACAACCGGTGAAAATGCTGCTCAAACCCTATTCATTCCAGAAATTATTGGGCATGGTGAAAAATGTTCTGCATACGTCCGGCAGTGCCAGCGTTGAAACTCCGCTGCTTTGCAAACCCAAATCGAGCACGAATCCGCCATCAATCTATGAGCAACTCCAAGAAATCCACCAAGACCGAAACTTCTTTGAGCGTGATGAATGCCATCCAGCATCGCCGCTCGGTGCGTGACTACACCTCCCAAACCATCGGTCAAAGTGTAATTCATGCGCTCCTGGATGCCGCGGTCCTCGCTCCCACCGCCATGCGTGAAGAGCCATGGGCATTTGCCATCGTCCAGGATAAAAAGGTCTTGGATCGCTTGTCAGAAAGCGCCAAAAAACTGGCGCACACTGAAAACCAAGCTTCCGATACCGAACAGGCAAAACACACGCTGCATGTAATGGACAAACCGGATTTCCATGTTTTCTATAACGCAGGCACGCTGGTTGTTATTTATACCAAACTACAAGGGCCATTCGTCGTGGCGGATTGCCGGCTGGCGGCGGAAAACCTGCTGCTCGCTGCTTATGCGCAGGGTCTCGGCACCTGTGTCATCGGTTTTGCGGTCTCAGCACTGAACACGCCGGAATGGAAGGCGGAACTAAAAATCCCGTCTGAGATGACTGCCATCGCGCCGATGATTGTGGGTGTGCCGGCCGGTGTAACGCCGCCAGTCCCCCGCAAACCGCCGGAAATTATCTCGTGGATTTGAAAACGATGAGGAGGCAGGCGTAAAAAATCCTTACTCTGATTTCAGCTTATCTGCCTGCCTGAGACCGATCCTGTGGTATCGGTCTCACCTTTGAGCTGCGATTGGAGGATTCCGCGGCACCGCCCACCATGTGACCAACCCGGCACCGGCGCAAATTATTGCCCCGACGGCGATGGCCCACGGCACGCCCACCGCATGAGAGAGAAATCCAGACTCAAATCCACCCAATGGCATCATGCCGCCGAACACCAGCGCCCGGAGGCTTTTCCATCTGGCCAGCATTCTCGCCTTCATTGAACGGTGTGAGAGCGAGGCGAAAGCCGAATTGAATCTACAATGAAAAACACAACCGGTCGGTTGGACTTATTTGATTGCGCCAAACGCTGCGAAGCAACTGTTCTTGTGCAATAGTTCGACTTGGCTGAAGCCGACCGAACGTAAAAGGTCCAATTGAAACATCAGCGGTCGCGGTGAATCTTCCTGCAAGATGTAGTCAAAAACATGGTCGCGATACGCCTCGTCCTTGAGTTGCGTCAAATAGTCCCCATAACGCTTCCACATGAGCGCCTGCACGCGGGCGTCAGTATGCTCAATCAAATCCGAAACCCAAATTGAACCGCCCGCTCTGAGTGATTGGTGAAGCTTGGAGAACACGTTGCGCCACTCTTCGGTTTCCCGGAGATGATGCAAAACGGCGGCGGCGCAAATTATGTCGCAACGCGCTTCGCCAATTTGCAATTCTCGAACATCGCCTTGCAACGCGGTGACTCGGCCGGAGGTAACCCGACTGACCCGTTCGACGGCGCGGTCCAACATGGGCCGGCTGAGGTCGATCAAGGTCACGTCAAGGTTGGGCAACCGCTCCAACACCTTCAATGTATAGTTGCCAGCACCGCAGCCAACATCCAGTAGCGATTTCGCGCGGGGTGTGACTCGCGCGGCTGCCTCAGCGATCAGCGACAGCGACAATGGGGCGTCAATGGTGGCGGATTGCCCGGTCTCAAGGTTGGAAAACCGCTCAACGTCGCCGTCGAAGCGTTCTCGAATCTGATCTACGGTTGATTTGCTCATGGGTGAAGGTTTAACCAGCCATTCTGGCATTCATTTATTGGCGGGGAAAATAAGCGAAATCAGACATAAATGACACCGGCAAATAAACCCAAACAAGGGTGGATTTGTTGCCACTAGATGTTGCCACTGAACCATGATTTTGAAATAAACCCAATGAAATAAAAGTGGCGGAGAGAGGGGGATTCGAACCCCCGATACGGCTTTTGACCGTATACCGGTTTAGCAAACCAGCGCCTTCAGCCACTCGGCCATCTCTCCATCAACGACCAGAACCCAGCCAGCACTGCGCCAGTCTGGTACGTCTGGACGCCACATACTACGCAAGTCTCAAAGCCGATGGCAATACCATTTGTCGCGCAATTGCGGGTTGATCGGGTTTATTCCGCTTCCACCTATCCCGGAAACGGGCGGAGAACCTTCCCGGCGGGCGTTCTCACCCGCCAAAACCCTCGCGAATCGTGAATTGTAACACTCCGATTGCAGGCAATTGACGGCACATTCATTGTCAAATTTCCTTTTCTTCAGAAGAATTCCTGCTATTCTGACCCGCTCGAGTAGTTGTTTGAGTTTGACATCCGAGATTTGTAAATGGACGCCGCACATATAAGAAATTTCAGCATCATTGCCCATATTGATCACGGCAAGACGACGCTTTCCGACCGCCTGCTTCACCGCACCGGCACGATTGCCACGCGCGACATGGAGGACCAGTTGCTGGATGCCATGGATTTGGAGCGCGAGCGCGGCATCACGATCAAGGCGCACCCGGTGACGATGTCGTACACGGCGCGCAACGGGGAGACCTACGAGCTGAACCTGATTGACACGCCCGGGCACGTGGATTTTGCCTACGAGGTTTCCCGCAGTTTGAGCGCCTGCGAAGGCGCGCTGCTGGTGATTGACGCGGCGCAGGGCGTGGAGGCGCAGACGGTGGCGAATTACCATCTGGCCGCCAAACTGAACCTGCAAATCATCCCGGTCATCAACAAGATTGACCTGCCGCACGCCAATATTGCCCAGGCCAAACAGCAGCTGGAGGAGGTCCTGGCCCTCCCGGCGGAATGGGCGATTCCGTGCAGCGCCAAGGAGGGCATTGGCATTGAGGACATTCTGGAGGCGATCGTGGCGCGCGTGCCGCCGCCCACGCCGACGGGCGAGCCGAGCCTGCAGGCGCTGGCGTTTGACTCGTATTTCGACACCTACAAGGGGGTGGTGACGCATGTGCGCGTTTTCAACGGTACGATCAAACCGGGGATGATGATCAAGCTGTTGCATTCGGGCAAGAGCTACGAAGTTAAAGAGGTGGGCAGCTTCAATCCCAAGCCATACACGCGCGATAAATTGGAGGTCGGCGAGACGGGCTACATGACGGCCAACATCAAGAGCGCCAGCGAAGTGAAGATGGGCGACACCATCTCTGACGCGCGGAATCCCTCCGGGGTGCTGCCGGGGTTCAAGGAGATTCACCCGATGGTGTTCAGCGGGATTTATCCGATCAACACGGCGGATTACGAGCATCTCAAGGTGAACATCGGCAAGCTGAAGCTGAACGACTCGGCGTTTGTGTATTCGGCGGAGACTTCCGTGGCGCTGGGGTTTGGGTTCCGGTGCGGCTTCCTGGGGTTGCTGCACCTGGAGATCGTGCAGGAGCGGCTCCGGCGCGAGTATGACATGGATATCATTGCCACCTATCCGAGCGTGGTGTACAAGGTCTTTTTGACCGACGGCACCCGCAAGGACGTGGACAACCCGGCGTTCATGCCGGATGTGACCTACATCGCGAAAATCGAGGAGCCGATGGTGAAGGCGTTCGTGATTTGTCCGAATGAGAACATTGGCGACATGATGGCGCTGATTTCCGAAAAGCGCGGCAATGTGGATCACACGGAAACGCTCGACGCGAAGCGCGTGATGCTGACCTCGTTGATCCCCATGAGCGAGATCCTGATTGATTTCCACGACCGCATCAAGAGCATCACGCGCGGTTTTGGCTCCATGGATTACGAGCCGGCCGATTACATGGAAAGCGACATGGTGAAGCTGGACATGCTGGTGAACAGCGAGCCGATGGATGCGTTTTCGTGCATTGTCCACCGCACCAAGGCGGAGGGGCGGGGGCGCACGCTGGCGGAAAAGCTGAAGGAAGTGATTCCCCGCCAGCAATTCCAGGTCAAGATCCAGGCGGCCATTGGCGGCAAGATTGTGGCCTCGGAAGTGATCAGCGCGTTCCGCAAGGACGTGACGGCCAAGTGCTATGGCGGCGACGTTTCGCGCAAACGCAAGCTGCTCGAAAAGCAGAAAGAGGGCAAGAAGCGCATGAAATCCATCGGCAACGTGAACATTCCGCAGGAGGCGTTCATCGAGGTGCTGAAGGCGTAAGCCGGGTTGCGGGGGAGGGCCAGATTTCTCCGCACGTTCAACCCGCACAAGTGACTCGCCCCACCGCCGCAAGGCGCGGCATTTCGATTTCGGGACGGCGGTCAAAACGTCTTTGCCAATTCCGTCAGAAGTTCGCGCGGCGTGATAATCTGAATTCCAAACGGTGTTTGCAGCGCCAGCAGATCCTCATCACGCGTCACTATGATTTTGGCCCCGGCAGCCAGGGCGCAGGCCAGGTAGGGATCGTCTTTTGCATCCCGGCTGCGCTGTTTGCCGAGCGGCGCGGGTTCAACCCGTTTCACCCGGTCATAATACCAAGCCAGCAGCGTGTTCGTCGGGTGTTTGAATTTGCCTCCCCTTGCCACCGTCAGCGCCCGGATTTCTTCCAGAATTTCCGCAGTGGCAAAAACCGTGATCCGTCTCTTGGCCATCGCCAACAGGCAATGGTGGGCTTCACCGCGCCAACCGACGCCGGCAAAAACGACGTTGGCATCAAGCACGACGCGCACTTTTTCTCCTCTCCACCCGGAGGCGGTGCTGGGTTTTTACGATCTCGCGCATTTCAGCGTCGGCAGGATCGCCCAACGGCGCGCCCTCCATGGCCTTTTCCAGAAAGGACGCGTCCTGCTTGATTTGTTCCTGCCGCCGGTTGCGGATCAGGTCGCGCATATATTCGCTCATGGAGCCAAAGGCGTGCGCCTCCGCATCCGACCGGGCGAAATCCGCCAGTTCCGGGTTCAATGAAATGTTGATGGTCTCGGCTTTCATGTCCTCAAAATAAATCGTTGGCAGGGTCTGTCAAGGCTTGCCATTGATAGGGGTTATCGGCGGATTTCACGAGTTGGCACGGATTTCCAATCCTGCGACATCTTTCTTTGACCGCCAGCGAGGCAGTCATGTTGTCCGCAAAAAAATCACACCCGAAGGCGAACGCGGTTGTGTCATCTCCGCGCCCCGAAGGCCAGATGATTACGCAAGAAATACAATGCCGGGGACAATTTGCACAGTCTGGTTGCAGGCGCGGCGCGCACGGAGTGACGCGCCCTACCACGTTGGGTTTGCGACATGTTTTTTCGATTTTATCGCCAACTTCGGAGTTCGGATTGCGGGTTGAAACGCGCCGGGTCGGAGACCGGCGCTCCAACTTTTGCTCCGATTGACTCAGCCGGCGGGTTCCACGGGTGCCGCCGTCTTGTGGTGGCGGAGGTTCACGATCCAGAAGACGAACAGGATGGCAAACGCGCTCCCGGTGGCCAGCGGCATGATTTGGAGCAGGGCGGCGGGGGTCCTGCCCAACGCGAGCAGCACCGCCCAATAGCCCAGGCCCAGCCCGCCGTAAAGCAGGGAGATTTTGGTCCACCGGCTGGCCAGCGACCAGGTGCCAATGGCCTGCAACAGGCCGACAAAGACCATGCTGATGGTGAGCCGGCCAATCATTGCCATCGCTTCCGGCGTGGAGCGATGGAATAATTTCAGGCAGAAGCCGCGCAACACATAAAGACAGAGGCCGCCACAGACCAAGCCGAATGCATAAAGGCCCAGTAATTTCAACTGGTCCCACAACTCATCCCCATGGTGGTGCTGGCGGCTGGAGCGGTGGATGAACAACACGGTCAGGAGCGGTCCCACGGCGGTCACCAGGCCCACGGCGAGCTTTTCCGCGGCGGAATAGGCGTCCCGGTTGGCTTCGGAAAAATATTTTTGCGACACCAACGTGTCCCCGGTGTTGAAGATGTTCGCCCCGATGGTATAGGCCGAGGCGACAATGATGAACTGCACGAATTCGGGGGTCCACGGCGAAATGGAGGTTTGCGTGCGCTTGGGAAAGTCATGGCGCCAGAAAAGCAGGATCAGGTTGGGCAGCACCATCACGACGGAGGCGAGCACCCCCCATTCGGCCATCGGCCAGAGGTAGGCGGTGGGCCAGCCAAAGGCGAGCCGCGCGATGGCGGCCAGCAGGCCGATGAGGGCCAGTCGCTTGAACCAGCCCAGCCCCTGGCAGAGCGCGGTGATGTAGGAACTCCACAAATTGCCCAGCACACACGCCAGCACGATGAGGGTGAGCGCCATGCGCGGCAGATGGAAAAAATCCCCCAGGGGCTTCACCAGGATGATGGCGATGACCGACCCGGCGATGGTGATGTGCAGGAGAAATTTGCGGCAACCCGCCAGCAATCCATGCAGCCGGGCGTCGTCGCCGCTGAAATGAAACCGGGCGACGTAATGGGTGACGGCCTGCGTGGCGATGGCCAGCGGCATGCCCAAATAACCGATCAGGTTCACCGTGCTGTTCATGAGCCCGAATTCGCCCGGGGTGTTGACGAACAGCCGGCTCAGGACAATCTGAAATAGGTTGTGGATGATCGTCGCCAGAAAGCCGATCGCCGCGAAGATGACGCCGCTTTCCAGCAGTTTCAGGGTGCGGGAGCCACTTTTCATACGAGCGGACGCAAAGCCTCCTCGTTGGCACGCACCCAGTCCACCACGTCCGCCACGATCTGTTCCACCTTGCGTTTCGGCCGCCAATGGGTGCGGGCGAATAACTTGGAGCTGTCCGCCAGGAAAATGCGCAGGTCCGCCTGGCGGTTTTCCGTTTCGGCGGTGATGGGGACTTCGCGGCCGATGACCTTTTGACAGATGCCGGTCAATTCCAGCAAGGACGCAGAAATTTCCCGTCCGCCGCCGACGTTGCCCAGCCAGCCTTCCCAAGTGTCGAAGTGCGCAATTTGGTCGGTGACCAGGTCGCAAAGGTCGGCCACATGGAGCATGTCGCGCACCTGTTTGCCGGTGCCGCCGTAGCCGATGTATTTGAGCGGCTTGCCGAAATAATGGCGGAACACCCAGAGCGCGACCACGCCCTGGTCCACTTTGCCCATCTGCCACGGGCCGGCGAGGACGCTGCAACGGTTGGTCACCGCGCGCAGGCCGAAGCCCGCCCGGTATTCCTCAATCAGGCTTTCACTGGCAAACTTGGTCCAGCCGTACAAGGAGCGTGCGGCGTGCATGGGGCATTGTTCGCTGACGCCCCGGGGGGAAATCGCCGCGCCGGGAACCTCGTTCCAGGCAAAGCGCGTGGGTTCCTCCGTCCACGGATGCTGTTCCAACACGGAAATCGGATACACCCGGCTGGTGGAGAGGAAGATGGTTTTGCTTTGCCATTGACGGGCCTGCTCCAGACAGCGGTAGGTGCCCATCAAATTGGTTTCCATCAGATAATCCGGCGAACCGCCGTACCCCGCCAGCACCGAGGGTTCGGCCGAGCATTCGATGACAAACTCAAAGGGGCCGGCGGGAAATTCGCCGGTATTACGGATGTCACCCTTGACAAAATCGATGCCGGCGGCTTGCAGCCGCGGCAGATTGAGCTCGGACCCCCGCCGGTACAGGTTATCCATGCATGCCACGCGGGTGGCTGGAAACCGGGCTTTGAGGTGCAGCGCCAAACTGCTGCCCACGAACCCCGCGCCGCCGGTGATCAAGATACTTGCGACGCTCATGTCATCCAATGCAGGCGGCGTGAATTTCCGTCAAAATCTCGGTCAAACCGTAGCGGAATTTCCAGCCGGGGTAATGGCCTTGAAACTTGCGGACATCGCTGACCCACCAGATATGGTCGCCGATGCGGTTGTCTTCCACGTAGGTCCATTTCAATTTCTGGCCGCTGATGCGCTCGCACTCGTCAATGGCTTCCAGCATGGAGCAATTCGAGTGGCGGCTGCCACCCAGGTTATAGACTTCGCCGGCGCGGGGCTTTTGGTAAAATTGCCAGAAGGCCTCCACCAGATCGTGGCTGTGGATGTTGTCGCGCACCTGCTTGCCTTTGTACCCGAACACGCGGTAGGGCGTGCCGGTGACGGTGCAGCGCATGAGGTAGGCGAGAAAGCCGTGCAATTCCGTGCCGGCATGCGAGGGTCCGGTCAGGCAGCCGCCCCGGAAGCAGGCGGTCTTCATGCCAAAATAGTTGCCGTATTCCTGCACCAGGACGTCGGCTGCCACCTTGCTGGCGCCAAAGAGCGAGTGCTTGGTCTGGTCAATGCTCATCGTCTCGGAAATGCCGGGCTCGTATTCATGGCCGGGGTTGATTTCCCAGCGTTTTTCCAATTCCACCAGGGGCAGCCGGTTGGGCGTGTCGCCATAGACCTTGTTGGTGGAGGTGAAGATGAACACCGCTTCCGGGCAGAATTCGCGTGTGGCTTGCAGGAGGTTCAGCGTGCCGATGGCGTTGACGCTGAAATCCGCATGGGGATCGCGGGCGGCCCAATCATGGGACGGCTGGGCGGCGGTGTGGATGATGAGCGCGATGTCGTGCCCCAGTTGTTTGAACAAATTTTCCACAGCCGCGCGGTCCCGGATGTCGAAATCGTGATGCTCGTAATTGGGAAAGGCCTTGATCAGTTTCTGGCGGTTGCCCAGCGTGGAGGCTTCCTTGCCGAAAAACCACTGCCGCAGGTCATTGTCAATGCCCACGATTTTGAAGCCCTCGCGGGCAAAACGTTTGACGCTTTCCGAGCCAATCAGCCCGGCCGCCCCGGTCACAATTACGGTTTTCATAAGAAGGTCATAGGTTCAACAAGCGGGAGGTTGCACGCAAGCGGATTTTTGCCGCAACATCAAGGAATTTGGCAGCCCCGACGCCGCTGGTGGGGATATGGGGAGAGTGAACGACCAAGCCCCCACCGTTTGAAAGTCGTGAAGCGGCTTGCGTGTCCCGGCAGGGGAAGATAATTTCGGGCCATGAACAACCCGAACGGGAGATCCTGGTTGCAATGGCTCCAGTTTTTTGCCGCCATGGCTGCGTTCGCCCTCAGTTTGACCATGGCGCGCCATGCTTGGGATGTGACTTCGCCGGGTTACGGATTGCTCGTGATGTCTGCCGTTTTCGGTTTTGGGGCTTTCGGTCGCAAGTTGTTCCTGCTAAAGATGCCGTTTGGTTGGCGGGCCTTGCATGCCTGGGAGAGGCGCGGTGTGGTTTATCGCCGCACGGGAGTTGTGCGGTTTGGGGTGATGCTTCGCCGGACCCCGTTGCGTTACCTGCAGCCGCTCGTCTATTTGCACCGCCGGCCCGGCGAAATGGCAGCGGTGCTGGCACAAGTCGAAGGGGCCGAAGCGGTGCATTTCTGGGCGGCACTGGTACTGATGCCCTACGTGCTGTTAGCCGCCATTCATTCTCGGTGGGGTGTTGTCCTGGGGTTGCTGGTGCTTCAGTTGGTTGCAAATTTGTATCCGCTTTGTCACCTGCGCTGGGTGCGTCATCGGCTGGCCATGGTTTTTAGCAAAAAGAGCCAAGCCGGGCAAAACGGTTAACCTGGATATTTCATAGCCCATTTGGAAAGAGACGTGAATCACCACATGAAAAGAGGGGCGCTACTAACGCGTTTGAATGCGTGGTTGAAAAGACACGGCACGCAGGTTTGGAAACCTGCGATACGGCAGGCTGGGAAGCCTGCGCTACAAGTGCGTGGTTTTGGCCGACTTCACTATGAAATATCCGGGTTAAACCCGTTCAATTTTTAGCCGCTGCCCGGAACAGTGTCGGATCCAGCCAGAGCGCCCAATTGCCACCGTTGCCATCTTGGGCCTTTTCCACCACCAGCTCCAACGTGTTCACACCAGTGACATTCAAATCGTAATGGGCTTGGCTGGCCCCGCGGATGGCGGAGGACCGGAACACTTCCTTGCCGTCGGCTTTGATAACGAAAACCACCCCGTAGGCACTCAATTGAAACGCCGTGTGCAGTCCGGCGTCGCCGCGCAACCGCGTCCATTTTCCGCCAAGCTGATACACGTAGCGCGACGGCGAATGTGCAAACAGCCCGGTGGCATGGATTGTGCCCGCATCCAGCAGGGGCGAGAAAACCTCGTCGCTCAGGGGAATCCGGTTGGCGGATGGCTGGAGCCAGCCCACCCCGGCCTGCTCCGGATGGCAATCGCCCAACGGTTGCTCGGTGATATCAGTGGGCAGGTCGGCCGGCGCAGGCCTGGGTTTCTGGTCCAGAGTCGCCGCCAGTTTTTGGGCGACAGTCTGCTCTAGTTTCGTGGCGTGGCTTTGCTGGATTTGAAGCAGGTCTTGCTGTACGGCGGGCGCATTGTTGCGAAGGAGGTCGCGCACCAAGGGCTCCAGGGCTTTCATCCGGCCGGATTGCTGCAGTGGGTCCAGCAACGGCCCATCGGATTGCCGCTTGAGATAAAGCGTGTGTCCGGGAAAATCCAGCGTGACCAGATGCCGGGCTAGAAAGCCCAGCCCGATGCCATCCGACTCCACAGCCTTTTCCTGCAACGAAACAAACGGGTAGGTCTCCCCATCAAATTGTCCATCGGGCCAGCGCGCTTCGCCGCTTGCGGGAACCGCTTGGTTCGTCCATTGCCGATAATAATTGGTCATCAGCCAGCCGTCACCCGGCAGATAGCCGCTGTCAATCAGTGAATGCGGCCCCTGCATTCCCAGCAAGTTCTGGCTTAACGCTGGACGGTGGTCGCGGTCATTGAGCGGCACGATGGGGTAGGCTTTGCCCCACGTTTGTTTGTCTGCCCGCTGGCTGTCCAAGAAACGCATTTTGCCGGCGGCAAAATCCAGTTGGATGCAATAATGCTCCAGCACATCAATGCCCAGAATTCCCGCGACCGGATGTCCGGCCTCGGAATCATGGAAATCAACGGTGGAAATACTTGAACCAGTCATTTGCAACAGTGCCCCGCCCAAATAGAGTTTGGGCGCAGCGAAGAGTTTGTGGGGGGTGACGACGTTCCAGCGTTTAATGTTTATCGTGCCGACAGGATTCCCCAATTTCGATTCCAATGCCTCGGCCAACTCAGTGCTGCCGCCACCCGTATCCACCATCATCCAGACGGTTTCGCCGTTCTCGCTCCCGAGTTGGACCGGCACTATCAGCCAGCCATCGCGCCCGGCCTCCGGGTTGATGGCGATTTCCGCCGGGAGTTGGGGGGAATCCGCTTTTGCGGTCGAGCCAGCGCACCATGACAGCAGGCTCAAAAACAGGGCGATCAATTTAGGATGGAGTAGGCGGTTCGTGGGTTTCATTGGGAAATTTCCTGCTGGTATTGGGGGTTTGCCGTTGAGTTCATTTCTTTGGCCCGCGCACCACGAGGATGGGGATGGCCGTCCGGTGGCGCACTTCGGTGATGGTGCTGCCGTGAAACAAATCCCCAAACCAGCGGTGCCCATGCCCGGCCATGGCAATCAAATCGCAGCGGCTCGCCTCGGCGGCTTTGACGATTTCCACCGGGGGATCCCCGAGCGCCAATTCGGTGGTCACCGTGAGGCCTTGCGCCTGCAGTTCGGCCGCGACCGTGTCCAAATAGAGCCGGTCGGTCTTCATCTCCTCGGATTCGGCCAGCTCCAGCTTGTTGAAATTGCGCGCCACCCAGCCATCCGCCACATGCAGCAGCCGCACGGTGGCTCCCGTCAGTTTCACCAACGGACGCAAATGATCAAGAATCGCGCGGTCGGTCGCGCTGTTCTCCAGCGGTATGAGAATATGCTGATACATGGTGCCTGCAATTTTCCTGCCGGTCGGCCTACGGTGTGGGCACCGGCAATCCCAGATGCCCGTAAAACGCCTTCAATGCCGTCGCGGGCAGGAAGGTGTCAAACAGCAGCTTTACGTTCAGGATGATGATGATGGCGGTCGTCGTCCAGCCGA
>Ga0302320_10007255_pt1 | contig 24432 bp, 19 predicted proteins | sample Bog_T0_3_FD_202130 | JGI IMG/M metagenome (GOLD analysis project Ga0302320, IMG submission 202130) | Peat permafrost microbial communities from Stordalen Mire near Abisko, Sweden - Bog_T0_3 | ecosystem: Environmental > Terrestrial > Soil > Wetlands > Peat | place: Sweden: Abisko, Stordalen Mire...
CCAGGAGGGCGGAGTCGCTCATCGACGCTAGCCTCTACAACAACCGGTACTACCTTTACTTCGGGATAGTACCGGCCGCGCTTCTCCTCCTCCCCTACCACCTGCTGACCGGAAGCGACCTCTCGGGAAACACCGCGGTGCTTCTCTTGGTCGTCGCGGGACTCATGGTCTACTGGAGGGTTTTCGAGGACGCCCGCCGGCGTTATTTCCCGGGCATCCCAACGGTGCAATATGCGGCGAGCGTGGTCCTCCTGGCCATGGGCTCCGGCGCGCCGATGCTCCTCACATACTGCGGCGTCTATGAGCTGGCCATCAGCGCGGGCTACCTTTGCCATGCCCTCACCTGGCTCTTTCTGTTCCGCGCGCTCCATTCCGAGGGCAAGGAGGCGCACTGGCTGGCCCTGGCCAGCACGGCGGCCGGGCTCGCGGTAGGATGCCGCCCCAACTACCTGTTCGTCCTTCCCGTCGTGGCGATCGTCGCTGCGCTGCTCGTGCGGCGCGGCGGACCGATCCGGCGCATGTCGACGTGGGCCGTGCTTCCCGCCGCGGTGGTCGGCCTCGGGCTCGCGGCGTACAACTATGCGCGCTTCGGGTCCGCGCTTGAGTTCGGGCTCAGCTACCAGCTCGACGAGATGATCCTCTCGAAGTTCCCGATGTTCCGCCCATCGTTTTTCTGGAGCAACCTGAAGTGGTACTTCCTGAGGCCGCCGGCGTTTGGGTCCTATTTCCCCTACGTTTTCCACATGAACGCGGAGGACCGGCCCGAGGGCTACTACGGCTACGAGAGCATACACGGCCAGCTGCCCGTCACGCTTCTCGCCCTCGTGACACTGGCCTGGCTCTTTCGGCGAACGCGCGGGAGGCCACTTGAACCCGGCATCAAGGCCCTCATCGCCCTCCTGGGCCTTTCATTCGCAATCCTCTTCCTGGCCGTCGCCTTCTACGGCAACCGGGCGGAGCGCTATACGGTCGATTTCCAATCCTCCCTCATCCTCCTGATCGTGATCTCGGCGGGTGCGGCCGCCTCGCTGGGAGCCGCGGGGCTTCGCCTGCGGACCTGTCGCCTGGCCTTCGTCGTCATGGCCCTCGGCGCAGCCCTCTCAAACGTGCTGGCGAGCCTGCAGCTCAACGGCCGCTTCGAGGAGCTGCACCCCTCCACCTGGAAGACCCTCTCGTACTGGGGCGACCTTCCGTCCGCGGTCCTCGCTCGCACCGGCATCACTCACTTTGGGCCCGTGCGCTTCAGGATCGTGATTCCCGCCCCCCAGGGCGCCGTCAGCGTGGCGCCGCTCCTCGCCACGGGGCTTCCGGGACAGACGGATGTCCTGTACCTGACTCAGCTGCAGGGAAACGTGATCCAGCTCAAGGTCACCCATGCCGGCCTCGGCGAGGTGAAATCGGCCCTTGTCGCAGCGGAGCCGGGGACGGAACATGAGCTCGAGGTGGACTTCGGCTCCCTCTATCCGCCCAGGGATTTCCCGCTGTCCCGTGGATCGGCCGAGGACCGGGAGATCCTGAAGACCACGGCCGTCGTTCGTCTCGACGACAAGGTGGTCATCGAACGCAGAGTCCGGTTCTTCGACTCGCCGCCGGGATGGGTGTGCTTCGGCGGGAATCCCGGAGGCACCGATGCACCCTTCAGGGGAAAGATCATCGAGAAGAAGCTCTTGCCCGCGCGCACTGTCGCGGAACTTGGGGAGCGCTACGCCGAGCCGGGGGTCTGCCGCCTGGCGATAACGTTCCCCTTCGAGTATCCAGGCGCCGAGGAACCCGTTCTTGGATCCGGCACTCCCGGCCACGGCAACCTGCTTCTGCTGCATACGGTCGAGGGCCATTCCGTGCAGTTCGACCTGGACCAGTGGGGAGTGGAATTGGTTCATTCCCCGCCGATCCCCGTCGCGGGGGACGGAACTCACAAGCTGGAGATCTTCATCGGCGGCGAGGTGGCGCGCAGCCGACTTCCCGCCGCGTGGAACCTCGATCCCTCCGAAGTCTTGGCCGCGGAGCCTTATCTGCGGATCTGGCTCGACGGCCAGCCGGTGTGGACCACCCCGGTCACGCTCAACCGCGACACCTACCAGTGCATATCGATCGGAAGCAACCCGGAGCGCTTCTCCTCAGGCGCCGCCTACTACCTGGGCCAGATTGAGCCTGAGAACCTCTCCGAGGATGAGATCAGGAGCCTCATAGAATCCAATATACAGGTAGGAGCTGGCGTGCCCGGTCTCTACAGCTACAAGGTCGAGTTCCCCGCGGACGGCAACGGCCCCGGCTTGCCTCTGTTCGGCGCGGGCGTCGCCGGTGACGGGAATCTCCTCTTCGCGAGATCGACCCGTGCGGGGACTTATCGCCTCGGCCTGGATGACTGGGGACTGGCAGCCACCTACGGAAATGAATTCCCTGTCCAAGCCGGGTTGCATGACCTGCAGTTCGTGATTGGTCCCCTGATCTCGGCGCACGGGCCTCCCCCGGCCTGGGTCTCCGGTGCCGACGCACAAGCGCTCAAGGGATGGATCCTCGTCTATATCGACCATAAGCTCCGCGGAAGTTTCCAGGTGGAGCATCATCTCGACCAGTTCTCGACGGTGACCCTGGGCGCCAATCCGCAGGGGTTCAGCACCGCGGCACCCAAATTCCTCGGGCCGCAATTTGTGCCCGTTCCGATGTCGGTCGAGGAGGCCCGGGAGCTTGTCCGCACGGCCGTGTCCTCCCTCCGCCATCCGTAAACCGGGAACGACGCTTAGATTTAATTGTTGAGAGAGATTCTCAATAATATAGGTTGCCCCAATGCCCGTCACCGAATCCCTGAATCTCGAGGAGCGCATCAAGGGCGCCCGCCGCTGGATCGAGATTGGCAACGACAGGAGGGGTCGCGCCGGTGCAACACTTCAGGAATCGCTCGATGCCTACGACAAGGCGATCGAGCTTGTTTCCTCCTTTTGCGAGTCGGAGACCTCACCCGTGCGGGACGACCTCGCCTCGGCATGGATCAACCGGGGCATTGCACTCATGCACGATGGGGGTAGCCCGTCGCTCCGGCAGTCCGTGGAATGCTTTGACAGGGCGATCGGGCTCAGGACCACCCTGCTCGGCCTGGGTGACCCGTGGTTCCGGTACAACCTGATCGGGGTCTGGATCAACCGCGGCGACGCGCTCGCCCGGTTCGGCGACGAGGCGTCGCGCGCCGCGGCCCTGGCCAGCTACGAGGAGGCGATCAGGCTGGGGTCCGGCATGGAATCAGATCGGCGGCCCAAGGTCGCCTGGCGCATGGCCCTCGCGCACCTCAACCGGGGCGCCACGCTTCTCCAGCTGGGCGGGGCCGAGACATTGGCCGAGGCCGGCCGCTCGTTTGACTCCTCCATCGCGGCGCTCGGCGCCTCGGAGGACTCACAAAGGCTGATCGCCGCCTACGCATGGGAGGGAAAGGCCGAGGTTATGGGTCGCCAGGGTTCCGAGGCGGAGGCGCGCACCTGCGCCCGCCGGGCCATGGCCCTTGTCTCTGGGCTGGAACCGGGGGGCCTCGACGCAACAATCGTCGGCCTGAAGGCACGCATCGCCCTGTGTGCGAGCTCGTGGCGGGCCTTGTCCAAGGCGGGAGGATCCACGATGGACAGGAACGAGTCCGCCGAGGCCCTCGATGCGGCCGACGAGGGTCTTCGCATCGCCTTCGGCTGGCCCGCGACGCGCCAGATGGAATCCCTGATCGTGGAACTCTTCAGGTTCGGGTCCCTGGGCTACGCCTCGCTCCAGCCGCAGTTCCTCGGCGAGTTCATAGGCGACTTCGTCAAGCCATCGGCGAGCGCCGAGCTGGGCTCAGCGCTGCGCCCCATCGCGATACAGGCGGTCCGAAATGCCATCGGGAAATTGGCGGGTGACGGTCTCATGAAGGCGGGCCTGGACGAGCCGGAGATTGCGATGTTTGCGCAACTTCGCAGCACGCTGGAATCCCTCGAGCGGCGCTGAACGGCGCCCCGGGGCGCGGGTCAGCCAAGCCGAAATCGCGCTGAAGATCCGCCCAATCCGGCCGATATTCCTACAGATCACTATGGCCCGAATTCTGGTAATTGATGACGAGGAGCCCATTCGCACGGTCCTGCGCAGGACGCTGACAAGCCTTGGCCATGCCGTCACGGAGGCGGCCGACGGCAAGGAGGGCTTGCGGAAGTTCGCGGAGCACGGGGCCGACCTTGTGATCACGGACCTCGTCATGCCCGAGACCGAGGGGTTCGAGGTCCTGATGACACTCAGGGGCGAGCACCCCGAGGTAAAGGTCATCGCGATCTCTGGCGGCGGCCGCCAAGGCGTGGGCGACAACTTGAAGATGGCAAAATACCTGGGCGCCTCGCGGGTGATCCAGAAGCCCATGTCGATTGCCCAGCTGACAGAGGCGCTCGACGAGTTGCTTCCTGCATCCGGCACCATCGAGGCCTCCGCAGGCTAATCACGTGTTTGGGTTCAGGCGGGCGATGGGATAAAGATGGCCGCGCCCGCGCGAACCCGAGTCTTGGGTTAAGTCGCTGGGGATTGTGCCGATTCACGGGGTTACCCCATGAGTACCCTCGGTTTGGAACGGCGTATTCTTATCTTGGTCATGCTTCCGATTCTGGGAGGCCTGATTCCCGGCATCTTTATCGTGGCCAAGGCCAACCGCGACCTGCAGGAGATGCGCCGCCTGAAGGATCTGGAACAGGTGGTCTGGAAGCTGGGCGACCTCGACTCGCGGATCGACCTGGAATCCAGCAACTGGTACTTCTTCAAGCCCACCTTCACCGCCACCGACGCCGAGCGGAAGTCCGAGCGCGTGAAGCAGGACAAGTGGCGCGTGGATTCAGACTCGGCCATCTCGGACTACAAGATCCTGAGGTCGGCGCTTGATGTGCAGAGGCTTTCCGCCCCGCTCAGGGCGGCCCTGGATGCCGTGGACCGGGACATTTCAAACCTTCCGGAGCTCCGCAGGATCGTGGACACGCAGACGGGCGAGGAGTCCGGCGACCCCCTGATGGCGTCCTACAGGGGCTTCCGGAAAAACATCCAGGCTGTGCTCCCCCTCCTGGTGGACGAGACGTCGAGTGACGTCGTGGTCCGCAAGCTGGCCGCGCTGCCCAAGCTCATGCTCGTTCGCAAGACCGCCATGGAGACGGGTGGCCTCATCTTTTTCTACCACCAGCTGCGGGCCGCGAAGTCGGACCGGCACTTCACTCCCACGGAGGCGCTCTCCCTCGTCCAGGGCGCCGAGATGGCCGACATCTACTGGGGCGACGTCATCGCCTTCAGCCAGGGCTCGGTGCGCGACCACCTCACCGCCGTCCACAACTCGCCTGAATGGAAGACCGTCGTCCGCCTCATGGTGGGGCACGGCAACGCGGCACTCAACAACACGGCGCCGCCCATTGAAAACGAGGAAGGCTGGGCGCCGAGCTGGATCTTCCTGACGGACAGGATGAACACCGAGATCAACCTCCTGCGGGAGGATTTCACGAGGACATGCTCGGAGATGACCGACGCCGCCCGGGAGCGGCGGCTATGGGCAAGCGTGAGCCTGGTCGCGGGGACCGCCCTCATCCTCTGGCTGACTCTACAGTTGGGCCACAGCCTGACGCGCCCCATTTCCGCGACGACCCGGGAGCTGCTGCGGGCTGCGGACAGCTCGGCGAGCGAGGCCGCCTCGGTGCGCCGCTCGGCTGCGATCGTCTCCGACGGCTCGTCCAGCCAGGCGACCGCCATCGAGGAGACGAGCACCACGCTCGAGGAGATCGCCGGCATCACCCGCAGCAACGCCGAGAACGCGAAGAGCGCCCAGCAGTCCGCCAATGCCATGCGTGCGGCGGCTGAGCAGGGCGCCGGCCAGATGAAGCTCCTGATCGAGGCCATGGAGGCCATCCGCGCCTCGAGCACCGACGTCACCCGCATCATAAAGACGATCGACGAGATAGCCTTCCAGACGAACATCCTGGCGCTCAACGCCGCAATCGAGGCCGCGCGCGCGGGGGAGGCTGGCGCCGGCTTCGCGGTCGTCGCCGAGGAGGTGCGCACGCTGGCGCAGCGCAGCGCCCAGGCGGCCCAGGAGACCACGGCCAAGATTACCGCGTCGTCCTTCACGACGAAGGCCGGGACCGACGTCACGAAGCTCGTGGGAGAGTCACTCGACCTCATCCTTGCCAGGGCCTGCGACATGGACCGCCTGGTCGACGCCATCGCCCGGGCCTCAGTCGAGCAGACGACAGGGATCCAGCAGGTGACCCACGCCGTCCACCAGATTGACACGTCCACGCAGAACAACGCGTCGGCAGCGGAAAAGACATCCGGCGCGGCGCTTAAGCTCGAGGGACGCGCCGAGTCCTTCAGGCGGGCGGTGCAGGCTCTCGAGGCCATCGTCACGGGCGCGAGCCCGGACGAGCCCGGCGGTCCCGGGCGGCCGCGCATCGACGAGCCCCTCCCCACGCACCAGGCCGCCGTGCTGCGCAGGCGCAGTGTTCCAAGGGAAGTCGTCGCAGGCACGGCGCCCTAGGGAATTTTGTTTGCCTCATCGGAGTGCCTGGACCGCGATAGCGGCGATGGACAAGGCACCCCTCCTTCTTCTCTGCGTCGCGGTGGCCGCGATGGGCCTGGCCTCGCCGGCGCTCAGGTCAGAGCCCGCGGCAATGGACAACCCGCAGCTGGTGCCCGCGAACGACCCCCATTTCAACTACGAGGGGCGCCTCGATGCCTCCGACCCGAAGGGCCCGGTCATCGTCTGGGAGGCGAGCACCATCTCCGTCGACTTCACCGGCGAAGGCGTCTGCATCCTTTTCGGCGGCTGCAACGGGACCGTGTTCTTCAATGCCACTGTGGACGCAACGACAACGATCCTCGAGCTGAAGGATGGGGAGCGGAACGTTGCGGACTGCCTTCCCGCCAATGGCCCCGGTCTTCACCACCTGACGCTATTCAAGAGGAGCGAGGCTGCGGCGGGTTCCGCAAGGTTCGACGGCATCAGGATCGCCTCCGGCGCCCATGTGGAGAAGCCCGCGCAGCCCAGGCGCCTGCGGTTCGAGATCTACGGGGATTCCATAACGGCCGGCGCCTGCGACGAGGACGGCCCGACGGACCAGTGGGACTCAAGGCGCACTCACAACTCGGCCTTCAGCTGGGCGGCCCTCACTTCGGCAGCCTTCTCGGCGGACTACCGCAATATCTCGGTGAGCGGCATCGGGCTCGCGGCGGGCTACGATGACGTCCTCGAGGGACAAGTCTGGAACCGCATTTATCCGACAGCCCAGTCTCCCAAGGCGGACCTGACGGCCTGGGTGCCGGACGCTGTGTTTGTCCTCCTGGGGGACAACGACGACTCCTGGCCCCGCGACAAGAAGCACCCTTTTCCGTCCGACTTCACCGAGAAGTACACCTCCTTCATCCACAACCTCAGGAGCGCCTATCCCAAGGCTCCGATCATCCTCCTGAACGGCGGCATGTGGGCCGGCGTCAACAGCGACTGGCTCGGGCCGAAATGGAATGCGACGGTGAAGGTCCTGGAGGCGGCCGATCTGGGGATACATGACTTCACGTTCAAGCACTGGACGATGAACCACCCGCGAGTATCGGACCACAGGGCGCTGGCGAACGAGCTCGACGCTTGGCTGGCTGCCCAGCACTTCATGGCCTCGCTGAATACGGGCCGACCCTAGAACTTAACGTAGAGCCAGTTCACCTGCATCTGCTGGAAGTCGACGATGAGCGGCGTGCCGACGTGCGTCTTGGGGGCGTCCTCCCAGGACTCGAGCGGGTCGCTGTGTTCGTCGCGGATATAGGCCTTGCGCTCCTCCCTAAGGATCATGTCGCCCTCCTTCTTGTCGCCTCCGACGGTCATCGCGAGCGCGGTGTCCACCAGGTCGCCAATGTTGGCGAGGCGCTCGTCCTCGAGGTACGCCTCGTAGGCCTGGGCTGAGTTTGAACCGTAGATGTTGCCGATCCTGAGGCCGGGGTGGGCACGGAAGGAATAGTCGACCAAACCCTCGGTCGTGTAGACGTCGCGAATGCGGAAGTCGGGGATGCGGTCGGCGCGGACTTCGTACTTGGACATCACGTTGGAGTTAGCCTGGGCCAGCGCCTTCTGCGGCTCCTCGAAGCGGCTCAAGTCCTTGGACCCGATCGGCTCGCCGGGGGTGCCGGCCATGCTCTCGAGGTTCGGGACCGCGGGCGGGGCGACGGGGAACTGCCCGGCCGCTATCATCGAGGGAGCCGGTGCCGGCGTCTCCGTGAGGGTGGTCGTCGTGGCGGTCGAGATCGTCGCGTTCGGCGATGTGTCCTGGGCGGAGACCGCCAGGGCCCCAAAAGCCAGGGCAAGTATCGTTGTTGCTGATAGTGCCGACTTCATACCGCAACCGAACCGGGCAAAGGCCCACGGTTCCTGAATATCTCCAACCTTGGCGTTAAAAAATGCTGAAATCCCCGCTCAGGCCTTCTGGGCCGGCCCGTGGACCGAGGGAAGCGCCGCGGGGATCAGGTCGTAATGGCAGGACACCGCGTGGGAAGGGGTCCCGGGTGCCGAGGTTTCCCGCAGGAAGGGAACCTCCCGCTTGCAGAGCTCGGTTGCGAAGGCGCACCGGGGATGGAAGGGACAGCCAGGCGGAGGGTTGATCGGCGAGGGAAGGTCGCCCGTCCCTGGGAAATGCAGGCGGGTCGGGCTCGGCTCCGGCTCCGGGATGGCGGCGATGAGCGTCCTCGTGTACGGATGCCTCGGCCTCGCATAGAGGTCGTCCGCCTCCGTGATCTCCACAATGCGCCCAAGGTACATGACGGCGATCCGGTCCGACACATGCTTCACGACCGCGAGGTTGTGGGTGATGAAGAGGTACGAGAGGTTAAACTCGCGCTGCAGGTCGATCAGCAGGTTCAGCACCTGGCTCTGGATCGAGACGTCGAGCGCCGAGACCGGCTCGTCGCAGATGATGAGCCGCGGCTGGAGCGCGAGCGCCCTGGCGATGCCGATCCTCTGGCGCTGGCCGCCGGAGAACTCGAAGGGGTAGCGCTCTACGGCCTGCCGGGGGAGCCCGACACGCTCGACCAGCTTGGCCACGGAGGCCCGCCGCTCCTCGGCGTTGCCGATCCCGTGTATTATGAAGGGTTCCTCGAGGATCTGGCCGACGGTGTGTCGGGCATTCAGGGATTCCGCCGGGTCCTGGAAGATCATCTGCAGGTGCCGACGGATTGGCTTGAGTTCCCCCCTGCCAAGCTTCGCCAGGTTGGCCCCCTCGAACCGTATCAGCCCCTCGGTGGGGGTCAGGAGGCGCACGATGGACTTGCCGAGGGTCGACTTGCCGCAGCCGGACTCACCCACGAGCCCCAGGGTCTCGCCGGGCATCAGCTTGAAGCTGACGCCGTCGACGGCCTTGCAGGTCGCGACCGAGTGCAGCAGGACGCCGCCCTTCACGGGGAAGTGGGTCTTCAGGCCCTCGACTTCAAGGATTGGGGTCTGGTCGCTCATGCCGTCGGCTTGGCGTAGGGTTCAAAGGGCGGAAGCTCTTTCCAGCGGATGCAGCTGACGGCGTGGGTCTCCGTCATGGTCTCAAGCGGGGGCCTGGCGACGCCGCAGCGGGCCTCCGCGTAGGGACAGCGATTCTGGTAGCGGCACCCCGGTGGCATCTCGTTCAACATCGGGACGGCGCCCTCGATCGTGGGAAGCCGGCTCTTGCGAAGCGTGGTGAGCCTAGGGACCGAGGCGAGGAGTCCCCTTGTGTAGGGATGCGTCGGCTTGCGGAAGATGTCCTCCACGGTCCCCTGCTCCGCCACCTGGCCGGCATACATGACGACCACGTCGTCGCAGACCTGGGCGATGACGCCTAGGTCGTGCGTTATGAGGACGATCGCCATGCCGAGTTCCCGCTGGAGCGACAGCATGAGGTCCAGGATCTGCGCCTGGATCGTGACGTCCAGGGCCGTGGTCGGCTCGTCGGCGATGAGGAGCGACGGGTTGCACGAGAGCGCCATCGCGATCACGACCCTCTGGCGCATCCCGCCTGAGAGCTGGTGGGGGTATTCCCCGACGCGGACCTCGGGCGAGGGTATGCCGACCTTCCCCAGGAGAATGATCGACTCGGCGAGCGCCTGCTTCTTCGTGATCGTCTTGTGAAGGAGCAGGACCTCCGACAGCTGCTTTCCGATCGTCTGCACGGGGTTCAGCGCGCTCAGAGGCTCCTGGAACACCATGCCGATCCGCCCGCCCCTGATCCGGTGGAGCTCGCCCTCGGTGGCGCGGACGAGGTCCGTGCCCTCGAACCGGATCGATCCGTCGAGAATCTTCCCGTGCGGCTGCGGGAGCAGGCGCATGATCGAGAATGCCGTCACGCTCTTGCCGCAGCCGGACTCGCCCACGATCCCGAGCGTGCGCCCCTTGCGGACATCGAAGCTCACCCCGTCCACCGCGCGCAGGACCTTGCCGCCGGATTCAAATCCGACCGCAAGGTTCGATACGCTGAGGAGGGGTGAGTCGCTCACGGCTGCTTGAACTTGTCGTAGATGAGGATCTGGCGGGGCAGTGTCTTGCCCTCGTCCAAGAGGGCCAGGTCGGCCTTCTTCTCGTCCTCGTCGATCCACATGCCCCAGTGCTGGAAGGTGTCCCTGGCCTGCATGGCGCAGAAGTCCTTCGGCCACTTGACCCACGGCCTGTAGGCGGACCTGAAGAATGGCAGCTTCCAGCCGTTCACCCACACCGCGTCGTCGAAGAACCTCTGCTCGGCCTTTGCAGCGAGGACTTTCACCTCGTCCATGGTCTCGGTCTTGTCGTAGGCCTTGATGATCTGGTCCAGGTCGTAGTCGGCGAGCGAGTAGAGGTTGTTCGTGCTGGTCTTGAGCTTCCTCGCCGGGTTCGGCGAATGGTCGGGAAGGTAGGGCACGTCGTAGGCGTTGTCCCCGGAATCAGTCTCCCAGAAGCGCGGGTACATGTCCGCGGGACGGTTGAAGCAGCCGAATGAGATGTCGTGCTTCTTCTCGAGCTCCTTCTGGAATCCCGTGGTCTCGTCGAGCGCCTCGATGTTGAACTCAAGGCCGGCCTTCAGGGCCTCCTGCTTGAGGATGATGAGGATGTCCAGGTACCGCTTGTACGTCGTCGTGATGGTGAAGGAGAGCCTCTCGCCCTTGGCGTTCGCAAGGACGCCATCGGACCCCTGCTGGGTGAATCCCGCCTTTGCGAAGTATGCCCTGGCCTTTGCCGGGTCGAACGGCCTCGGGCGAACGTTGGGGTTCACGTCCCAGCCGTAGCCGTCGTCATCGGTCTGCTGGAGGACGGCGTCGCCCCTGAAATACTGCTGGCAGACGAGGGCGAAGTTGGTCGCGAACTCGACGCCGAGGCGAACGTCCAGGTTGTCGAGCGGAGGCTTGGCCGTGTTGATCCAAAGACCCCAGTCGGGCGGGGGCAGCTGGTTGTAGAACGTGGTCTTTACCGTGAACCCCGAGGCGATGGTCGGCTGGCTGTCCGGGAACTTGGTGTACCAGACCTGGCTTGAGAGCGAGTTCGAGGGAAAGACGTCGAGGTCACCATGGAAGAAAGCCTCTATCGTCTTGTCGGGGTCGCGGATGACGGAGAGCCGGATCTTGTCGGGGTTAAACCGGCCCTTAGCCCAGGGCTTGTTCTCGGCCCACCAGTCCTTGACGTGCGACAGGGTGATGGACGTCGTGCGCCTGATGTCCTCCTCCTTGATCGTGTACGCGCCGGTGGTGGGCATGATCCGCCAGTCGTATTTCTGAGCCCAGTCCGGCCCGAAGTCCTTGAAGAAGTGCTTCGGGTACAGCGGCATCGCCGCGTCGGGATCGCCGATGCGCGCGACGATGTCCGGCCTGACCTCGGTCAGGGTGACGGAGAAGGTATGGGCGTCATAGATCGTGAAGGCCGCGAAAGTCTTGTGGTAATAGTCGTTGAGCCACGGGTCATTCAGGAGCGGCGACCGAAACAGGTACCAGTTGAACAAGACGTCATCGGACGTGAAGGGTATGCCGTCCGACCACTTGGCGTCCGGATCGAGCTTGAAATACACGGTCTTGCTCGGGCGGTCGACGGCCCATGCGACAGCCAGCTCGGGCTCGATCTTGCCCGGAGCGTTGGGGTTGAAGCGGACGAGCGCCGGCAAGGTGTAGTCGGCGAGGAACTCGCGGAAGCTCGCGTTGGAGTTGGGACCTATCGAGCGCAGCGTGCCCGGGAAGTCGGGTATCGGTATTGTCAGAGTGCCGCCCTTCTTGGCGGCTGGGTCGGCAAAGCTGGGAAGGCCCGCGCCGTCCTCCCAGTTCAGGCCCTTGGTGTCGGCCACAAAATCCGCCGCCGTCTTAAATTTGTAGAAGGAGGACTCCTCCTTGAATGTGCGCTGCATGTCCGCATCCAAACCGGGGAAGGCATTGGCGGGCTTGGCGGACGTGTCCGCCGGTGCCGCGGCCTGCGCGGTGTCGACCGAGGACTTCCCGCACCCTCCGAGCAAGATCGCAGCCCCTGCGATCGAGGCCAGTACAAGGTTTCGTTTGTCTTTCATTCTGATTCTGGAGCCGGGGTTCATCTGTAGATGGTGAACTTCTTCGGGTCGAAGGCCTCACGGATGGCCTCCCCGACGAACGTTATGAGGATGAGGACGATGCTGAGCGCCGAGAACGCGGAGGCCACGATCCAGGGGGCATCCAGGTTGCTTGTTCCCTGCCGGAGGAGCTCGCCCCAGCTGGGCATGGGCGGCGGCAGGCCGAAGCCCAGGTAATCGAGCGCCGTCAGGCTGCCGATGGCGGCCGAGCACGTGAACGGAAGGAAAGTCACCAGGATCGAGAGGATGTTCGGCAGGATGTGGTGGAAGAGGACGCGGAACGGGCCCGCTCCCAGGACCTGGGCTGCCGCGACGTAGTCGCGGGACTTCTCACGGTACGTCGCGCTTCGCATGTAGTAGGTCATTCCCGTCCATGCGAACATGACGACCACGAAGAGGAGGAGACCGAGGCCGAAGGACGTCCCCTGCGGCAGGGCAGCCCGGAAGATGATCACGACAAGGAGGAACGGGATCAGCGACCAGATCTCGATGAAGCGCTGCATCCCCAGGTCGAACCAGCCGCCGAAGTAGCCCATCGCGCAGCCGATCGTGACGCCGATCAGGTAGACGAGGCACACGAAGCCGACCGAGAATATGAGGGAGTTGCGCAGTCCGTAGAGAAGCCGCGCGAGGATGTCCCGGTTGATCTGGTCGGTGCCCAGGTAGTGGCGCGCCGAGGCATCCGGCGGCCTCGGGTTGAAGGCCTCGCCGGGGTAGCAGTTCTCATTCGGCCCGTAGGGAACCGGGGGCATGATGATCCAGTTGCCCTTGCCCTCCTTGGCGAACGACACCTTGAGCGCCCTGTAATCCGTCTCGTAGGCATAGTCGCGGCCGAAGTCGGTGCCGGGATGGATCGAGCCGTAGGTGGGGATGAAGAGATGCCCGTTGTACTTCACGAGCAGCGGCCGGTTGCCCACGAAGATCTCGGCAAGGAGCGCGACCACCGAGAGGACCGCCAGTATGAGGAACGACCCGTAGCCGCGCTTGAGCGATCGGAACCTTCGCAGCTGCGAGCGGGCCTGTGGGGAAAGCCTCATCTATTTGAAACGGATCCTGGGATCCACCACGGCCACGGCGGCGTCGGTCACGAGGTTGCAGACGAGAAGCAGGAGCGCGTCCACCATCAGGACGCCCATGACGACCATCGGGTCGCGGTCCACGACGGCGTGGTAGAACAGGAGTCCCATGCCGTTCAGGTCAAAGATGGTCTCGATCAAGATCGAGCCGGTCACGATCACGGCCACCTGCTGGCCAAAGTCGGTGACGAGCGGGATCAGCGAGTTGCGGAAGGCGTGCACGAAGACCGCCCGCTTGAACGAGGCGCCCTTGGCCACCGCGGTGCGCACATAGTCGGACGCCAGGTTGTCGAGGAGCTGGTTCTTCGTGAGGAGCGTCGTGAAGGCAAATCCACCAAGGGTGTAGCAGGTCAGCGGGAGGACGGCGTGGCGGATGAAGTCCAAGGCCTTCTGCTTCATCGTGAAGTCGGACCAGTCCTCGCTCGTAAAGCCCCCCATCGGGAACCAGCCGAGATGCGCCGAGAGATAGACGACCAGGAGAGCCCCGACCGCATACCCCGGAACGGCGTAGCCGATGAAAATCAGGACGGAGCTTATCGAGTCGATCAGGGTCCTGTGCTTCATCGCCTTCAGGATCCCGAGCGGGATGCTGATGCAATAGGTGATGATCAGGCTCAGGACGCCGTAGGTGAGCGTCACCGGCACGGCGCCCGCGATCACCTGCGTGACCGGCTCGCCGTAGCTGAAGGAGTTGCCGAGGTCCCCGTGCAGCAGCTTGTTAAGCCAGATGCCATAGGCCACAAGCGGGGGCTTGTCGTAGCCGAAGTAGGCCTTCAGCTGCAGGAGCTGGTCATCGGAAAGGGCCCCGCCTCCCCGGGTGCCCCCGTGGCCCGTTTCCGAGGTCTGGGCGCGCATGATCGCCTGCTCCACAGGACCACCCGGGGCAAATCGGGTCACAAGGAAGACAAGGAGGGTGACGCCAAACAGTGTGGGAATCACCAATAACAGACGCCTTAGGAAATACGCGCGCATCAAAAAGTACCGCCGGAACAGTACCCAGCTCCCTAAGTTCCACGAGAGGAAAAATCGGTCATGCGGGGGCGACGCCCGGAGTTTTACCCGATTTGGCGCCGAGGAACACGTGGCAGTCGCGCCAGCGCAGGATCGGCGCCTCGAACAAGTGATAGATCAAGGCGCTCAGGATGAGGCAGGCCCCGACATATGCGGCCACGCCGACCACGGTCCCGTGCGCGAACTGCTCGTGCGAAAGGACGGTGCTGCTCAGCATCAGGTTCACGAGATAGAGGGAGTACGACCAGCGCGCCACCGCTCTGACGGAGCGGTTGAGCGGCGACGCGCCGAGGTCCGCGCATGCCGAGGCCCAAGGCAGCAGGAGGACGCAGCCCAAGCTCGTCACGAGCGGCAGGAAGGTCCGGGCCGCCGCTGAATAATCGGGATCGCCCCAACTCATGTAGGCCAGTGACCCAAGCAAAACGACGACGCCCACGCCAAGGCATGGCAGCCTTAACTTTGACCATGTGCCGGGGTAAGCGCGGCTTATACCGACAGCCGCAAGGCCCGCCGCGATCGAATCGGGGCGGTAGATCACGACTTTGGTGATGCCTTTCCGCCAGTCCTCAGGGGTCAGAACAAGGCCCCTGAGCAAGACCGGGAGCGCCACCATCGCCAAGGTCAGCACCCAGTAGAGACGGCCGAAGCGCAGGCCAAGGAACCTCAGCCCAAAATAGAGACAAAGAGGGAATAGGACATAGAACCACTCCTCGACCGAAAGGGACCACGACTCCGGGAAGAACCAGGCCTGCGTCGCCGCGAAGTTCTGCAGAAAAAGAACGTAGCGTGGCACAAGGGGCCACGGGCTCGGGTATCCCCTCGCCTGCTGGAACACGTACCAGAAGCCGACGTTGACGCCGACAAAGAGGAAGTAGTTCGGGAGCGTCCGCAGGGCCCGACGAAGCCAGAAGCGCGCCGCCATCGTGAATTCCCCCATCGCGCTTCCCTGGTCGATCAGGATTCCCCCGATCAGATACCCGCTGAGGGCGAAGAAAAGCGTGACGCCGATGTCCCCGGTCTTGGTCCACACCTTGGGGCTGCCGTAGCAGAGGTAAAAGAAAAGCCCGGCATGCTGGACGACGACCAGCGCGATGGCCACCGCCCTCAAAAGATCGAGACCATAGACGTGCTTGCGCATCGGTGGGCCCAAAATCGGCCCGTGGGCCGATTAAGTACAGGCCTAACGGCCCCCCGGGCGAAAGCCCCTTACTTGACGGCCTCGCGCAGGCTGCGCAGGTCAGTCTTCAGGTTCACAAAGAAGCCCGCCATCTCGTGCTCCATGACCGGGACGTTGATCTCGCGGCCGGTGACCTCGGTGATGACGCGCCACGCGGGCAGGTTCTCGAGCTCGCCGTCGAACGCGTCGAGGCGAGAGCCGCTGAAGCCCAGCCCGCGCGCCTTGCACATGAAGTTCGCGATGCTGACGATCGCCACCTCGAGCTTGTGGGTCTCGGCGGCAACTGGGTCGCCGTGGTGGGAAATGACCTGGACCACGACCTCGGAGAGCCGGTTGCCCCGGGCGAAGACGACCCCGGCCTCGCGGTGGTTCACCCCGAGCCTCGCGTGCTCGAGCTCCTCGAGGCGGCCCTCGCCGTTCCATGAGGCCACGATCACGTCCCGGTAGGCGTCAGAAGCGATCGTCGAGAGCACGATCTTGCCCAGGTCGTGCAGGAGGCCCGCCATGTAGATCTGAGAGGACGGCTGCGGGCTGATCAAACGGTCGAGCTCCTCTGAGACGGCCGCGGTCGCAAGGGCGTGGATCCAGAGGTGGCGCCAGTCGATGCCGTCGACCATGCGCTGGGCCCCGCGGAGGGTGAAGACGGCCTGTGCCGCGCGGCGCACCTTCGAGATCCCGAGCATCTGCACGGCGGTCTGCAGGTCCTCAATGCGCTGCTCGGGGGATATCGCGACGGAGTTGGCCATGGCGAGAAGCCTGACGCAGAGGGCGGAGTCCTTCTCCAGGGCCTCCACGATCTCCTCCACGTCGACGCCCTCGCGGCCCATGATCTGCATGACGCCCTGGACGAGCGACTGGAGGGCCGGGATCTGCTTGAGCTTTCCCAGCGCGGCGAGGGCCGCCTCCCTGACGCGCGGCTCCGCGCTGAAGGGCGTGCGGGTAAAGTCCGAGCCGGGCTCCATGCCCACGGTCTCGAGGAAGGATTCCTCAACCTCGTCCTCATCCAGGACGACAACGGTTTCCTCGACCGGGTCGGCATGCGGGACCACGGCCGCGACGGCAGCGACCGGGACGGGCTCGGGGATCGGGACGGCCTCGATCCTCGGGGCGGGCTCCGGGACGCGGGCATGGGTAACTCCGGCGCGGCTGAACCAGCGCGCCCACCAGCCGCCTATATACGACATGATGGCGTCAGACATATAAAGTCACCTTTGTATCGTCACCCCTCGCCGAGCCTTGAGGCGTCTTTGGCCGCCCGTTCGTCCCCCTCGGGCGGCCAGAACCCGCCGCCGGGGGGTTCTTCAGGCGCCTTATGGAGGGAAGCAATCCGCCGAAGCGGCTGCCTATGGCGCTGCTGAGCCCATGACTTACGAAACAAGGCGTGGCAGGGACCACGACAGGGCGGACGCGGCGGCGCCCGGAAGGCCCTGCAAGCTTTGACAGCAAATTTATAGACCCGTAGTCATAAGGAGACCCCATGAAACCCAGCAAAAATGCGGTTCTGATCCTGGTGAGCTGCACCTTCCTGCTCATCGCGTGTTTCATCCTCCTGGCAGTCGAGAGCAAGGGCGCGATCGTCGAGAGCCGCTTCGGCTTCGTGTTTGTCGCCATCATCACGCTCCTCGTCTTCCTCACCGCCCTTTTCCTTTGGATCGGCGGCCCCAAAGACCCGCCGGACATCGACATCAAGGCGCGCAAGGTAAACTAACCCCCTCTTTTCCCATGGCACTCGAAAATCCCCGCGTCAGCTCACTGGTCAAAGTCATCGTCGTCGTGGCGGCGTTCGCCGTCGTCGTCATCCTGGGCCTCTCCTCCTTCTCCGCGAAGACCATCTCCGGAAACCAGGTCGGCGTTAAGGAGACATGGACCGGCGGCGTCGATCCTGACCCGCTTCCCCCCAAGACCTACTTCTACAACCGCTGGACGACGCAGATCTATGCCTACGAGACCTCGGGCCAGGTCTATGCGATGAACGACAAGGACGAGCCGTTCGCCGAGGGGCGGCGGGTCGACCCGCTGATCGTCAACTCCAGGGACAACCAGCAGGTGGTCTTCCACATCCTCGTGACGTGGAGGATCGACCCCGGCCATGTGATCGCGCTGCACAAGAACTACAGGGACAACATCGACGAGCGACTCCTGCGGCCGGCGATCGTCAAGGCCGTGAGCGTCCGCGCGACGCTCCAGGACGCGATCGACCTCTACTCGGGCGAGAAACTCAACCAGCTCCGGACCGACGTTGAGCACGACCTGAAGGACCCGAGCGGCAACCTGGTCACGAACGGCATCGTCGTGGACTCGTTCGTCATCGAGAAGCCGACGTTCATGAACAAGGAGTACGTGGACAACATCGAGAAGCGCCAGGTGCAGATCATCATCCAGAGCCGCGCCCACGAGGAGCAGCTTGCGAACGAGGCCCTCGCCCTTGCAGCCAAGTCGGCCGCCCAGAAGTCGCTCAACGAGCAGGTCGTGCAGGCCGACGCCGCGAAGCAGGTTGCAATCCTCCAGCAGGAGGCGACGGCGCAGCAGTCGATCATCCAGACGAGCGCCAACGCGAAGAACGCCGTCACGCAGCAGGAGGCCGAGTCCAAGAAGATCGTCCTCGCCGCCCAGGCCGAGGCTGGCAGGCAGGTCGCCATCTCCGAGGCCAACAAGCAGGCCGAGCTCAACCGCGCCATCGCGATCGAGGCCGTCGGCAAGGCCCAGGCCGCGGCCAATTCGCTCCTCCTTACCTCCTACTCCGTGCCGGGCGCCGACCTCTACACGCGCATCCAGGTGGCCCAGAGCTTCGCCCAGGCGATCAACAACGTGCGCTTCTACCCCCCGAACGCGACGTTCAACACGGTCGCGGGCGACTTCGACAAGGGCCTGTCGCTCCTGGTCGGTCAGCCGGTCAAGTCGACCCCCTGAGCACGCGGCGGCCCGCGCGCAGGGAGGGATGACCCCATGAGCGCGAAGGCGTGGTCCGGCAAGCAAGTCCGGGAGAGCTTCAACGACATCCCGTCCGTACTCTATTACACGAAGGCCGCACATTTCCTCGGGCTTTGGGCCTCGGAGAAACTCCTGATCGACCGGTTCTTCCCCGACAAGGATATGGACCTCCTTGAGGCCGGCTGCGGCGCGGGGCGCGTGACGATGGGCCTCTGGCGCCTGGGCTACACGAGCATCACGGCGTTCGACTTCGCGGACGAGCTCCTCGACCAGGCGCGCAGCCTCGCGACGGAAAAAGGCGCCACCGGCATCGCCTTCACGGTCGCGGACGCGACAAAGGTGGACCGCCGCTCGCTCCCGCGGGTGCCAGCCGGCGGCTTCGCCGGCGCTCTCTTCATGTTCAACGGCCTCATGCAGATCCCCGGCCGGCGCAACCGGCGCCTGGCGCTCGCGAGCCTTCATGCGCTGTGCAGGCCGGGCGCCCCCCTCATGTTCACCTCGCACGACCGCGACCGCTCGGGCGCCGACGAGGGCTACTGGAAGGCGGAGCGCAGGAGGTGGGACGCCGGCGAGCAGGACCCGAGGCTCTCGGACTTCGGCGACCGCCGTTTCAGGGACGAGAGCGGCGAGGTCTTCATCACCATCCCGAGCCGGGACGAGGTGATCGGGGACATGGAGTCCTCGGGATGGATCCCCCACTTCGACGCGATGCGAAGTGAACTCTCAACCGAGTCGCCCCAGGTCGTCAGCTTCTCCGACAACTGCCGCTTCTGGGTGGCCCTGCGCGGCCCCTAGCGGGGGCCCTGCGCGACCAGCGCGTTCAGCTGGGCCGTCACCGCGTCATAGTCGGCCTTGGTGGTGTCGAACTGCTGCTGCGTCAGGCCGCCCGGCTCGAAGTTGGACTGCTTGTACCACCTCGTGATGAGGTCCAGGTCGCCCTGCTGGCGCGACTCGAGGCCGGCCTTGGTTGCGACGAAGTTGAGCCGGGCGTTCATATCCTCCTCGTACGAGCGCTGCGGTTCCGGCTTGGGTGCCGGGGCCGGCGCCGGGGCAACGGCCGTCTCTGCAGACGCGACCGCCTGGGCCGCCGCCACCGAAGGAGACGGCATGTAGAAGCCCTGGAACTCCGGCGGAAGCCGGTCGTAGTTCACCTCGAAGATGCCCTGGTCGCACATGAAGACGATCGAGTTGACCCGCGCGGACTTGACCTTCGCGTGCGTCAGCATGGGCCCGCGGATCACCTCGATCGCGTCCAGCTTCGGAGCCGGCTGGGCCACGGCCTTCTCCTCCGGGATCGGCGTGGACACCAGGTCCTTCTGGCGGTGGACCATGGACGGCAGTTCGTCCGGATTCTGGCTGTAGAATGTGTACAGCCAGTAGCCGACGATGCAGACCGCGATGAGTGTCACTGTAGATTTCATGAGTCGGCCTTGTCCGGCCGGACGCATGAGGGGAACAGCCGGGGGCGCCGGCGGCAAGTTTGCCCTGACAGGGAATTACGTATTTGGACTACACTCCCCTGCCCTCGGCATGGCCGTGGAGGATGTAGTGGATGCGCCCCGAGGGGCAGAGGCCGGCCCTCACGGCATTGCCGACGTCGGGGTAGCGCTCGAGGTAGCTCTCCTCGGGAAACGGGAAGTCGGCCCCGAAGGCCGTCGGGCGCACCTTCACCGGCGGCAGCATGCGCCGCATCCAGAACGCCTCGTTCTCGGGCACCAGGTCCGCGCCGTCCTCCCGGCAGTCGGATTCCCCGAAATAATGACAGACGAGGGAGCCGCGGGTGCGGCCCTCGTCAACGATCGGGCTGCCGCCGTGCACCAGGTCCGCGTGCCAGATGAAGACGTCGCCCTTCCTCGCGAGGAACCGCCGCTCCCTGAGTCCCCTCAGGCGCAGCTGGACGTCGATGTAGTCGAACCAGTCGACGATCTCCCCGCGCGTCGCGTGGTGGGTACCGTCGTTGAAGGTGTAGAGCGGGATCCTGTGGCTGCCCGGGTAGTAGGAGAGCGGCCCCGAGTCCGGGTGGACGTCCTCGAACGCGATCCAGACGGCGAGGAGGCGGTGGGGCGTCTTCGGCGTCATGTAGAGGGAGTCGATGTGCTTCGGCTGCGAGCTGCCCTTCTCGAAGTTGAGGCTGTTGCAGAGGACGGTGCGCTCGCCCATCAGGTCGCCGAGCATTGCGGTCAGCCCGGGCTCGAGCGCAAGGTCCCTGATCTCGTCGCACATGAGGTACAGGTCGTTGAACTTGAAGTGGCGGGTCTCCGGCTCCTCGGCCTGCGCCCAGAAGGACCGCTCACCGGTCCTGAGGCTGTCGACGACGACCTCCCGGGGACGCTCCGCCAGGAGGCGCCTTACCGCCGCCGCCGCGCGGTCGATCTGCGCCGCCGGGAAATATCCCTCAAGGGTCATGTAGCCGTCCCGCTCGAACTGCGACGGGACCGAACCCGTCGCGACATCGCTGAATTGATTCATGGTGAGGTTCACGTACGTAAAGACACCGACACGCGCGCCAGCCTCTATCCGCGGCTCCAAGATTGTTTGTATGCGGGCCCGGTTTCGGTACATCTGGACCCGCCCCGTACCGATTGTAAGCATGGCTCATCCAGCCCACTAACAACCCCTGATGCAGAGCGCATATCCCATCCGAAAGGCTTGGCTCATTCCCGCGGCCATCGTGTCCGCTGGCTTGGCGTGCCTGCCCTGGTTCATGAGGTTCGGCCCGGTGAACGGCGTGAAGGGCGGGATTGCGGCGGCGGCGCTGGTGGCGCTCGTGCCCGCTTACCTCTTCCTGAAGGCGGCGTTCGACGAGGACCTGGAGCATAGGATCCGCCAGGCTGCTGGCCTGATCGGGACAAGCCTCGCGCTCGTCTCCGTCGGCAACTTCGTCCGATTCCTCGATGCCCTCGGCGTCCCGTTTCCGGAAGTCCCGGGCATTGATCTCGCCTCGAACGTCGTGATCTGGATGGTCGGGCTCGCCGGCCTCATCCGGATCCCGCTCCTGCCCGTCAACCGCGGCACCATGTGGCGCGTCTGCACGGATGTGGCCATCGCGGGCCTGGGCATGACGCTCGTCATCTCGGTCCTCTGGATGCTGCCCGGGCTGCGCAACGCGCCGGCGGAGCTGCGGAGCGAGGTCATGGTCTTCAACGTCATGGCCTGCGGCAACCTCCTCGCCCTGACCCTCATCACGGTCCGCGGACCCCTTCCCCAGCTCAGGACGGCAATACGCTGGCTCTCGGTCATCACCGTCATCGACACGCTTTACCTCGTCGTCTTCCAGTACGTGGTTGGCACGCGCTCCAACGACGTGCGGTTCATCAACACGCTGTTCTTCGCCGAGTATCTCGCCTACCTTTTCGCCGCGGCCGGCTTCGCGAAGGACTCCGCCGGCAAGATCGAGTCCATCGATGCGAAGCCTCTTCTCTGGGTCGTAAACCCGCTGCCGATCTGCGCCGTCCTCGGCGTCGGCATCCTGCTCATAATATCCGCGCTGGGAAACTCCTACGCCGTCGTCCCCCTCTCGGTCGGCGTCGTCGCCATGTCGGTGCTGCTGCTCGCGCGCATGATCCTCTCCAACCTGGAGATCCTTCGCGCAGCGAACGACAAGTCGGAGCGGGAAAGCCGGGTCCAGGCCGAGAAGCTCGCGCTGACGCGCCGCCTCTCCGGCGGCATCGCGCACATCATCAACAACATGATGACGGTCGTGCATGGCCACGCGGAGCTGCTGCGCACGGAGACACCCCCCGAGTCGCTCGGCGCCAACAGCCTCGAGGCCATCACCTCCTCGGCGTACAGGGTGTCTGCGCTGGCCGGGCGGCTCGAGCTCGCCAGCGGCACGCGCGGAGCCGAAGAGAACCGCACCCGCCTCGTCGAGGCGGTGCTCCTGCAGCGCGACTACGTCAACCGCATGGTCGGCCAGAAGCGCGAGGTCGAGTGGGACCTGACGGGCGACGCGGGCAACGCGCTCATCGCGCCCTCGGACATGGAGACCATCATGCGGGAGCTGATCACAAACGCCGGCGAGGCCACGTTCCACGGGGGCAAGATCACGATCCGCATCCGCGAGGATGCGCGCTCACCCCTTCCGACCGGCATCTCGCCCATGCCCGCCGATGGATTATATTCCGTCCTCGAGGTTGCGGACACGGGCCGCGGCATCCCGGACAGCGAGCTCCCGCATGTGATTGAGCCCTTCTACACGAGCAGGCCCCAGCCTGAGGGGCGGGGCCTCGGCCTCTCGATCGTCCACGGGATCGTGGCGAGCTACGGCGGCGGCCTCCTGATCGACACGGTGCCGGGCGCGGGCTCGCGCGTGCGCGTGTACCTGCCGGCGGTCGCCTAGGGCTGCTTCTTCTCCTTCTCTTTCTCGTCGCCCAGGAACTGGATGAGGGTCGGGTCTCCGATTTCCACGTGCGCATCGAGGAGCCTCTCGCGCACGAGCCCGTTGGTGGGCTGGCCGAAGTACTTCGCGGCGTACTGAGTCATCGAGGGAAGCGCCTTGTCGAACTGGTTGTGCTTCTGGTTTATGCTGAAGCGCGCCTCCCAGAGCAGCTTGTGCTTCTTTGTCTTCCACATGAGCTGGAAGTCGTAGGCCATGAGGACGATGAAATACCGGTTCTCCTCGATCTCCTCGCGCTGGTCGTTGCCCTCGTTCCTGAGGGCGGTGTGGGAGAGGTACTTGCCACGGTCCGTTCCCACGAGGCCGCCGGCATCGTAGCCCAGCATGCTGGCGTTCTTGAAGTCGAGGCGATCGCGGATCCCGTTCTCGATGTCGAGCTGGTGCAGGCCCGAACTCAGGACCTCGTCCGACTCCTCGACCTGCGGCGGTATGCCGCTAAGGAGAATCTGCGACTGCTCGACTGCGTTGCTGTAGGCCTGGTAGAGGGGATCCTCGTTGTAGGGCGGAGGCACGGCCGTCGTCCCCCAGTAGACCATGATGAGGAGCTTGGTCGCCTTCGGGTCCGAGGCCGGAAGGTATTTCTGGGACTGCAGCGAGGGGGCTATGCCGCGCGCGATGTCCATGAAGTCGAGCTTGTCGATCGTGTCGTCCTTGAATTCGCCGCCCCAGTTGCCGCCCTTGCCGAAGGTGTAGTACTCGGGAAGGAAGCTGCCGTCGGCAGCCCTGGGGCGGATGTAATCCGGCGCGACCTTCGAGGACACGGCCTCCACCCCCGTGATGCCGGGAGCATTGTCCTCGGCCAGCGCGCGCGCCGAGCCGCAGGCCACGAGGGCCGTTAACAGTGCCGTCCTGATCAGGTCCGCTGGCTTCATAGTTGTCTTTGTGTCACTTCTTAGGGTCGCTTAGGAATTGGATGAGGGTCGGTTCACCGATCTCAACATTGTCATTTAGGAGCCTTTGGCGAACCAAGCCGTTCGTCGGCTGCCCAAAATATCTCGCCGCGTACTGAGCCATCGCCGGGAGGGCCTTGTCGAACTCGTTGTGCCTCTGATTGACGCTAAATCGGATTTCCCAAAGGAGCTTGTGCTTCTTCTGCTTCCACAGGAGCTGGAAGTCATAGGCCATGAGAACGACAAAGTACCTGTTCTCCTCGATCTCGGCCTTCTCGTCATCGCCTTCGTCACGCATGGCGGTGTGCGAGAGATATTTCCCGTAATCCGTGCCCACCAACCCTGAGGTGTCGTATCCGAGCATCGCCGCGTTCCTAAAGTCGATACGGTCCCGGATGCGGTTTTCCATGTCGAGCTG